>Ga0307374_10014641_pt1 | contig 10655 bp, 8 predicted proteins | sample OX3MG_FD_202532 | JGI IMG/M metagenome (GOLD analysis project Ga0307374, IMG submission 202532) | Soil microbial communities from Risofladan, Vaasa, Finland - OX-3 | ecosystem: Environmental > Terrestrial > Soil > Coastal area > Acid sulfate soil | place: Finland: Risofladan, Vaasa | collected... | reverse complement strand
ATATCGGCGCCTATACTACCGCGAACCACCACGATCTCGTCGCCACTGTCTTTGAGTTATTTTCTCTCCTTGCGTTTACGTTATTCGCCGTCTATGTGTTCGCGGAACTTCGGGCATCGCGCGAAACCTCCGGGACCGGCTTTTTTGTAACCGCCGTCTGCTTTTTGCTGCAAGTAGTGTCTTCTATTACCATTGGCGGCGAATCACTGCAAGAGACGAAGTCCATCCTCAAGGACCCCATCTTCAATTTGCATGTAACGACTTCCGTCTTCGGCTACGCGGCGCTGATGCTCGCGGCGATTTATGGCGGGCTGTACCTGCTGCTCTACCGCGCGATTCGGCGGAACGAATTCGGCGCGATCTTCGAGCATATCCCGAGCCTCGAACGGCTCGAACGTTACGGCCTTCGTGCGACGGCCTTTGGCTTTATTTTTCTGACGCTTTCGATCGCGCTCGGGGCGCTGCTCTATTCGCGCATTCCACTGGGAGTGAGCACATCGCAATTTCTCGTCGACCCCAAAGTGCTGATGACGCTGCTCGTATGGCTCGTCTTTGGCGTGACGCTGCTGGTGCGAAAAGTAATACACATAGAAGGCCGGCGGCTCGTGCTCTTTTGGATGTCCGGCTTCGCGCTCACCGTTATTTCGATGACGATTATTAATTGGATCGGGACTTCCTTCCATAGTTTCCTGTAATTACCACCCCCTAACCCCCTCCTTCTTTAGGAGGGGGAATAATATGCCAGAGAATTTCATCGCCGTTAGCATTTCGCATCATCGCGCGCCCGTGGAAGTGCGCGAGCGGCTGCAGCTTTCGGAAGAGGAAATGCGCGCGCTGCTCGGTAAGCTGGAATTTGGTGAAGCGCTTATCCTCTCTACCTGCAATCGCACGGAACTATATGCAGGCTCTTCGGAAGACACTCCTGTAGAAAGTCATGCCCTCATTAGAGAATTGCTTGCGGCTAAAGAATTAGATAATTCGTCCCATCCGTCCCATGAGTCCTATTTCGAAATCCTTCATTCAAAGGACGCCATTCGCCATCTTTTTGCAGTCATCGCTGGGATCGATTCCCAGATCATCGGCGATCAGCAAATTTTCGCGCAGGTAAAAGATGCGTTTCGGATCAGCGCGGAAGCCGGAGCAACCGGCAGCTTCCTCAATAAACTTTCGCAGGCGGCGTTTCATGTCGCCAAGCGCGTCATCACCGAAACAACGCTCAACGAAGGCGCTGGAACTATTTCTTATGCCGCCGTCGAGCTGGCGCGCAAAATTTACGACGATCTTCGCTCGCGGCATATCCTCGTCATCGGCGCAGGCGAAACCGGCGAGCTTGCGGCGAAGCATTTTATCGAGCGCGGCGCGCTCCGCATCACGATTGCGAACCGAAGCATCGAAAAAGCGCATGCCATGCTCGATCGAGTGAACCCCGAGCATATCATTGGGAGCTTCAACGTCATTCCCCTGGCCGCGCTCGAAGAGGTGCTGCCCGGCGTGGACATTATCATCAGCGCGACCTCCGCGCCCGACTATGTGCTCACGGAGCCGGCGATGAAATCGGCGCTCGAAAAGCGCGAATCCTCCGCGCCGGTCGTGATGATCGATATTGCTGTGCCGCGCGATATCGATCCGGCAATTGCTTCGCTCTCGAATGTTTTTTTGAAGGACATCGACGATCTTCGCACCATCGTCGATCGCAATGCCGAGCGGCGGCGGCAGGAAATTCCGAAAGCCGAAGCGATCATCGAAGAAGAGTTCGCGCGGTTTCTCGAATCGCTCTCGACTCTGGAAGCAGGCCCGACGATCAAAGAGCTGCGCGAAAAATTCGAGGCCGTTCGCAAAGAAGAATTGGACCGCAACCGCGGAAAACTCGACGACCGCTCCTTTGCGCTCATGGATGACATGACACGCCGCATGATGAACCGGTTGCTGCACCAACCAACCATCTCCCTTAAAGAAACGAACGGCGAAGCAAGCGATCAACTTACGCGCATCCAGATCGCGCGGAAATTGTTTGGACTGGATAAAGGAAACGAATAGTGGATCAAAACCAAATTATCATCGGCTCGCGCGGAAGTGAACTCGCGCTATGGCAGGCGAATCATATCGCGGATTTGCTGAAAGCGCAGCATCCGGAACTTCAGGTCGCCATCGAGATCATCCACACGACGGGCGATAAAATCCTCGATACTTCGCTTTCGATCATCGGCGGCAAGGGAGTGTTTACGAAAGAGATCGAAACAGCATTGCTGGATAAGCAAATCGATCTTGCCGTCCATAGCCTGAAAGATTTGCCGACCGCGCTTCCCGATGGCCTTACGCTCGGCGCGATTCCCAAACGCGCGAATGTCGAAGACGTATTTTTATCGAAAGATAAAAACGCGCGGCTGCTCGATTTGCCCGATGGCGCAACGATCGCGACGGGAAGTATTCGAAGGAAAGCACAGCTTCTCACCAAGCGCCCCGATTTTCAGATCGTCGATATTCGCGGCAATGTGCCAACGCGCATTCGCAAGCTGCTGGAATCGGATTGGGATGGAATGATTTTAGCGAGCGCCGGCCTCGAACGGCTTGAGCTTACCGAGCACATTGCGCATACTATTTCGCTCGAATGGGTGCTGCCCGCCGTTGGTCAGGGCGCGCTTGGCATCGAATGCCGAGCTAATGATTCGCACATTCTCGAACTGCTCGCCGCGCTCGACGATCCACAAACGCGCGTGGCCGTCACCGCGGAACGCGCGCTGCTTGCCGCGCTGGGCGGTGGCTGCCAGGTTCCCATCGGAGCGCATGGAAAAATTGAGGGCGGCGCGCTCGAACTTTCCGGCTGCGTCGCCGCGATTAACGGGGAATCCGTGGTGCGCGCGGTCCATACCGGCAAAACGGAGGACGCCGAGCGCATTGGCCGCGAACTTGCGGGAACGTTGCTTGAAATGGGCGGAAAAGAAATGATGGATGCATTTTCTCTCGATGCCGGATTGCTCGATCACGAGCCGCTTGCGCCAGACCCGACGGGAAGCAACCACCATCCCGAAGCATGAAGATGCCAACGGTCTTGCTCACCCGCCCGCGCGTACGCTCTTCGGCGAGCGATGCACTGCATCGGATTCTTTCCGACGCCGGGGTTACGATGGAAGATTTGCCGATGCTCCGCTTCGAGCCACCCGCCGATTTGCGGGAACTCGATCGCGCGCTCCATCATGCGGCGCAAGGGGAATTCGAGGCGGTCATTCTTTCCAGCCCGACGGGAGTAAATTTTTTCGAGGAGCGCGCTCACGCACTCGGTCTGCTGGAAACATTCCGGCACACCGCGCGCTTCGGCGCCGTCGGAACGGCGACCGCGAACGCATTAGCGGCGTTGGGAATTAATATTGCGTTCCCGGTTCCCGCGCGTGGCGGCAGCGCGGAGTTGGCCGGGATACTTACCGCACACGATCTCGCCGGATCGCGGGTCCTTCTGCTTCAATCGCAAATAGGCATGGAAATATTGGAACGCGCATTACGCGAAATCGAAGCCTGGCCACAGCGCGTCACCCTCTATTATACGGAAGGCCCATCGCTTGCCGATTCCGCACGATTGGTAAGCTTGTTGGAGAGCGATGCGCCGCCAGACGTAATCGCTTTTTTTTCACCTTCCGCATTCCAGAATTTTATTCGCATGCTCGCGGAAATGGCAAGCAGGTTGCTCCACCATCTTCCCGCGCTCGCCGCAATCGGGGAAACCACCGCGCGTGCTATCGAAGAATCGCTACGACGAAGGCCCGAAATTGTAGCGCGAAAAGCCGATCAGGAAAGTTTAGCAAAGGATATTTTGCAATACCTTCGAACGAAGAGATAAAGAAAGAGCCTTCCGCTTTATCGTTTGGAAACAATTCGTTTATTATTGTCATCCTCATCCGGTACGCCCGCCCAATCGGGGTGAACAATATCCACCTGGCTGGATTGTAGTGCTTCCACGACCACATCGTCCGATTCTTTTAGCTTCGTCCAGCCGCGAATGACCGTGTCGCAATCGAAGACGACCTGATAATAATTATTTTCCGATAGCAGCGCGATGTGAATGACCTGTCCACGCGAGATCGTAATATCCGGACGAGAGAGAATGGTTTGTCCCGCGCTATCGAGCGTCACACCCGAAGTCGTTGCGGTTACAACGAGGCCGGAGTCGGGAATATCGCGGTGCTCGACGACGGGCCGTAGAAGGATACGAAATCCATCGCCCCTATCAAGCCGCGCGCCCATCGTAATCAGATATTGCGTAGCGCCATAGTAGTTAAGATCGAGCGCCGCCGTATCGCGAAGCGTCGCCATGTTCGCATCATGATCGACGCCGGGCAGCGAAGTGAGAATATAGCACGTCACCAGGTGCGGCCCACCCATCACGAATTGATAGGGATTGCAGCCATACGTTACGATCGCCAGAAAAAAAACATACAAGGCATTCCATGCCTTAGGCACTCGCCACTTGCCACTCGCCATTAGCCACTCGTTACTCATTACTCGTTACTCATTACTCATTACTCGTTACTAAGAATCAGTGTTCGCTCGCTCGGTCCGACATAACTTTTTCCGGGGTATCGTCCCAATCGCCGAAGAAGAGGGACACTCCGATATAACCCGTGCTGAACGACGTCGCTTGCGCCACGCCTGCGGTGTTCAGTATCTGCGGCGTGAAATCCCCCGGCGATCCCGTCGCATATCCGAGCGTAATTCCGATATTCTCCTTGGTGTGGGTATCGAGCTTGAGGCGGGCGCCAACATTGAGCATCGTCGAGGGATAATAATTCAGTTCCACGAACGGTTCGAGCATCAAATCCTCGCCGAAAAGATATTGGCGGTATCCGGCGCGCAGCGGCAGAATGCCAATGCCCTGCTTATCGAAGCCCAGCGCCATCCAATTGATAAGCGAGGTCCCCGCCCAAAAATGATCGTTCCCAAACGGCAGCGGAAGCTCCACGTTCGCAAGTTTCAACTGCACCGCGTTGAACGGGATCGTCGAATCGCTCCAAATGCTCGTGTAACTTTGCGTAGTTCGAAACAGCGACACTTCGAGGATATTCGTTTGAATGGCGGTGTGAACGTAATCTTTCCACTGGCGCTCGGTCTCTTCGACTTTATTCGTAATATCGAGCGCGCTCACGCCCAGTCCAAAATATGGGAACGTTTCCTGGTTGCCGGGGGTCGTCCACTGAAAACCCGCCGCAAAGCCGGCATACGCGCGCAGGTTGAACCCCGCGAGCGATCCAAGCTGAAGTTCGCCGCCCAGATTGACGTATGCGGAGGGAAACGCGCCCACGCCGAGGAACGGATCGAATATAATATAGGGAATCCTATCCCGAATAAAAATTCTTCGGCGGAGATAGATATTCGTTGCCACACTTGTGAACCAATCTTTCCGGATTTCATCGGGCGCAAGCAGTTCGAATGCGCTCCATCCGACGGTCCAGTTCGGCGCGTCATTGAACCAGCGCAGGCGATATTCATAGGGCATGATACGAACGAGTTCCCCTTTGAAAACTTGAGGCGAGGGGTTTGTGCCGGGGTTCCAGAGCGAGCCGGGATTCGTATAATTATTCGCGGTAAAAAGCGAGAATATTCCCAACAATCCCGAGCCCAGGCCATTCGCGCTGGAAGTTCCCATCAGCCCCGCGACTTCGATGCCGCCGAACCTGAGAAAATTCGGATACGTGCGGTCGTAGGTCGAATCGTGCGAAAGCGTGTTGCGGCTGATGTGCGTCTGGCGCGAGGATGGGAACACGACTCCGTTATCGGCCGCGGAGCCGGGCACGTTGCGCTCGGTCTCGCGGACGGTCGTGTCGCGGTCGGTGATCGTGTAGTAATCGGTCTCGGTCCGTGTGATCGGATTTTCGACATGCGAGATGCAGCCGGCGAGGCCAGAGGCGAGCACGCAGGCGAGCGCACTCACCAGCAGACGATTCCAAAATTTTCGGCTTTGTGTCATTTCCTTTAATTTCTCTTTTTCACGTCATTGCGAGGAGGATTCGGCGACCGAAGGGAGCCGAATTCGACGAAGCAATCTCTGGGGTGAAACCGGGGAGATTGCTTCGTCGAACAAAGCTCCCTTCGGTCGCTTTGTTCTCCTCGCAATGACGGCAAATATGACTTCATTAGAGTTCCTCTTTTTATTTGAACACCTTAATAAACTCCACTCTGCGCGAACGCAAGCGAAAAATTTCATCCGATTCCCCCGGCCGGCGTCCGACCGACTGCCGGCGCCCCATCGACTTCACCTTGATAATACTCGCTGGCACTCCCCGCTTTTCCAGTTCTCGCGCGACGAACGCGGCGCGTTCCATTCCCAGATTGTCGTTATACGCATCCGAACCGAGCGAATCCGTGTGGCCAATGAGCAAGAGTTCCCGTAGCAATCCGGTCGAGCGAAGCGTGGCGTGTGCCGTGAGGTCCAGCGCCTCCTGCCACGTCATCGCGGAGGGCTGGCCGTTGTCGTCGATCGTAAATTCGTAGGGATGCTCGTAATCGTCGAACGGAAAATTGATGCGGATGACGAGCGTGTCCGGCAGGTGAAGATAGACGTTAATTACGGAATCCGCAAAGCCCCGCAGATCGACGTGGCGTACATCGAAGAACGCTTCTTTCGTTTCGGCGCCCACGTCGTATTCCGCGTCGCGGTTCACTTTGAATCCCATCATGCCGCTCGCGGGAATTATTCCTCGGTAGATCTCCACCGAATCCTTGTGGACATAAATATCGGAACCTTCGGCGGGCCGATTATCCGCGCCGCGCGTGACGTGAGCGATAATCTCTACCGGCCCCAGCGGTTTCGGAGCCTCCGGGGTCGCCGGCACTGCCGGATGCGACGTATCCATTTGAAGATGGCCGACTTCGGGCCGCTCCGATGGCGCAACCTTAAGATGCACCGCCATCTCCGGGCCGCGCGTCCGCGTGATCGTGTAGAGATTCATTCCCGCTTCACTCGCCGGTTGATTGGACGACCAGAAGAACGCCGTATCATTTAGTGCCGATGGGAACACTTCGTCGAAGGCGGTATTGATCGGCTTGCCGAGGTTTTCCGGTTCCGAAAAACGGCCATCATTGATGTGCGTTTTGAAAAGATCGTATCCACCGACCGTCTCATGCCCATTCGAAGCAAAGTAAAGCGTCGTTGAATCATACGGCGGAAGGAACGGCGAAAGCTCATCGCATTCGCTGTTCACCGGTTCCGGCAGCGGCAGCGGCGCGGACCAATCCGACCACCCCCTAACCCCCTCCTTCTGTAGGAGGGGGGATCGTTCGGAATACCAAATATCGGTTCCACCATCGCCACCCGGCCGGTCGCTCACAAAATATAGATGCATGCCCGATGGATCGAGCGTGGGCTGGCTATCGAAATGCCCTTGTGCATTAATCGTGGTGAGCGGGCGAACATCGGAGAGCGAAATGGCATCGCCCACGACCGTAACACGCACCGTGTAAAGATCGAAATCGTCGGGATCGGTATTGTTCGCCTTGGCGGAGAAATAAAACAGATTGTCGGCGTTCGAATAAAATCCCACGCCCATCGGGAGCGGCGCGTCGCTGCTTTCAACTTTTTTCAGTGGGCCAAAACTTGTAGTACTGTTGAACCGCGCCGAGTAGAGTTGCTGCACGCCGGTCGCGCCATCATCGGATTCGGCATTTGCACGGTTGCTCGTAATAAGGGCAACATATCCATCGTTCGATGGAATAAATCCGATGGCGTAGTCCTGTGTAGAACTATTTTCCGGCGCGGGCAGCATCGTAATATGATACTGCGTGTAGCCCAGCCCGTGCGGCATGGTGTCGAGCAGCGTTTTATCGAATGCCCCGGGCCGGCAGACCGGCGCGGGCGGCGGCGGGCAGATGAGCGGCCGCATCTCGACCGGCGCCTGGCAACCACACGCCGCGGCGAGTAGGATGGCAACAACCACCCCCCAGCCCCCTCCTATTTCGCTTCGCTGCATAGGAGGGGGAGCTTTTCGATGTAAGGCGACACGCATCGTCTGCGAAATTACGCAATTGTTTTGGTCACCAGGGAAAAAAGGTCTTGCGTGCCGAGGGGTTCATGTGCCCAGAATGGCTCGGCATAACGGGTGCCGATCATCATACCGTAGTATGCGGCGCGCGCGCGCAGGCCCTCCGTGAACCCCGGCATGGCAAGAATTGTCATGCGTTCGCCTGCGGCATTCTCCTGCCCGGCGCGAGGCGCGAACTGGGAGCCGAACGCTTCCATCGCGCGCATCCGCTCTTCAAAAACCGGCGTGACATCGACAATAATTTTAGGCTCGAACGAATACCCCTGCATGTAATGGAGCACGAGCAGCGGACGGTGCGGCTCCTGCGCGTTGCCATTTTCGTCCTTCGTCTCGATTTTTACGAGGCCCGCATAAAACGCGGCGCGGTGCGCAAGCTCGGCGGCCGCTTCGTGATCGGGATGCCGCTCCTGTGGGCTGGGAGCAAGCAAAATCGTGGGTCGCGTTTTACGAAGCTGGACAATTACACGGCGCAAGTTCTCCTGCGAAAGCTCTATATTGCCATCCGGGATGTCGAGGTTTGTACGGTAATCCAAGCCCAGAATTTTCGAGGCCGCCTGGGTTTCGCGCCAGCGGCTTCCAAGCGTGCCGCGCGTGGAAAGCTCGCCTTGCGTACAATCGACGATGCCGGTGCGCTTGCCCGCGCGCTTCACCATGAGCATCGTGCCCGCGCAGGCGAGTTCTACATCATCCGGGTGCGCGGCGAGGGCGACTAAATCAAGTGGTTGCATGAGATGACTCTCTCAGCAACAGTGAGGGAAGGATGGTTCCGATTCGCGGCTCAAATGTAATGTCCAACAGGAAATTGTTCGGTGGCGTCTAATTCGCACCGACCGTATGGAGATGCTCCACATAACCAAGCGAAGTTACCAAACGCAAAATATAGGTTCCACTAGAAATTCCACGTAATTCGAGATTGAAAATACCTGATGGTCCTTGAATCGGAGTACGAGCTAGTAAGTGCCCCATAATGTCATAAATTTCGATAAATTTAGCTGCACCTTTTTGAAGCGTGTAACTAATATGCACCGACTGACCTGACGGGTCAGGAAAGGATACGAAATTGGCGGTCGGTGTTGGATGATTTCCAACTCCGAGGGTTGGGCAATTATCAGGACAGTACAATAGACAAAAGTTGCATGCATCTCTTTGAGTTATGCTGCATACATTGCAAGGATTCCCTTGATTTGGCTCGCTGTACATAAGGTCCCATACTTCTTGCCCGTTCGCGCAATCCGTGTTCCCGTCGGAAGTGGGGTCGTCCGGGTGCGCCAGCCCGAGGACATGGCCGATTTCATGCTCTATAACGGTACAAATGTCCTGGGTTGCCTTGTTATTTGGATTGCAGCCCGTCGCTGGAGGGCATGACGTTGTAAAAACATGTGTTGCCTTCCAGACATCCGTAGCATTGAGGGATATCGCCGCAGGGGTGCCATCCGGCCCGATGCCCGCAGTAATGCCGCCCGCAGCGCAGTTGTCGACCCAGTACTTCGTTGCACCAGCTGCCGTTGCAGATCCATCATTACCCTGTAGATCCGTGAAATCCTTGTGTGACTCAGAGGCGATAATCATGACATCATTATTAGGATCGCATCCGGTAAGTGAATTATCACTCGTTGCGGTGATATTCGCGGAAGGGCAAATTGAAAGCCATGCGCTGAAAGCATTCGCGACACAGCCCTTTATTGAGTTCGCATCCACGCAAGGCCCAAGCCAACTTGGATCAGTCTGCTCCACACAGTAAGTTATATTCTCATGCCATGTCGCAGGCGGGTTACTCGGATCTGACCAAGGATCATGAGAACAGTAGACCGTTCCCACACATTGCCCTTGGGAATTCTTTTTATAGTGTTTATATACGAATTCCATTCCGTCACATGGACCACTTTCCGGAGCGTTCGGTTGAGTGTAGCCTGTGTTAATTCCGAGCGCACAAAGTAATAAGCTAAAAATGATTTTACGCATGATACACATCCTTTCTAAGCATATTATGGGTGAGTAAGCGTGTAAATGTCAGCACGGAGATCCGCGAGGAATGTCGGAAGCGGAACGCTTGTGCCATAACCCCAATAGTTTGAAGAATCCTGAACATTACCAGCGACGATTGGCAAAATTCCCCCTTCGGGTTCATAATTGCTCAATGGCCAGTAATCATAATAAGCATACGTGCCGTTGTAGTCGAGATCCGCGGAACCCAGAAAAACGATGTACTCGCTATCGACGACGGCGGAGGTCGTTCCAAAGCATGCGGGGCATGGATTCACAAGATTCGAGTCAACTGTGTAGTCCACGTTAGTGGCAAGGTCTGCATGTCTGAAACCTTTTGGCCAGAGAGGGCAAAAAGAAAACTCGACCATATATTGCGGACCGTCGCCCACCGGATAAGAGAGAAAATGCTTTCCCTTTATCGTATCCAAAATGATCGCCTGAATACACTGCTGTGCGAGCGGATGATATGGAATATGCGCGAGAGAATCGAACTCGGTGCTTGCGGAAATAACTTTCACATGAAGAATCGGGCCAGCGTGAGCGAGTAAAATGCGTTTGTCTCTCGGCCCTAGTATCGCTTTCTCGCGCGGGTCAAGCGCATTCGTTACGAGACCGGGCGGAATTTTGTAGGCGGAGTCCACG
>Ga0307374_10014640_pt1 | contig 10655 bp, 6 predicted proteins | sample OX3MG_FD_202532 | JGI IMG/M metagenome (GOLD analysis project Ga0307374, IMG submission 202532) | Soil microbial communities from Risofladan, Vaasa, Finland - OX-3 | ecosystem: Environmental > Terrestrial > Soil > Coastal area > Acid sulfate soil | place: Finland: Risofladan, Vaasa | collected... | reverse complement strand
ACAGCGCTGCGTACTGGTCCTCGGCTTTGACGCGGCCGTCGAGAGCCTCGATCTGCTCCCATAGGCTGAGCAGTTCGGCACTGTCGCGCGCGATGGTATAGGCGCGGGCGACGCCGGCAGCGTTGGTGCCGCCGTGCTCGGCGCATTCCATCAGCAGCGCCGGTCCGACCCGGTTGACGCAGCTGTTGGTGATGGCCGTGGTGATGATGCGTGCGCGCAACCGATGATGCTCGATGCGCTCGGGGTAGCGCCGCCGCAGTGCCCGCGGAAAATAGCGCTGCAGTTCGCGCGCCAGATAAGGGTCCGTGGCGCCGCCGGATTGCGTCAAGGCATGGTTGAGCGCGATCTTGCCGTAGGCCAGCAGCAGCGCGAGCTCCGGGCGCGTCAGGCCGCGGCCCTGTCTGCGCCGCTCGTCCAGCTCCTCGTCGGTAGGCAGATATTCCACGGCGCGATCGAGTTCGCCGTGCCGCTCGAGCCAGTGCAGCAGCCGCTGGTGCTCACCCAGATCCGCGCCCGCACGCTGTTGCATCACGCTGATGGCCTGGCTCTGCAGGTAGTTGTTGCGCACCACCAGCGCGGCGATCTCGTCGGTCGCCGCTGCCAGCAGGCGGTTGCGCCGTGCTCGCGGCAGCGGCGGGGCGCCCGGGGCACCGTCGCCGGCGTCGAGCAGGATCTTCAGGTTGACCTCGACATCCGAGGTGTTGACGCCGGCGGAGTTGTCGATGAAGTCGGCATTGAGGCGGCCGCCGGCAGCGGCGTACTCGATGCGGCCGCGCTGCGAGAAGCCAAGGTTCCCGCCCTCGCCGACCACCAGCGCGCGCACCTGGCGGCCGTCGACGCGCACGGGATCGTTGGCACGATCGCCGACTTCCCCGTGACGCTCGCCGCTGGCCTTGACGTAGGTGCCGATGCCACCGTTCCACAGCAGGTCCACGCGCATGCACAGGATCGCGCGAATGATCTCGGTTGGCGTTGCCCGCCGCTGCGGCAGCTCCAGCAGCCCCTGCGCCTCGACCGACAGCAGCACGCTCTTGGCGCTGCGCTCGTAGATGGCGCCGCCGCGCGAGAGTGACCCGCGCCGGTAGTCGTTCCAACCCGAGCGCGGCAGGGCGAACAGCCGCGCACGCTCCTCCCGGCTGCGCCGGCGGTCCGGCTTCGGGTCGATGAAGATGTGGCGGTGGTTGAACGCCGCGACCAGCAGTATCTGCGGCGACTGCAGCATGCCATTGCCAAATACGTCGCCGGACATGTCGCCGATGCCGGCCACGGTGAACGGCTCGCGCTGGATGTCGCGGCCGATCTCGCGGAAATGGCGCTTGACGCATTCCCAGCCACCGCGCGCGGTGATGCCCATCCTCTTGTGGTCGTAGCCGGCCGAGCCGCCCGAGGCGAAGGCGTCGCCGAGCCAGAAGCCGTATTCGGCCGAGATCGAGTTGGCCAGGTCGGAGAACGAGGCGGTCCCCTTGTCGGCCGCGACGACCAGGTAGGGGTCATCGCCGTCGAGCCGGCGCACCAGCGGGGGCGCCACGATGCGCCCGTGCACGATGTTATCGGTCAGATCGAGCAGCGCACGCATGAAGTCGCCGTAGCATTGCACGATTTCCTGCTGCTGCAGCTCGCGCGCCGCGCGTACGCCCAGGCGGCGCGCGACGAAGCCGCCCTTGGCCCCGACCGGCACGATCAGCGTGTTCTTCACGTGCTGTGCCTTCATCAGCCCGAGGACTTCGGTGCGGAAATCCTCCGGTCGTTCCGACCAGCGGATGCCGCCGCGTGCGATCAGCCCCTGCCGCAGATGCACCGCCTCCACGCGCGGGCTGTGCATGAAGATCTCGTAGCGGGGGCGCGGCTGCGGCAGTCCCGGGATGCGGCTGCAGTCGAGCTTGAGTGCGAGCCAGGGTCGCGGCACCCCGTGCAGGTCGCGCACGAAGTAATTGGTGCGCACGGCTGCGAGGATCACGGTCAGGAACGAGCGCAGGATGCGGTCCTCGTCGGCGCTGGCCAGTGCACCGATCGCGTGTCGCACGCGCCGCTCGAGCAGGCTGGCGCGCATCAGCGCGGCGGACGAGGTCGCTGGCGCCAGCCGCTGCTCGAACAGCCGCACCAGCTCGCGGGCGGTGGTCGGGTGCTCAGCGAGCACGCGCTCCATGTAGCTCTGGCTCAACGCGATGCCGGTCTGCAACAGGTATCGGCAGCAGGTCCGCAGCACCATGACCTCTCGGGCGCGCAGCTGCGCGCTGATCAGCAGCCGGTTGAAGCCGTCATCGTCCAGCTCTCCGGCCCGCACCGCGCGGAAGGCGCCGATCAGCTCGGTGCTGATGCGGGCGAGGGCGACCGGGGCGGCGGCATAATGCTCGAGCTCGAAGTCCTGCACCCAGGCGCAGGCGCCATCGGGCCAGCCCAGACGGTAGGGACGCTCGGCGATCACGCGCAGGCCAAAGTGCTCGAAGGTCGGCAGCACCTCGGATACCGATAGCGTCTCGGCGCGTCGCAGGATACGCAGATGAATGCGCTCGATGCGCTGGCCGCGCGGGCGATAGAGCCGCAGCTGCATGGCCTCTGGTGCGCTGTCCAGGCCCGCGAGGTCGGCGATGTCCTCGACGGCGGCAGCGGCGTCGCGATCGTCCTGACAGTAGGACGCCGGAAACACGGCGCCGTACTGCCGCTCGAGCCGTCCGGCCGCCGGCTGCCCCAGGCGCGCCGCCAGCGCGGCACGCAGCCGGTCGCGCCACGACACCAGCGCTGCGGTGATCTGGCGCTCCAGGTGTGCCACGTTCACGCGCACGTCGGCGTTTGGGTCGATCCGCACCACGACGTGCAGCTGCGCCAGCGGGGCATCGCCGATCGACACGCTGCGATCGAGCTCCCTGCCGTGCAATGCGGTGCGCAGCAGGGCGGTGATGCGCGCCTGCGCGGCGGCATCGCAGCGCTCGCGCGGTACGAAAACCAGGCACGACCAGAAGCGGCGGAACTCGTCGCGCCTGAGCACCACGCGCACGCGCACGCGCTCCTGTAGCGACAGCACGGCGCGCGCGCAGCGCACGAGGTCGGCGACCCCGGCCTGCAGCAGCTCGTCGCGCGGCAAGCTGTCCAGGATGTGTACCAGGCGCTTGCCATCATGGCTGTCGGGGGCGAACGGGAACTGCTCGATGACATGTTGCAGCTTGAGCCGCACCCACGGGATTGCGCGCGCGTCGGCGCTGTAGGTGCTCGAGGTCCACAGCCCGAGGATGAGCACCTCGCCGTTCACCCGGCCGGCGCGGTCGAAGCGTTTGACGCCGACATAATCCAGATAGCCGGGCCGATGCACGGTCGAGCGCGTATTGGCCTTGGTGATCACCAGCAGATCATGCGAACGCAGCGCGCGGCGGATGTTGCTGGTCGCCAGCGCGGCGGCCTCGGATGTGCGGTGCGACGGCCGACGCAGCAGTCCCAGCGCGGTGTGCGCCACGGTCGCCAACTGCGGGCCGTGCGCCGTGCAGCGCAGGCGGTTGGTGCGCATGCCGAGAAAAGTGAAGTGATTCGCCTCCATGTACTGCAGCAGTGCGCGGCTCTCGGCGAGCACTTCCGGAGCCAGCGCCGGTGGATGCCGCTCGATATCGGCGCACAGTTCGAGTACAGCGCGGCGCATGGCAGTCCAGTCGCGGCAGGCGCGGCGCAGGTCGAGCAACGCCGAGCGCAGCTGCCGCAGCAGCTCGCGCTGCTCGAGCGGCCCGCCGATCGCGTCGAGCCGCAGATGCTGCCAGGACTCGCGTATGCCGCCGTCTGTGTGCGCCGCGCCCACAGTCTGCACACGCCCGGCGGCGTCGCGCCTGACCTGCAGGATCGGATGAATGATCAGCCGTATCGACAGCCCGGCCTGGGCGATGCCCATCTGCAGCGTGTCGACCAGGAACGGCCGGTCCTCGGTGATCAGCTCGAGCACCGCACCGCCGGGGGTGGCGAGTACGCGCAGCAGCGTCTGCCCCGGCCTGCGCCGCGCGGCAAACCGCAGCTGCCCGGCGGCGGCGCTGGCCAGTGGCGCCGCGGCAGCAAGGCTGCGCCACTCCTCTTCCGGCAGCGATTGGCGCCAGGCGTGCAGCAGCGCCGGCAGCAGACCCTGCAGCGGCGCGGGCAGCGGTGGCGGCGAGGCCGCGCCGGGGCGCGCACCTCCGCGGCGCTTCATTCGGGGCGCTCGAGATCGGCGATGACGGCGCCCAGGAAGCGAACCGCCTCGGCGCCGGTGACCACGCGGTGATCGAAGGTGAGCGACAGCGGCATGCGTGCGTGCACCGCCACCGCACCGCCCCGCGCGACCACGTCCTGGCGCACGCTGCCGGTGCCGAGAATCGCCACCGCGGGCGGGACCACGACCGGCGTGGCATAGCGGCCGGCCAGCATGCCGAAATTGGACAGCATGAAGCTGAAGTGGCGCAGCTCCTCGCTCCTGAGGGTGCGCTCGCGCGCCGCGAGTTTGAGCCGGTCGAGCTCGGCGCGCAGCTGCGAGGCCTGCAGCTGCTCGACCTGACGGATAACCGGCACCAGCAGCCCGTCGGCGGTATCGACCGCAATGCCGACGTTGACGTGCTCGAACAGCGTGCGGCTCTGGGACTGCGGGTCATACCAGGCGTTCAGTCCCGGTTCTGCACGTGCGCCGGCGGCGATCGCGCGCAGCACGCGCGTGCTGTAATCGCTGCCGCCGAGCCAGCGGTACAGGTCGGCGTCGTCGAACACCGAGCAGGCCATGACGCTGTCGCGTGACAGCGCCATGCTCTGCGCCATCGCGCGCCGCAGGCTGCGCAGCTGCTCGACATCGGCCGGTCCACCGGCCGCAGCGGTGCTGGTCGCATGGGTGCCGGTCGCATGGGTGCCGGTGGCAGCGGTGCCCTGTGGTAACGGGCCGGCGGCCGCTGCAGCGGAGGGGACGCCGGCGGGAGCACTCGCTCGAGCCGGCGAAGCTGCCGGGTGCATCGTGCTCGAGGCACCGCGTGCCGGCAGCCCCACGGCCATGACGTCATCGAGCGTGATTAGGCCGCCGCGTCCGGTGCCGGTCAGGGAGCCCAACTCCACCCCTAGGCTGCGCGCCAGCGCGCGCGCGGCCGGCACGGCGCGCACGCGTGTATGAGTCACCGCGTTGGCGGCCTCCAGCGCCGCGTCGGCCGCGTCCTGCGCGAGCGCGTCGGGCATTTTGCCCACCACGGTGCCGGCATCGCCGGTGCCGTGCTCGGCGCCACCGGCAGCGGGCGCATCAGTGGCGAACTCGACCAGCGCTGCGCCGATCTCGATGCGTTCGCCCGGCTGTGCATGCAGGGCGATGATGGTGCCGCTGAGGGGTGAGGGCACCTCGACCACGGCCTTGGCGGTCTCGACCGACAGCATCGGTGCGTCCACATCGATGTGATCGCCGACCTTGACGTGCCAGCGCACGATCTCGGCTTCGGACAGACCTTCGCCCAGATCGGGTAGCTTGAACACAGTCATGGCTTGGCTCCGCGCTATTCTGCCAGCGTCGCGTGAATGCCGTCGACGATGCGCGCGAGGCTCGGGATGTAGTCGTACTCGAGCCGGTACAGCGGCATGATGGTGTCGTAGCCGGTCACGCGGCGCACCGGTGCGAGCAGATCGTACAGTGCCTGTTCGGCGACCGTCGCGGCAATCTCCGCGCCCAGGCCACAGGTGCGCGGTGCTTCATGCACGATCAGCAGCCGTCCGGTTTTGACGACCGAATCGAGAATGGTATCGAAGTCGATCGGGGCCAGCGAGGCCACGTCGATGATCTCGCAGCTGATGGCCTCGCCGGCGAGTTGCTCGGCGGCCTTCAGACACTCCACCGTCATCGCGCCCCAGGTGACGATGGTCAGGTCGCACCCCTCGCGCAACACAAAACAACGGTCCAGCGGCAGCGCCCGGCCGTCGTCTTCGATCTGCTGGCGCGCGAAGCGATACAGCCGTACCGGTTCGAGGAAAATCACCGGATCGGGAGCGCGGATCGCGGCCAGCAGCAGCCCATAGGCGCGCGCCGGGGAGGAGGGACACAGTACCCGCAGCCCCGGATGATGGCACAGCAGCGCCTCCAGGCTCTCGGAGTGATGTTCGGGCGCATGAATGCCGCCGCCGTGAGGCATGCGCAGCACCAGCGGACAGGTCAGCCGGCCGCGCGTGCGGTTGCGCAGCCGCGCCATGTGGCTCGCGATCTGGTCGATCGCCGGATAAATGAAACCCATGAACTGGATCTCGGCCACCGGCTTGATGCCCTGGGCCGCCAGCCCGATCGCCGCGCCGGCGATCAGGCCTTCGGCCAAGGGAGTGTCCTGTACTCGCGCGGCGCCAAAACGCTGTTGCAGTCCGACCGTGGCGCGAAAGACCCCGCCATTGGCGCCCACATCCTCCCCGAGCACCACCACCGACGGGTCGTGCTCCATCTCCCAGGCATGCGCCATGTTGATGGCCTCGACCATCGTCATCTTCGCCATCGAGTCCCCTTGATGCCCGGCTGTACCGTCAGGCTCGCCGCACAGCGTAGCGGCGGGCCTGGTCACGCTGCGCCTGCAGATGCGGCGGCAGCTCGGCGTACAGGTAATCAAACATGGCGTCGGTCGATTGCTTGGGTGTGGCCAGGTAGCGATGGACCGCGACGTCGACCTGCTCGACGAGCTCGCGCTTGAGCGCAGTTTCCGCCGCGTCATCCCACAGCGCGCGCGCGCTCAGGAATTTTCTGAACCGCGCTATCGGCTCCAAAGCCCAGGCGGCCTCGACCTGCGCGCTGTCGCGGTAGCGCGAAGCATCGTCCGAGGTGGTGTGATCGGCCAGCCGGTAGGTGAGGGCTTCGATCACCGTGGGGCCGCCGCCGCCGCGCGCGCGCTCCACCGCCTCGGCCACCGCCTCGCGCACCACCAGGACGTCGTTGCCGTCGACCTGCAGCGCCGGAATGCCGGCGGCGATTGCCTTCTGCGCCAGCGTCTGCGCTGCGGTCTGCTGTCGCACCGGCACCGAAATGGCCCAGCCGTTGTTGACAATCACACACACCAGCGGCAGCCCCTTGGCGCCGGCGAAGTTGATCGCCTCATAGAAGGCTCCCTGCGAGGTGCCGCCGTCGCCGACGAAGGCGAGCGTGCAGCGCGGCTCGCCGCGGATCTGCATCGCGAATGCCGCCCCGGCCGCCTGCGGCATCTGCGAGCCGATCGGCACGCAGAACGGAAAGTCCTGCGGTGCGGATGGATACACGGTGCCACGCTCGTCGCCGCCCCAATAGAGCAGCACGCTGTGCATGTCCACGCCGCGCCAGAACTTGGCGCCGATTTCCCGGTACACCGTGAACAGCACGTCCTCGGGGTGCATGGCCGCGCCGACGCCGACGTGCACGGCCTCCTGGCCGAGGCACGAGGGGTAGGTGCCGAGCTTGCCGGTACGCTGCAGGTTCACCGCCTTGGCGTCGAAAGTGCGCGCACGCAGCATCATCCGATACAGCCGCCGCAGCAGCTCGGTATCGTGCGCGAACTGTGGCAGCGGGGCGATCAGGTTCCCGTCAGAGTCGAGACAGGCGCGGTAGGGAATCTCGAACCGCGCCGCCACGGCGTTGGCATTCATGGCGCGAATCGTAGCATCTAGGATTGAGCGTGCGCTGCGGCGGGGCTGCCCTGGGTGCGCTGCGTGCCCTGGGTGCATTGATCGATGCGCACGACGACGGCGCGTAGTTGCTCGAGCAGCCCCTGCCGGACCGGTTGCGGCATGTCGGCGAAGATCCGGCGGATGCGCTCGGTGGTCTCGGGCAGCAGTGCACGCACCAGCGCCTCGCCGGCGGGCGTGATGCGCAGGATGGTGCGGCGGCGGTCCTCCTCGCTGGCCACGCGCGTGATCAGGCCGCGCTCGTACAGGCCGTCGGCGACACGGGTCATGTTGGCCGGGCTCTGGGCCACATCGGCGCACAGATCGCTCGGATGCGCGACGCCGTCGGGCTGGCTGATCAGCATCATCAGAGTGCGATAATCGGTCTCGTTCAAGCCGCGGGGTTTGAGGATCTCCTCGAGCACCGCGGAGATTTCGCGCCCGAGCAACACCATCAGGCGCAGGATCAGCGTCTCGAGTGCCGGGATCTCCTGAAAGAAGGCGGCCGAGCGCATCACCGCGGTTTCGACCTCGCTGGCGCGCTGCTGCAGGGGACCCATGGTCGAGGGCTGATCGGTATCCATGCCCGGGCTACTTTACCGCGAAGAGTTTTACCCGGGAACATTTGAACAGAAAAGTATCGCCGGGAGGAGGTCGCGGCTCAACCCCGATGCGCTCGCGCCAGGTACGCCTCGCTCTGCATTTCCACCAAGCGGCTCGCCGCACGGCGAAATTCCAGCTGCAGGCGCTCGCCGCGGTACAGCTGCTGCGGCGGTGCGGCCGCCGATACCACCAATTTGACCCCCTGGTCGTACAGCTCGTCGACCAGCGCAATGAAGCGTCGCGCGGCATCGTCCTGCTGCGGCAGGGTCAGCACCGGCAGGTCGGACAGCAGCAGCGTGTGAAATTCCTGTGCCAGCTCGACGTAGTCGCTCTGACTGCGCGCGCCCGCGCACAGGGTGGTAAAGCTGAACCACACCACCTGCCCGCGCCGCTGCAGGGCGCGCAGCCGGCGTCCCTGCACCTGCAGGTCGGTGCCGCTCTCGCCATGAGTACCGGCGAACTCATCGAACAGGTGGTGCAGCTGTGCGCCCGTGTCCGGCAGGCGGCTGTCCAGATAGATCGGCCGGCGCTGCAGTTGACGCAAGCGGTAGTCGACCCCGCCGTCTACGCACAGCACCTCCAGCCTGCCCTCCAGCTGCGCGATCGCCGGCAGGAAGCGGCTGCGCTGCAGCCCGTCGCGATACAGCTGCCCCGGGGGAACATTGGACGTGATCACCAGCGTCATGCCCAGCGCGAGCAGCGTCTCGAACAGCCCCCCCAGGATCATCGCATCGGCGATGTCGCTGACGTACAGCTCGTCCAGACACAGCACGCTGGCGCGTGCAGCGAGCTGCTGCGCCACCCGCTCCAGCGGCTCGCTGCGCGAGCGCAGCTGGCGCAGCGCCGCGTGGATATCGCGCATGAAATGGTGGAAGTGGGTGCGCGTGCGCGGCAGGGCGCCCAGGCTGTCGTAGAACAGGTCCATCAGCCAGGTCTTGCCGCGGCCGACCGCACCCCACAGGTAGAGGCCCTGCGTACCCGGCGTACTCGGCGCACCCGGCAGGGACAGCCCGGCGCCGCCGGGCAGGGCGGTGCCGGGCCGCGGCTTGCCCGCGCGCATGCGTCGCAGCCAGCGCGTCAGCGCGCCCGCGGATGGCTGCAGGAGCAGCCGCGCGCGCAGCGCATCCAGTCGCTCGATCGCGGCGAGCTGCGCGCTGTCGCTGTGATAACCACGCAGGGTGATCTCGCGCTGATAGCTGTCGAGCAGCGTATCGGGCGCAATCGCCAGCTCCGACACGCTCATGCGCGTCGGGCCGATCCGAGCGAGGCGCCCTTGCCGTCCGGCCTGCCGTCCGCGTCGACGCCTGCCAGGTCCGGCTCGCCCAGCGCGTCCAGTAGCGCCGCGCGCGCGCGATCGCGCAGCAGAGCCGCGCGCGAGCCATCGTGGGGGACGGGGACGCCGTCCGGCAGTGCGGGCAGCTCGGCAAGCTCCAGCACCTGGATTACTCCCGGCTGCGGCCATGCGCTGCCGGGTGGCAGGCAGTGGCGAGTGCCGCGGATCGCTATCGGAACCACCGGCAGATTGGCACGGGCGGCGGCGGCGAACGCGCCGATGTGAAATGCCATCAGGCCGGGGGTGCCCTGAAACGTGCCCTCCGGAAAGAACGCCAGGGCGCGGCCCGCCCGAACCTGCTGCAGCAGCCGGCGGGTATCGCTCATCACCCGAGCCTGGTTGCGCCGCTCGATGAACTGCGCACCTATGCGCCGCAGCAACAGCCCGGCGAGCGGCACCGCCATCATCTCGCGCTTGATCACAAAACCGAACTGCGCTGGCAGTGCCGCGGCCAGTACCACCCCATCCAGGTAGCTGCAGTGATTGGCCACCACCACGCACGGGCGCGGCAGCGCGCCCAAGTCGCTCAGGTGCAGGCGCATGCCCGCGAGCCGCAGCACCACGGCTGCCAGGCGGCGTACCACGGCGCGCCGGCGCTCGAGCGGCCACAGGCACAGCAGCACGGCGAGGCAGGCCACGCCGATCAGTGTGAACTGCAGCCAGGCGTACAGGCCGTAGATGATGCGCCAGGGAGTCGCCAATCTGGGGTGAGAGGAGTCCGGCATGTGATGCAGTTCTCTTTATGTTAACGGTTGCAGCTGGCTGTGAGGGTCATCACATCGAAGCGCGACCCGCGGTCAGCATACTGCCGATGACAGATTACCCAGCGAGCATGGCGTTGACCAAACTGGCCACAGCGACCGCAGACAGCCCAAGTCACGAAGCCGTCGATCCGCTCATAGCGCGGTTTCTCGACGCCGTATGGATGGAGCGGGGCCTATCCTCCAATACGCTGGCGGCGTACCGGGCGGACCTGGTGGCGCTGAGCCGCTGGCTCTCGGGCGAGCGCCACATGGCCCTGGCCCAGGCGGGGCGCAGCGACGTCGTTGAGTTTATTGCAGTGCGATCGCAGGCGGGCGCCCGCCCCCGGTCGATGGCACGACAGCTGTCCTCGTACCGGCGATTCTTTCGGTACCTG
>Ga0307374_10014639_pt1 | contig 10655 bp, 9 predicted proteins | sample OX3MG_FD_202532 | JGI IMG/M metagenome (GOLD analysis project Ga0307374, IMG submission 202532) | Soil microbial communities from Risofladan, Vaasa, Finland - OX-3 | ecosystem: Environmental > Terrestrial > Soil > Coastal area > Acid sulfate soil | place: Finland: Risofladan, Vaasa | collected... | reverse complement strand
AAGCACAAAACGCTTTCCACAGTTCCCACAAGGCCCGACGGCGGTTCCATAGAGGGACTTTGATTCACCAGCAGAGTGGGGCCAAATCAAAAGATCAAAAGGGGCCAAATCAAGTTGACGAAACCAGGAGTCGCTTCGTTTTTGGAGACCGCCAGATTCGTTTCAATCCACGCGCCCGCGCGGGGCGCGACCTGCGATGATCGCGAACGTTCCCATTTACATTTGTTTCAATCCACGCGCCCGCGCGGGGCGCGACCTTGTTTGCAAGCCGGCCAGCGTGAGCGCTTTCGTTTCAATCCACGCGCCCGCGCGGGGCGCGACGCATTTGCATGGCCGCATTGGTAGTGGCGTCAACGTTTCAATCCACGCGCCCGCGCGGGGCGCGACTGTACTCGATGTGCATAACCGCATAACGGATCAGTTTCAATCCACGCGCCCGCGCGGGGCGCGACGTTTGCACATCGCCCGATTGTGGCAGAGAATTGATGTTTCAATCCACGCGCCCGCGCGGGGCGCGACAAATCGCAGGCAACACGTTCAACGGCGGCGCTCCGTTTCAATCCACGCGCCCGCGCGGGGCGCGACTGATCGATGCAGGTCGCCTGCCTCCATTTGCCCGTTTCAATCCACGCGCCCGCGCGGGGCGCGACCCCACTCGCGGAGATACTTCGCGCACATTCCAGAAGTTTCAATCCACGCGCCCGCGCGGGGCGCGACCTGGGCCAACACAGGGGCAATGCCGCGCGGCTTTGTTTCAATCCACGCGCCCGCGCGGGGCGCGACTTCAATTCTGCGATGCGATTCAGCGTGGAGCAGGTGTTTCAATCCACGCGCCCGCGCGGGGCGCGACGAGCCCCACTGGGCCGCTCTTGCGGCGCATGGAAGTTTCAATCCACGCGCCCGCGCGGGGCGCGACCACAACCGGGAAGCCAATCGCCGTACGATGAATGTTTCAATCCACGCGCCCGCGCGGGGCGCGACCTGGGCCAACACAGGGGCAATGCCGCGCGGCTTTGTTTCAATCCACGCGCCCGCGCGGGGCGCGACGTCGTGACTTCAGCGCAAACGATTCTGCCGAATGTTTCAATCCACGCGCCCGCGCGGGGCGCGACAAGCAGCGAGTTGCTTCCAAGGTAGGCGTTACAGTGTTTCAATCCACGCGCCCGCGCGGGGCGCGACTCACTGCCGTGGGAATATCGGCAATGACTTTCTGTTTCAATCCACGCGCCCGCGCGGGGCGCGACAGCCAGGGAAAGCCACACTTGACTGGCTTTCGTGTTTCAATCCACGCGCCCGCGCGGGGCGCGACTCACTGCCGTGGGAATATCGGCAATGACTTTCTGTTTCAATCCACGCGCCCGCGCGGGGCGCGACTTCGGCGTCTCAAGCGTTGCCACTGCGCCGCGAAGTTTCAATCCACGCGCCCGCGCGGGGCGCGACGGCCTGTGGCTTTTCGGGTTCCTGATTCTGAAACAGTTTCAATCCACGCGCCCGCGCGGGGCGCGACTCGATCTGGACGGCCGGTGGACGCCGCACTGGATGTTTCAATCCACGCGCCCGCGCGGGGCGCGACGGGGGAAGACAAGGAACGCTGCCAGGCGTTTCTCGTTTCAATCCACGCGCCCGCGCGGGGCGCGACCAATCTTCGCCGTCCGCATCCTCGACGCTCGGGAGTTTCAATCCACGCGCCCGCGCGGGGCGCGACTGAGCGACGCGCAGCAGGGCGCCCTCGGGGGTTCGTTTCAATCCACGCGCCCGCGCGGGGCGCGACACCCCATTCCTTGTTGTTTCGTCAAGCGGAAACTGTTTCAATCCACGCGCCCGCGCGGGGCGCGACCGGACGGAAGCGCGCGGAACGGCCGCCCCCGAGTGTTTCAATCCACGCGCCCGCGCGGGGCGCGACTCTCGCGCCCGCATTGCATAAACTGGGATTCGATGTTTCAATCCACGCGCCCGCGCGGGGCGCGACTCGCGTTGATGTTGTGGAAGTCGTCGCTCGAATTGTTTCAATCCACGCGCCCGCGCGGGGCGCGACGAGCGAACGAGCGCAAGCGCAGCCTAAGCGCGAAGTTTCAATCCACGCGCCCGCGCGGGGCGCGACTGGTGCCTGCCTCCGCGCCCGCGCGCTTCATGGTGTTTCAATCCACGCGCCCGCGCGGGGCGCGACCGCAATCGTCAAGCGTTCCGTTGGTGCAAGACCCGTTTCAATCCACGCGCCCGCGCGGGGCGCGACACGAAATGACTTCAGGTTCTTGTTCGTGCTGGTAAGTTTCAATCCACGCGCCCGCGCGGGGCGCGACACGAGGCGATTGCTCCATTCATCGAGGCCGCAACGTTTCAATCCACGCGCCCGCGCGGGGCGCGACGAATTCTTTATGCAGGTCCGACACTTTACAGCGTTTCAATCCACGCGCCCGCGCGGGGCGCGACCAAGGACGAGGCGCGCCTGTGCGCACAGGTATCGGGTTTCAATCCACGCGCCCGCGCGGGGCGCGACGCTTTCATCGTAACTGATTATAAATGAAAGACAAAAAGGAGAGGTACCGCGAAGGTGGCTCCGATGCTTCGATGTTTGTCTTCGGAACTCAAAAGGATTGGCGCGCAAAACTATGAACCGCGGATAGTTGCAAGACAGCGCGAACTCACCGAGAAAAACATGGGAGCTTATGGTTCGCGGAAGTCTCATGCTCACACAACTAGAGGACCCTGTGGATCATAACCAGGATGCGCACCGACATGTTCGACGCGGTTCTGCCAATTCTTCCCTAAAAAGTAAAATCGCAAGCTATCTTTCTTCGGCTCGATCGCGTCGATGAGAGATCGACGAAGCGCAGTCCACTGCGCCGGGTCAACCAGGCATTCAAACACTGATTTTTGCACACGCTGGCCGGAGTTCTGGCAGCGACGGGCAACGCGGCGGAGCCGCTGCCGGCCTTCCACTGTTTCTGTGTTCACATCGTACGTAACTAGGACCAGCATTCGACTCTACTTCCAAAGAAACGGAGGATACGCATCTAGATCGCCTCGCAGAAAACGAGCAAAAAGAAGTGCCTGAACATGAAGGAGCAAACCAAGCTCCACTTTTTCGTTTAGGAACGGATGCCGAATCTCTTCTTGTTTTCTCGTCTGGTAGGCCAAAAGGACTTCCTTGCGTGTGCTGTCATCCATTAGGACCGCCCCCGTCTCCGTCGTGCGAAAGCCATCCGCCTTCACCTGTTGTCGGTTAATGAGAGAAAGCACCACACGATCAGCAAGAACAGGCCGGAGTTCCTCCATTAGGTCAAGGGCCAGACTCGGCCTGCCAGGCCGATCCCGATGAAGAAAACCAACGGCTGGGTCCAGGCCGACAGTTTCCAAGGCTGCCGCAGCATCGTGTACGAGCAAAGTATAGACGAAAGAAAGCATGCCGTTGAGATTGTCGAGTGGAGGACGGCGACTGCGCTCACGAAAGAAAAAGCCATCCTTCTGCGCCGTAATCAGATGGTCAAATACGCCGAAGTATGTGCGCGCCCCATCACCTTCCATGCCGCGAACTTGATCAAGTGGCTGCGGCTTCCGAAGGTCATTGATCAAATGTCCGAGTCGGCCCTCTGCGGCTTCGATTGTTGGCGCATTGGCAGAATCAGGATAGTCTCTTGTAGCTCGCAACAAGACTGCCCGGCAATTCGCTACTTTTCCAATTACCATCATTCGGGCGACATCGGCAGAAAAATTTAGATCGTCGGAGCGGCGATACTGTTCTCGGCGCAGCAACACATTCCCCGAGACCGGTCCCTGAACCCTCGCGTAGAATTTTCCCCGCTCACTCAGAAAGGAGATGGCGACATTCCGCTCCCCACATAATTCCATCAGAGGGGGACTACAGGAGACTTGGCCGAAACACACAATCCCTCCCAGCGTGTGGATCGGTACGCGCAGCTTGGTCTCTCTTTCTACGCGGATCAGGACGGTTTCGCCGTCGCGGGAAAGATACGAGCCTTGAGTCGTGACATACAGGGTGTTGAGGAGACTTCTCATCCTTGGCGCTCGTCAAGGGCCGAGGCAATGTAGTCTTCGACAGTGCGATGTTCCGACAGACGCTTGGGCATGCACACAGAGATTAGCGAGCAACTATCGCACTTCTTTTCGTAAATCGGAGGCGGAGTGACACCCAAGCGCATCAGTTCGTGGACGCGGATAGCAAGGCGTTCCGTCTCTTCTCGCAAGGAAGGAGTCAAAGCCACTTCGAAACGACGAACGGGCTTTCCATAAAACAGCGCGGCACTGGGCACTTGCACACCGAGCATTTCCTCCAGGCAAAGGGCCTGCGCACATAGCTGAACCTCGTCGAAAGGCCCGGATTTCGGGCGACCACGCTTGTATTCAACAGGAAAGGGAGCCCATAACCCAGAAACGCCCGGAAGGCGAACACCATCAGCCACGGGCCCTTTTCCACCCGCATCACCTAGACGCCCGCAACGATGAAACTCGACCACATCCGCTATTCCGGAAAGCCCGAGTCGAAGCGAGCGCAAACGAAGCCCTCGCGAAATACGTATGTCGCCACGAGATTCAGTGCCAGGCTCATGCGCACGGTCGTGCATGACCCGGCCTTCGGCAGTGAGCTGATTCTCCGCCCAGGCACCTTCCAAATGAATTAGAGCCCATTGCCGCTCGCAGAAAGCCAGATGCTGTACCGCTGAAATCGGCAAGAGTTCATCTTCTGTGTACATGAGCGCTCCTTACAGTAACTCATGTACCGTAATCCCCTGAGGCATGTTGTTCCTATCGAGAGTGATTTCGTAATCTGCATATGCTCGCGCAGGACGAGTTTGGTCTTTGCGAACGATCTTCAGACGCTCAAACAGCGAGTGCGCCGGCGCGTTTCCCAGTCGGCTTTCGTGCTCGAAAACGACGAGCTTGCGCGAGGACATTTCTCCGCGCGCAGATGAGCGGTCTACCTCAAACATACTCTTCAAGGCTTCCCACAAAAGGGCTAGGTCCGCGTCAGAAAACCCGGTTTGCGCCGCAAGATAGGGAGACACGAAACCGTGGTCAGCATAAAGACCATAGGGAACGACTTCCTTGCGCCCCATCGTGCGATTTCCGCCCTGCTGTTTCTCTGCTTCTTCTTTGGTGGTCACGGCCATTCTTGTGATTGATTGCTCGATGGAGACGATTGGTTCAACGGATCGGGAAAAGACGAGTTGAACTGGCCCTCGCACTTGCCCGCAGTTGACCCCGGTAGTCATAACAGCGCCGAACATCCGAATGTCGAAAAATGTTTGGCACATCCAATCGCGCACACTGCTTATGTCTCTTTCGTCCGCGCGCTTTTTCGCACTATCGAGGCCCAAAGCTTTATAAGCACGCTCGTGCTGTTCGTTGAGGATGGCTTTTTCCTTGACGTAGATGTCGTAACCCTGTTTTGGTTCTCCGGTTGTTGCGTCAGCTTCCGTGAGACATATGAAATTGCGGATCTTCCGCTTCAGACAGACGTCCGTAACCAGCCCGTGACCCGTCTCTGGATCTATGCGAGGAGAATTCCCTGCATCAGGGTCGCCATTCGGGTTGCCATTAATAACATCGAAGAGCAGCACGAAATCGTATCGGTGTTTGATCGGCTCCATACGAATCTCCCTCCAAGTGTGAACTTTTGTTTTCTGCCCGGGCTATTCCTTCCCCGCTGTCCATACGAAAGCACGCGAGGCATTCGGATGATTTCTCTCCCAGTCGGCCCGTTCGTCACGCGTCATCCACAGCCACTTGCGCATTTGGTGGTAACCGAGGATGAAGAAACCCTGCTGTTCAATGTTTAATGAGGCAGGAAATCCGTTGCGCTTCGGATCGAAGCGGCAAGCGATTTCATCTATGATTCGTTCGAGCCGGAACACAAATCCGCCCTTCGTTTCCATGCCAGAGACTTTCGACACATGGTGCCTTGCATTCTTCAGCAGTCGCACAAACACAGTCCTCGGGTTCGCGGATGCACCGCTGAAAAATCGGTCAACAACTGATGCACTCACGTTGTCGAGCGCTTCCTGTTGTAAGCGCTCCAGAACCGCCATCAAAACGCCGAGAGCGTATCCTTCGCTGTTATTCTGTGGGTCCATGTCAGGCATTACCTCCTGATATAAAACCGTGGCTGCCAACAATCGTTTACGACGGTTTAGCACAGCCTTGATTAGCGCCGCCCTGGCGTCACGCCGAGCTAAATCGGGCCATTCGTCACGTCCGATTTCCGCACGGGCGCGTTCGACTGCTCGTTGAAGGATCGAGAACGGATATAGCGTTCCGTGAAGGGCTGCCTCCACCAAGTCGGCGACAAGCGGCGGCGGCACTCTTTCCGAATCACCTTCTACAGCAAGTGACTTGAGGAGCATACTGAGAGCGAACTGCGGTGGCAAATCTTTCGTTCGTGGTTTTGGAGTGTTCCGCACAATTTGCAGATCAGCGAAATGGCGAGCAAGATTGAGCGCTACGTCATGAACCGTAGATTCGAACCAATCGCGCACGACGGCTCGCCCTTGTGTTCCGCTAAGCGTAAGCGCATAGAATGTGGACTTATCCTCGATGTGAGGCATCGTCCCACTCCAAATGGAGCGATACAGTTCTTTGACGGTGTCGGGATTTGCTTCGAGGAGCCCAATAAAAACGGAACAAAAATCCAAGGCGATTGCTTCGGATGACCAAAAACACACCGTCGTGTTCGAACTCAGCCGAAGGCTTCGTTGTGGCAAGGTCTGGCCAGGCTGTCTTGGGTCAGGATATGAGGAGTCGAGAAGACGATTTAGGGCCGTCGCGCATGATTCAGCGGCATCACGAGAAACCGGTGCGTTGGAATTACCCTCCCACCCGTAAGACTCAAATGCGTTTTTGTTAAAGGATACGAGGGACACACCGCTGGTTGTCCCTCCCGGAACCCGTTTCAGCTGCGGGAAAAGCTCCACAGGTTCACAGGACACGCCAGAAACCAAGCAAATTTGTTGCGCCCCGTCACCGAATTGTTTCGCGCGAAGTTGCTTCCAATATGCACGGACCTTGGGTCGATCTGTGAGCAACCGATCCACATCTGGCGAGTAGATGAAAGCAAAAAGATCATTTGCAGCACAGTCGGTCGGCAAACCGATTTTTTGTATGCCAGCGGCAATCTCATCCAACAATCTAGCCACTGCGTCTACGCCTTCGTCCCCAGTAGCCTCCAGGCATTCCTTAACTTTCTGTCGAAACAGATCGAACCGCTTCCTAAGCTTCTCCGCTTCCCGCGTTCCGTTAGGATCTATGCCGAACACATACTCGGCCTTGTTGAACAGCAGGAACGCTCTGTCGCCGCTCGTTACCGGTCTCTCGCGTGGCAACTGAAAAGTCTTCGCAACAATTCTGGGATTCTTCCTGGGAGGCTGCTCTGGAATCGCATTCTTGGTTCCCTCTATTCCAAGGAGACGGCCCTCAGGAGACACTCTAACGAGCCAAGCGACGGCCTTTGGCTCGAAGTCAGCATCTTCCGTGAGCTTTTCTTGTTTGGCCAATTCATATAACGCTTGCAGGATCATAGTTCATTAGCCGATTTCGAATTGTCAGGTAACATCTCCGGTCGCATTGGGATTTCCATAACGCCGCTCCTTAATTCGGCGCGGAAGAATTCTGGTATATTTCTCACAGATTCAAAGCGGATGTCCCAAAGCATAAGTCCGAGGTCACGCGAGTCGTCTATGGGCTTCGGCACATCATCCGCTGTCATCAAGTCAGCCGCGAACTCGCGACAGCCAAAGTAAGGTTGATGAAAGTGTTGGCCCTTCTCGACACGTCGCTTAAACATATCGACAAACTTAGTTAAATTATCGTCCGGTCCAGCCTTGCCCGTCAGAGTAAAATGAGCTTCGATCACATAGTCCACGTCGGCCAACGCAACGGTGTTTCGCTGGGTGCGATCTTCCTCAGCGAAAAAGAGAGGCGACGTTCCCCCGTGCTTTATCACATTGGCTGCGGGAGCGACGGCCTTTGAATTAACCTCATTGCGTCTGAATGCGGTGAATTTGATTTCCTTTAAGACACGGATGCGCTCGACATGCCAAGAGATTGCAGGTTTCCATAGGATGGCTTCAAGAATTCCTCGTGCGGCTGATGGCGTTATGACCGGATAGGAGACTCGCTCCACTTTAAGCTCAGGCCGTGTAAAGCAAGCCAGCGGCCCCCGGGCACGGGCACTGAGAGTCGGGCTCCGATGATTCGCCATGAATACTTCCCCCGAGCGCTTGACGCATTGGGGGGGGGAATTCTCCCAAGTCATCAACAAATCAGAGCTTCAGGATCAGGTGTCAGTTTTTCATCGACCAGCAATCCGTACACCGGATCGTACTGTCTGTGAAACGGCCCTGCTAGGGCAAACAAATTTTCACTAACTTCTTCCACCGCTCCTGCTTGTCTCAAGTGTGCGAAAGCATCCCGATAGATGTTGGCGATGAACCTCTGAATACCGCGTAGAGTCTCGCGCGTCGGCCCATTGCGACGAATACTAGCCAGGCGATCTAATGACTCGCCATACGGAACAACTATCGGAACTGAGTACCCATCTTCGATCAACTTGAAATCCCGCCCTACTGAAGCGAAATTGAATCCCTGTCGTTGCACTTGTATTCCCTGTGCATCCAAATCCTCAGCAGCGTATAGCATTCTAAAGTATTTGTCGAACGTTTCAGTTGCCGTAAGATTTAACCGTCCAGAATATTCTCGCAGGAGCGACTCGGTGACTTGTAGGGCTCGCCGAGGCGTCCCAGGCGGCGGAGAGGTGGGGGCACGAAATACAAAAACAGTTCCGCTTTCAAGCCGACCTTCTCGATTGCAGCGCCCGCCAGCTTGCACGATGCTATCCAGGCCTCCCAAACATCGATAGACTACACGGAAGTCCACATCCACACCTGCCTCAATCAGCTGCGTCGAAATCAAACGACACTGTGTTCCTTCGGCAAGCCTCTCTTTGATTCGCGCGAGAACATCCGACCTATGCAGCGGGCACATTAAGGCAGAAAGATGAAACACCGAATCGCAAGGAACGATCTTCATTAGCTCCTGCGCAAGCAACCGGGCGTCCTGCCTTCGGTGAACAACAGCCAAGAACTGGCTGTGTTCCGACATTTCAGACGCAAGGCTCGGCCAGTTCCTGGGCGCAGAGTCCATATCGGGCCAGGAGTATTCAACCCGCTGGAGCTGAGCGTTCAACGCATCGGAGTCTGCAACAATCGGTCGCACATTGCGCAACCCTTGAGGGAAACTCTCTCGTCTAGCCAGTGCTGGTGGAGTGGCTGTGGACAGCACAACGCTGCACCCGTAATGCAATGACAACTCACTAAGAATGTCTGTAATACTTAGCAGGAATCCGGGAGGAAGCGTTTGAACCTCATCAAGGATGATGACGCTGTCGGCAATATTGTGCAGCTTTCGGCACCGCGATGGGTTGTTCGAAAAGAGGGACTCAAAAAACTGCACTGTAGTCGTCACGATGACCGGCGCGTCCCAGTTTTCCGCCGCCAAGTCGAGTAGTGCCGTGAACTCTTCGCCCTTCTCCCGTTTCTGTTGCTCTGGGTCTAGGTTGGAATGATGCTCAACAACGTTGTGATCGCCCAATGCATCCCCGTACTCCTTTGCGTTTTGTTCGATAATGCTGGTGTACGGAATCACCACAATGATTCTCCGAAGACCCCATCGTTCAGCGTGACGTAGAGCAAAGGACATTGAAGAGAGCGTCTTTCCAGAACCGGTGGGAGCAGTCAAGCTAAACAAGCCCGGCTCACACTTCGCTGCCTCACGGCATTGCCGGAGAACGGATATCCGTGCTGCATTGACCGCTACAGACCCTTTGTTCTGCTTGACGTCCGACTTTCTCTCAACGAAAGTGTCGAGGGCTTCTCTCAGTTCCTTAATCGCAGAAAATTTGCCCCGCAGAAATGGCCGCGATGGTTCTACGAACGCCTCCGTGTTCAGTCGGTCAGCATCAACAAGAGCGGAGAAAACAAAACGGACCCAAAGCTCCGTAGTGCGCTTCATTTCTTCCGCGTTTTGAGTGAATCCAGGTTCTGGTCTCAATCGTTGAGGCAACACCGGGACGGAGTGATTCTGAATTTCGGAGGGTATGATCGGGAGCAGTCCTTGCAGCACCTTGTCATTTTGCTGCAACCGTTTCATTAGGGGGCTTGGAAATCCCGGACCACTTTCAATAGGATTTGCCAAACCAGCGTGATGGCCCGCAATGGCGAAAGCCAGAGCGAGTCCGTTGCTCTTGTCCCGCATGTGGGCAAGGGCCGCGCCAGCACCAGAATGTTCCACAGAGAGCCCACTCCCTCGTAGCCTCTCCTGAAACTCTCTTTGATACTTACCGACGTCATGCCAAAGTCCGGCGCAGTAGGCCCAGTCTGCTGCTTCGTAAACCGATGCAAATTCAGCTGCCAGTTTGGCAACTTCTCGCAGATGAACCTCTAAGAACTGCCACTTCTCAGGAGGCTGACCTGCGATTGTATGCGCGTAGAAATACTCCTCGAGGCCCAACTTTCCCTGACCAGCCCGAGTTTTTGTACCACGGCGAATGAGAGAGTTTACATCACAACCTCATCGGGCAAGGGGGCAAATGGCGGCTCGCAGGGAGCCGTAGGCGACCGGAGAGCCGCCATTTGCGGCGCGAA
>Ga0307374_10014637_pt1 | contig 10655 bp, 11 predicted proteins | sample OX3MG_FD_202532 | JGI IMG/M metagenome (GOLD analysis project Ga0307374, IMG submission 202532) | Soil microbial communities from Risofladan, Vaasa, Finland - OX-3 | ecosystem: Environmental > Terrestrial > Soil > Coastal area > Acid sulfate soil | place: Finland: Risofladan, Vaasa | collected... | reverse complement strand
CTTACTCTCGAACGCCAGGGTTTCACTAGCCGAACGCCCGGCACCGCTCGAAGCATCCGACTCCGCATCGCCCCGGAAACTTTGCCAAAACTGCAACCTGTCATATCCTCTGTGCAGAGATACTAGGTGGAAATGCCTTCCTTATTTACAAAGCAGTTCAGAGCGGAAGCGTTATGGCCGCAATAATGCTAGGAGGTTGCTTTGTTGGCGCATGCGTCTACCTTTATCGTACATACAAAATACGTGATGAAATACGTAGTTTGCTTCGCGACTGATATCCCTCCGTCAGCAATCAATATGCGACCACAAACGCTGACCAGTCTTTAAAACTTCGTCGTACATCTTCTCTCCAGGTTCGATCACGCACAGGCTAATCGGTCGCGCGACAATTCGCTGAAGTTGCTTCTTCCACAAATTGCGACACTCAACGTATTTCGCGAATGCCCAATTCGTGTTGTCGGTTTCGGGCATTAAGATTAAGGCCACGTCCACGTCGCTCTCTGGGCGTGATGTACCTTTAACTCGACTGCCGAAAAGCCAGAATTCTTTGACGGCATCGTTATTCGCGGCCCAGCTCTTCAGAGCCGCTTCGCGGTCAAGTTCCAGGTCCAATTGTTAGCTCCGCCTTAGCTCCGTTAAAGCGCCTCCTTGCAGTTTATCTCCTCGCCAGCACCTCAACTGGGTTAAAATCCATGTGATTCGGTGCCGAGGTTCAAAATGTTTGTCGATTACGATTCGGAAGTTGTCGCGCCTCGCCATCATCCATGGACAGTCGTGGAGCATCAGCCGGATGCTCGTTATTGGGATTTCCGCAAGCATCCCGAGTTAATACCGCTCGTGTTGGAGGACTTCAAACCTTGGCAGCACTATCCGGCAATCAAAGCGTTTTATACGCTTTTGACTTGGCTAAACGGCCCCGATTCGCACTTTGAGACAAATGACTGCGGGTTGATACCACCAAAAGTGGACGTCAAAACGCCTCCACCAGTGCGCGTCGTTTTTAAAACCGACCCCATTGGAATCCACGGTCGCGTAACCGTTCTGTTTAGAAATCTGGCACTAAACGCGGCCAAACAGAACGTCGACTGGCTAAAAAAGAACGCCCACGATCTCCTCAAGCATCAAGTGGAGAATTTCCCAGCCGTAATATTCTTCGGTGAATGGCCGCATCTGTTTGTTGAAAACGATAAGCAAGGCAATGCGGTCGTGGTGAAATTCTGGGCGTGGGGCGAAGATGAGACGTCGGCAATGGCAAACCTCGGAGGTGCTTTCTCAGTGCTGTTGGAGTTGTTCCAACATTTGAACAAACAGATAACCGCGACAATGGGGCAAAGCGCGGGCCTCTGAGCACGCAAATAGGCGATGGTGAAACAAATGATCCTACAAAAGGAATCACAGACCAATCGCCGTGACCTTGGCTTCTCCTTCAAACAGTATTTCCATTCGCGGATCGCTACTCGCGTCGCCGCTCCAATAAGCTCGCGCCTTGTCTCGTGTTACCGATAGCGGTTCGCTTGTTTTCACCATAAGACTCGAATCGGTTCGGAGAAACTTGCCTGTGCATGTCAACTCGCACACTGCGCCTGTGCCACTGAGCAAAGGAAGCCAGGTTTTCGCTTCCTCCACAGTTTCACATAGGAATAAACACTTTTGGCGAGACGGCGGTTTCCCAGCAAACTCCTCCACTCTAATCTGTTCCATGATTAGCTCGCGGGCCAGCATCAAATAATGCTGGCTTACTTCGAATGCTTTTTCGGCCAATATTTCATACGATGTCAGAATTGTTTTCATTCGCACTCTGTGAAGCCACTCAACCGCATTCACTTGAATTGACGCCCCTGTGTTCCCGTCCGTGACTGGATAGTTCAGAGTATTTTCATAAAATCTAAAAAATGGGTTGTACTCTTTTCCTATTTCCACACTCTGCTCCAATACGAACGCCTGCTTATAGCTGTTCGTGAGCGTTATCTGATAGAATTTGCGGTTCCTAACATGCTTGACCAGCGGTCCATGCTTATCGGTGCACACTTTTAGAACCTCAAGTAGGACCTTCGCCCCGTATGGCCTCTATTGCCAAAGATGACATCCGTCCTCCTCACGCCGCGCGATCGCGGTGGGAGATTTCGACCACGCGCGCGCGGGCGGCGAGCGCATCCACCAGCGCATCGGCCTTTGCCTTGTTGGCGGCGTCGAGATTGGCGTCCCATTCGTCGAGCAGATAGACCGCCGCGTCGGTCGATTTGACAATCTCCTCCAGCGATTTGAGTTGCCGCTCGCCGGTCGAGAAGCCGAGCTTCTTGTCCATCGATTCGGCGACAACCTTCACCTCGCCATCCTCGTCGTCCTCGACATCCACCGGCACCACGCCGCCGGTGAACATAAAGGCGAGACGGTCGGACGCGGGCCAATAGAAGGCTCGCCGGCGCATCTCGGTTTTGAGGCTGGCCAGCAGCGAAGATTTGCCGGCGCCGTTGCCGCCGCGCACATTCACGCGGCCGGTCGGGCGTGCCTGCACGATACGCAGCGCATCGTTGACCGACGATACGACATTGGCGTCTTCGCCCTCGCGCAGCACCAGCCGGTCGAATTTGATGCGATCGTCGAAAGTCGGTTCCGGTTGCGGCAACATATTGGCGGCAACGCCGCCGAAACGCGTCCATACCGAAATGAAATCGTTCCAGCCGGTCGCGAGCAGATGCAGCTCGTAGGTCATCTCGATCTGCCGCGGCAACGTTGTCGCCAGGGCGACCAGCATGATGGTGTCGCCGCGGTGATGCAGCGCGACCATCGTGACGGTGGCGAACACGATGGCGAGGCTGACGATGCCGCTCATCGCACTCATGCCTTCGCGCGCCACGATGGCGCGGATCTGCGCGGTCACCGCCTGGCGCAGCCGGCGTTTGAACTCGGCCAGCCAAAGCCGGAGGTTGTAGCGATTGCCGGTGAACACGTTGTCCCACGCGGTGTAACCCTGCGCGGTGACGCGGTTATTCATGCGTTGGTTTTCCAGATAGGTCCGGGTAATCGGCTTTTGCAGCGCCCATTGCAGCAGCAGCAGCGCGCCGAAGGCGCCGACATAGGCAAATGGCAGGCTCAAATCGATCTCGGCGCCGAGCACCAGCGCATTGAACACCAGCCCGAGCAAAAGCTTGAGCGTGAATTCGAGTTCGTACATCAAAGTGAAAAAGCACTGGAACGTCTCGCCGGTGAGAAACGGCTCGACCTGTTCGCGCTTCGGCTTGTCGCCGAACAGTTTAACCTTGCCACGGTTCTCGCGCGCGAACCGCAGCATGAATTTGCCGAAACCGCGGTAGCCGGCGCGCTCGGCAAAAATCCAGCTGACAACGCCGGCGACGTAGGAGGCCGATTGCGCCGCCAGAATGAGGATAAGGTCGTTGATCAGGAATTCGCCGACCGCGACCTTGCGTCCGGCGCTGATGACAAGCCAAGTCGTCGTGGCGGCAAGCATCGCCTCCGCGATCATCAATACGATCATCACGAACAGCGAGGGGGAGAGCAGATAGCTCGCCAGCTCGACGCGTGAAATCTGCTTTCCGCTCATGGCATTTGGGCCGTATGACGCGGCGACTCGCCGATACCGTCATCCTAGTGGTCCGATTCTAACATTCGCATCCGTATTCGGCAGCTTCTCATGCGAATGTTAGAATCAAAAGGACCACTAGAAAATATAAGTTCTAGTGGAGCTTTGGATTTGACATTCGGTTCGCGAGTTCGCCGCCAGGTGGGTGGCGAATGTTAAATCCGCTCCACTAGTGCGGCAGGCCTGAAGTTCCTACCGTGCAGCGGCGGACTACACAGGAAGTTCGCCCGCTTAACCTCTAACGAAATCAAGCGTTTGCATAGTTCGGGCGGCGCTGGTTTGTGCGGTTGCCAATGCGGTTTCCATACGCAGCGCGACGGCGTAATTTGCAGGTGGAATTTTGCAGGTCTGGTAATCCGGCGTGGGTGCTTCGCAAATGTCGAAGGGAGCGTTCTCCAGTCTGGCGCTATTTAATGCGCCGTTTCGGCGTTTCGGCGGCTCGCTGCTGGGGCGCTATCTGATCCTGGCGGCCGGCCTGCTCGCCATGACGCTGTTGACCGTGCCGGAGTTGCGCGTTGCAGCCGGTCTCTGGCTTCAGGTCGCCCTGTGGCTTTGTCTCGCCTATTTCGCGGTCGAGACCGTGATGCACGTGGCCAGTGCGGTCCGCCACAACGCTCTGGGCGATTATGTGTTGTCGTCGTCAGGGGTCGTCGATCTGCTCGGCATCTTTCCGGTACCGATAGCGCTTGCCGCCGGCGGCGCGCCGCATAGCGCGTGGCTGTTCGCCTCGCTGTGGGTGCTCAAGCTGGCGCAGAACTCGCCGGGCTTCACCCAGCTCGGGCGCGTGTTCGTACTGGAAGCAAAGCCGCTTGCCAGCGTTCTGGTACTTTTCCTCATCGTGCTGTTTTTGGCCTCCGCCCTCATGCACGTGGTCGAGCGTGACGGCGAGCCGGCCGGATTCGGCACGCTGCCGCAAAGCCTGTGGTGGGCGGTCGTCACGCTCACCACCACCGGCTACGGCGATGTGGTGCCGCAAACCATTATGGGCCATCTCATCGGCGCCTTTGTGATGATCTGCGGCATCGCCACCTTCGGATTGTGGACCGGTATTCTCGCCACCGGTTTTGCCGCCGAGAGCCGCCGTCGCAACTTCATCCAGACCTGGGATGTGGTCAGCAAGGTGCCGTTCTTCCAGACACTCGATCCGTCGGCCATTACCGAAATTACTCACATGTTGCGCCGCGTCGAGATGCCGGCGCGCGTCGCCGTCGTCCGCCGCGGCAAAGTCGGCGACTGCATGTACTTCATCGCCGATGGCGAAGTGGAGGTCGACATCATGCCGACGCCAGTTCGGCTTGGCTCCGGTACGTTTTTTGGCGAGCTGGCGCTGCTCGGCGATTCGATTCGCACCGCCAACGTGACCACCACCAGGCAAACGACGCTCCTGATCCTCGACCTCGCCGATTTCCGCAAGCTGATGGCGAGCCACACCGAGCTCGCACGCGTGATCGAAGCCGAAGGCAAGCGGCGGCTTGGCGCTTACGAGCATCGGCACGACGTGCACGACGCCTCGCCATCGTGACCAGCAGGCACCAATAACAGCCATGACAGTTAGACTGAACGAAACGCACGATCCCGCGCGGAAGAGTTTTGTCGACAGCGCCAACGCTCCCGGTGGCGACTATCCGATTCAGAATTTGCCGTTCGGCGCGTTCCGCCTCGCGGCGGGCGGCGAGCCGCGCCTTGGCGTTGCGATCGGCGATCAAATCCTCGACCTCGCCGCCGCGGCCGCCTCCTTCGCAGGGCTTTCGGCCGAAATCGTCCAAGCGTGTGCGGGCCCGCAGCTTAACCGGCTGATGGCGCTCGGGCCGCAGGCCGCCTCGACGCTGCGGCTTGCTCTGTCGCGCGCGCTCAGCGCCGAGCGTGGCGATCAGACGCTGCGCCGGCATTTGACGCCGATGGCGCACGCCGAGTTGTTGCTTCCGGTCGCCATCGGCGACTTCACCGACTTCTACGCTTCGGTATTCCACGCTACCAACGTCGGACGCATGTTGCGGCCGGATAGTCCGCTGATGCCGAACTATAAATATGTGCCGGTCGCCTATCACGGCCGCGCTTCGTCGGTGCGGGTGAGCGGCACCGCGGTCAAGCGGCCGCAGGGCCAGCGCAAGCCGGCCAACGAGACTGTTCCAAGCTACGGTCCGTCGCGCAATCTCGATTTCGAGCTCGAACTTGGTTTGTATGTCGGCGTGCCGAGCGAACTCGGCGCTACCGTTCCGGTCGGCAAAGCGGCGGAGCATATCTTCGGCTTTTGTCTGCTCAACGACTGGTCGGCGCGCGACGTTCAGGGTTGGGAATACCAGCCGCTCGGGCCGTTCCTTGGCAAGAACTTCGCCACCACGGTTTCAGCTTGGGTGGTGACGCAGGAAGCGCTGGCGCCGTTCCGCGTGCCGGCCTTTGCGCGGCCGCAAGGCGATCCAGCGCCGCTGCCGTATCTCGACGATCCTGCCGACCGCGCGCAAGGTGGCTTCGACATCGCCGTGGAAGCCTATTTGGCGACCGAAAAGATGCGCGCTGCCGGCACAGCGCCGCTTCGCATCACGAAAAGCTCGTTCAAAACCACGTACTGGACGGCGGCGCAGATGGTGGCGCACCACGCCAGCAACGGCTGCAACCTTGTGACCGGCGACCTGTTTGGATCAGGCACCGTGTCGGGGCCGGAGCAGGGCAGTCAGGGCTGTCTCCTGGAAATCACCGCTCGCGGCAAGGAGCCGATCGCGCTGCCGGGCGGCGAGCAGCGCGCTTTTATCGAAGACGGCGACGAGATCATCTTCCGCGGCTACGCCGAGAAGCAAGGCTATCCGCGGATCGGTTTCGGCGAGTGCCGCGCCCTGATACTGCCGGCGGGGTGATACTGCCGGTGGGGTAAATCACTCCGCCGGCGCCCATTTTTGCAAGCGCTTTCCGGTATCGACCTCGCCGGTATAAAAATTACCACGTGAGTCGAACGCTCCGGCATGCACCCAGTGGAATTCGCCAGTCCCGCGGCCGGGCCGGCCGAAGCTGCCGACGACGACGCCGTCGCGGCGGCGCACCGTCTCCAGCACGTTGTTGGTGCCGTCGATCAGCACGAAATAATTTTGCTTGCGGTCGAGCGGCGAGAACGCGAGCCCCCAGGCCGAGCCCGGGCCTTGCGTCTGCGGATCGATCACGTACTGGCGTACGAAGCTGCCGTCCTTGCCGAACACCTGGACGCGATTGTTGCTGCGGTCGCAGACATAGACGAGCCCATCCTTGCCAAGCGTGACGCAATGCACCGGATTGGCGAACTGCGCCGATTGCGGATCGTAGGGCGGCCGCTTGTCGTCGGTCGGCGGCTTGCCGTAAGCGCCCCACACCCGCTTGATCTCGCCGCTGTCGCCGTCGAGGACCGCGACCCGGTGGTTACCGTAACCGTCGGCGGCATAAATCTCGTTCGCCGTCTTGTCGTAGGCGAAGGCGGCGACCTGGCCGAATTGGCTTAAATCCGCACTCGAGGTCAGCGGTCCGGATTTGCCGATTTCCTTGACGAATTTTCCGTCGGTGGTGAATTTGAGCACCATCATATCGGTCTTGCCGTTGCCCGACAGCCAGACAAAGCCTTTGTTGTCCACCAGGATGCCGTGCTCGTTGGCCGGCCAGTCGTAGCCGAGATTTTCTCCCGGCCCACCCCACGCTTTCACCAGGTCGCCGGACTGACTGAACACCAATACCGAAGGTGCCGGCACGCAGCATTTCGATCGCGGCGGCGTCAGTGCGGCGCCTTTTTCGTCGTCGGTCAGCGAACGCGGCCGCTGAAACACCCAGATGTTGTCCTGTGCGTCGACCGAAATGCCGCCGACTTGGCCGAGCATCCAGTGGTTCGGCAACGGCTTCGGCCAGAACGGATCGACCCGGAACGCCGGACTCTGCGCTTGGGCGGGAAAGCTAAGGAACAGCAGAGCAAGGGCTGCGCCCAAAGGCCAAAGGTGGGTTTTCATGCCGCGTTCTTCCGTCATCCAAGTGCGAGCAAAGCGGGCCTCGAAGGACGACGCCGAGGCGGCTAACGTCAGACTGCGGCCACGGCGATGATCGCGAGCAGCAGAATCGCCGAGGTGACGGTGAAGATCGTCACGTTCACGTCCCATAGCCAGGTTTTCGGGCCGATCGGCGCCCGGAACGACGGATAGCCGTTGGTATCGAATAAGCCGCCGCCGTAAAGCGGACGGCCGAACACGGCGCCGAAGAATCCGGCATAGACGGCAACCGCCAGCGCGGCGGCGATATAGAGCTGCTCCATCCGCGCCGGCCCGCCGGTCCAGATCAGATAGAGCATGACCAGCGCGATGCCATTATAGGACAGCACCTGCCAGACGACGTGAAAGCGCGCATGCGGCGTCCACAGCCGATTGGCCGCATGCGTTTTGTTTAGGTCGGCGACGACTGTGATGGCGCTGAAGCCGAGCGCGGCAAGCGTCAGCAAAATGCGCGCGGTGATCAACATATCGGCGTCTCCCGGCCGCCTCGAGCGGCGATGCTAGTGGTCCGATTCTAACATTCGCATCCGTGTTCGGCACCCTCTTATGCGAATGTTAGAATCAAAAGGACCACTAGCAAATATGAGCCTTAGTGGAGCTTTGGATTTGACATTCGCTTCACGAGTCTGCCGCCAGTAGCGAATGTTAAATCCGCTCCACCAGAACTTTATCATATCGATGGTGGTGAGCGTGATGTGCTGCGGGATCGCCGGCGCGTGGGCGAGCTGCACCCCGGGCGGATAGGATTTCTCCCAGAATTGCGCCATCGTCATCCTCCCCGATGGGCGGCCGCGCTTGCTATGCCGCGACCAAATTCCCGAACTTCTTCAGATTCGCTTTTTGCTTGTCGTTGCGCGGTGCGAGCTTGAATAGCCGCGCGGCCGTGCCGCCCAGGATATTGTGCTTGGCCTTTTCCGACAAAAACGGCAAATCCCAAACGGTCGACGGCAAATCGAAATCCCAGTGATAATCCGAAGAGTAAATCCCAGTGCGGATAATCCGAAGAGTAGAGCAGCTGGGTCTCCGCGTTGATCATGCGGAATGTCGTCGCCATCGCGTCGTAATCCTGAATCTCCATCGGCTGCGACGAGTAGTACATGTCGCGCATGTAGTCCGACGGCTTTTTCTTCAACAGCGGCGCTTCCGACGGCCGCAGCATGTATTCGTGATCGAGCCGCTGCATCAGGAACGGCACCCAGGCGAGCCCGGATTCCATCCAGATCACCGGCAGCTTGGGGAAGCGCTCGCCGATGCCGTTGATCACCCAGTTGGTGCAGTTGACGATGTTGTACCAGGTGAAGCCGAGCGCGTGCACCGAGATGAAGCGGTTGCAGTTCTTGAACGCGGTGTCGCTCCAATTAACGCCGGAGTGGAAAGCGATGGCGAGGCCGCGTTCCTCCATCGCGCGATAGACTTTCATATAGGCGTTGTCGTGCACGCCCATGTTGGCGCGCACAGTGGTGATCATGAAGCCGCCGACGTGTTTCCTATCGCCGAAGGTCTCGACCTGGCGTAACGCCGCGTCCGGATCGGCAAACGGCAGACAAAGCAGCGAGAAGAAGCGGCCGCCGGCCTCCGGCATCACCTTCTCGGTGAGCCAGCGGTTATAGGCCCAGCACAGCTCGACCTCCATTTCGGCCTGCGGGTGTAGGCCGATATTGAGCATGCCGGTCGGAAACAGGCAGGAATAATCGACGCCCATCGCGTCCATCCAGCGGTGACCGAGCTGCACGTCGCGGATCTGGCCTTGGTCGGTCTTCTCGCTGCCGCGCAGCGGATAGCGCGTCACCCGCCCGCCCATGTCCTGATAGCCGGTCGGGATCGGCACGACGCCGGGCCGTTGCCGCGTGCTGCGCCCGACGGTGACGAGCTGGCGCAGCACGTCGTTTTCCATGAACGGCAGGAACTCGTCGTAATGCTCGTTCTCGTAATGGTGCGCATCCACATCGACAATCAAAATGTCGTCGAAGCCGCGCTTGTGCGCCTGCTTGCGGGCGTGCGCCAACAGCCGCGTGGTGTTGAGTTCCTCGACGGTGACGCGCCGGCCGCGATCGGCGATCAGGTCCATACTTACTCTCCAACCGTCTTCGTTTATTTGCGCATGATCTTTTCCGAAAACCGGTATCCACTTTTCGGGATCATGCGCTATCGCCCCGTCCAGCCTTGCCACATGCCGAGTTCGAACGCGGCGAGATCGGCGGCGCGAAGAAGGCCGCTCGCGGTCACCATCACGTCGGTGGCGGAGACCGCATTCTTCGGCACCGGCGCAAAGTCCTCGCCGCCTTCGCGCCGCGCGGTATAGAGCTTGCACGCGGCGGCAATCAGCGCCTGCAGCGCGTCGGCGGAGAGGACGTCGAGCTGACCGTCGGCGATGCCGCGCTGGATGGCGGCGGCGACCAGTTTGGCTTCCGCTGAGGCGCGCTTGGCGTTCTGCTTCGCCGGCTTTTGCGGCGCGTCGGGGCGCGGACGTTGCGCGGCCTTGGCCGCGCGGTTGATTGCCTCGCGTGCCGTGCGCTGCGCCGTCGATTTCGGCCCAGGGGTCTTAGGCGAGGACATAAACCTCGTCTCCCTTTTGCACGACTTCGAATTTTTTCAGCTTCATGCGGCGGTCGGCCACGCACTCGCCGGTCTTCATGTCGTATTCCATACCGGCGTAGAACGCACCCCGGTGCCGGAACACGCCGATCTCGTTGTCGCCGACGAACACGATGCGGCGCTCGCCATCCTTGAACTCATCGAGCTTGGCGACGAATTTTTCCGACATGGCGCTGTTATACCTGTTTCCGGTCTTGGTTTCAGGCCTTGGGCGCGTGCCCGCAATAAAGGTCAGCGGACCGTGTCCGGTCAACGTCAGATTTTGCCGCAAAATATCGGCAAAAAAATCCCGCCGCGAGCGTTGGCCCGCGGCGGGATTGTTGGAACGGCAGGACCGGTGGCGGCTTAGGCCAGCGCCGCTTTCACCCGCTCCGGCGTCATCGGTATATGCCGCAGCCGCTTGCCGGTGAGTTGGGCGACCGCGTTGGCGATCGCCGGCGCGACGGCCGGAACACCCACCTCGC
>Ga0307374_10014633_pt1 | contig 10658 bp, 9 predicted proteins | sample OX3MG_FD_202532 | JGI IMG/M metagenome (GOLD analysis project Ga0307374, IMG submission 202532) | Soil microbial communities from Risofladan, Vaasa, Finland - OX-3 | ecosystem: Environmental > Terrestrial > Soil > Coastal area > Acid sulfate soil | place: Finland: Risofladan, Vaasa | collected... | reverse complement strand
GGCCCAACGGACGGCGTTCGCGATCACCTTGATGACGTGCCGGTCGTGATAGGTGGGGTAAGTCTCATGCCCCGGTCGGAAGTAGAAGACTCTGCCCTTCCCACGCTGGTAGCAGCAGCCGCTCCGAAATATCTCCCCACCCTCGAACCAACTGACCATAACCAGCTCATCGGGCGCCGGAATGTCGAAATGTTCGCCGTACATCTCTTCATGCTCCAGTTCGAAGTACTCGGGCAGCCCTTCGGCTACGGGATGGCCCGGCGCCACGATCCAGATCCGTTCTTTCTCATTGGCCTCGCGCCACTTGAGATCACAGCTTGTGCCCATCAGCTTTCGGAAGATCTTGGAGAAGTGCGCCGAGTGAAGCACGAGCAGTCCCATCCCCTCCATCACCCGACGATGAACGCGCTCCACAATCGCGTCCTGCACCTCCCCATGCGCCATGTGGCCCCACCAGGTAAGTACGTCGGTGGCCTGCAGGACTTCTGAGGTCAGGCCATGCTCCGACTCGTCCAGAGTCGCTGTGCGAACCTGAAAATGCGGCTCTTTCTGAAGATGCTTCGCAATGGCGGTGTGCATTCCATCGGGGTAAACCTTCCGGACGGCGTCATGGCTCTTCTCATGGCGGTATTCGCCCCAGACGGTCACCCGCACCGGGCCGCTGGAATTGGTCACGCTCACATCGGATCCTTTCGTTGAAATATCGATAAAAGACGGGCCGGGAGTGAGCGTGGGACGCTCGAGACTATTTAATCGCCTCTCCCTGGCAGCAAGGCTGCAATGGCCGCGGACGCCCTACTGTTCCCGATCCGGCCGTCCATTACCGGAGACCATCGCAACCCATTATGCCGCCGATTTTCACTCAAATCCCACCGGCGCAACATAGCTCAAACCCGCCGGATCGTCGCCGGACCGGGCGCCGTCGCCGGAGCGCCAGCCAGACTTTGCGCATCGGGCGGGCCGCTCGTTTCAGACAGATCGCTGTCCGGGTGCAACGAGTTCCGGGCCGCCCGTCCGCCGGCTGCGCCCGCGGAGATATCCGCGTCCGTTCCCAGCGCCTCGGACCCGCCAATGCCGGCGGGTCCTCGCGTATTGCCAACTCCCACATTCGGCAATTCGGATTCTTCGGGGTTCAATCCTTCGATCTTCGGTTTGAGGCCGGGCTCATTCACGCGAACTCCGGTCGCCTCCTCGCCGGGGCCAGGAGGCAGATCGCCGCGATCGAACCCAGGCTTATTGTCGGGGGCAGGACCGGGACCACCCGCCCGCTCCGCTCGATTGATTGAATCGGTCTCTTCGCCGGCTGTCGATCCCCGCCAGTTCTCATGATCCAGGCGCGCTGGATCAGGCGCGGGTTCCTGTTCTTTTAGTCCTCCCTTATCCATTCGTTTCAGCGTACCGGCGGACCCGCGGTTCACCGGTCGATTCTTGTGGCTTTCTACCTCATCACTCTGACGATGTCCTCGCGCTTTCATAGCGCCACCCCTTTCCGTCAACGTATTGACGCTTTGAATCAGTTTTACCCTTGAAAGGGGAGAAGCAGACGCGCCGAATCCTGTAACCTGTATCATGAGGGATAGTTTTTGAGTGATGAGAGGAGTGGGGATGGCGGACCGGTCGTTGGTTCGGATTGGACTGATTGGCTGTGGTGGGATCGCAAACGGTTTTCATCTACATGACCTCGCGCAGATTGAGGGTGTTCAGGTCACCTATTATGCGGATGTCTCGATCGAGAACGCGAAGGCCACTGCCGAACGCTGGCGGGATCACTGGCGAGGATATAAGATTACACCGGAGCCGGATGAGCTGATCGCCAGTGATTCGGTGGACGCCATCATCGTCGCGACGCATCACGCCACCCATGCCGATTTCGGCGGCCGGGCGATCCTGGCGAACAAGCACGTGCTGGTTCAAAAGCCGCTCACTACCAGTATGGATGAGGCCGATCGCTTTGTAGAGATTGCCGCGGCCCATCCCGAAATCTACGTGCAATGTCTCCCCTTTAACTGGAAGGCGGAATTCATAGAGGCGCACCGCCTGATTACGGAGGGCGCCATCGGACGAATCTGTTCAGGGCGCATGCGGATCGCTCATTCGGGTCCCCCTCGGGATTCCTGGTTCTACAAGCCGGAAATCGCCGGCTTCGGAGCTTCCATGGATATGGGCGTCTACGCGGTCTCGGGCATTACGGGGCTGCTAGGGCCTGCCGCGGAGTGTTCCGCGCTGGTTGGAACTTTTGAGCAGAACGTACGGATCGACGATAACGCTATCTGGCTTCTGACGATGGAGAGTGGCGCGTTCGCGACTGCGGAGACGGCGTGGACGCAGGTGACACCGGTTGAAGGGACGGTGATCTATGGGACTGAGGGAGTCATCACGCTCCGCGAGCCTTACGAGCACACACTGCGCGTCTATCGCCGCACCGAGGGGATCTCCTGGAACTCCCGCGGTGAATGGACCGCTCCCGATCCGCCGCCGGACCCGCCGGCCGCGGCTCACCGGCATTTTATCCAATGTCTCCGCGAGCGCCGCCGGCCGCTTGGAACGCCGGAGCACGCCCGCCACGTGGTTGAGATTATGTTGGCGGCGCACGAATCCAGCCGGACCGGCAATCGAATCCATCTGAACACCCGATTCTAATGGTAAATGCAGGCTCGATTGACCTCGGCCTGGGAGTGAGCGATGAGAATTGACCCCGTAAAGGGCACGCGAGATTTTTATCCGGATAAGATGCGATTCCGGAACTGGTTTTTCGAGACATGCCGCCGGGTCTCGCTGCTCTTTGGATACGAGGAGTATGACGGACCGTTTTTGGAGCTGCTGGAGCTGTATGCGCGCAAGTCGGGCGAGGAACTGGTGAACGAGCAGACTTACACGCTCACGAGCCGGGGAGACGATCCCGAGACGCTGGCGATACGGCCCGAAATGACGCCGACTCTCGCCCGGATGGTGGCCGCCAGGCAGCAGGAAATCCGAAAGCCGATCCGCTGGTTCAGCATCCCCAACTGCTGGCGATATGAAGCGCCCCAGCGCGGCCGGCGCCGTGAATTCAACCAGTACAACGTTGACATTCTGGGCGTAGAATCGCTCGACGCCGACGCGGAAATCTTAGCGGTCACCGTCCGGATTCTCCGTGAGCTCGGCCTTGAGCAGGGCGAATTTGTCATTCGGATCAGCAATCGGTATTATCTGGAGACGCTTTTTCAGGAGATTGGCGCCTCCGAATCCGTGTTCCCGGATTTGCTGCGCCAGATCGACCGGATCGAGAAGCTGAAGCCCGAGGAGTTTTGCGCTAACCTGCTGGAATTGGGCCTCGCGACCCTTCAGGTGGACGCGCTGCTGAAGCGGCTCAATGACCGGAGCTACGCCGGTTTCGAGCCGCTCGAACAGCTCTTTGAAAAGTTGGAGCAGTATGGCATCGCCGATTACACCCGGTTCGATCCGCACATCGCCCGGGGCCTTCTGTACTATACCGGCACGGTTTTTGAGATATGGGATCAGAGCAAAAACCTCCGGCGCGCGGTCGCCGGCGGCGGCCGATATGATGACCTGGTGACCGACCTGGGTGGGACGCGCCTGCCCGGCGTTGGCATTGCTTTCAGTGACGTTGTGATCGAGCAGATGCTGGAGCAGCGCAAGAAGGCGCCGGTCCTTCCGCGGGAGATCGACATTTACGTGGCGCAATATCAGCCGACGCTGCGCGGGCAGGCCATCGCCATCGCCCAATCGCTCCGCGAGGCCGGTTTTCGAACTGAAATGAACGTGCTGGACGTGGGATTGGATAAGCAGCTTAAGGCCGCGGCGGCCGGCGGCGCGCAATATGCTATCATCTTAGCGCCCGACGAGATGGCGCGGGGTGAGGTGAACGTCAAAAACCTCCGGACCCGCGAACAGCTCGCCGTCCCGATGGAGGGCCTGGCAACGTTCCTTTCCCAGAACAACGACAGTTCCCTGAACAAGGAGGTTTGATGAACTTTGCACCGGTGCATCCCGCGCTCTTCATCGTGTTGGTCTTTGCCTGGTTCGCGGTCCTCATCGGCGCGTCGGTGGTCTACCGATCTCGAAAGGGCGCGTTCTTCCCGGCCCCACTGCCGGACGGGGTCCGCTTCGATGAACGATGGACGTCCGGGCGTTCTCTTCGAAATCTGGTCACTCGTTCCGGAGGCGCCTCGCGATGTCTTCGCGTTTCGGTTACGGATGATGAGATCTGGATTCGACTGGAGCCTCCGCTTCAGTTCGGGTTTATGCCGGAGATCCTCGATCTTGAGCACCGGATCGAAGCGTCACAGGCGCCATCCACTCGGCTGCTCAAGGGGCTGATACCGCTCTCCCGTGATAGGTTGCGGCTCGATTATTGTGACTCGGACGGACGCAGTCGCGCATTCGAGCTTCTGCTCCGGGATCCGGAGGCATTTATGGCCGCGGCGCAGGAGATTGCGCCCAATGCTACGCAGACGGCCGTATCTCCAGGTCATTGATTACCGTTAAGCCGCCGGCTGCGGAGCGCGCCACTTCGGTAGCGGCATCGCGGGCCTGGACCGTGTCCTGGCGGCCCGTGAGGTACACGGTGTCGCCCTCTAATGTGACCGTAATCAGGTGTTCGTTGACCCGGTCGTCCTTCTCAAGCGCCGCGAGGATCTGGTCTTCTCTCAACGGCTCATCGGAGACGGGCGCTCCCTCCGGCGTGGTGACGCCTGGAAAGTCTTCCGGGATATAGGTCAAATCCTTCCCATCGCTCATTTTTGTGCTCCTCCGTGCAGACAACTGCAGTAGCAAACTCATGCCTGATCTTACCCAGCAAGCGAACCAGCGAACCATCCGCAAAGGAGAGAGCTCGGATCGAGCCGAACCGTTAAACAGTAGACGGACGGGAGTGATTGGAGGCATCCGGTGACGAAGCAGGTGGTGAGTGTGAGTCTTGGCGCATCGAGCGGTGATATGAGTGTGGAAACCACGTTTCTGGGCGAGCGGTTTTCCGTGCGGAGAGAGGGTACGGACGGCGACTTGAAACGCGCGATTGCTCGCATCGCCGAATTGGATGGAAAGGTGGACGCCATCGGTCTCGGCGGCATCGATCTCTACCTGGTGGCAAAGGATCGACGATACGTAGTCCGAGAGGCGGCGCAGATGGCCGCGGCCGCCCACCTCAGCACGGTGGTGGATGGCAGCGGACTAAAGCATACGTTAGAGCGAGAAACCATTCGGCGCCTGCAGAGCGATGGCACGATCAATTTCAAAGGACGCCGGGTATTGCTGGTGTCCGGCGTGGATCGCTTCGGAATGGCCGAGGCCTTGGTGGAAGCCGGCGCCGACGTGCTCTTCGGTGACCTGATCTATGGTCTTGGCGTGCCGGTCGCGGTGCGCAGCCTCGCCGGCCTCGAGCGGTTGGCCCGGATCCTGCTGCCGGTCATACGCCAGCTTCCCATCAGTCTCGTCTACCCCACCGGGAAAGAACAGGAGAAGCGCGTGCGCCGCGCGCCGCAGCATTTTCACTGGGCGGAGATCATCGCCGGCGACGGCCATCTCATCTGCCGGTTCATCCCCGATCATCTGGAGGGACAGACCGTCATCACGAACACCGTCCGGCAGCGGAACGTCGAGCTCTTCCGGCAGTGCGGCGTCTCCCGCCTCATTACCACCACCCCCGAGTTCGATGGTCAGTCGTTCGGCACCAATGTCATGGAGGGCGTTCTCGTCACGCTCCTGAAAGAACGAGAGCGGCCAACGACGCCCGAGGAGTACCTGAAGCTCCTCGATGAGCTCGGTTGGAAGCCGCAGGTGACGATGCTGAAGTGACGGAGGACGGAGGACGAGGGGCCGCGTCCACCCGGGTCGGCAATAAATGAGCAGGTGGAACTGGCCCGCTCTGTTGCCTTTTGGCTCAACCCGCCGGGGTTATCGCCCCGCAGGGTCTTCGGCTTTTCGGACGTAACCACGTTTAACGAGAGTTCGCTTATGCTGCCGTGCCACCCACCATAGCCCCTCGCCGCCTACTCCAGAGCAGCGACACCCTCCCCCCCGCGGTTCGAGCGCCGGCCCTTTTTCGACGTAACGTTGGAAAAGGCCGCAGGATACGTTGTCGGGGAGTGCTTTCTCTCCGGCAAGTGCTGCCGGAGCTCCCCCATGGTACCGCCAATGGGATGGCGGGCCGTGTCAGAGCTTCCCTGCTCAGCAGGACAATCACTCAAGCGACTTCATGTCGCAAGTTTTCGCCATCCCATGTGTAGCTGGCGAACTGTCCGCCGGCGTTCTCCAACACCAGATTGCCGCTTGCATCCCACAGACTCGTGGTCGGCTGCCCGGTCGGTGGCGTAATCAGCGTCAGCTCGTTGGCCTGGTTGTAGGAGTAACTCGTCAGCGCTCCCGAATCATTCTTAACCGTCCGGTTACCCGGGCCTGGTAGGGGAGACGGCGTTACCGCCGCTCCCCCCCATAAGAACCGTACGTGAGACTTTCACCTCATACGGCTCAAGCCTTTCTAAGGCCCGCTGCCGGACCCGGTATGTCATCGGAGGACGGGCTATTCTTCCCCTAATTCTCCGTCACTCGTTTCACGGCCAGAATGCGGCCATAGAACGAGTGGGTGAGCAGATGCTGGAGGGCTTTCACCTTCCCCCACCTGCTTTCCTTGACAGCCTTCACGATACGCGCCTGAAGCCGGCGGATTTGAAGATGAGCGGCCTGCCAGTCAAGGCCAAGCCATTCTTCCTTCTCGTCGGAAGCTGCACCAGCACAAAGAAGTGCCGCCATTTGCTTTGCTCCCTCGCAATCGAGTTGTATATCCGGTTCTTCAAGTTCTCTCGTGATGAAAGACCAGGTGGAAGTGGGCTCGCTTTCGCGCCGGAAGAGAGAACCGATAGCAGGGCTTTCCTGTCCCTACCGACCGGCGTACTTCCGTATCCGCAGCATTACACTGTGGCATTCGCTTTCTCCACCCTCCTCTACCCGCATCCCCGTCGATTGGCCTTGCGGCTTCTCTACCTGTTCCCTCGGAATCTTTGATTCCGAGATGGAGCAGGAGAAATACGGGCTTACCATGTTCCGCTTGAGTGACTGAGGTTCAGGCTCTCTGTGTTCAGCGGGAGCGCCAGGTTAGACCTGGTTGCCCATGACAGGGGAGACGAGGACCCCTGCTCCCGCTCCGTCGCCTTTTGGCTCAGGCCGTCACTCCCTTCTCGGAATCAACGTTTCCGAGGGGGAGATAAGCATCTTTGGCCTGTTCGGTTTAACGGTGTCTACCAGAGTTCACATCAGTTAGCCATTTCCTCCATTTCAGAGGACCTCCACCATTGCCCCTTGCCGCCGAATGCTGGCAGCGCCGCTCTTCCCTCGCAGTTCGAGCGGCCACCCGGTCCATTTTATTGGCCCGAAGGTGGCGGGATACTTTGTCGGCGGGCAGCTTTCTCCGGCGATTACGCCCGACTTGCGCCGGTCGTTCCTCGTCGTCCCGCCCATGGTACTGCTGATGGGACAGCAGGTCCCGTCCGGCTTTCATCCAGGCCGGCAGGACAATCAATCAAGCGACTTCATGTCGCGGCCCGTCGTAAAGATAGGTTGTGTTGTAGGCGTTCGCGCCGCTTCTCTGCCCGTTGACGAGCTGGTAGTTCGGATCATACGCGCAGGCCACCCGGGTCCCGTCCAACTCCACGTTGTTCAGCCGGTTTCCAACTGTGTCGAGAGGACGCGACCGGACGCGGTCGACTCCCTCGCGTGCGGGGAGACTATCCAGTCCAATAGACTTACCTGTCCCTCAAAAGCACCGAAAACTCACATCGGGGCATATCGGCCCGTCTGACGATGCGCAATCGTAGCCGTCGGAAAAAGAGACTGGGCCCCAACGCCCTGACAAATTGCGCTCATGATTGGACCCCGCCGTATGTCAGACAGGCTGGCCCTTCCCGCCGATCTTCGCGTATCCGGGTCTCCTGCTTAGAATTTCTTGAGCCGCGACCAACGACAGACGCTGGACCCCATCTCTTCCACGGGGCATATGGGTCCTCGTAATTCCGGCCGCACGGGATGCCCTCTTGAGCGCTTGCCGGACACTTGTCGCTAGCCGCGGCCACAGGTCTGCGTGGGATGCCACTCCACGGATGAGGCCGAGCATCGCGAGATTCTCATCGGGCCCCGCCGCTACGCTGCCCAGGAGGGCTTGCAATTCCGGTTCGGGAATCTCTATTTCCATCCATTGGGACACGAATACCAGCAGGCTCATGGCCTGGCAACGGGCATACAGAGGCGATGCACGCTTACGCACCCGCACTATGGCGAGCTCGGTCGCGGCTTCGACACAGTAGTGCAGCGTTGCATCCAGAAAGCTGTCATCACCCCCAGGTGGAGGGCCGTCCAGATAGCGCTGCAAGTGCGCGAGACATACTTTCGCCCCCGAGTCGAGGATCGGAAGACAAGACTCGCGGAACCACTCATCATAAGACATGCCAGCTAACTCGCGATCATCCCGGCCGCGCAGCCGGACCACAAACGGTGGCTCATACACCAACATTCTATCCAAGTCCCCCTGGCGGGGAACCGATTGTGGAACCACACCCTTCTCACACGATATTTAAGGCAAAGGCAAAGCGAATCGTTAACTCCCACCCGCCCGGGCGGGCATGGTACCATACCGAACATTGTCGGACGTCCGTACACCACCCCACGAGAAGCACGCGGACGAATAACCACCGACTGCGGTCTCCTGATACCGGAGACGCCAAATGAAGTCTCATGCTAAATTCGCGCCTTAACTTCCAAGCAATGTGCCGCTCGTGACGCGTAAACCATCAGTGAAACATCTAGACGCGGGCTACAGCATCGCTCAACGAGCCAACGTACCCGGCACAGCGCGGACATCCTACGCAGGCGGCCGGCCGCTCTGGAGAAATCCTGGTGCTGGCCCACGTCCTGGATCGAAGCGATCTACGATGCGGCCCGTGAAACTATTACGAGGAGGCAAAAAGTTGATGGTCCGAGCCTTGAGCGGTGTTTAACTTAGAGATCCCAACGAAGCCCGGTCCAAAAGCTGCGCTCTCGGACAGAAATGCGCTTTTTGGTAGCGAGACTTCGCCGCCTTTCTGCGCGACATTTCCGCGCACAACTCAGAGCCCCTCCGCCGCCATCACGTACATTAAAGCGGTACCTAAAAGAATCAAAATCCGTCGAACTCTTAACTACGTCGAGGACCACGGCACGGAGTTTCCGAGCACAGATTTGATACGAACGTAAAAGACAGGGCCAACAGTCTGTCGCAGAGAGACTAGATTAGAACACCTCAGCAACGCCGCGCGCTGCTTCCCCGATGACGGAGGCCATATACAGCCCGTAGAACGATTACCACGACAGCCTCCTTGAAGCCTCGCCGAAAAGCAAAGACAGCGAACGTAGCAGGGAATCGGCCCGCCAGAATTACCGTAGCGCAACGACCCGACTAGACGTTGGGGTTTGGACCCCTCGATCCGAGCCGATCTGGCCAGAAACGATCTTTTCGACCGCACTACTAGTACCCGCCGAAGCGCGGATGGCACTTTTGCCACGGCCAGCAGTTGTAATGCCTACAATACCGGTAGCAATTCCCACAATCCTGATCTGTCCACCAGTTCTCGCAAACGCACCGCCTCAGTAAGCGCTTGCACGGCGCACGTGCCAGGTCGCCAAACCCGCCGTCGTCACTCCATGGATATGGGCGATCGCCGAGGCGTGCGGCACCGGAGCTAAGCGCGGCCATTGCCGGCGCTCCGACCGGAACCGGAACTGGTGTGGGGATAGGCACTGGAACCGGAGTAGGAACTGGTACGGGGATACAGACGGCACACACAACCGCGCACCCAATTAGAACAGCATACGCCCACGGGTGGTCATCGAGCCAGCATTGTAGACATTCTAGAAAACCTATCGGAGAACCATAACACGCGAAGAGACTGGCAATAATGATGGTCCCAACGCACGCCGCACAACCGATGCACGCAATCGGGATCTGAGCACCCGTAGGATCAATCAAAACCGTAGGCCGCCCACGCCCATACCCGTAAAGGTTCCAGTCCCCTCCCAGGAATCCCAGCGGATCCCGGCTTATCCACCGCCCCACTGCCGGCTCGTAATGCCTGGCCCTCACGTACAGCCTCGCCGCCAGATCCCGGTAGTACCCTACCATCCCGCCGAACCGCAGCGCGTTCACCGTGCTTCCGCTTACCGAAAGCTCCTCCCCAAAGGCCCCGTAGAGGTAGCTGTCGGATGGACCTCCAGCTGACGTCACCAGAACTCGGCTGTTGGCCTGCTGGTCGAACCCGAAGAAGCTGCTAGCTCCGGACCGCCTCTGACTGGCGAGCCCTCCCCACATCCCGGGATGATCGGTATAATGCGCCTGGGTCAAACCCGAAGCGTCGGTCTCCATCAGCACGTTCTGGCCATCCCACACAAACCCGGTCGTACCGCTCCCGGTCACCTTCTTTTGCCGCAACCCGTCCGCAGAATAGCTCATCGTGTCCGGCGCGCCGGTCGGGTAAGCCACTCCCACGAGCCGGCTCTCTCCGTTCCACGAATACGTCGTGATGGAACCGCCGGCGTTCTCGCTCAAGAGATTCCCGTTGGCGTCCCAGAGGCTGGTAGTCGGCTGGCCGGTCGGTGGCGTGATCAGCGTCAGCTCGTTCGCCGCGTTGTAAGAG
>Ga0307374_10014632_pt1 | contig 10658 bp, 8 predicted proteins | sample OX3MG_FD_202532 | JGI IMG/M metagenome (GOLD analysis project Ga0307374, IMG submission 202532) | Soil microbial communities from Risofladan, Vaasa, Finland - OX-3 | ecosystem: Environmental > Terrestrial > Soil > Coastal area > Acid sulfate soil | place: Finland: Risofladan, Vaasa | collected... | reverse complement strand
CGGGTGGGTGATCAGCGAGTCGTTGCCTGGGAACCTGATAGCGCACGGCGCGCGGCTGTCAACCGTGTCACTCACCGAATATCCCTTTTGGAGGGCGGCGAGCAGGGTGAACAGCTTGAACCCTGAACCGGGTTGGCGCAGCCCTTGAGTCATCACGTCGAACTGGGAGCTCGCGGTGCCAGGTCCGCCGACAAGTGCCGTGACTCTGCCGTTTGCAGGGTCTATCGACACCAGGCCCTGTTCGAAGCCGCCAGAGTTGGACGGGGTGCCGGCGGCCACGGCGGATTGGGCCGCAATCTGCATCGCCGGGTCCAGGTTGGTGTATATCTTCAGGTCACCGTTGAACAGGGCGTTGTAGCGCTGCGTGTAGGTGGACCCGAGCGGGCTGCCCGGCCCGAGCAGTTCGTCTTTGACCTGCTGTACGTAGTAACCGTCGCCGTGCACGGTCGGTGCCGGGGGCTCGGCGGCAGTGGGCAGGGAAGCGGTGTTGGCGGCGGCCTCCTGGGCGGGGGTGATGTCGTGGTAGACGACCATGCGCTGGAGGACCTGGGCCCGCCGGGCACGGGCGGCGGCGGGATGGGCGATCGGGTCGTATCCCCCGGGATCCTGGATCATCCCGGCCAACAGCGCCGACTGGGCCAGGTCCAGGGCCGAGGCGGGTTCAGCGAAGTAGGTCTTCGCTGCGGCTTGCACGCCATACGCCCCGTTTCCCAGGTAAATGCTGTTGAGGTAAGCGTCGAGGATCTGGCCTTTGGTATAGGTGTGCTCGAGCCGCCACGCCACGATCAGCTCCTTGGCCTTCCTGGAGAGCTTCCTGACGGGCGTCAGGTACATCTGCTTCGCAAGCTGCTGGGCGATGGTGGATCCACCTTGCAGTGATCTGCCTGAGGCGTCGTTGAGAGCGGCGCGCATGATTGACGTGACGTCGAACGCGCCGTGGACGAAGAAACCATGGTCTTCGGTGTCAAGCACCGCGCGGATCAGCGTGGGCGAGACCTGCGAAAGCTGGACAGGTATGCGCAGCTTCGGACCGTGCAGGACGGCGAGCACGGTGTGCCCATCGTCTGCGTAGACCGATGACCCGACTCGCATCTGCACGGACATAGGAGGGAGGGGCAGTTCGGTGGCGCTGGCCGCGTTGTGCAGTGTGTTGTCGCCAATGATCCCCAACGCGATGACCGAGGCAGACAGCGCGGCCGCGAACGCGGCGATCAGCGCCACAAGGCGAAGGAGTCTGCGGACACCACCCGTCACGGGTCAGTAACCGCTGAGGGGGACGGGCAGGACGGGTTGGTGAAACAGCACGTCATAGATCTGGCGCGCTACCGGGGCGGCGGCGTCGGCGCCGTATCCGGCTTGGGACATGAAGCAATCGACGACATACGCGGGCGCGTTGGCGGGAGCGAACGACGTGAAGACAGAGGTCGTCTGCTTGTAGGCGGGCGAGTTGTGCGGGATGCCGAACACCACCTGGGCGGTACCGGTCTTGCCCGCGACGGCGATCGGGTAGCCGGTCTTCCCGAAGGACCCGAAGGCGGTGCCCGAGGGATTGGACGTGACGCCAACGAAACCGGCGGTCATCGCCTGGCGCTGCGCGGGGGTGAGCGGGGGCGCGGCACCGAGTTTGTTGGCGGAGAAGGTTCGGACGACCTTTCCGGACGCTGTCTCCGCGTCGAGAGCGATGGTTGGCGACCACAGGGTGCCGCCGTTGGCGAACGCTGCGTACGCGTTGGCCAACTGCAGTGGGGTGACAGCGACGTCGTCCTGTCCGATGGCCGATTCGATGGCGTCACCGGTGTAGTAGTTGCCGTAGGGATAGGCCTGCGGATACTGCTGGTGCAGTTTGGCTTTCTGCGCCGGCGTGAGGACGTAGCCGGTGCCTTCGCCCGAAAGGTTGATCCCAGTGGCATGCCCGAACCCGTAGCGAGCCGCGGTGCTCTGAAAGAAGTCCTTGCCGTACACCGATTGGTTGTCGTAGAGCGTTTCGCCAATGTGGTAGAAGTACGCGTCGTCCGAGACGGTGAGCGCGAACGGGAGCGCGACCGGGCCGTAGGATTGGTGGCCGTCGTTGGCGAAGAAGTGGCCGCCCACGGTTATCCCGCCGCCAGTGTCGTCGTAATAGGAGCTCGGTGTGACCACGCCGGAGTCGAGCCCCGCGGTGGCGGTGACCAGTTTGAAGGTGGACCCGGGGAAGTACTGGCCGGCAATGGCCCGGTCATCGAGAGGTGAGTTGGCAGCCGGGCTGGTGAGCTGCGCGTAATTGGCGGCGCTGATGCCGCCGGCGAATAGGGAGGGGTCGTAGGTCGGGTAGCTCGCCAGGGCCAGGATCTGGCCATTGTTGGGATCCTCGACCACCGCGGCGCCGCCGGTCGCACGATAGTGACCGCTGCCGTCGGGATCGATCTGGGTGCGTTTGACTGCTGCTTCCTGTGTGAGGGCTGCCATGGCCGCCTGCTGCAGGTTGGAGTCGATGGAGAGGCGAAGGTTGGTGCCCGGTACGGGAGGGATGGTTTTGAGGGTGGACAGGACCTGGCCTCGCGAGTTGAGCTGCAGTTCGGTGACCCCGGGCCGGCCCCGCAGCACCGATTGGAAGGCAGCCTCGACGCCGGTCTGGCCAATCTGCGAATCCGGCCGGTACCCCTGGGATTTGAGGTTCTTGTACTCGCTGGCGGTGATCCGCCCGACGTAACCGAGGAGGTTGGCGGCCGCTTTGCCTGCGGGGGTGTAGTCGCGCACGATGATGGTGGTCGCTTTGACACCGGGGAAGCTGGCAGGGTGTTCCTGGATGTAGAGGATCTGCTGGGGAGTGGCGTCGACCTTGACCGGCACCGGGGCGTACGGGGCGTACTGGGGGTTGTCGATCGCCTGGCGCAGCTGGGTGCCAGTCATGCCGAGCAGGGGCGCGAGGCGACCTTGCATGTGGGGATGGGCCAGTGCGGTCAGGCGGTCGACTTCGATGGCCGGTCGGTCGAGGTTGCCGACCAGCAGGTTGCCGTTTCGGTCCAGGATCAGGCCGCGCGGGGCGGGCGTGTATACCAGACGGATGCCGTTGTCGACGGCGGCGACCTGGGCGGCGGGTCCGGCGATGACCTGCAGGTCCCACAGGCGGGCCAGAAGTGCCATGAACAGGCAGCCGACCACCATGATCAGGACCTTTAGCCGCAGCTCCGGGGACGGAAGGGAACGGCCATTGTCGGCTGTCCTCGGCCGTTTGGCTCGTCGAGAGGATGAAAAGGTTATGGTCCGTGCCGCTCCGCCCCGCCGCCAGCCGGGGAGCACTTTCACACGACAAGCATTTCCCGGGAGACCTTAAGCTCCGCTGAAGCGGCTCGATGCCGTCCGCGGTGATGGCGTCGGAGCCGCCCGGTACCCTCCTGATCTTGCCCGCCACGAGCCGCCATCGGCACGCGATGCTCGTCGCGGTAGTGCTGCTCTGCGCTGCCGGCACCGCTGCGTTGATCCTGCTTCGCGGCAACCCGCCGGAGCATCGCTCTGCGGCGCCTCGCCGACCTGAGCCCACCGTTTCGGCCCCAGCCCGCCCACCTCCCCCGCCGCCGGCACGTTCTCAGGCCGCGGTGGGTTTCACGACGTTGAACGTTTCCGCCTCTGGCGGCGACTTTGCGGTACAGGTCTTCTATCCAGCTGCCCGGCCCGGTGCCGCCGCTTCGGTGTCGGGAGCCGGCGCTCCGTACCCGTTGATCGTCTTCTCGCCCGGGTTCGATATCGATCCGGCGGCCTACACCACTCTCGTGGGCGCGTGGACGCAGGCAGGTTTCGTGGTCGCTGTGCCCCACTACCCGTTCACAGCTCCCGGTGACCCCGGGGGGCTCTACGAGGCGGACATCGTCAACCACCCTGCTGATCTGCGCAGCGTGATCGACGAGATCCTGGCCCTGTCGGCTTCGCGGACCGGTCTGCTTTCGGGCGCTGTCGACCCGACCCGTATCGGTGCGGCCGGGCATTCCGACGGCGGTGATGTCACCGACGCGGTTGTGGCCAACAGTTGCTGCCTCGACATCAGGGTCAAGGCTGCCGCGATGTTCGCGGGTGCGGAGTTGACCAGTTTCAGCGGCACCTACACAGGCATCTCCGTCCCGGCTCTGGTTGTGCAAGGCGGCGCAGACCGCGTCAACCTTCCAGCCTGCTCGCAGCAGATCTACGACAGCGCGCGAGCCGCCCGGTTCTACCTGGACCTGCCCGGCGCCGGCCATCACGCCCCGTACTTGCAGAACGGGGTCTCCCCGTCTCCTGCCGGGACCACGTACCAGCGGACGGTCGATCGGGTGAGCGTGCTGTTCTGGCAGGGGTACCTGCGCGGGGACACGGCCGCGCGTAGTGGGCTGGCCGCGCTGAGCTCGTCCGCCCCGCCGGGCGCGACGCTCTTCGCCGGATCGCCCGTCACCCAGGACGGGGTGTGTCCGGGAGCCCCCCAGTGAGGCCGGCCAGGCGCCATGCCCTGGCCGTGATCGGCGCCGCGGTGCTGCTGGGCGCAGCCGCGCTGGGTACGTGGAGCATCATGGAAAACGGACCCACCCGGGTCGGCGGGCATGTCGCGACGTCGGTCGCGGCCGGCCGGAACCGGGTGCAGCCGGGACCACCCAACTCGAGCACCGTCAGGTCCCCGCCGCGCTGGGAGGTCGGGTGGGGCTCGGCCATGGCATGGGGCTACCAGACGGTCACCGACGCCACCGTGCGCACCCTCGTAGACATCCCGGTAGACAGTTTGGCGCTGCGGGTGCGGATCTCGAATCAGTTCGGAAAGGCTCCCCTGACCGTGGGGGCGGCAAGCGTCGGACGCAGCACCGCCGGCGCCGCCGTGGACGCCCACTCGCTTCACCGGCTGCGCTTCGCCGGGCAAGACTCCACTGTCGTACCGGCGGGGGGATGGGCCCTGAGCGACCCGGTCGCCCTGCCCAGTAACGCGCCTCAGATGCTGGCGGTCAGCGTGTTCGTCACCGGCTCGAACCTGATCAGTTCCCACTATCCCTGCTGCGAGGCTTCCACCCCGTCGTTCCTGTCAACCCCCGGCAGCGGGAACCTGACCGGAGCGGCTTCAGCTGCCGGCTTCGGTTACCGGGCGCCCTGGAGCCGCCTGGTCGACGCCGTCGACGTGCAAAGGCCTGCGCCGCCCGCCGGCCACGCGACCGAGCCAGGAAGCATCGTGGTCCTCGGCGATTCGATCACCGACGGGTTCAACAGCGCGGCCCGCTGGACCGACCTGCTTCAGGCGAGAATCCAGGCGCTGCCGGTCTTCGAGCGACCACCGGTTGTCAATGAAGCGATCACGGCCAACACCCTCACCGCGGTGACACCGAATTATTCGGCGAGCGGTGGCGGGCCGCCGGGAGTGGATCGCCTCACCTACGACGCCTTGTCGTTTCCGGGGGTCGCCACAGTGGTGGTGTTCCTGGGAACCAACGACTTGTACTTCGGCGCGAGCGCCGCTTCGGTAGTCGACGGGCTGAGCCAAGCAGCAGCCGCCGCTCATGCATCGGGGGCAAGGGTCGTGGCGGTGACCCTGACACCCCGGATGGGCAGCGAAGGATGGAGCCCGGCTCGTCAGGCGGAGCTCGACCAGGTCAACCACTGGATGGGCGAAACCCAAGCCTTCGACGGGGTGATCAACTTCTACGCCGCGCTGGCGGACGTCTACAACGGATCCTGCCAGCCCGCATCAATGTTTCCGGCTCTGGACTCCGGCGATCACCTACACCCCAATGCCACGGGCGCGGCGGTGATGGCCGACGCGATCGACCCCGCCGTCCTGGGCGTGCCGCCCCTGCCGGCTGTTCCGGTGAGCGTGAACCTCACCCCCGTGCCGGGCTGCGCCTGAGCTCGCGGCAGCCCTCGTCTCTCATCCGACGGGAAGCCGGTAACGGATGAACACTTCCCCACTGCGGCTGGTGAGTTCCCCGGTCTCCTGCCAACCCACGCGCTCGTAGAACCGGCGCGCGGCGAGATCGGGCGGGGTAACCAGTTCCAGTTCCACCAAGCCTGCCGCTCTGGCCCGCCTGGCTGCCTCGTCGAGCAGAGCTCTACCCACTCCCTCGCCCCGTCGCGATGGGTCGACGAAGAGGTGGGTCACCTCTCCCGAACCGCCGAACACTCCACCACCGGCCCCGCGAGTAGCCTCCTTACGGCGGGGTCTCGCAGACGCGACAGCGAACCGCGCAAGTCCCCTGGCATAGCGAACCAGCCTGGTCCGGACCAGATTCGCGGCCAGCCTTGGCCGCGACGAGGCGGCAAGACAGATATGCAGCGCCAGGGCGGGGCCGTGACGCCTCAACATCGAGGACACCTGCACGGCTGGATCCAACGAGCCGAGCAGCACCCCGGCGAGTCGCCCGCTGCTGTCATCGGCCGCCAGTGCCAACGCCACGGGCGAGTCGATCCACGCCCTGTGATAGCACCGAAGAAATGACGGGCCCAGGCGGGCGATGAACTCCATGTCGAGCACCCCGGCATGCAAGCCGGCTGAATTCTCGACGTCTCTGCCATCGAGATCCCGCACGCGCACTGCGGCTGCGTCATCTTCCCGATTCCGTGACATCGCGGGCCGGGCCGCCCCCGGCACCGAGGTCACCGTCGTGTTCCCGTGACCACCGCCGCTTCTGAGACCACGCGACGGGCTGTGACGTCCACGAAACCCGCCTGGTGCAGCATCTCGGTCCAGGTCCTGATCGGTACCGGTCTCTCCACCGTGCGGGAAAGGAGCCTCCATGCGTTCTTGACAACCCGCCACCACCCACCCGGCCCTCGCGCAACAAGCACGCGTGCTTTGCGGGCCAGGATCCGCCGGTCCTCTTGTTGAAGGCCCCGACCGATCATCATGTCGCCCATTACCAGTTTCCCACCGGGGCGCAGCCAGCCTGCCGCCTTGGTCACGAACCGCTGCTTGTCCCGGTCGAGCAGGTGGTGAAGGGCGTAGTTGGACACCACCAGGTCCACGCTGCCCTCCGTCACGTCGAAGCCCTCGATCGACTCGCAGCACAACTCGATGTTGTCCAACGCCGATCCCGCGGCGCGCTGTTCCAGTGTCTCGAGCATCGCCGGGCTCACGTCCACCGCTATCAGCCTTTCGGCACGCGCTGCCAACCTCAGTGCCAGTGCCCCGCCCCCGCAGCCGATGTCCACCACGACACCGAGCGGCGAGCGGCCCGTCTCGGCGATGACCGCTTCGATGACCGATTCCAGGCCTGCGACGGCGTGATCCTCCCATGCTGCGGCGTGCCGCTGCCACCTCCGCCGCTGGGTGCCCGCTGCCACTCTCCCGGCGACAGAAGAGCGACCGGCAAGGACGGAGGCGGCAGGAGGATCGAGGATCTTCATGGCCGCGACTGTTCCCCAGGAGGGCTGAAGAGGCCCTGAAGAAGCGGGGTCTTCAGCTTGTCTTAAGCATCCCTGGTCAAGCTTTGGGCTGTGCGGCTGCTGGTGATCGAGGACGAGAAACGCCTCGCGGGGGCTCTCAAACGCGGTTTGGAATCGGAGGGTTTCGCCGTGGACGTCGCCCTCGACGGCGAGCAGGGCGAATGGCTCGCTGCCGAGACCCAATACGACGCCATAGTCATGGACATCATGCTGCCCAAGCTCAACGGCTACCAGCTGTGCGCCCGCCTGCGCGAGCGGGGGGACTGGTCACCGATCCTGATGCTGACCGCGAAAGACGGCGAATACGACGAAGCGGAGGCCCTGGACACGGGAGCTGATGACTTTCTGAGCAAACCGTTCTCCTACGTCGTTCTCCTCGCCCGAATCCGCGCGCTGTTGCGTCGCGGAAGGGTTCAGCGCCCAGCGGTTCTCTCCTGCGGGAACTTGAGGCTGGACCCTGCTACCCGCAAATGCGTCCGCGGCGACATTGCGATCGACTTGACCGCACGCGAGTTCGCCGTCTTGGAGTATCTGATGCGGCGCCGCGGCGACTTGGTGACGAAGGGAGAAATCCTGGACCACGTGTGGGACTTCGGTTTCGACGGCGACCCCAACGTGGTGGAGGTCCACATGAGCGCACTTCGCCGCAAGATCGACAAGCCCTTCTCCACCGAAACCATCGAGACGGTACGCGGCGCCGGCTACCGTCTCGGCGACGGCAATGCGTAGCCGAAGGGCGCGCCTTACCGGCTCGGTACGGGTCAGGACCACGCTGGCCGCCACCCTCATCGTGGCAATCACACTTGGTGTCGGCTCGGCGATCCTCATCTACCGGTTCCGCGCGTCGCTGGACAACAACCGGCGCAGCGCGGCGGTCGCCCGGGCCGCTGACATCGCCGCCCTGGCCGATACCGGGCGGCTGCCCTCCACGCTCGGCCTGCCAAACCAGGACGCGACCTACGCGCAGGTCATCGACTCGAGCGGGACGGTTCTCGCCCAGTCGCCGAACATCGCCGGCCATCCCGCCCTGGCCCCGCCGGCAGCCACGGGTTCCAAGACCACCTTCAGGCGTGTCGCTCACAGTCCCGTCGAAGAGGACGGCACCGAGATGTTGGTCGTCCTGCCCGCCGGAACTCCCGCGCGGCCTCTGACGGTGCTCACCGGGTACTCGTTGGTCGGAAACGACTTCGCTGTGCACGACATCAAGCTCGGGCTGTTCATAGGACTACCTCTGCTGCTGCTGGTCGTGGCAGGGACCACGTGGGTGATCGTCGGCAGGGCCCTGAGGCCGATAGAAGCGATCCGCTCCGAGGCCTCGGAGATCACAAGCTTGGGTCTGCACCGCCGCTTGTCCGAGCCGCCGAGCGGCGACGAAATAGCCCGTCTCGCCGCCACCATGAACGGCATGCTGGACCGGCTGGAAGCTTCCCACGACAAGCAGCGGACTTTCGTGGCCGACGCCTCTCATGAGCTGCGAAGTCCCCTCGCGTCACTGCGCGCCCAGCTGGAGATCGGCTTGGCCGGCGGGGCGAGCACCGACTGGGAATCCACGGTAACGGGCGCCCTCGCCGAGGAAGCCCGCATAGAAGCGATGGTACGGGACCTGCTGCTGCTCGCCCGCCTCGACCAGCAGCCCCCGGACGCCAGCCGAGTCCTGAACGATCCGGTGCTGAACCTGGCCGAGATCGTCCGAGCCGACCTGGAGACAAGGCCCGAACGACCGGGTATCGCGCTGCGGTGCGACGCCGAGGAGCCAGCGATCGTGAGGATGCCCAAGGAGCTGGCGCGTCGCGTGGTCGCCAACCTCGTCGACAACGCGCAGCGTCACGCCGCCACCCACGTCACCGTGGCCGTTACAGCAGACGGCGACTGGACGGAACTGGTGGTCCAAGACGACGGACCGGGCCTAGCCCCCACCGATCGGGAACGCGTCTTCGAGCGGTTCACCCGCCTCGACGAGGCCAGGTCGAGCGACCATGGCGGCGCCGGCTTGGGATTGGCGATCGTGAAAGACATCGTCGCCCGCCACGGCGGAACCGTCGGCTTCGTGGACTGCCCACGAGGCGCCCGAGTCGTCGTGAGGCTGCCCCTGGCCGACGGCCATGCCCCGGCCCGGACGCCGGCCGTGCCGCAATCAAGTCGGTCTCCCGCTGAAGCGCTCCAGCGCGGATGAACTCAGGGTGCCGCGAGCACCGCGATGAAGTCGCGGGTCCATCCCGAGAGGTACTGACCGGCCGACCGCTCCTGTCCTGGGACGGCAGCTTCGAGCGGCCCGCCCGGGTAGGCGGCGACGTCTGCTTGCACCCAGTAGGGATTGATGTCCAGCTCCATCGCGTCCCGCACCCCCGCCGCGCCTAGCGCCTCGGCGAGATCCACCGGCAGGATATGCATGCCGCCGGCGTAAACCAGATCGCCGGCGGAGTCGAGCCCCACCGCGCTTCTTGCCACCCTCGCGACCCCTCCCAGGGTGGCCCCCCACGCTGCTATGTCGCCGAGCACCGGGCTGGGCTGCCCGTTGTAGATCAGCGGTCGCAGATTCTGGCGGACGCTCGACACCTGTTCTCCCGCGAACGGAACGTCCTGGCCCCACACCCCCACATGGACCGTCCCGCCGGCATCGATCACGAGACTCGCTGCGCCTGCCGCGAGTGGAGTGAAGACCCGGCCGCCAACCTCGAAACCGCCGGCGCCGGTGGACGTCTTGAAACCGCCGTTGAACGCACCCAGCAACTGCGGGCGCTCCGCTTGGCTTATCGCGTTTCCAGCCGAAGCCGGTACCGCCGAACCGGCCGACGGCGGGTCGCTCCCGCCCAGATGAAGATCCAGCCGGTAGCTGCCGGCCCGGAACCGGACCAAGGTCACCGTGTCGCCGGTGGCGGTGGTGACGGATCGCGTGTCGCTAACGATGGTGTTCCCGGACGTCGCGACGATCGTCCATCCCGCCTGGTCGACCGGCACCGGAGGCGTGGTCGTGGTGGTGGATGAAGTAGTGGTCGACGCCGGGGCGGTTGCCCGGGCGGCCATGGCAGTCGCGGCACTCCTTCTTCCCGCAGCGGCTGGCGCGCCGTTCCTCGAAGACGCCGCGTCGCAACCAACGGCGCCCACCAGGACGGTCACCGCCACGAGCGTCGATACCACCGGAGAAGAACCGGGCACACGGCGACAGCCACGACCGATGCGCACCGCTCCACTATGTGCAACCCCGATCCCTCCTGTCAGCGCGGGCCGGTCCCTGTGTCTTCAGCTCTGCTTCAGCAACCGCCGGTCAGCCTGAACGGCGTGACGAGCGG
>Ga0307374_10014630_pt1 | contig 10658 bp, 8 predicted proteins | sample OX3MG_FD_202532 | JGI IMG/M metagenome (GOLD analysis project Ga0307374, IMG submission 202532) | Soil microbial communities from Risofladan, Vaasa, Finland - OX-3 | ecosystem: Environmental > Terrestrial > Soil > Coastal area > Acid sulfate soil | place: Finland: Risofladan, Vaasa | collected... | reverse complement strand
GAACCTCTCCAGGCCGCATCCCTGTCATTGCGGCAACCGCGAAAATTGTTCGCCACGGACTTTCCGCAGCATCAATAATTGCAATTGCCTCCGCGAGAGTGAAGAAACGGGGAACCTTCGCAACGCCACCCGCTGGAATTGTCAAATCGGCGACGCGAAACTCGCCGCAGAGATAACCCCACTTGCGGGCTGATTTCAAAGCAGAGCAAAGCGTGTAGAGCACGTTCATAATCATGTGCCTGCTCAGATTTTTTGCTGCCATCCTAGCGACAAGAGATTGCACCGCCGAAATTCCGATCTCATCAAGCCGCAATTTTCCAAACTGCGGGACAAGATAGATACGGAGATGAGCACGAGCCGCCTTCTGAGTAGACGGTTTCATCATGGCTAACGCCCGCGAATCCCAGACTTCGGAGTACTCCGCGAAAGTTGCAACCATGATCGGCTTATAATCTAGGCCATTCACGCGAGACACAATCTCGTCCGCACGGCGACGCGCCAGCTTACGAGTAGGGAATTCATCGAGCGTCCCCACGAAGCGACGAACCTCGACTCGTTTTACGGCGCTGCCGTCCGGTTGAATCATGTCCTCACGAAACTTGACCGTCCAAGTGTTTCCACGCAATTCTAAAACGCCCTTCTGATACCGCCGTCGAGCCAAAGATGGTTTCCTTTGCCCGCCGACGCACTGGCCTTGAGGCGAGAAGCTATCACGGATTTGTTCCGTTGCGCTCATCTATCCTCGAAGGGAATCCAATTCTGTTTCTTGCTCTGACGCCAAACGCGAGCAGGCAGAGTCCGTGCAAAACCCGGTTTGCGAAAACTTGTAACCGGCGAATGATAAAAATCAGATGGCATCGAATCGGAACGGACAAGATCACGCCCGCCGACAGCGACGCCGGAGCGACGATCCTCGCAAGCGTCCATCGACGCACCGCGCAGCGTTCCGCACAAATGAATCGCGCCAAGCTGTTTTGCTGCATATTTCGCCGCGTAGAAAGCAGCGGCCCGTCGTGGATCATAAATCTCGATGCGCGATCTTCCCCAGATTTGATGAGCAGCAGACCACCAAATCCTTCGATATAGGCCCGAAACGCCAGAGACAAGCAGGTGGAGATGCCAGCGCCCATTCAGTTCGCCGATTTCTTCAGCGATGATGTGACCGATAGGCGCACCGACTGATACTTCGACCAATTCCATGAAGAGGCGAATCTCCGAAAGAATCTTGTGCGTGAAGGGAGTGTAAGGACGATTCAACTTGCTTGCGGGACGCCACGCTTTTATTTTCCCGTCAGGCTGGCCGTAGCGAATGTGACAATCGCGGTAGTGTTTTCTGATTTTCCCGCGAAGCGTGCGCCTGCCATGCCGTCGAGTTGTGACAGGCTGGTTGCGATCTCGAAGCGTAATCGTTACCCACCATCCATCGTGAATCAGCGACGCAAGAAAGTTCCCGTAGTGAAAAACAACCTGCTTGCGAGCGAGTTTGTCCCGCGCCGCTTTCTCAGCATTACGCGCCCGGTCAAGAAGCATCGGACGACGGCGATTTTCCTGCCGCTGCGATGCTGCTAAGTTGGCCATCTGTTCTAGTGTCATCATGTTCCTGCATTCCTTCCGAACACACGTTGCCTTACCAGGATGGATTCCGGTTTTTCCCTGAATCCATGCCGCATCTTTCGGGGCCGCCAAAGCCTCTCGCTTCACGTTGTATCCCGCGATTGGCAGTCGCGGCGTCAGCGAGAACACGCTTGCAGCCTTAACTGCGAGGTTGCGGTCGCTCCTCTATTGCTCGCTCCGGCCCGCAAGAACCATGCGGGCCTTCGCTCGGACAGACACTCTTGATCCCTGCCGGGCTGTTGGAAATTCCGGCGAAGGGAGCAGGGCCACTAGCCCGTATAGGTCGCGAGACGAATGGTCTGTCAGTCCTTCGGCGCTCGCTCATAGGTGTCGCGGCCCTGCGTCGTTGTGCTCAAAAGCCGAACAATTTTGGCTTTCCTCTCTTCATCCGAGACTCCGCTTTGCGGATAGCCTTTCGTAAGCCGTCTTTGAGCCACGGCGGTGTATTCTCGGAACGTACAGCAGCACGCCAGCCCTTAATCCTCAGAGCTAAGTTGCTTGAGATATTTTTTCCAGCCATTTTGTCCTCCCTCCCAACTAGGATTGGGTGATCTTGACGAATAGAGCTTATTAGCGCAATAATGCAGCCAAGATTTTGGGGTAAAATACATGAATCTCATAGGAAGGCCAAGACTTACAGATGCAGACCAGCTATTGAATGAGGAAGCGTTTTGGCGGCTACGTTTCTTCGGGCTGCGCGACGGATTGGCCGAAGTGATTGATCTCCCGCACCGTCGTTCCGGGATGACGATTGAAGCTCACGCCGAGACCGAAAACCGCCTAACCATTGTGATACCGGGGACGAAAACTCGTAGCGGAAGTAGGGCAGCGGGAGAAGTAGCCGAAAGTCAAGCGTGGGCCGGAACAAAGAGTAGGGAGTATGAGAGGTTCCACAGGATAGTATCTGGGGAACAAAAAACTACAAATTCAATCAAGCTGTACGCGCCCGAGCCTAACCTATGGGAAGCCCTAAAACGCGCGGAAACGCCCGCGCAAGTTCGACGCATTTGCCGTCTTTCACAATTCTGGCTCACATGGGAGATATTGGGAAATGTCATGTCGTTTCTGAAAATTAAAGTCCTGTACGATGACGCGGAGCATTTCGTTGAAGCGAAGAACTACCGCTACCCCGATTCTGATCGTCCCAAGAGTGACGACAAAAAAATCATCCACTTCTCGCGAGCGATGGCCGGACGCAGCGTTGCTAAACCAATGTCTCCGGCGACTGCTATAGATACACTACGGAAGATCAAACATAAACGGGGATGTGAATGCCCTGTTTGTCGGGTGCAAGAATCGCTCTCTGCATCTTCAGTCTTGGTTCACCAAATCCAAGCTCTATCTTCGCAGTCACCGGAGGATCGCGCCTTTGATGAGCGTTGACTAGGCGTCGTGTCTTAGTAAAATTTCGTGGATATCTGAGGGATAGTGGGAAACGTCGGCCGCCCAAATGCCAAAGCCGCCATGTCCGTTGATCGCTCGCACCAATTCGGACAGAAACTCACGTTTCGTTTGCTGCTCCTGATTGTCCTGTCCTTTGACTTCGAGCACCAACATCTTTCCGTTCGCGAGCCGGACGAGGTAATCAGGACGGAATTTGCGGATGATGCCCCGGAAAGAGTAGGTGATCTCAAATCCGAGGTGATCGTTTTTCACCCACGCGGCCACATGCGGGCTGCGATCAAGCTCGAAAGCCTCGCTCGCTTCCCATCGACTGTCGAAAACGCACATATTGATGTGCGAATGTTGAACGTGCTCACAAGGCTTTCCCGTGTACCACGGCAGCATATCGCCCGTCGCGCGTATCGGCCTCTCAGTGTCGAATATCGGAACGAGCGCCTTCGTGTTCTCGAAATGAATCGCCTGCTTCAGATGTTCACCCACAGTACCCATGTGCAAAGTGATGATGATTCGCCGAAGCAAGCCGTCCTGATTGTAAATCAGAGGCTCAACCCGAAGTTTGTCGCTCTCAACGTACTTTTCGACGAGCCGGATCACTTGGGCGAGCAGGTACTCGCGGCTGCCTTTCCATGTGGTTTTCATTTGCTCGTAAATGTCGCTCGCCGTCGAGAAAACGATCTTCTGCATTCGGAACCGCTCTCCAAGCTCGCGCAGGTTGATCTCTGATATTTGCCTCAGGTCGGGCTTACCATCAATTGTCGGAGCGAGTTGAGCCAAAGTTGGAGTCTCATAGGCATCTAGCGATAGCGGCTTTGCATTCGCCAGATCAAGGGTTAGCGTGGGCCGGTAATCGTGATCGATCCGAAGTACGTTCGGCCATGTGATCTCGTAGCGTTTGCGTTCGGGCAATGCTTCGATCCGCGTCTTGGGAGCCGGTGGAGGCGGGGGCGGTTCATCTCCGCCGCCTTCATGCGGCAAAAACGTGAACGGAACGCCAAAAATGTTCACGTATTCCGGCTGGAATAGGCCGTCCTTTTCGTTTACCTCGTAGGACGTGCGCCGCAGCCCGCGTCCAACCACCTGCTCGCAAAGCAACTGCGATGTGAACGCGCGAAGGCCCATGATGTGCGTAACTGTTTTGGCGTCCCATCCTTCCGAAAGCATTCCTACCGAAATTACGTTCTGAATCTTTTCTCCCGGCTGTCCGACAAGTCCAACCGTGTCCACTTGCCGACGCAGCAACTCAGCTTTTTCTTTTTTCGAGAGTTTTTTCTCCGGGCGATTGCCATTAGAGCCGTCACCGTTCGTTTCTTCTGATTCGTCTTGAGCCACTTTCAATCCAAGCTGTACCGGCTCATCTTCCTCTTCGGCTTGTTTCAACACGTTCGAGTCAATGTGGAGAATCCTGTTAGGATCGCAAAGCTCCTCGATGGTGATGCGCTTGTGCGTGAAAGCAAATTCGACGCGTGCCGCCGTGTACGTTGTGTTCGCGACGGTAATCATCACTGGTGGAGTACGCTGCTTTTCCTTCTTCCACTTCTTTGCGGCTTCTAGCCAATCCTTCCCAAGCAGATAGTAGCCAGTGCGTATTAGGTCTGGGAGTGGAGTTTGCGGCTCGGCCTTTCGGTTCACATCCGTCTTAACTTCTGGATCGTTGTAGATGTGATAGAAGCGCGACCTGTACTTTGCATCGAGTTTTCCGTCATCCCGCACAACCACGCGCGGAGTCTTCACTAGCCCCGATTCAATCGCGTCATTCAACCCAAAGTCGCTCACGATCCAATTAAACAGTGTCTCTTCGCCGCTTTTCCTGCCCGTGGGAGCAAATGGCGTGGCCGTCAAGTCGAAGCATGTGAGGATGCTGCGCGCCCTGTGAATCCGCTCCAAGCCGCCGATCCATTTCGTCGCCTCGTTCACTTCATCTTTAGAAACGCCCGCAACGCGCGATTTCGGAGGAACGCGCCACGCATGATGCGCTTCATCATTGATGACAATGAGATTCTGCGCGGAGGCCATTTTGTCCAGCACATCGCGCACGTAAGCCTCGTCGCTCTTCGCACCGCGCTTATCAACGCTGCGTCTTTTCAGAATTTGCTCCTCGCTCTCCCAATCCAGCTTGTGCCAATTGTGAATGAGCACGCGGCAGGTCTGGCCCTGTCTTAGTTTGTCTTCGAGGCCGGGTGGGACGATTTGAAACTCCGTGTAGTAGTTGCCCGGCGTGCCCGGAACGAGCACCTGCAAGCGGTTTTTCACTGTGAGGCCCGGCGCAATCAATAGAATGTTTTTCGAGAAACGCTTGTCTTGGGGATAGGTGACTTTGTTTAGCACTTGCCAAGCAATCAGCATCGCCATGAGGATCGTTTTGCCGGAGCCTGTAGCCATCTTGCAGCATAGACGTGCAAACGGCCCGCCATCGCCCTTAACATCAACCCCAACTCGCTCCGACGCGGGTGCTTCCGTCAGCCACATCAGCGTTTCGATTGCTTCCAACTGGCAAAAGAAAAATCGGCGGTTTGAGTCGCGCTGCTCCGTATCGCGCCAATGCTGCAAGAGCCGTTTGGTGATGCCGCTCGCGCCCGAATAGTCCGCTTCGCGCCAAGCCTTTATTCGGGGCCGGATTTGATTCACTAAGGGCAGTTCGGTGAAAACGCCGGGATCATCGAACGTTCGGGATTTCTCGGAAGCGCGGATATACCCGGCTTTCCTTCGTTCCAGCTCGCGTATGAATAGCCGGGTCTCGCGATCATAGCGCCAGTGTTCGCGCGGCTCTTCGTAAGGGGAATTGATGATGAGCTTATCTATCGTCGGGGAACCGGCTTGGGCCTGCGTGCTCACTTCACGTCCACGACTTTCAGACTCTCAATCCCTCGGTCGTCAATCAGTTTCACGGCAATGCGCTTGTTCGGGCCAGGCTCAAACGGCAGCGATACAATGCCGCGATATTTCTCGATCAGTTCGGGATCAATCTCCGCTTTCAGGTTACGAGCGAGGCGCGCCCAGCCCTCATTGTCGTCAGCCATCGGGAAGAAAACTTGTCGAGGATAGAGGCTGCGGCCATCGTAATCCGTATCTAGCAGCCACATGGCAATCTTCGATGGATCACCGGACTCGATAGTGCCTGTGCGCGTGTCGTAATAGTCGAAGCCGCGAACTTCCACTTCCCATTTACCTTTGTTATCCCCTTTGGCAATCTCGCGCAGTTCAATATCGGGCCGCCCGACAAGCCAGAAGCCTTGATTCGAGGCGCGCTTCTTTTTCAAGTCTTCGGTCAACAAATCGGCGTTCATCTGCGCTGTCAGGAAAGCCATGCCGGTTTTTTCTTTTGTCATGCTGTCAATGTCTTTGGCGGCTTCGGGATCGAACTCGAATGCGGCGAAAACCAAAATGGCGGGCTTGGGGCTGAGCGTGCGAGCCTCTTCCCAGGCCAGTTCGACCTGCCGCTGTTCCAGCAAGCTATACTCGGGACCAAATGAAATGACTACTCGCTCCGGCTTGACTCCCTTCGTCTCCGCATCCGCGTGTAGCCACCGTGTGCCAGCCAGCGGCTCAACGCGCGAGAAGTCAATGTGATGCCCGCCCTTGCCACGCAATCCTGTTTTGAGCAATTCGTCGCGCCATTCCGTATGGCGCAGCGTCGGGCCTTTACGTGCCACGGATGCATCGAGCAGCGGCGTGGCAGCGTCGCGAAAATCGCCTATCGCTTGTTGGGCTTTCCCCGATGCGACTCCCGTTGCCTCTGCATCTAGTTCAATGTCTTCGAGCGACCGGACAGTCGGCGCGGGAACTGCCTCTACAGTGAACGGGCCGGTGACGCGCACTCGGTTTTTGTCCGTGTAAGGTTGGTCATAAAGCGTCTCTTGATCGGCATACCGCGCGATAGCGGCATCAATCTGTTCGCGCGTCATGCCTTCGCGGATTTCAGGATTATTGGCAATGGATTTCAGCGTCACGTGCGGGACAGCCTTATAGTCGAGTCCGCTGTCCACGCCTTCGTCGGAGTGCTTCAGTTTGTAGTAATCAAACTCTGCCGCCATGAGCCGCTGCTTCGCCAGCGTGATCGCTACGCGCGACGTGTCGCACGTAATCCACCGGCGTCCCCACTGCTCGGCAACGTAGGCGGTTGTGCCGGAACCACATGTGGGATCGAGGACTAGATCACCGGGGTCGCTTGTCATCAAAATACAGCGTTGTATAACCTTCGGAACGGTCTGAACGACAAACATCTTTGCAAAGCGGTCTTGCGTGTCGATCCATACGCTGTTGAGCCGATACGCCGGAAAGTCTTCCAGATACCTTACGTAATAAATCATTTTGTCGGTTCCGACGAGGCGGTTCGCCTTCGCTAGGCGTTCCATGCCTTCGATTGTGGTCTTCCAATTCCGGCTGGTGCCAATGTCATATGTTTTGCCATCGAAAGTGAACGGTACTGAGGTAGTCGTGCGGAAACCTTGGGAAACGGCTGGCTGAAGTGTGAAAAGTCGCGATCCGGGTGGTAGTTTGCTGGGGTTATTTTGCTCTTCAAAGGTCAGACGCCTTCGGGCACCATCGGCCAATTCGATGTCCTCATAACGTTCCGCATATTCGGTTCCGGCGGATTTATCGTGAAATAGCGGATGGTACTTTGCTTTTTGCTTGTCCTTGGCATACCAAACGAGATAATCGCATGGCGACGAAATCAGCGCGTCTGTGGCCCCACTGTTCTTCATAAAAACAATAGTGGCGACATTATTTGACTCACCGAAGGCGTCAGACATTGCCTCACGGACGTGGTGAAGATTTTCGCCTGAAATTTGCACGAAACACGACCCGGATTCGTGGAGTAATTCGCGGGCGAGCAAAAGCCGATCGCGCAAATACGTCAGGTATGAGTGGATACCGAGTTCCCAAGTGTCGCGGAAGGCGCGAATCATCTCCGGCTCTTGGGTTAGGTCTTCATCTTTGCCGTCTTTCACGTCGCGCTTGTTCACGAAAGGCTGGAAGTTCGAGCCGTACTTGATGCCATACGGCGGGTCTATATAGACCATCTGGACTTGCCCGGACATGCCTTCTTTTTCGAGCAGCGAATTCATCACTAGCAGTGAATCGCCAGCAATCAGACGGTTCGACCAACCGTGCGCGTGTCGGTAAAACTCAATGGCGTCGCGCAGCGGCATCTTCTCTTCAGGCCGCTCGAAAAGCGACGGCTGTGTGGGCAGTCCATTGCCGTTTCGTTTGCGGACAGCCTCAATGATTGTGCGCGGGTCAATCGTTTCGTGGACGTGCAGCGAAACGGTGGGCACTTCAAACGAAGCGTGCTCCTTCTTTCCGGCCCAAACAAGTTGCGGATCAAGATGCGGATCGTAATCCAGATTCTTTCCGGGCTTTACGCTCGGAACCGGCTCGATGTAATCGTAAGTTTTGCGCGTGGGAAGAGGCGGATCGGTTTCGGGCGTCACGAGGCCCACTGGCGGATTGTTGATGCGTTTCTTGCCAGTGTGCTCGTAGCGGTCAATCGCGCGTTTCTTCGCGTGCGTCGTTCCGCCATTGCGTGTGCGCCCATTCCCGCCGCCATTGCCCTTGCCTCGCGCCATCGACCCGTTACCCCTCAGCTATTAGTCTGCGACGGCAGATTCTATTCTGATGTTTATTTAATTGCCAGTGGGAGTGTTCCGCTGCGTCCGTTCGCTAGGAATCTTCATACACGCGCGCGAGGTTCACGGAGTTCCTTGAAGGCGCGCGAGCAACTGTTTGGCATAAGTTGCGGCGTTCTGATAGTCGATCCGGTCATCGGCACCGGACAAGAATTTCTGGAGTCTTTCAACAGCCGCGTCACGATCATCCAGTTCTGCGTTTGCGATTCCAGAGAAAAAGTAGGGGGTCGCCCAATCTGGCGTACTTTTGATCTCCTGTTCCGAAAGCTGAAGTAACTCGCTCCAGTTCTTTGAAACCTTCAATCGATACATCTGCTGAAAGACGGTCGTTTCTAGCCCCGCAACAACCATTGAACGACCTGGTGATTGAGTACGTTTTGCACCATTGAAGTCGTACCCTGACCACACGCCCGTGTTGCCTTTTTTAACTTCGTTTTCTATTTCATCCAGCTTGTCCATCACCGCTTTCGGGTCAAGTTGCTGGCTAAGAATTCTATTCAAAATAGACAAAAGTTGTTGACCCTGCGTCCGCGAAATTCCGCTACAGTTGATGGTGAAGTGATTGCTATTTCCTGTCACCGCAGGACTGCACGCACCACTTGTTTTTGCTTCGACCGTTTTGGTTGTTTGTGCAAAACAAGGCGCAGTAATCAAAAGCAGCGTGGTAACAATGGCATACCTCATTCGTTTACCCTTCCTTCCGTCACTTCTTTGGCTTTGGATTTCGTTGACTAGGATTCGGGGCTTGTCCGTAGGTGATCTTGTTGCCGCTACCTGTGACCGCCGGACTCTCGGTGCCTGATGTTGTCGCGTTGCCAGTTTGAATAGCTACAGGGGGCTGCTTCGTGGAACCTTGTCGCTTGTGGAGTTGCGCCCAACGCGTAACGAACAACGCCGCAAAGCACAATGCGAACAAAAGATAAACTCGCGCCTGTACATCGAATTTGCGCCCAGCGAGAAAAGTAGGGACAATCCACACGACAAGTCCCACAATTACAGGGAGTATGAAATCTTTCGAGATCGTCATGCCACTCCTCCCTTTCCGGCAAACGTTTCTCAACCTTCGAGGCTATGCGATTTATAGAATAGTACAGATAGAAATATAGTAGCGCAACACTGGAAGGTTGAGCGAACTTACGGAGAAATCTTCCCTTCATAAAGTCGCCGAATGTACTCTTGATCCGAGAGATTTTTCGGCGCGGGCACCTCATTGACGCCCGGAGATCGCGCGGGTTGTGCGGTTAGCTTCGCCGAGTTTGAGACAGGCACGGCAGACGGATTGGACGGAATAGACGCTGACGCCGCAACCGGCTTCTGAAAATATCGCCACAACAAAATGCGGCGAATGAGCGCAGCTTGACTCGATTCACCGGCCATTGCTTTTGCTTTGGCAATTAGGCGGCGATCCAGCCGCGCAGCTATGGGATAGCCGCCCGGCCCCGGATCGGGCGGTAAGGGCTGTCCAGAACGCGACAGGTACGCTCTTAGCGCGCCGATAAGATGCGCCGAGCGACCGCCCGGCCACGGCGTAAGCACTCTTACGACAGGATTGGAAGTGCGACGGGAAACATCCGAAGAAGGAAAAAGCCGTTTATCGCGTGTTTTAATCATATAAATTTAATCTGACAACATGACAACACAATCCGTGATGAAAATATACGGGTCAGCACACACTAGCCAGAATGTCCGGCCAGAAGATGAGAAACAAAAACACGGCCCGGTTGTTGTCACGTTGTCACGCAAAACGATGCATCTCTTTTTCATTTTCATTCCGTTCAGTCCTTGATTTTGGTCGCAACTTGGTCGCAAAACCCATACAAACAGCCTCGAAAACAGCGGATCGGCGGGGATAAGGCCAGTACAATCTGCGGGACTTAGAATTTGGTTCAACAATTCGATCCCCACCGCCCCTACCAACCATCTTCCTGACTGGTAGGCACTTACTAAAAACGCGAGGGGGCAAAAAGGGCGGATTCGGTCGATGATCCGGTTCGTACGCTAAATCTCGGCGGC
>Ga0307374_10014629_pt1 | contig 10659 bp, 9 predicted proteins | sample OX3MG_FD_202532 | JGI IMG/M metagenome (GOLD analysis project Ga0307374, IMG submission 202532) | Soil microbial communities from Risofladan, Vaasa, Finland - OX-3 | ecosystem: Environmental > Terrestrial > Soil > Coastal area > Acid sulfate soil | place: Finland: Risofladan, Vaasa | collected... | reverse complement strand
CTTCGGTTCCGCGTATCATTTGCCGTCCGCCATCAGCGGGCACAATCAATATGGACTTTGGGGCTCGCGCGGATATTCGGGCAACGTCGTGATCACGATTGGCTACACGGAAAATCAATTGCGGAACATGTTCGCCGAGGTGACGCTCGCGGCGCGCATTTCGCCGCCCTACGCCATCCCTGAGGAATCGAATCTCGGCATTTACATTTGCCGCAAACCCAAAAAGCCGCTCACGGAAATGTGGCCGCAACTGCGCTGGCTGGGATGAGCTGAAGGAACGCGCTGCTGTAACGCCAAGGCTCTGAACGCCTTCGCCTGTCGGCTTCGAGGGAATTTCGCAGGCAAGTAGGCAGTTACCGGCCGGGGGTTTTTGGCGTGGGCGAAGCGGGAGCTTGGGCGGACGATTGATTGCCCGACGAGACTGGCTGCGGCGCGCTCAACCCTGCCACGTCAGAGCCTAATCCGAGTTTTTGCAGACTCAGCGCGTCGAGCTTGCCCGTTGGCGGAAGTCCGTTAGCTGTCTGGAAACGCCGCAACGCTTCCTGCGTGCCGCCGTCCCATCTACCATTGGGATTGCCCGAATAATATCCGCCGCGTTCGAGCGCGGACTGGATTTCCTCGGTACGATCAGCGGCCGGCTGCTTCGGCAGCGTGACATGATGGCGCCTTCTGCGGTACCGAATACGCCGTTTGCGCCTCGGAGTCTTTTTGTAGGAAACGTTTCGCAAACCGGCTTTGCTCGATTTCGCGCGCGCGGGCTTGCGTGCAGTGCGCTTCGAAGCACTCTCCACACGATGACTCGCGGTCTTGTGTATCGTCACATGAGGTTTTGCGCGTATCACCCGATGCCGCGTCGCACTCGCGCTCAGCGGCACAGCGCAGAACGCCAGCGCGAGCAAGGCAATCCATATCAGTCCCAGCAGCCCGCGCGTGACCTTCTGCAGCGATAATCGCATTTGCAAATGCTGTCTCATTTGGTCTTTTTGCCGCCCTGCAAGACTCTACTGCCCCGGTTGCGGAATCGTCCCTGCGCGGAACACGGTGTACTGCTGCCCCGTTCCATCCGGATGCACGACCTTGAACAGCACATCCTCGCCCGGTTTCAATGTCGCAATTTCCCGCTTGTAATCCTGCATGTTCGTGACTGCCGCATGATTGATTTCGACAATCACGTCGCCGCGCAGGAACTTGATGTCGTCCGCGAAACTGGTAGGCTCCACATCGCTGACAATAACGCCCGGCTGGCTCGCGCTCAATCCCAGATGCCGCGATATCTCCGGAGTCAGTCCTTCGACGTGCAGTCCAAACGACGTCGGCGCTGCTTCCTCGTCGCCACTGGACGACCCATTCGTTTGGCCGGCGTCCTCCGGAAAAATCTTCGACATATCCGCGACGTTCACCGAGACGGTCTTCGTTTTTCCGTTGCGCACATAACGCAACGCGACCGAATGTCCAATCGGCGTATCCACCACGGGATTGATCAAGTCCGATCCTGCGCGCACCACCTGTCCATTGATCTGCGTGATCACGTCGCCGGGCTGAATCCCCGCTTTCGATGCGGGGCCGCTCGGGGCGACATATTGCACCACCACGCCATTCGGCGCGCCCAGTTCCTTGTGCAACAGCACGTCGCTCGTCTGATCATCTTGGAACTTAATTCCGATCGAGCCGCGCGTCACGTGCCCTTGCGTCACAAGCTGGTTGTAAATGTTAATCGCTGTGTTCGACGGCAGCGCGAACCCCACGCCTTCAAATCCGCGGCTGCCCGTATAAATCGCCGTGTTGATCCCAATCACTTCGCCGGCCAGATTCACCAGCGGGCCGCCCGAATTGCCCGGATTGATCGCCGCATCGGTCTGAATAAAATTCTGGAATTGCGAGTTGCCGATGTTCTGGCGGTTCGTCGCGCTGATGATTCCCGCCGTCACGGAGCCGCTCAGCGAAAACGGGCTGCCAAACGCCAGCACCCAGTCGCCTACTTTGGAACCCTCCGAATTGCCCAGCCGCGCGACCGGCAAATCATGATCCGTGTCAATCTTGACGACCGCGAGATCTGTCTGCTTGTCGAAGCCAATCACTTTTCCCGTGTAGTGTTTCGGGTCGCCGTCGACGGACACTTGGATTTTCGTCGCGCCATCGATCACGTGATCGTTCGTCAGGACGTAGCCTCGTTTGTCCACAATCACGCCAGAGCCGAGGCTCTTCTCCGCCTCCGGCCCCGGGTCGGCGCCGGGATTTTGGCTGAAATACTTGTTGAAGAAATCCTGAAACGGGTCCTGCCCCCGAGCGCCCGGGCCGCGCTTCTCCTTGGGCGCTTCGAAAACCTGGGTCGTCGAGATATTCACCACGGCAGGCTCGACGCGCGACACGATATTCGAGAATCCGTTCGACAGATTCACCGGATCGGGAATCGTAAGCAGCATGGGGCCATTCGGGTCGCCAGGGCGTATCGCCGCCACTTTGCCCGGAATTACGGTGCCAATCAGGATGCCCAGGGCCAAAGTGAGGCCCAGCAGCGCGCCCGCAAAAATCTTCCGGCGCCGCACCCAAGTGAACAATTCCCGAAACTGAATACCCATTGCTGCTCCTTCCGACCGTGCCCCCGCTTTTCGCCAGGCTGGAAGTAGGAGTATATCACCAGCCTCGTGCGTTGCCTGTCGACTCCAACTATTTTCCCAGCATCCCCCCGCCCGCGTCACCTGTCCTCATGGTCAGCAATGCCCGCAGCGACATAGCCCACTGCGGCCCTCCCAGGCTTCGCAGGAATCGCCTTTTGGAACTTCCGTCCATACTTGGACTCGCGCCCTCCCCTATCGTTAAGCCCCACGAAACTAGTACGGCAGTACGGTTGAATTTTCCTCCCCGCTGCGTTACTCTCCCGCCACCGTGAACCCCCGGTTACCAAGGTTCCTCTCGCTCTTCACCATCGCCCTGTTTGCGGTCTTAACCGCCTATGCGCAAAAACCTGTCCCCGCAGCACCAAAATCTCAGGCCGCACCGAAGGCCACGACCGTCAAGCTCGCCGCTGCACCTCCGGCTGATTATTCGAAGCAGAGCGCCGTCATCGAGCAGAGTCGCATAGAATTTCGCTTCGAAAATGACGGCTCTGGCCAAGAAGTCCAGTACGCGAGAGTGCGCATTCAAAACCAGCAAGCCCTCCAATCGTGGGGGCAACTTATCTTCACTTACAGCTCGTTAGGCGACAAAGTACATGTCGACTTCGTTCGCGTGCATAAGCCCGACGGCCACATCGTAACTGCCGGTCCCGACGCCGTGCAGGACTTGAATTCCCCCGTGGAGCAAGTTGCTCCTGTCTACACTGACATTCGGCAGATTCACGTCACCGTCCCTGATCTCAGCGTCGGCGACACGCTCGAATACCAACTCCACACGGACACGGTTCACCCTCTTGTTCCGGGACAGTTCTTCATGTCCTGGAATTCTTCAAAACAAGTGATAACGCTCGATGATTCTTTCCAGGTGGACGTGCCGCGTTTGCGCGCACTGCACGTAAAAACAATCAACGGTATCGCCAACCCTGAAATTCACGACCAGGGCGACCGCCGCGTTTATACATGGCACTCCTCCCTCACGAAACTGCCGGACGACTCCTCTAACTCAGATGAGAAAAAGAAAAAGAAGAAGCCGCAGGAATTTCCCGACGTGCAAATCTCTACCTTCACTAACTGGGAGCAAGTGGGCGATTGGTACTCATCTATCGAGAAACCTCGCGCGGTGGTCACCGCCGCGATTCAAGCCAAGGCCGCCGAACTTGTCAAGGGCCAGACCACGAATCTTGCCAAAGTCGAAGTAATCTATGATTACGTAACCAAGAACATTCGCTACGTTAGCCTCTCATTCGGGGTTGGCCGCTACCAGCCTCATGCCGCTGACGAGGTCCTCGCCAATCAATATGGCGATTGCAAAGATAAAGGCACGCTATTCGATGCTCTACTCGCTGCGGAGCATATCGAGTCTTATCCCGTGCTCATCAATTCTGCCCGCAAAGTCGATCCGGATGTTCCTTCGCCCGGCCAATTCGATCATCTGATCAACATTGTCGTGCTGAACGGTAAGAGTTATTGGGCGGATACAACTCCCGGCGTTGCTCCTTTCGATTTTATCCTCCCACAATTGTGGGATAAGCAGGCCCTCGCCATCCCACCTGATGCAAAGCCTTCACTCGTGCGCACGCCCGAAAATCCGCCCTTTATGCCCGTCGAAATCGTGAATATCGATGGCAAAATCGATCCTTTCGGCCGTTTGCAGGGCAAATTCTCGTTTTCAGTTACGGGTGAGACCGCCGTGATATTTCGCTCGGCGTTGCGCCTTGTGCCACAGGCATATTGGTCCAAAATCTCTGACAGGGTCGTTTCCTCGCTCGTCGGCTCAGAAGCCAAAGTCAGCGACTTTCATTTCGACGATCCCGCCGACCTCGATCAGCCCGTCAAGTACGAAGCTCAGTTTTCCGATCCGAATTTCCTGGACCTCTCAAAGAAAGACGCGGCTCTCGCGCTGCCGGCCGCGGGCATCGATTTGCCGGTGGTTGCCGAGCCCGATAAGGACGACACTGATCCCCTCAAGCTCAACTTCATCGGCGATGAAACTGTATCCTGGAAAATTCAGTTGCCGGCGCAACTCACAGCTACGCTGCCTGTTCCCGTTCACATGACTCGTGATTATGCCGATTATCAATCCAACTACACAGCCGCTGGCGATGGCGTCACCGTCGAACGTCATTTCCTTTTGCGCAAATCCGAAATCCCCTCCGCCCGCTTCGACGACTTTCAAGCCTTTCGGAATACGGTCCTTGCCGACGAAAAGCAGACGCTGACCTTTTCCAATTCTTCGCCCACGAACGGCGCCGTCCCCTCCGGCATGTCCGCGGACGATCTTTATGAAACGGCCCTCGATGCCGAGAGAGCCGGAAATTGGGCCCAAGCTGCCCGTTTTTACGCTGCCACGGCCGCCAAAGACCCCGATCACCAAAGCGTGTGGAATGCCCTGGGCCATGCTTACAATATGCTCCGGCAATATGATCAGGCAATTCCGGCCCTCGAAAAGGCCATCGCGAAGAATGCCTATGATCCCTTCGCTTATAACAATCTCGGGATTTCCTATGCCGGGCTTGGGCGCTACGATGACGCCATCGAGCAATATCAGAAACAAATTGAAATCAATCCCCTGGATCAGTATGCCCATGCAAACATCGCCGGTATCTATCAAATGCAAAAAAGGTACGCTCTCGCCCAGAAGGAATATCAGACTGCGCTCAAAATTTCCCCGAATAACGTCGGACTAAACATCGGCCTTGGCAATGCCGATCTCGGCCTTCATCAGGATGACGCAGCGCTCCAGGCATTCCAAATTGTCCTCGAAAAGATGCCCTCGCCAGTCACCTGGAACGATGTCGCATACTACCTCGCTGATAACGGTTCCCACCTTGATCTCGCCGAACAATATTCGCGGAATTCCATTCGTACAGTCGAGGCACAATTGGACGCCGCCTCCCTCGACACCGTAGGTCCCGTGCAGGCCGGCCTCGTCACTTCGCTCAGCGCCTATTGGGACACCATGGGCTGGATTAAATTCAAGCAAGGCGATATGAAGGCCGCCGAAGCCCACGTCCACGCCGCATGGATGCTCGAGGACGCGGCGGACGTGGGCGATCATCTTGGACAGATCTATGAGAAAGAGGGCCGCCGCGCTGACGCCATCCACGCCTACGCTTTGGCGCTCGATTGCCTCGAACCGCCGCTCGAAACCCGCGGACGCCTCGCAGCTTTAATCGGCGATGCTAAAGTGGACGCGGAGAAAAACTCAGCGCGGCCCGATCTCGCCGCGCGCCGCTCGCTCAAATTGCCGAATCCCCGAAAAATCGACGCGACTGCTGAATATTGGATCCTGCTCTCACCGGGCTCGCAACCGAATAGCTCCACAGTCGAGGCTGTGAAGTTTATCGCTATCGACGATAATTACGAGAAGCCCACAACCGCGAATTCCGCCGCCGCAAAATCGTCCGCTGGCAACTCACAAGTTGATGCCGCTAAATCGAACGGTGCATCCGATGCCAAACTGCAAGCAGCCCTCGCGGCCTATGCCACTTCGCTTCGCGCCGCTAAATTCCCATATTTCTTTCCGGCTGGCGAAGTCACGAAAATCGTTCTGCGCGGAGTCCTCGCTTGTTCCAACGTCACGCACTCATGTACTTTCACTCCGTTTCCCGCTGACCAAACCTACCGCACGACCTTGTCCCCATCCGGCTCTGCCTCGGCACAGTGAATTACAAACGGCGCTTCTGAAAAATTCCTGCGTTTGTGCTAGGCTTGTTTGAGAGGTTCGCAGCGCGATGCAGGCAGCGACGCACCACGAATGTCCGCGGACAAAGTTCGCCAATCCCGCGCTAAATCTCGGGCCAGTTTCTGCCATTTCTAATCGGTACAACAAATTATTAGAATTCCCCGTAACTTACACAAAACAAACGGTCACGCTCATTTCTAATCGGTACAAAATGCCACTTGTTGCGCAGCGCGCTTTCGCCCCAATTCCCTGCAACGCTTCGCTTGCCGTTCCCGTCAAAATGCGCGGGGAGATTGGCGCGCTGGTGCGTGCGCTGTTACAATCCAAACGCAAATGAGTCTGGAAAATACAATCTGATGCCCGCGCTGACCCTCTACGAAAAAATCTGGAACGCGCATGTTGTGCGCGAAGTTCCCGGCCAACCCTCGCTCATCTATATCGATCGTCACCTGATTCACGAAGGCACTTCCCCGCAAGCCTTCGCCGGATTGAAAGCCGCGGGCCGCAAAGTTCGCCGCCCGGAATTGACTTTCGCGGTGATGGATCATTCCGTTTCGACGAAAAATCGCGAGCTCCCTGTGCTTGACGCGGACGCGGCCGGCCAGTTCGAAGCGCTCGCGAAAAATTGCCGCGAAAGCGGCGTGCGCCTCTTCGACATGCACAGCCGCAATCAGGGCATCGTGCATATCATCGGCCCGGAACTCGGCATCACGCAGCCGGGATTTACGATTGTCTGCGGCGACAGCCACACGTCCACGCACGGCGCGATGGGCGCGCTCGCGTTCGGCATCGGCACCAGCGAAATCGAGCACGTGCTCGCGACGCAATGCCTTTCGCAATTCAAATCGAAAACCACGCGCATCGAAGTTAAGGGCAAACTCGGCGGCGGGCTCGCCTCGAAAGACATCATTCTCGCCATCATCGGCAAGCTCGGAATCGCCGGCGGCAACGGCCACGTTTTCGAATACACAGGCGACGCGATTCGTGCGCTGTCCATGGAAGCGCGCATGACGATTTGCAATATGTCCATCGAAGCGGGCGCTCGCGCGGGCATGGTCGCTCCCGACGAAGTCACGTTCGCGTATCTCGAAGGCAAACCCTTCGTGCCGCGCGGAAAAGATTTTCAGCGTTTCGTGGAACACTGGAAAACTTTGCCGTCCGATCCGGGCGCGAAATTCGACGAGACGGTCGAACTCGATGCTGCCAAACTCGCGCCGCAAGTCACGTGGGGCACAAATCCCGGCATGGTCACGGACGTAACTGCGCGCGTTCCCGACCCCGCGTCATTTGCAAATGACGTCGATCGCCAGGCCGCCGAGCGCGCCCTGGTTTACATGGACCTGAAAGCCGGTACGCCCATCACCGACATTTATCTCGACCGCGTCTTCATCGGTTCGTGCACCAATTCGCGTCTCGAAGATTTGCGCACAGCAGCGAAAGCCGTCGCCGGAAAACACGTTTCGAAATCTCTTAAGCAGGCGCTCGTTGTGCCCGGCTCGCGCCGTGTGAAAACGCAAGCCGAAGCCGAAGGCCTCGACAGAATTTTCCGCGACGCGGGATTCGAGTGGCGCGATGCGGGATGCAGCATGTGCATCGGCATGAACGACGACGTCTTGCAGCCGCATGAGCGCTGTGCCAGCACGTCCAATCGCAATTTCGAAGGCCGCCAGGGAAAAGACGGCCGCACTCATCTCGTCAGCCCGCTCATGGCCGCCGCCGCAGCTATTGAAGGCCACTTCGTAGATGTGCGCAAATGGCGCAACGGAAACGGAGATTGACATGGCTTATTTCTTCTGCCGATTGAGTCCGCCGCGACCCACTTTCATGCAAGACATGACTCCCGCGGAAATGAACCTCATGCAACAGCACGGCACCTACTGGAAAACATTTTTCGACAAAGGAATCGCCATCCTTTTCGGCCCCGTCGCTGACCCGAAAGGTGGCTTCGGCGTGGCGATTGTCGAGGCAAACGGAGAAACGGATGTCCGTTCGATTACCGACAGCGACCCGGTGATAAAGGCGAACGCGGGATTTCATTTTGAAATATTTCCCATGCCGCGCGCCGTCGTGCGTCCTCACATTGTGGCTGCTGGAGTTCAGGCACACGAATGAAGCCATTCACAAAACATACGGGGCTGGTGGCGCCGATGGATCGCGTCAACGTCGACACTGACCAAATGGTGCCGAAGCAATTCCTCAAATTTCTGACGCGCGAAGGCTACGGCCGCGTGCTGTTTTACGACTGGCGCTATTTGCCGGGCGAAAAACCGAATCCGGATTTCGTGCTGAACAAGCCGCGCTACAAAGGTGCATCGGTTTTGCTGGCGCGCGCGAACTTCGGCTGCGGTTCGAGCCGCGAACACGCTCCATGGGGTATCGGCGATTATGGATTTCGCGCCATGATCGCGCCCAGCTACGCGGACATTTTTTACAACAACTGCTTCAAGAACGGCATTCTGCCGCTGACGCTGCCCGACAAGGATGTCGACGAGCTTTTCGCGCGCACCGAAAAGAATGAAGGCTACACGCTCACCGTTGACCTCGAAAATCAAACCGTCACGGATGCGAAAGATTTCAAGCGTTCGTTCGAAATCGATCCGTTCCGCAAACGCTGCCTCTTGAAAGGCCTCGACGACATCGGCCTCACTCTCGAACACGAGCCCGACATTTCCGCCTACGAAAAAAAGGGCCTGCCCACACCCGAAATGGTCGACCCCGTCGACATAAAATTCTACCCCCCGCACAATTAATTCCTGATTTCAACTTTCGCGGTTTCAATTTTAATGCTGGGTGGTTGATCGCGCTTGGCAGGCGAAGACGCAGGCGGGCGGCAGATTCCGCCAGATGATTTTGGTTTCCACGGAATCGAAATAGCGGCTGAGCGTGGGACGCAGGCTGAGACGGCGCAGACGCCCATTCGCGAATTGCATGCCGTGAATATATTGATATTGAGTGAAGACTGTGTTCTCGCGCAGAAAAGGCATGAGGCGCTCGAAAATTTCGTTGCGTTGAGTTTCAGACATAAAGCCGAGGCCGAGCGAAGAAGCGACGGCGTCGACGTGATCGTATCCGCGGCGGTGAAGTTCGGAATCGAGGTTCGCGACGTTCGCGTTGATGAGCACCATGCGCGGATCTTTAAACTTCCTTCTCAGATGGCTGCAAAAGCGGGGATTGATTTCGAAGACAAGCAACGTCGATGACGCTGGCAGCGCATCGAGCAGGCATTGCGTGATGGCGCCAGTGCCTGCGCCTAATTCCAGCGCGATTCGAGCCCTCGACAGATGCAGCGGCGCAAGCATTGCGGAAGCAAGATGCGGCGAACTCGGCGCGATCGCCGCCGTCGTATAAAAATCATTCAGCGCTCCGGCGGCAAATACTCGAAAGCTCATGTGTCAGCGTCCTCAGAAAAAATCTGTGCAGACCCGCGAGCCGGGATTCGGGGTTTGCAAGTTTGATGACCCCTGAAATATACACCCAATTATTGTTCCAAAGCGCCGCTTGCTGAAAAAAGTTCAAGCGATTGCCCGAAACCGCGCACTTCATATCCTCTTTTTAGCGTGGGACGGGCGGTTTAAGCAGGCCGAAATCGATCAGGCCGTTGGCGACGAATTGCACGGCGAGCGCGACGAGCAGAAGTCCCATCAAGCGCATCAGGATGCGGATTCCCGTCTCGCCCAGGTAGCGGCGAACGCGGTCGGCGCCCGCGAGAATCAGATACGCGGCGAGCGACGACACTATGATCGCGGCATAAACGATGCCGTGTTCCCACAGCGTGTGCGATTCGCCCACCAGCACCATCACCGTGGAAATCGCGCCGGGTCCCGCGAGCATCGGCATGCCGAGCGGAATAATGCTCGCGTCCTCTTTCGCAGTTCCCTCTTTCGTTTCCTCGGGCGTGGAGCGCTGGCCGGATTGCTTGGCTTGCAGCATATCGATGCCGATTTGCATCAGAATAATTCCGCCGGCGATTTTGAATGCAGGAAGCGTGATGCCGAACAACTTGAAAATCAGGCTGCCCGCGAGCGCGAATGCGCAGAGAACAATCGCGCACGTCCAAGCCGAGCGGCGCGCCATGTGGCGGCGTTCCGCATGCGGCGAGTCCGCGGTCATAGCCAGAAACATGGGAATTACGGCGAACGGATCAACGAGAAAAAATACAGACGTGAGCGCGAGGAGCGCGAATTCGAGAACATGCGTGAGCGAGGCAGGCATTTTAGATTTTGAAGTCCGTCCGTTGCGCGCGCCTGCGCGGAGCGGCGAAGCGTCAAAATAGCACTTTCGTACGCGAGTGGGAAGTTAGTTTGACGGCTTGCATGCCAGCGAAACCGGAACCGAGAACGACGATGCGTTTCATGGCGA
>Ga0307374_10014628_pt1 | contig 10660 bp, 12 predicted proteins | sample OX3MG_FD_202532 | JGI IMG/M metagenome (GOLD analysis project Ga0307374, IMG submission 202532) | Soil microbial communities from Risofladan, Vaasa, Finland - OX-3 | ecosystem: Environmental > Terrestrial > Soil > Coastal area > Acid sulfate soil | place: Finland: Risofladan, Vaasa | collected... | reverse complement strand
TGTGGTGGCGTAGTTGTAGGAATAGCCGTAACCGTAGGAGCCACCCCGGCCTGCCTTGAAGCCGTTCGCCACTACACCGAGCAGCGGAGCGCCGGCGCCCGTGAGGGTTTCGTGAAGGCGCTGCGCGCAAGCGCGCCGTCAAGCAGTGGCTTCATCGGCTTCTGAAACGCTCACCAGGCACACACGCCACAGACCTGGACTAAGCAGGCCAAGGGACTCCGGAACGGCCGGCCGCCGCGAACTAACCGCTGCAGTTTCACAACCCACCCAGCAATCGCAACTGCATCAGTAACGATTGCCATCACACTCCTAATCCTGCCGTTTATGTTTTTTGGCGATGCCAACTTTCTTGAAAGCCCAGAACGGGTTGCCAAACACGACCGGGTTGGGCGTCCCGACGATTTGCAGCGAGAGCGAGACGGGGGGTGGGTGTGATTAGTAGGTATTAGTTGTGAGCTGTATGCTCCCCACTTCAAATCGGTCATCATCCCTGGCCTGATGTCGGTGCCTCCCGTGCCTGCCTGGCTGCGCAAGCTCCTCCGGCGCAAAGCCACACCCGCCGCGCGCTAACGCCAACCCCGTCGTCACCGTCAGGACCGTCTGGATTATCAGCGCCCCGGGCGACCCGCCGCGCCTTGTAACCGCCCTCCCCAAGCCCTAAAGTGGAGCAACCATGACCACGTCCCGGACAGGTTGCCCTCGACCAGGAATGGGTTGCCGAAGACGACTGGGTTGGGTGTCCCGACGATCGCCAGCGAGAGCGGGACCTTCGGCGTGGTGAACGTGCGGTCAGCTCCGGTCCTCGTACCCCCCGGACTGACCGGTGGATGTGATTAGTAGGTATTAGTTGTGAGCTGGATGCTCGACTGACTAATACTTCATACGTTAATTGTTGAAAACGGCAAGATGAGGATTGTTGTTGCTGGGAGGATCGTTGGTGGCTGTAGTACGCGTGTTCAGATCGACGGAGGAGAGCTGGTCGCCGGGAGTCTCTCTCGGAGTGATGAGGTGGTGATGGAGGCGGCCTCTCCCGGCTCATGAATACCGGGAGGTCAACTACAGACAGCTCCCCGTGCGGGAGGAGAGGCCGGGCGGCTATTCCGATCCGTTCCTCCATCCTCGATCACACATGCCCAGGACTGCGTCCGACCTTCTAATCGAGGACGCCCCGGGGAGCGAGCGGCCGCTCGACCGGCGCGCGCGGCGGCTTGGGCGGCGCAGCCGTCAGTTGCTGCGTGTACAGCTCAAGCTCATCCTCGACGCGCCAGGCCGAGCCTTCACAGTCGATGCGGAACCTTCCCAAACGGACCCGCTCGTCGGCATGGATCGGGAGTCCCCACAGTTTCCCGACGCCCAGCCTCACGTGCTCGGTCGGGTACATCAGGATCGCCGTAGCCGGCAAGGCGCACGTCCGGTTGTGATGCTGAACGCCAGCCTGGATCTTGCGGATATTCTCGCTGAGAAAATCCACGTTCTAGGCAACCTCCCCGGCCACCAACGTGATCGTGAAGGCAACCTCGTCCGGCTCCAGATCGCGCGACGGCATTCGACCGATCATCCCCCACTTGCCGCACGTGAGCGATTGCAGGAGCACCTGGCCCTGCTCCATAGTCACCGTGGTGAGGGGTCCTCCAGCTGCCGGTCTGAACGCAACCGTAATCGATGTCGCCTCGAGCTCCTCGATGACCTCGATCGCGAGTCCAGCCCCGAGCTCACCGCCAATGGTGCAGCAGTACTCCCCCTCGGTCTCGCGCGCGGCCTTCAGAGCTAACGGCGCCTCGATCGTCACGGCGTTAACGAACCGTCTATCCCGGTCCCGGTACATGCGGGCTATGTCCTGCTGCGTCGGGAGAAGCCGACTCTCCGCGTCGAGCTGCTTACAGTAAGGAAAGAAGTCATCGCTCGCACCGGACCGGTGGCGCCCGTACGCGGTGAGCCAAATGACCGCCTCATCCTCGTCGTAGAACGTGGCGCCGCGGTGGTCGTGGCCGTAGCCGAGGCGCCATACCTCCTGGCCAGAGGACAGAGGGTTGATCCGCTTTGAGCCGGTCGGTTGCGTCGCGCGGTCTTTGACGAACGCCTTGACGATCTCGAGGCCTAGGATCGTGTCGAAGTCGGCGTTCTCCGACGCGTTGAGATCCTCGTCCAGACAGCGAGCTGTCACGCGCAACTCCCAGTCTGTGCAGATGTAGGCGCCCCCGGCTGTCTTTCCGATGAGCGAAGTCGGGCGATCCATGGGGGGGCCATCCTAGACCCCCGCCACGTCGCCTCTGAGCATGTGCGCCGGTTAGGCGTGGATCCGCTCCTTGGAATCCTCGGACGTTGCGTCCTTCTCGGCGCGCGCGTCCGGCGAGCGGCGCTTTGAGTTCAAGCGCTCGATCGCCTTCGCGGCGCGGGCATCTGCGTTGCGGCTCGTGAACTCCGCGAGCTGCTCGAGCGTCCCGTCACGAAGTAGCTTTGCCACCTGCTCGAGATCGGCTGCGAACTCCTTGCGGTGGTTCTCCATGTACTCGCGCCAAGCCTCGGCGAGCAGCTCGCCTGCCTGAACCTGCCGCAGCGCGGCGACCTGCGTAGCCTCGTTGTGGGTCTCCTCCGGTACGCGCACGACGCGGGTACTCGTGGTGGCGCTCATCGTTTCCTCCTGAGGTGGCCCGGCACGCGCCGGGCTGGCTGTGGTGTCTGCCGGAACCCTCCGGCTAGATTTTCATTCGGATGCTGTAACACGGTAACACAGTTATCGTCGTATCGCAGCACTCCTGTAGCTTATACCCGTGCCTGTGGACGGTTTACGCCCGTCAACACGTAGCAGTCGGTCAGTTCGCGGTGCTGCATGATCTCAGTAGGTGGGATGGTGAACAGTCATGGTGTATGCTGGTCCTTCTCACCTATCGTCTGGAAATGGAGCAAAGATGCCGACGCTTGAGATCAAGCTCACCCTCCCAGAGGGCACGAAAGTAACCATCACCGGGATCGACGGTGCCATCCTCGCCGACGGGCAGGCCGAGACCGGAGACCCTGTGGAGCGCTACTGGAACGACTACCTGAGCGACAACGCTCGAAAAATCTACGGAGCCGCTGCGCGCATCGAGAACTTCCGGGGGCCTGGCTACACGCTGGAGGACATCGCCCAGAACCTCAGCCTTGACTACCAGAGCATCCGCAGCATCCACCGGACGAGCGGGCGCACAGCGAAGATCTGGCGCGAGGGGAATGGCACCGACGAGCCGATCCGGCTAGTCAACTGCGACTACGACTGGGACGCCGCCCACAAAGGGATGCGCAGCACGTACCAGCTACCGCCCGGCGTAGCCGACGCCATCGAGCACGCTCCCCTCCACCCCCAGGGTCCGATCCGCGTCGACCCAACTGCGCGTTGAAAGGGCGCTGTTGAGATTCGGCGTCAGCAGCAGCCATGACGTCACTTTACACAGCCTCCGCCCAAGTGAAAGCCGGTGAAGAGACAGTTCAAGGCTGACGCTCTAAGCCAGCGCGACGAGCTCGGCGAGGAAGGTCTTGACGTCATCACATACTTGCTGAGCATCGAGGTGCTCTGCAACATCCAAAGCACTGACGTTCAACTGAGCCATCGTCGCATTGCTTCCAACTCCCTTGAGTATGGCCTTACCGCGAATGTCCATAAGTGCCTGCGGAGCGTCACTGCTGGTGAATGTGTCACCGACCGCAAGGGCGTGCTGGTCTCTCAGATGCTCCACGACTTCATCCGGCGTTAATCCGCTCGCGGCGGCGATCGCTGGAGGCCAGATCAGGTAGCTCTCGATGTATCGTCGGCGCCACCGCCGTGGATGAAAATTGGCACTACCCGAAGCGGCCGGATCAATGAGGTCCGCACCAACGCCCTCCGCGGGCTCATCGTCTCTGTCCCGCAGGCTCAGTACAACCAACCCTTCGATCTCTTCCTCTAGCGCTAGGAAGAGTTGCTTCCGTTCCTTCTGCGTGCGGGGTGTTGTCCATTCGACCCAGTTCGATGGCCAGTCGACTTTGAGCGTTATGGCGAGAGCCCTTAGAATCGGCACGTCGGAGCGTCCCTCGACGAAAAGAATCCGCTTCGTTCGCTTCGCACGGTCGATGCGAGGTGCATAGTCGGAACCGAGCCCTGCGAGCATCCCTGCCTTTTGCCGCTCCTCTGTCAGGTAGTGCCCTCCTTGGCCGCCGCTTCGAACGTGGAGAATGTCGGCCGGGTCGGCATTCCGAAGTATCTCCGTCGAATGCGTGGCGATGAGGATCTGCTTATCGGTCTCCGACGTGATCGTCTCCAAGCTCTCGAGCAGCTGCTCTTGCAGCGAGGAGTGCAGGTGTGCGTCGGGCTCATCGAGGAGGAGGACATCGATCTCCGGATCAGTTGCGAGCGCAAAGACGCTCAGCCACTGAAGAAAACCGCTCCCCTCGACCATGAGGTCGCGCTTGTTGTAGCCGACGTGACGCTTGAGCTTGTAGCCATCCACCGTGCCCTTCACCACATCGACCTGTATGTACGAGTGGTACTCCTCCCGGAAGGCCGCGATGTCGAGCTCGGCGGCGAAGATCTCTCTGAGGTTAAGCTGCAGTAGTTCCCACGGATCCGTGGCGCGCAGTTTGGCCAGGTCGGGGTCGCTGATCTTGGTCTTTGTTCCTCGAAGTCTCTTGCGTTCTTGGAGGTTACGCTCGTACATATCGAGCAGGATGTTGCGGAGGACTGCGCCAGCGAGGCCCTCGCCAATGCGCCGACGGCGGATGGCGCCCGTTGTCCGCATCTCTCGGTCTGTCATACCGGCGAAGGGAGGCAGGTAGGCGAATCGTGGGATCCTGTCCTGGACGTTGAGGTTTGAGCTGGTCGCCTTCACGAATAGCCGGTCATTTGCGAGCGAGAGGCCGAACTCCAAGTGTCGTTCGCCGCTGTCCCGCGTCCATGTGCACCGTATGCGCAGCGTGTAGCCGTCAGTCTCGGTGGCCTTCTGGGTCTTAAGGTTCGTCCAGAGATGCTTAAGGGACGGTACGTTGATTGGCGAGAACTCGTCATCACCGAGTCCGAGACCCTGGCCGGCGTGGCCCGCTATTAGCGTGTCGATGCCGCGCTCCATCTCTACGGCGGTACGGCAAAACTCCCAAACCGCGAGTCCGTGAAGGATTGTGGACTTGCCAGCGTTATTGCCGCCGCCGAGCAACGACACCCCTGGATGCAAATCGAAGGACTGGTCTTTGAACTGCTTGAACCGGTGGAACTTGACCCGCGTGATCATCGTGCCAAGCTTACGCTTGTAGTCGGCGGTGGAGACCGGCTGGGAAGTGTTCTTGGTCCCAAAAGGGTGGCGCCAGGAAACCGGACAAAAGTGCGACATGCCTCATCGGCGACATTCTGGACCACTGGAATTGAGCTAAGCGAACTCGACAGACACAAGCTGCAGACAATTATCGAAGATCATTGCTCAGCGGAGAGTTATGACAGCCGGAAGCTGGCAGAGGCGATCAGCAGCGTCCGCAGTTCGGGAGGCTCTTTCTAAGCTTTTATTGGCTTTCGTCAATAAAAGTCGATAGAGCGGGTTAGTCGGGCTGGTTGTGGGTCGTTCGGAGGTATTGGGCGAAGCGAGGGACCGTAAAGTCGATCTGGCCTCGTCTGGGGCTCCAGATCAGCTCCTTCTCGATCAGCTCTTCGCGTACCACCGATGCTCCACCCATGTTGCTGTAGCCGGCGGCCTTGGCCGCATCAGCGGTTTTGTATGGGCCGTCGTCGAGGTTTGAGATCGCGATCAGATACCGCTGCTCAGCGTCTGTGGCGAGCTCGAATGCAGGCCCGAAGAACCCCCGGTCGAGGCTGTCGTTGACGATCTCTTCCACGGCCCGCACATGCTCGGCTGTGATGGGTGGGGTATCGATCTCGTCCCACAGCACGCGCCCGTACTCTTGGAGGAAGTAGGGGTAGCCACCCGACTGCTCGACCACCAGGTCGACTGCTGCTTTCTTGAACTCAACGCTCTGTAGTGCGGCGGGGCCGATGAGAGCAAGCCTCGCCTCCGCGTTGGATAGCCGTCCGAGGGTGTGGTAGGAGAACAAGCGAGGTGCGTAGGGCTTAGCGGCACGCAGCATCGTAGGCAACGTAGGCAACCCGGCTCCCACGAGCGCCACCGGCAGATCTCGCTGGCTCACACGATGCAAGGCCATACAGATCGCACCGAGGGAAGCCCGGTCGAGGTTCTGCATCTCGTCGATCAAGAACAAAGCACCCGTGCCGCCCGCACGTGCTACCTCGCCGATCTCCACGAGCAGGTCGGCTAGATCCTGCTCGATATCGCCCGTGTCAGCGGTGCCTGCTGCGGCATCAACATCGAGCTGGAACTTGATGCCCCCAGGCCCCGCGATCGAGAAAGACTTCACGACCGACAGCGCAGCCTTCGCGCGGTCCTTCATCCGCTGGCGCAAACTCATGCTCCGCAACAAACGCAAAGCCAAGCGCCCCATGCTCGTACGAAAATCGGCGTTGCTCCCGACCTCCTGCACCCCGGTTGAGAACCACTCAGCTTCCCCAGCGAGAATGTCGAATTCCAGCAGCAGCACTGTCTTCCCGATACCACGCAGCCCGGAGAAGATCGTGCTCCGCTCATGACGGCCATCCCCCAGCCGCTCCAACAGCAGCCCGAAATTCTCTAGGTCCGGGTCGCGGCCAGCGAGCTTTCCAGGGCGCTTACCAGCCCCAGGCGTATACGGGTTCGTGCTCCGCTTCACAAGCTCTATCCAGGATTATTGACGATCGTCAATAATACGACAGCCAGCAAGACAGAGCCCACCGATTGTCCCGTTACGCCGGAATGGTCGGAGTAGGGAGGTATGGGAGGTATGGGAGGTATGGCCGCAACCCAGGAGCTGCGAGAACTGCCCGTTGACCTGGTTGAGCCGAACCTCTGCCAGCCACGCCGCTACTTCGATCAGACATCACTCCAAGAGCTCGCCGGCTCCCTGAAGGAACGCGGTGTTCTGCAACCCGTACTCGTGCGTCCCAGCGCAGATAGTAGATATGAGCTGATCGCCGGAGAGCGGCGCTGGCGCGCCGCCAAGCTCGCGGGCCTTCAGACGATTCCGGCCCTCATATCCCCATACGACGATCTAGCGGCACTCGAGACAGCGCTGATCGAGAACATGGCACGCGAAGACCTCAACCCAGTCGAGGAGGCCCGCGCCTGCACAACACTCATCAAAGAGCTCGGACTGACCCACGAGGAGATCGCCCACCGCGTGGGACGCAGCCGCGTAGCGGTCACCAACCTGATGCGCTTGCTCAACCTATCCACAGAGATCCTCGAGCTCCTGGAGCACGGCGAACTGAGCATGACCCACGGACTCACACTACTCAGAGCAAGAGACCCCTTGTCGCACCGCGAGCTCGCCCGCAGAGCAGTGCAGGAAGAATGGTCAGTACGCACGCTACAAGCCCGCGCCGACCAAACCAACAACCCCGCGCCCGTCCTCAACGGCGGCGCGCCTGCCCCCAATCACCTCGAGCAGGACACGACGGCGATGAACGTCGCCAGGGTCTGGGGCGACGCGGTGGGCGAGGAGGTGACGGTTCGCACCATGTCTGGCCGGAAACTGAAGGTGGAGTTCGTCTTCGAGTCCCCCGAGGCGGCGCTGGCCGTGGGTGGACGAATGACTCAGGCAGTCACCCAGGCAGCCTAGCTTCCACTGCTGCGAGCCCCAATGCCCAAGATCGCCAGCTTCGACGGCCTTGTCGTCAAGCTCTTCTTCAATGATCACCCGCCACCGCACTTCCACGTCTACGCTGGACGTATCGGACATCCGGGAGTCCAAGCGGCGCGTTTCTCGATCGAGACCGGCGCAATGACAGAGGGCAAGCTCCCCCGGGCAAAGCTCCCCAACCTCACCAGCTGGTGGGAAGAACACCGCGACGCGCTCAACGCCGACTGGCAACGCGCACAGCTAGGCCAACACCCAATCGGGCGCTACGATTGATCGTGATGGAGCCCGCGATCGCACCCGAAATGGTCGCCGTGATCCCACGGCCCGCCCACACCGTCCGAATCGTCTTCGCCGATGGCGAGGTCCGCGACGTCGACATCACACCCCTGCTCGACACCCCGGCGTTCTCCCCCCTACGAGAGACCGCCATCTTCGAGCAAGTCAAAGTGGACGAGAACACCGGCACAATCACCTGGCCCGGCGACGTCGACCTCGACCCAGACGTGATCTACGCAGCCCTCGACCTCGGCCCCCGCAGCGCCCTGATCCACGTGCTAGCACCAAGCATCGCTGCCTGACGACCCCTCTCTAGGGCCTTCCAGACGCTGACGCCCCTGGTATTCGCGATCGAGCGCAGCGCGGTCAACAGCCTCAGCCCGACTGAGCTGGCCAAGCAGAACGGCTGGCCATAGTCGGACGCCTCAAATCAGCCTCCAACAACAACACCCGCGCACCCATCCTCGCCGCCGCCCCCGCAAGATGACGCGCAACAGTCGTCTTCCCATCACCCGGAGCGGCCGAGGCAACCAACAGCGTCCGCAACTCCCGATCGACGTTGAAATAGCGCAAATGCGCACGAATCAAATGAAACGCCTCAGCCTCGCTCGCCGGCAAGGCCTCTTTGGTGCCCTTCTTACTCTTCCCAGAACGAGAAAGCGCGTCGCTCTCAGGCACAACACCGAGCAGAGGAAGACCGTAGATCGCCTCCAGATCCTTCGGCTCCCTAATCCGCCGGTCCAGGCGCTCGAGCAGGAAGGCGACACCAAGCCCTAGCAGAAGACCCAATAACAGGCCAAGGACCGTGTTCCTTGTGGTCGTCGGGGAGGATGGGACCGTCGGGACGGCCGCGGCCTGCGCGACCTGGACGTTGCCGTTGCGCAGTTCGGCAAGAGTGCCTAGCGACTGCGCGCGATCCTGCAAAGCAAGCCCCGCGGTGCCGGCCCGTTCCTTCGAGGAGAGCGCCGCCAGCTGCAGACGCAGGTATCGCGCTCCGGCACGCTCGATGCCAGCGCGCTCGGCGTGATGGCCGTAGCCGCCGCGGCGGCCTTGCTTGAAACCGTTCGCTACTACACCGAGGAGGGGGGCGCCGGCGCCCGTGAGGGTTTCGTGCAGGCGCTGCGCGACGTCGCGGCGATTTCTCCCGACGCGGCCGACGATGATCACACCGTCAACCTTGCCCAGCAATCGCAACCGCATCAGTAACGATTGACACCCCAACCGTCATCTTGCCGTTTTCAACAATTAACGTATGAAGTATTAGTCAGTCGAGCAAGAGACCCAGCAGCAAACCGAGGGCGATATTCCTAGACGTCTTCGGCGAGGACGGTGACGGCGGGTGGGTGTGATTAGTAGGTATTAGTTGTGAGCTGTATGCTCGACTGACTAATACTTCATACGTTAATTGTTGAAAACGGCAAGATGACGATCGTCCCATTACCCGCCGGGGTGGTGAGGATCGAGAGAAATATCCCAAGCTGTGATTAGGGTGCCTACTATGAGTTCGATCAGCGTGTATCGATGAGTCGTGACCCACCCTGGCCGCCCCAGGTGGGTCAGCTGCTTCCCTGTGCCGCCCAGGCGTTCGGCGTCCACGTCAAGCTGGCCACCTATGCCCTCGATCCCACCAGCAAGGTCGCCATTTCCAAGGTCCGTGGCTTCGATCAACTCACCCGGGTTCGGCACCTACACCGCACCCGCCACCAACACATCAAACATCCGCCCACTACCGCCGTCGCGTTCCGACTGATCGAACTGCGTCGCCCTTTCCCTGTAGATTCCCCAGAGACAGCGTGGGCGACACGGAGGAGGCTAGAGATGGCGGGACCGGCGAAACGTAACGATGTTGAGAGGCGCGTCCACTTCTACAGGGCAGAGTGCGGGAAGGACGGGAGCGGGAAGCCCGTTCCGTTCAAACCTGCCGCAGCGTTCAACCACATCAAATCGCTTGCCTTCGAGTCCTTCGCCGAAAAAGGCGGCTGCTATTTCGAGGAAGGCGAGAATATCTATTGCTGCTGGCCCGAATCGGCGACACGCGCCCAGTTCGCGGTGATCCGGCGCGACGCGCTTCCGACGATCGAGGAAAAAGGCATCCGGAAGGCTCTGAACCTGTCCGCAACGGCCGGCCTGGTGGAGGCGATCCATGTTCGGCTGTTCGCGGACAACATCGTCGGCTTCGACTTCAACTTCTACGGCCCGCGCCTCGCGAGGTTCGGACGCTACCTCAACACAGTCGCCGAAGGCCACGGCCCCGACGTAGCTTTTGGGCCGTTGCTCAAGCGTGACGCTTCCGAGGACCTCAAAGACGGAAAGGAGCTGACGATGTTCTCACTACGAATACATCGCGCTCATGCCGACATAATCGAACAGATCGATCAGTCGCTCTATGACACCTTCGATGCCATCAAGAAGATCACAGACGCGGACGAGCTTGAAGTCGTCGTCAAGCCGAAGCCCTACTCGCGCAAATCCGTCGGGAAGCCGCTCCTGAAAGCCGCCCGTAGGCTCGCGAAACGCCCCGATGTGCGGCAAGTAGCCAGCTCGTTCCAGGTGCGGGTGGCCGCCCCCGGGTTGCCCACACAGACCATAGACCTACTGGGTGACCATTTCATCGCCGACACTCGCATCCTCCGGCAGACGCCTAAAGGCCGAGCGCTGGATACGGAAGATGCCTATACCAAGATCGAGGAGGCCTTCA
>Ga0307374_10014627_pt1 | contig 10661 bp, 10 predicted proteins | sample OX3MG_FD_202532 | JGI IMG/M metagenome (GOLD analysis project Ga0307374, IMG submission 202532) | Soil microbial communities from Risofladan, Vaasa, Finland - OX-3 | ecosystem: Environmental > Terrestrial > Soil > Coastal area > Acid sulfate soil | place: Finland: Risofladan, Vaasa | collected... | reverse complement strand
GCCACGGCCCGCGCCGACCTGGCCGATCCAGCGGGACAGCTTCGCCAGGTCCGCTCCCCGGCCGTCGGCCAGCCGCTCCAGCTGGCCAGCGATCGCGTCGAGGCCGAAAACGCACGGGCCGCACTGTCCGGCCGATTCCGCGGCCAGGTAGCGAGCGATCCGCGCGGTCTCGACGAGCCCGCAGGAGTCGGCGGGCAGGGCGGCCAGCAGACCGGCGCCGACACCCGCGCCGACAGCCCTGAGCCCTTCGTCTGACAGCGGCAGCGGGGCGGCGCGTGCCGCGTCGACCCAGCTGCCGAAGTAGCCGCCGATCAGCAGGGCGCCGATCGGGCCGGCCGGCCCGCCGGCCAGATCGAGTACCTGGCCGACCGGCGTGCCGATGGCGACGTCGTAGACGCCGGGATCGCCGACCGCCCCGGCCACTGTGACCAGCATGGATCCCGGCTCGCGCCGGGTGCCGACGCCGCGGAACCAGCCAGCGCCGTACCTGGCGATGAGGGCCAGGTGCGCCAGCGTCTCGACGTTCTGTACCAGCGTCGGCCTGCCGTGCAGGCCGCGCTCCGATAGCCGCTGTGGTGTCGCCTTCGGCTTCGGCATGCCGCGTTCGAGCCAGTGCACGACGGCGCTGGCCTCGCCGGCGACGAACCGGTCGGCGGCCGGCACGACACTGAGCCTGGCCCGGTCCATGCGGGCCCGCTTCCGCTCGGCGGCGGCCGCGGCCATGATGTCGCCCACCGCGGGATGGGCCACGATGATCGCCTCGGCGGCGCCGACCAGGTCAGCGGCCACGGCAGCGCCGTCCAGCACGAGGTGCGGTGACTGGGCCATCAGCACCTTGTCCTTGGCGCTGATCGGCTCGCCCTCCGTGCCGTTGCCGACGACCACGGCGCGCCGCCGCTCGGCCACCGCGGCCAGCTTCCGCCCGGTAGGAAAGCCGGCTCCGCCGCGCCCGGCCAGCCCGGCGCGGTCGACCTCGGCGATGAGTTCCTCGCGCTGCCGCCGCCCGCTGGCACGTGCCGGGGGCCCGTACCTGGCGAGGTGATCGGCCAGGCTGGTCGGGTCAGCGGTGAAGCCGTCGGGTAGCAGCCTGGGCAGGTGACCGGGATCGCTGCCTGGCGCGGCAGGCTGCTGGCACAGGCGGGCCGTCGCCGGCTCGGCCCACGGTTCCTCTGTCGCGTCCCAGCTCACAGGTACCTGAATCCTCACTGTCGGGTCGGTCCTGATCGAGTTCACGCCGCACTCAGCCCCGGCCGGCTGGCTGGAGATACTGCCGCGGCGTGCCCGGGTCCGGCTCGGGTCGCGGCGGGCCGGTTCGGCCGCGAGTCATCAGCCGCACCAGGACCGCCGTCGTGACGGCGGCCAGCGAGCCCCACTCGGCGAGGGCCACGAACCACAGGTGCTGGTCGTAGCTGGCCGCCCGGATCGCGTGCACGAACGCGACCGGCCAGGCCAGGTAGGCCAGGTAGTGCACGGCCCGCCAGGTCCGCAGGCCAAGCCGGTTCCGCAGCAGGCTGGTGATCAGTACCGCGCCGGCCAGGTCGAGCGCGAGCGTGCCCGCTCCGACCGCGAGGGTCTCGTAATGCGAGGTGAAGGGCAGCACCGTCGCGACCCAGCCGATGGAGACGTACGGGTCGAGCACCGCGGTGGCGACGTGCAGGCCGAGCAGGGCGATGGCGAACAGCGACAGCGTCCGGTGCAGTTCGGCGACGGCGAACCTCGGCCAGCGCCGGGTCGTCGCGCCGGTCCTGGTCGCTACTCCGAGCACCATGACGGCGCTGAACGCCATGAGCAGGATGACCCCGCTGGCCCGGGACACGAGCCACAGGCCCTGCGAACCGGTCGCGGCCGCCAGGGCCGGCGCAGCGATCATGTGCGCGCTCACCGGGCTTCCCGTGCGCGGCAGGCCGCGAGCCTGGAAGTGGCCGGCGGATCGACCCGCCCGCCTTCTGCCACCGGCCAGCCGCCGGTCCGCGCGATCGTGCCGTCGTGGCCGATCAACCTGGCGGGCAGGCGCTGCTCGCTCAGCCAGCCGACTGCGTCGTCGCCCGCGATGATCGCGGCCGTGGACGCGGCATTGGCCTCCGCGCAGCTGGCGGCGGCGACGCTCACGGTGCGCCAGGGCCCGGCGGCAGGCAGTCCGGTCCGCGGGTCGATGATGTGGTGCATGACCTGCCCGGCCCGCAGCCACTGCCGGCAGGTGACCGACGAGGTGGCGAGCCCGCCGTGGCCGAGCCTGATCTGCTGTGCGACGGCAGGGTCGGCGAAATGCCCCGCCGCAGGCCGGCCGGCGGCGGTCAGATTCCGCACGACCCTGGTCTGGCGGTGCTCGTCGGCGATCAGCAGCGGCCAGCCGCCGGCTGGCGGCCGCCCGGCGACTGCGACGTCGCCGCCCAGGCTGACCAGGACACCGCCCCCGCCGGCCGCGTCGTAGGCGGCCCCCGCGGCCCGGTCCGCGCCCAGGCCCTTGGCGGTCGCGCCCAGGTCAAGCAGGACGCCTGCGGGTACGGTCAGCATGCGCCCGCTGAGCCGCACCACCTGCCAGCCGGGTGCTCGGTCCCGGGCTGGCGGCGGTGCGACCAGGCTCGGCTCGATCGCCGCGAAGTCGCGGTCGTAGCCGAGCGAGATCAGCGCGGTGCCGATGGTCGGGTCGGCCAGGCCCCTCGTCCAGCTGGCTGCCGCCAGGGCGATGCCGACAGCCTCGGCGAGCCCGTCGCTGATCAGGTAGCTGCCCGCGCCCGCCTGGTGCAGCGCGGAGATCTCCGAGTCGTCGCGGAACCTGCTGGCCTGCTCGTCGAGCAGGGCAAGCTCGTTGTCGATCACGGCCAGCAGCCTGGGCAAATTCTCCGGTGGCCAGGCCACGAGCCGGGCGGTAGTGCCCAGCGCGTCCCGGTCGGCGACCGCGATGTCCGGCGAGCCGACGCTGACGCGGCTCCAGGCCGGTCCCGCTGACAGTGACAGTCCGGTGACGCTCATCAGTTGTCCCCACCGCCGCCTGCGCCGCCCGCGCCCGATCCGCCCGATGTGGCGACCGGGGCGGTGACTGCGGGAGTGCTTGGCTTGACGACCGTGGCCTTGCCCGCGGGCCTGGCGGTCCCCTTGCCGGTCGTGGTACCGCCGGTGCCGCCGGTGACAGGAATGGCATGCGCGAGGTATCCGGTCGTCGCTGCGACCCCGGCGATCAGGGCCGCGGCCGTCCAGGTCGAGGCTCGCCGTGAGCGGAGGACTCCGCTGTCGCTGTGGTAGTACGGCGGCCAGTGGCCGCCGGGCGGTCCGTACTCGTTCCCGCGAAAGGTGTAGGCGGGCCGGCTGTGCTCGGTTCGCTCGTCGAATCCGGGCAGGCGGACTCGCTCTGGCCTGTCGGCTCGATCGTTCTCCATGACGTTGTTCCTTTGCAGCTGGTCGCGTCCGGTGCTCCGGCTACTTCAGGTTGCCTCGGCACTGATTCGAGCAGCGTGAGAGAACGATGTGAGCGGCTCACATCTTCGGCGCCGTGCGTGTCTGGCCTGCCCGGCTCGATGATCGGGCGGGGTTGCGTAGCCTGCCGGTATGCGCGTTCTTGTGGTCGAGGACGAAGCCAGGATGGCCAGGCTGCTCAAGCGCGGGCTTGAGGAGGAGGGGCACGCCGTCGATGTCGGCGTGGATGGTCCTGAAGGGCTGTGGCTGGCCACGGAGAACAGCTACGCGGCGATCGTGCTCGACGTGATGCTGCCCGGTTTCGATGGATTCGAGCTGTGCCGCAAGCTGCGGGCGGCCGGTGACTGGACGCCGGTGCTCATGCTGACGGCCAGGGACGCCGTGGACGACCGGGTGCGCGGCCTGGACGCGGGCGCCGATGACTACCTGGTGAAGCCGTTCAGCCTGCTCGAACTGGGCGCCCGGCTGCGCGCGCTGGCCCGCAGGGACGACCGGGCCAGGCCCGCCGTCCTGAGCGAGGGCGACCTGCGGCTCGATCCCGCGACCAAGCGGGCCTGGCGCGGCGAAACCGAACTTCAGCTGTCACCAAAGGAGTTCGTCCTGCTCGAGCTGTTCCTGCGGCATCCGGGGGCGGTGCTGACCAGGTCCCAGATTCTCGAGGCCGCCTGGGACTTCGCCTACGAGGGCACCTCCAACGTGGTCGACCAGTACGTCACCTACCTGCGGCGGAAGATCGACGTGCCGTTCGGCCGGCACGACCTCGAGACCGTGCGGGGCATGGGCTACCGGCTCAGGCAAGCCGAGCAGGCGTAGTCCATGTCGATCAAGCTGCGGGTGGCGCTGGTCTTCACGCTGGCGCTGGCCGTGGCGTTCGCCCTCGGGAGCTGGCTCTTCCTCACCCAGCTGCATAACCAGCTAGTGCAGAACCTGGACAGCACGCTCTCCGCGCAGCTGGCGCCGTACCGATCAGCGAGCAGCGCCTCGCGGCCGGCCAGGCAGATCCCGGCGCCGGAGAACTACCTCATCCAGGTGATCAACCCGGCGGGTCAGGTAGTCAGGCACAGTCCGGAAGCCCCGGCCGCGCCGATGCTGAGTCAGGGTGAGCTCCGCGTTGCCAGGTCAATGACCCTCAACGGGACCACGACGATCGAGGGGGAGCAGATCAGGTTCGTCGCTCAGCCGCTGCAGCCGCGCACCGGCGCAGTGGCCATCGCCGGGGTCTCCCAGGAGGACCCGGTCACCCGCACCGTGCGGACATCGACGATCTTGCTGGTCACCGGCGGACTGGTGCTCGTGCTGATCGGGGGGGCCGGAGCCTACTGGCTCGCGGCCGCCGCGCTCTCCCCGGTTGAGCGGATGCGCCGCGAGGTGGCGGCGCTGTCCGCCCAGGACACCCATGCGGGCGTCCAGCTGCCGCGCACCAGGGACGAGCTCGCCGCGCTGGCCGGGACCATGAACGAGCTGCTGGCCAGGCTGCACGAGGCGCTGGCCAGGCAGCGCGGGTTCGTCGCCGACGCCAGTCACGAGCTGCGCACGCCGCTGGCCGTGCTCGGCGCCGAGCTCGAGCTGGCCGCTCGGCCGGGCCGGAGCCGGGAGGACCTGGTCCAGGCGGTTGCCAGCGCCGAAGACGAGGTGGCCAGGCTGACCAGGCTGACCAACGACCTGCTCATGCTGGCCCGCAGCGACGAGGGCAGGCTCCCGGTCAGGCCCGCACCGACCGAGGTGACGGAGCTGCTCGACCGCGGCGCCGAGCTGGCCGCTGGCCGGGCTGGCGAGGCCGGCGTGGACGTCGTGGTCAACGCGCCGGACGGCCTCGTCGCGCTGATCGACGAGGACCGGATCCGGCAGGCCGTCGACAACCTGATCGACAACGCGCTGCGGTTCGCCCCGGCCGGCACGCAAGTCACGGTCTCGGCGAGGGCGAGCGGGACCGGCCTGGTGATCGAGGTGGCTGACGCCGGGCCCGGCTTCCCCGCCGACTTCCCGACGCACGCCTTCGAGCGGTTCCGCCGGCCCGATACCGGCCGGGCCAGGTCGGACGGCGGAGCCGGCCTCGGCCTGGCCATCGTGGCCGCGATCACCGCCGCGCACGGCGGCACGGCGACGGCGCGCAATGGCCAGGCCGGCGGCGCGATCGTCCGGATCGAGCTGCCCGGAGCGCTCGACACCGTGACCCGCCCGCCAGGCGACCGCGAGCCGCCGAGCGACGGCGAGCCGCGTGGATGAACGGCACATTCATCCCCGGAATCAGGGATGGATGGCACATTGATCCGGCTAGTTGATCCGGCTAGTCCAGCTCGGACCGGCCCGGAGTACTGGCAAAGTAACTGAAACGGTATATATCTGATGGGCCTGGCCCGTTGTCCAGACCCGGCCAGAGGGAGAGCAGGATGCTCGCGGTCAGCTGGGACACCGTGCGGCTGTTCCTGCACGTGCTGGCCGCGACGGTCTGGGTCGGCGGTCAGCTGACCCTCGCGGCGCTCGTTCCCGTCCTGCGCCGGCAGGGGCCCGACGCCCCGCGGGTCGCGGCCCGCCGGTTCAACCTGGTCGCCTGGCCCGCCTACGGCATGCTGATCGTCACCGGGGCGTGGAACATCGCGACGGTCAGCCCGATGACGGCCAGCTACCGGGCGACGCTGATCGCCAAGCTCGCCGTTGTCGCGGCCTCCGGCATCAGCGCCGTGCTGCATGCCAGGTCAAAGAGCACGGCTGGTCTGGCTGTATGGGGCGCGCTGACCGGCCTGACCGCGCTCGGTGCGCTCTTCCTCGGTGTCCTGCTGGCCGGCTGAGCAGGCCTGGGCCTGCTCGGGGACCATGTTGATGGCGCCGCAGGGGCACTCGCTTGCGCACATGCCGCAGCCCTTGCAGTAGTCCAGGTCGATCTGGTAGCGCTGACCCGGGCCGAGCTTGATGACGGCGTTGTCCAGGCAGATGCCGAAGCAGTTGTCGCAGGTGCTCAGGCGCTCAGCCGGGCGCCGGTCAGTACTGCTCGGTCAGTGGTGCTTCGGCAGGCGGACGACAACCACCGGGCAGTTCGCGTGGTGCAGGCAGCGGACGCTGACCGAGCCGATCAGCGCGTCAGCGAATCCGCCGTGGCCGCGATTGCCCACCACGAGCAGGTCGGCGTCCTCGGCGGCGTGGAGCAGCGCCTGGGCGGCGTGGCCCTCGACGACAACCTGGTGCACAGTGACGCCGGGCGCCGGGCTGACGTCGGCGATCGCGGCGCTGAGCGCCTTTTCAGCTAGCTTGGCATAGTCGGTGTCGTCCAGCGGGGACGTCGGCGCCCACCCCATGCCGCCAGCGGCGATCGGGAACCCCCAGGCCATGACGGCATCGACCGTGCCCCCGGTCAGCTCGGCCTGGCGCACGGCCCAGCGCAGCGCCATGATCGACGACGGCGAGCCGTCCACTCCGGCCACGATCCGGGGAGCAGTGCCAGTGTGCGGTGCGGACATCTCGGCCTCCTAGGGCGATGAGGCGGCGGGTTCTGCGTTATGCCGCTCCTATCTCCAGCATCAGCCAAGAGAGCAGTCGCTGCTCAGAGCCATTGCGCCCGGCGAGATGGGACCTTCGGCCGTTCGCGGGGCGTGTCCCTAGCGCAGCCGGCGCAGGAACGGATCCTGCGGCTCGGCGGGGACGAGCCTGATCCGCGCGTCCACCGGGCAGGCGTCGCCGGCCCGCGCCAGCACCGGGTTGAGATCGAGCTCGGCGATCTCGGGCACCTCGTCGGCCAGCCTGGACACCCGAAGCAGCACGTCCTCGAGCGCGCTCACGTCGACCGGGGGGCTGCCGCGGTGGCCGTACAGCAGCGGCGCGGCCCGGATGCCGCGGATCATCTCCTCCGCGTCGACGTCGGTAAGCGGCGTCAGCCTGGCCACGTGGTCGCCGAGCACATCGGTCGCGACGCCGCCGAGCCCGAAGACGACCAGCGGGCCGAAGACGGGCTCGTGCACGACGCCGACCAGCACCTCGACCCCGTCGGTGATCATCGGCTGGATGAGCACCTTGCGCAGGTCGGCGCCAAACCGCCCGGCCAGCTCGGCGTAGCCGCGCTTGACATCGTGCGCGCTGCGCAGGTCGAGCAGAACGGCGCCGGCGTCGCTCTTGTGGACCAGGCCGGCGACATCGGCCTTCAGCACGACCGGACCGCCGTCCAGGTCGCTGACGATCCGGACAGCATCGTCCAGGCTGGTCGCCTCGAGCGTGGGCACCAGCTTGATGCCGTAGCAGGCAAGCAGTTCGGAGACCTGATCGGGCGGCAGCCAGCCGCCGAGGTGCTGCCCGGCCAGGAATCTGGCCACGAGCTGCCGCGCGTCGTCCTGCCTGATGCCGCTGACCTCCGGAACCGTGCCTGCGGCGCTCGACCGCCAGGCGCTGTAGCGGGTGGCGTGGCCGAGCGCGCGGGCCGCGCTCTCCGGGTAGAGGTAGGACGGTATCGCCTGATCGGCCGCGGCGCGCTCCGGAGCGGGGCCGTCTTGCTCGCGCGGCGGCTGGCGCAGCAGGCTGACCGACTCCTGCTGGTCGAGGATGACGGCGACCAGCGGCTTGGTCAGCTTCGCGGTCAGGATGGCGGGAGCGAGCCGGCCGAGCGCGGTCGGCACGGTGATCGCCATGACGGCGTCGACGCCGTCGTCTTTCGCCACCCGCTCCAGGCAGTTCCGGAACGCCCGCTGGCTGACGGCGGCCGACGTGTCGACCGGGCCAGCCACGGCCGCGCCGCTGGGCAGCAGCTTGCGCAGCCGCTGCTGGGTGACTTCCGACAGCGTGGCGACCCTGAGATCGTTGTCACCGCAGGCGTCCGCGGCCAGCACCCCGGCACCGCCGGCGTTGGACACGATGGCGACCCGGTTCCCGGCTGGCAGCGGCTGGCAGGCGAGCAGCGCGGCCGCGTCGACGAGCTCGCCGAGGCTGGTCGTGGCGATGACCCCGGCCTGGCCGAACAGGGCTTCCTGGGTGACCAGCGGGGTGGCGGCAGCGGCGGTATGCGACGCGGCGGCCCGCTGGCCGGCGGCGGACCGGCCGCCGATCACGGTCAGGACGGGGAACTGGCGGCCGACCCGCCGCGCCGTCTGGGCGAACCGGCGCGGGCTGCCGAACGACTCCACGTACAGCAGGGCCAGCTTGGTCGTCTTGTCCTGCTCCCACCACATCAGCATGTCGTTGCTCGACACGTCGAGCTTGTCGCCTACGGAGGCGAACGATGACACGCCGATCCCCAGCCTGGTCAGGTGCTCGAGCACGGCGATGCCGACCCCGCCCGACTGGACGACCAGGCCGGCGCTGCCGGGCCGCGGCTCGGCGCCGGCGAACGTGGCGTTCAGCCCGAGCGGCGGGATCGCGATGCCGAAGCAGTTCGGGCCGACCAGGCGCATGCCGTGCCTGCGGCACGCGGCCAGCAGCTCGGCGCCGTCCGCCGCATCGATCCCGGCGGTGACCACGACGAGCGCGCGGGCGCCACGGCGGCCGCACTCTTCGGCCACGGCGGTGACGCTGGCCGACGGGACCGCGATCACGGCCACGTCAGGGGGCTCGGGCAGGTCCGCGACCGTCGGCACGCACGCCACGCCCAGCACCGACTTCGCGTGCGGGTTCACCGCGAACACGCGCCCGGCGAAGCCGGCCGAGACGATGTTACGCAGGATCGCGTGCCCGACCCGGCCCGGCTTGCGGCTGGCGCCGACCACCGCGACCGAGGCCGGCTCGAGCAGGTGCCGCAGGCTGGCGACGTCGGCGGACCGCTCCCGCCAGGCCACCGAGTCGAGGTAATGCCGCAGCTGATGGTCGGCCTCATCCGATGGCAGCGGGAAGGTCGTCTCTACCACGCCGTCCGACGCCTGCCGCCGCGCGGCGAGCCCGGCGTTGGCGAAGACCCGCAGCATCGAGATGTTGTCGGCCAGCGTCTCGGCGGTGAAGGCCCGCAGGCCGCGGAGCCTGGCGTTCGACACCAGGTGATCGAGCAGCAGGGTCGCGACGCCGCGGCCGTGCATGTGGTCGGTGACCGCGAACGCGATCTCGGCGACGCCCGGCTTGCCGGTCGGCTCGTAGCTGGCCACCCCGACGAGCTCGCTGCCGAGCCAGGCCAGCAGCGCGCAGTGCTCAGCGTCCGGCGGCCTGGTCACCCGGCGGGCCTCGCGGTCGGCCGCCAGCGGGCTGATGCTGAAGAAGCGCAGGTAGATGTTGTTCGGCGACATCTGCGCGTGCATCTGCCTGACGGCCACCTCGTCCTGCGCCCTGGCCGGGGCGATCAGGACGGTGGTGCCGTCGGTGAGCAGCGCGTAGACGCCTTCCGCGGGTCCGGTCGCGGCGGTTACCTGAGGCTCGACGGTCATCGCCGGTTACCCGGCGGCGGCACGAGCACCGGCTGGCCGCTGCCGGCCGGGACGATGCAGGCATAGCTATCGGGGGACACCAGGGCGAAATGCCCGCTGCGCGGGACCGCTCTCATCCGGCACTCCATGGCTGCCTCCATCCATTGCCGATCAAACACTAAAGATGCCTGCCCCGGCCACCGCTTCCCAGGGCAGGCGGACCCAGCCGGCCAGGACGTTGGGCACCGGGAGACGGGATCAACGACGGGTCTTTAGGCCCTAACCGGCGGCCGGCCGGCGCGGCACAGTGGATCGCACCGCGCGGGGGCCGCGAGGGTCGCACGGGCGGCTCGAACGGGGTGGCGCAGGGAGAAGGCAGGGAGAAGACAGGGAGAAGGAGGTGCCCGATGGACGAGCAGAGATGGCTGCGGCAGCTCAGCAGGAGCAAGGCACTCGAACTGCTGGGCAGTGTCAGCCTGGGGCGGCTGGTCTTCACGCACCAGGCCCTGCCTGCAATCCGCCCGGTGAATCATCTGGTCGAGGGCGAATCTGTGATCGTGCGCGTCACCGCTGGCGCCGCGATCACGTCGGCCGCGGGCCGCGGCGGCGTGGTCGTCGCTTACGAGGCGGACGCGATCGACGCGCAGACGCAGCTGGGCTGGAGCGTGATCGTGGTTGGAACGGCCAGGTTCCTCACCGACGAGCGGGCCGCAGCACGGTACCGCGCGCGGTTGCGGCCCTGGATCTCCGGCACCGTCGACGACGTGATCACGATCTCGGCGGACATGATCAGCGGGTATCAGATGGTGGCTGGCGATCCGGCCGAGCTGGGTCACCAGGCCGAGCTGGGTCACCAGGCCGAGCTGGGCCACGCGGCGGGCGCGAGCCGTTAGGGCTTGGTGATGCGGGCCGATCGGCGGCGCGGGCCGGACCTTGGAC
>Ga0307374_10014625_pt1 | contig 10662 bp, 11 predicted proteins | sample OX3MG_FD_202532 | JGI IMG/M metagenome (GOLD analysis project Ga0307374, IMG submission 202532) | Soil microbial communities from Risofladan, Vaasa, Finland - OX-3 | ecosystem: Environmental > Terrestrial > Soil > Coastal area > Acid sulfate soil | place: Finland: Risofladan, Vaasa | collected... | reverse complement strand
GGAGAGCCGAGGTCGACGCGTTCGTCGAGCGCGTCCGCAACGAGTCAGACATCGAGCGCCAGTCGAGCGAGGGATCACTCGAGAAGCGCGGCGTCTTCACCGGCGCGCACGCCATCAACCCGTTCAACCAGCGCCGTGTGCCCATCTACCTCGCGGACTACGTCCTGATGACCTACGGCACCGGCGCCATCATGGCGGTGCCGGCGGAGGACCAGCGCGACTGGGATTTCGCAACGGCGTACGGGATCGACATCATCCGCACCGTGCAACCGCCGGCGGGCTGGGACGGCGAGGCCTACACGGGCGAGGGACCGCGCATCAACAGCGAATGGCTCAACGGGATCGTCGATACGTCCGAGGCGAAGTCCAAAGCAATCGAATGGCTGGAGTCGCAGGGCGCCGGCGAGAGGATGGTCAACTACCGCCTGCGCGATTGGCTGCTGTCGCGCCAGCGCTACTGGGGCTGCCCGATACCGGTGATCCACTGCCCCAACGACGGGATCGTCAAGGTGCCCGAAGACGAACTGCCGGTGCTGCTCCCCGACGACGTCGAGTTCCGGCCCACCGGCGAGTCACCGCTTCGCTACCACGAAGGCTTCCTGCGCACGACCTGCCCGAAGTGCGGGGGTCCGGCAGAGCGCGAGACCGACACCATGGACACGTTCGTCGACTCGTCGTGGTACTTCCTGCGCTTCTGCAACCCATGGGACGAGACGCAGCCCATCGACTCCGCGGCGGCGGAGCGCTGGATGCCGGTCGACCAGTACATCGGCGGCATCGAGCACGCGATCCTCCACCTGCTCTACGCCCGCTTCTACACACGGGCGCTCGCGGACGTCGGTCTCGCGCCGAAAGGCCTTCGCGAGCCGTTCGACCGCCTGTTCACGCAGGGCATGATCACGATGGACGGCTCGAAGATGTCGAAGTCCAAGGGCAACCTCGTCGCGCCCGAGCGCTACTTCGAGAGCGTGGGTGCCGACTCGCTGCGTCTCTTCCACCTGTTCGTCGGCCCGCCCGGGGACGACTTCGACTGGGGTGAGCAGACCGACCAGATGATCGAGGGTTGCCACCGGTTCCTGGGCCGGTTGTGGCGCATCGCACTCGGCTCGCTCGACTCCGCGAACATCGTCGACCGCGAGCCGGCGGAAGCCGACGTCAATCTGGAAAAAGAGACGCACCGGTTGATCGACAGGGTCAGCTCCGACTACGAGCGCTGGTCCTACAACACAGCGGTCGCCGCGGCGATGGAGTTCCTCAACGCCGTCTACAGGGCGGTGCAAAGCAGCGAAGGTGTAGCCCGATCGACGCTGGACTTCGCTGTCGATTCGTTGCTCCTGCTGCTGGCGCCGATGGCCCCCCACATAACCGCCGAGCTGTGGGAACGCCGGCGGGGCCCAGGCGGATCGGTCCACGGCCAACCGTGGCCCGTTGCCGACCTCGCGCTCGTGGCGGTCGACACCGTGACGATGATCGTGCAGATCAACGGCAAGCTCGCCGACCGCATCGATGTCGACGCCTCCATCAGCGAACAGGACGCGGTCGCGACGGCGCTCGCCTCCTCCCGTGTCGTCGACCGCCTGGCCGGCAAGAACCCGCGCAAGGTGATCGCACGGCCCCCACGGCTGGTGAACCTGGTCGTCTAAGCGGCGCCCGTCCGGCGCGACGAACGATCGAGCTACGGGACCACGAGCCAACCGCAGTTAGGATCGGAGTGTGACGAACACGGGAGGCGGCTGGGCGTGAACGGCGGCGGGCTCTTCGTCGCGGTCTTCCTCGCGTGCGCGGTCGAAGCGGTGGAGGCGACGACCATCGTCCTGGCTGCGGGCACGGCCCGGGACTGGCGTTCGGCGACCGCCGGAACGGCGAGCGCGTTGGCGGTCCTCGGCGGTCTGATCGCCGTGCTCGGACCGGCGCTTTCGCACGTACCGCTACGAGGCCTGCGCCTGGTGGTCGGTGGTCTCCTGCTCGTCTTCGGTCTGCAATGGCTCCGCAAGGCGATTCTGCGCGCGAGCGGCCATAAAGCCATGCACGACGAGAGCCTGATCTTCGAGAGGGAGCTGGCCGCTGCCCGCGCCGCAGCCACCGACCGCAGGTTCGCGGTACCCGACTGGTACGCGTTCACCCTCTCGTTCAAGGGCGTCCTCCTGGAAGGGCTCGAGGTCGTGTTCATCGCGCTCACATTCGGCAGCAACCAGCACGACATCCCGCTCGCCGCCCTTGCCGCATCGGCGGCCGTCGTCGTGGTCGCCGGCGCCGGCGTGGCCGTTCGGGCACCGCTTTCGCGGGTGCCCGAGAACACCATGAAGTTCGTGGTCGGGGTCATGCTCACCGCGTTCGGCACATTCTGGGGGGCGGAAGGGGCCGGCGCCCGTTGGCCGGGTTCGGACGCCGCGCTGCTCGCCCTTGTGCCCTGCGTTGCAGCCTTCGGTTTGGTCCTCACACGGGTCTTGAGCAGCTCGGAACGTGAGCTTTCGGGTTCGGTGACCAGTTGATCGCGGCAGTCGTCTCCCGGTTGAGGGCGTTTGTGGCGTTCTGGTACGACTTCGTCGTCGGCGACGACTGGCGGGTCGCGCTCGGTGTGGCCGCCGGGCTCGCGGTGACCTATCTCGCCAGCCGGGGCCCGGTGAACGCCTGGTGGATCATGCCGGTGTTGGTGGTGGTGCTCCTGGGTTGGAGCCTTCGTCGGGCTGTCCGCCGACCCTGACCCGACAACGGATTCTTGCCTAAGCTCCGCCAGATGAAAATCGACGGGGGGATCCGCTCGGCTCTCGACCACGCAGCCAGCGACGCCAAGAAGGCCGAGGACGCCGGGTACGACGCGGTGTGGGCGGCGGAGACGTCACGGGATCCGTTCCTCCCGCTGCTGCTGGCCGCCGAGCACACCGAGCACATCGGGGTGGGAACGGCGATCACCGTCGCGTTCGCCCGCAGCCCGATGACGCTCGCCAGCACCGCGTGGGACCTGAACGGCTTCTCGAAGGGCCGCCTCAACCTCGGCCTCGGGTCGCAGATCAAGGCGCACATCGAGAAGCGCTTCTCGATGCCGTGGTCCCATCCCGCGCCGCGGATGCGCGAGTTCATCAGCGCGATGCGAGCTATCTGGGACTGCTGGCAGAATGGCACCAAGCTCGACTTCCGGGGCGACTTCTACACGCACACGCTGATGACACCGTTCTTCAACCCGGGGCCGAGCGAGTACGGAGCCCCGAAGGTGTTCCTTGCGGCCGTGGGCGAGGGGATGACGAAGGTCGCCGGCGAGGTGGCCGACGGCATGCTGGTGCACGGGTTCACCACGGAGCGGTACCTCAGGGAGAGGACCGTCCCTGCGGTGATGGAAGGGCTGCGCGTCTCAGGGCGGTCGAGGTCCGATTTCCAGCTGTCCTACCCCGCGTTCGTGGTCAGCGGCGATACCGACGAGCAGATGGAAGCGGCCGCCACGGGCACCCGCCGGCAGATCGCCTTCTACGGCTCCACACCCGCCTACCGCCCCGTCCTCGAGCTTCACGGCTGGGGTGACCTGCAACCCGAGCTCAACACGCTTTCCAAGCGCGGCGAGTGGGAGCAGATGGGCAGGCTGATCGACGACGAGGTCCTCAACGCGTTCGCCGTCGTGGGCACGCCGGGCGAGGTGCCAGGACTGCTGCAGAAACGTTTCGGCGATGTCGTCGACCGGCTGAACTTCTACACGCCCTACGAGGGCGCGGCCGTCTCCACGCTCCCCAAGGTCATGGCCGCGCTGAAGGACCCGTCGCAGAGAGACCAGTAGTCACTGCTGCCCGCGCAGAAAACGCTCCAGTTCCGCGGCCAGCTCGTCCCCTGTCGGGAGGTCGCCGAAGTTGGTAGCGGACGCTCCCTGCTCTTCGTCGTACTGCGCCTCCAGCTGCCTGACAAGCGCGGAGTGCTCCTCGCTCCCCGCCAGGAGCTGGTCGATCTGCTGGTGCGTCGCGGCTGCGGCCGACTGCAACGTCGACACGTCCACCTCTATCCCCGCCAGCTGAGCGAGCCCTCCGAGCAGGGCAGCAGAAGCACCCGGGTAGGGCATCGCCGCCGCGTAGTGGGGCACCCGCGCCCACAGGCCGACGGCGGGAATTCCCGACTCCCCGAACGCCATCTCCAGCGCCCCCTGCACCCCCGAAGGGACGTCGATGCCGGCGGGCAGGAATCCGACCTGGGCCGCCAGCTCCCCGTCGGTCGAGGTGCCGACGAGGCGGATCGGCCGGGTGTGGGGGACGGGCGCCGGGAATGCCCCCAAGCCGAGGGCCAGCTCGACATGCAGGCGCGACGCCAGAGCGACAGTCTCGGCGATGAAGGCGTGCCAGCGCATGTCAGGTTCCGGCCCGGTGAGGATCAGGACGCTCCGTCCGGTTCGGTTGGTGGCCGCTTCGAGGCGGATCTCGGGCCAGCGCATCTCGGTGTCGACACCGTTGACGATGCGCAGCGTCGGCCGCCGAGCCCGGAAGTCGACCAGCTCGTCGGAGTCGAAGGTGGCGATCAGCTGGTGGGGCATCGACGCCAGCAGGTGGGCGACCGCGGTGGCCGAACCGACGCCGGCATCGATCCAACCTTCCATGCCGACCACGAGCACCGGCCTTTCGAGTTCGGGCCAGGCGTGGATCGTCGCGAGCTCGCTCACAGCACCATCCTTGTCACGCGCCGAGGTTTACCGTCGCCGCTCGTGCCTGCTGGCCGAGCCAGACGATGCTGTCGATGTACCCGCTGAAATCGAAGCCGTCGTTGCCCATGGCGCCCCCCACGTACCTCGCGTACACGCCTTCGAGGATGCAGGCGAGCTTCCAGTAGGCGAACGCGATGTAGAAGTCGACCTCCGAGACGTCCCGCCCGCTGGCAGCGGAGTAGCGCTTCCTGACCTCGTCGCGGGTGATGAACCCGGGCGCGGTGGTGGGCGAGGCACCCAGCGCTGAGCGCTCTCCCGGTTCGGGCCAGTACACGAGGAGCTGGCCGACGTCCGCCAGCGGGTCGCCGAGGGTGCACAGCTCCCAGTCGAGCACCGCGACCACGTCGCCGGCGGGGGTGACGATGCAGTTGTCGAGGCGGTAGTCGCCGTGCACGATCGCCGCGGGCCCCTGCTCAGGAATGCGGGCGCTGAGGAAGTCGTGCACCTCTGCGACGTCGGGGAGGATCGTTCCGCCACGTGACTCGTTGGCAGCCTGGTAGTTCGCGTACCACCGCTTCAGCTGCCGTGCGATGTAGCCCTCCGTGCGCCCCAGGCCGCCGAGCCCGACCGCCGCCGGGTCGACGGCGTGGATCTGCGCCAGGGTGTCCACGAGCGACTCGCCGACCCGCCGGCGGGCTTCGACGGTCAGCTGCTGCTCGACGATCTCGGAGGTCCTGGCGATGATCCCGTCGACGAATCCCATCACGTAGAAAGGCGCGCCGTTGACGGCTTCGTCCTCGCACAGCCCGAGAGCGGGGGGTGCCGGGATGCCGGCAGGGCCGAGCGCGGAGATGATCCGGTATTCCCGCTTCATGTCGTGCGCCGTCGGCAGGAGGTGCCCGGTCGGTGGCCTGCGCAGCACGTAATGGTGGTCGAGCGCGTCGGTGACCTCGAAGGTGAGGTTGGATCGCCCTCCCGCGACCAGGGTGAAGTGGAGGGGGGGTTCGGCGCCGGGAATGTTGTCCTGGAACCAGGCGCTCACCTTGCCTGTGTCGATGCCTGGCGGAGTGTCGATATCGGGCGGGGTGTCGGTACCCTCGTTCATGTCCTGCAACCTACCTGGGCAGGGCGAGCCCCACAGTTTCCGGAAAAGGACCCGAGCGCCATGGACGTGACAGACGACACCTTCGAGACCGATGTGCTGGACCGGTCGCAGTCGGCGACCGTGGTGGTGGACCTGTGGGCGTCGTGGTGCGGGCCCTGCCGGGTGCTGGGCCCGATGCTCGAGAAGGTGGTCGGCGAGACGCCAGGCGTCGATCTGGTGAAGATCGACGTCGACGCCAACCCCCGTTCTGCGGCGACGTTCCAGGTGCAGTCGATCCCGGCGGTGTACGCCATCCGCGACCGCAAGGTCGTGGACAGCTTCGTCGGCGCTCTGCCCGAGCCGGCGCTGCGCCAGTGGATCGCCGGCCTCAACCCACCGCCCTCCGAGGTCGACCGCCTGGTCGCCGCCGGCGACGAAGCGTCGCTTCGGCGTGCGCTGGAGCTCGAGCCCGCGAACCAGAAGGCCGTCCTCGCTCTCGCGTCGCTGCTGGTCGCCGGCGACAACGCCGGCGAGTCGCGGAGGGAGGAGGCTCTCGCGCTGCTCGCCCGGTTGCCCGAGAGCGCCGAGACCCGCCACCTCGCTGCGCAGGCGAGGCTCGGATCCGAAGCCCGGGGGATCGCGGACGACGGGGTCGAGGCGAAGCTGGACGAGCTCCTCCAGCGCGTGAACGGCGACGACGCCGCCCGCCAGGAGTTCGTGGACCTGCTCGAGGTGCTCGGACCCGACGATCCCCGCACGGCCACCTACCGCAAGGCCCTGACCGCGCGGCTCTTCTAAGAGGTTCGCTAGCGTCCGGTCCCGTGCTGCTCGAGCTCGGCGACCGGAAGTACGACCTCACGGCGCGGTCGTTGGTCATGGGCATCCTCAACCGGACTCCCGACTCCTTCTACGACCGCGGCGAGTACTGGGACCTCGACGCGTTCTACCGTCGAGCAGATCGGTTGGTCGCCGACGGCGCCGACATCCTCGATGTCGGCGGGGTCAAAGCGGGCCCTGGGCCCGAGGTCGGTGAGGCGGAGGAGATGGACCGGGTGACACCGGCCATCGCAGCTCTGCACGAGCGCTTCGACGTGCCCCTTTCGGTCGACACGTGGCGCGCGTCTGTCGCCGGGGAGGCGTACCGCAGCGGCGCGGTACTGGGCAACGACATCTCCGGTTTCGGCGACCCCCAATACCTGCCTGTCGCGTCGGCAGCAGGGGCGGCCGTCGTCGCCACCCACATCCGCCTCCAGCCCAGGGTCGCCGACCCCGAACCACACTACGACGACGTGGTGAAGGACGTCGCGGCATTTCTCGTGGAACGGGCCCAACGGGCCCGGGCCGCCGGGATCCCAGACTCGCGTATCGTCCTCGACGCCGGCCTCGACCTCGGGAAGACCGCGTCGCAGTCCCTCGAGCTCCTGCGCGCATCCGACCGCCTCGCTTCACTGGGATGGCCCCTGCTTTTGTCCGCGTCCAACAAGACGTTCCTGGGAGCAGTCTTCGGGCTCGAGATCGGGGAGCGACGGGAGGCCACGATCGCCGCGCACTCGCTCGGAGTCAGTCTCGGTTGCCGCATCCTGCGTGCTCACGACGTGCGCGCCGCGCGACGCGTCTGCGACGCGCTCGCAGCGGTGATGGAAGCCAAGTGAGTCCGGCGCCGTGAACGAGTTCCCCGTCGTGCTCGTCGACGGCGACGACCCGACCCTGGTGAGCGAAGCGCTCGCCAAGGTCCTCGACGATCTTGTCGGCCCTGCGGAGCGTGGTCTGGTGGTCGAGGACTACCGCGACGAGGGCGTCGACCTGGCGGCGGTCGCCGACAGCTGCGCCACACCCCCGTTCCTCACTGAGCGCCGGGTTGTCGTGCTGCGCGAGGCGGGACGGTTCCTGACCGAGGAGGTGGCCCCGCTGCTGGCCTACCTCGAGGACCCACTACCCACGACGGTGCTCGTGATCGGCGCCGGCGAGGGGGCGATCGCCCCGAAGCTGGTGGCCGCGGTCAAGGCCAAGGGTCACGTGGTCTCGACGAAGGTGTCGCAGCGCGAGTTGGCCGACTGGGTCCGGTCGAGGCTGCGAGCGGCACCGGTCAAGCTCGACGCCGAGGCGGAGAAGGCGGTCCGCGACCATTTCGGTGAGGACGTGAGCCGCTTGGGCTCCCTGCTGGAGGTGCTGGCGGCCGCGTACGGCGAGGGCGCCCACCTCGGCGCCGCGGATCTGAAGCCCTACCTCGGCGAGGCCGGGTCGGTTGCGCCGTGGGACTTCACCGACGCGATCGACACGGGTCGCACCGAGGACGCGCTCGCGTACCTGCACCGCCTCCTGGGCGCCGGCGACCGGCACCCCTTGCAGGTGCTGGCCGTGCTGCACCGCCACGTCCAAGGGCTGCTGAGGATCGACGACCCGTCGATACGAACCGAAGCCCAAGCCGCCGAGGCGATGGGGATCGCCAAAGGGCGGAGCACCTATCCGGCGAAGAAGGCGCTCGCGGCGGCCCAGCGATGGGGGTCCGCTGGCATTGCCGACGCGATCGGGTTGCTCGCGCAGGCCGACATCGACTTGAAAGGCGCAACGGGCCTCCCTGCCGAGGCGGTCCTCGAGGTGCTCGTCGCGCGGCTCTGCTTCCGCGCCCGGGCACGCGGCGGCGGGTCGGCCGAGCGCCGCGGGGCGCTCAGCTCGGGGCGCTGAAGCTCCGTGCAGCTGTCGGGACTCGACTACCTTGCCGTCGCCGGCGCTTCGCTCGCCGCGGGCATGGTGAACGCGCTGGCGGGCGGGGGGACGCTGATCTCGTTTCCGACGCTGGTCGGCATCGGGGTGCCGGCGGTGCCGGCGAACGTGACCAACACCGTCGCCCTGTTGCCTGGGTACCTCGGCGGGAGCTGGGCGCAGCGCGACGACCTGCGCCCGCAGCTCGGAGACGCCCGGGTCCTGGCGGCGACCGGGGCCGTCGGCGGGCTCGCCGGTTCCGTGCTCCTCGTGATGATCCCGCCGCAGGCGTTCAGGCTGGCGGTCCCGTATCTGATCGTGGCGTCATGCCTGCTGCTGCTGGGCCAGGAGCGCGCCCGCAGCTTCGTAGGCGTCGCCGCGCCCGCTCCCGGTTCGCCCGGGGCGGGGGTGGGCCAATCGGGGACAGATCAGCCGGGCGTGGATCCGCCGGGGGTGGGCGCGGACACGGACGCGGGGGCAGTCGCATCCGCGCAACCCGCGCCCACCCGTCCTGGGGCCCCTGGTCTGCACCCGGCCCTGGCGATCTCAGTGTTCGCGGCGGCAGTCTACGGGGGGTTCTTCGGCGCGGGGCTCGGAATCGTGCTTTTGGCCGTCCTGGGGCTGTTCCACGCCGGCCCGCTGGCGCGGGTGAACGCCCTGAAGCAGGCGCTGTCGTTTGTGATCAACGTCGTGGCGGCCGTGTTCTTCGCCTTCTCGGGGCACGTGCGCTGGCAACTGGTCCCTGTGATGGCGGCCGCCAGCATCCTCGGCGGTTTCGCCGGCGGCCGGCTGGCCGGGCGGATCAGCGGCGACATGTTGCGCAAACTCGTCGTCGTGGCGGGACTGGGGGCGGCCGCGGCGCTCTGGGCGGCCTAGCCGTCTCGGTGAAGTCGAGCGGGGGGTGGCGTCAGGACTCGCCGGCGCCGGTTCCGGTCAGCGAGTTGATGCGCCGGACCAGCTTCGCCTTGCGGTTGGAGGCCTGGTTCTTGTGGATGATCCCGCGAGCGGCGGCCTTGTCGAGCCGCTTCACGGCCACGCGCAGATCCTCGGCCGTGGTGTCGCTGCCGGCTGCAGCCGAGGCGACGGCCGTCTTGATGCGGGTCTTGACCTCCGATTTGGCCGCCTTGTTGCGGACACGGGCCTTCTCGTTGGTCAGGTTGCGCTTGATCTGGCTCTTTATGTTGGCCACAGGGAATACCTACTCACTGGTCTCTGGCCCACTCGACTGGGGAACCCGGAGATGCTAGCAGACAGCCCTCTAGCGCTGATCTCCAGGTATCACCCTCGCCGGTATGCCGACCGCCGTGGCGCCGGCGGGCACGTCACAGACCACCACGGCGTTGGCGCCGATGCGTGCCTTGTCGCCCACGGTCACCGCCCCGAGGATCTTCGCGCCGGCCCCGATGAACACGTCGTCGCCGATGATGGGACGGCGGTCGCCGCGGTAGTCCCAGCCGATCGTCACTCCTTGGTGCACCTGGCAGTTGGCGCCGATCCGCTCCGCGGACAGGATCGTGCACTGGCCGTGCGAGACGAAAAGCCCCGGCCCGATCTCGGTCCCGCTCAGGTCGAGCCCCGGCACCGTCCGCCACAGGTGCACCGCCACGCGCGCCGCGAGCGCGCCCAGCGGGTTTCCCGAAGCCAGGCGGTGGTAGTAGACGGCGCGGAACTCCGGGAACGCGTAGAGCAGCCGGGCCAGCATCCGCGACCTGTCGTCAACCCACAGGAGGTCCGCCCAACGCTGCACGTCCGCGTCGATCGTGGCCTTCTGGTCGGTGAGGCGATAGGTCCACAGCAGCGGGTACACCGCGAGTGATCGCACGCCTTCGATCTGCACCAGCAGCCACGCTGCTGCGCGCTCAATCCCGTTCAGGATACGCCTCGGAGAATGCCCGGGCCGCGGTAGCGATGACCGCCACCGCCGGCTCGACCCCGATGACGGTCGGGTCGAGGATCATGTGGTACAGCGCAGGATCCGCCGGGTCGACGTGGTAGAGCCGCTTTACGAACAGTGTCCGGGCGCGGTCCGTCTCAGACTGGCGCTTCCTCGCGTGCTCAACGCTCAGCTTCTCGAACGGCGCCGCCCAGTTGACCCGGCGCTCGACCGGGCCGTCCAGGCGGACGTGGAACGTTCGGGGACGTTGGCGCAGCGCAATCGCACCCGCGCGCCCCAGGATCACAGCAGGGTCTCCGTGGGCCACCCCGTGCAGTCCCGCCTCGGCGTTGGCCCGGATCGTGTCGTCGTCGTCGACGATCGGCT
>Ga0307374_10014624_pt1 | contig 10662 bp, 9 predicted proteins | sample OX3MG_FD_202532 | JGI IMG/M metagenome (GOLD analysis project Ga0307374, IMG submission 202532) | Soil microbial communities from Risofladan, Vaasa, Finland - OX-3 | ecosystem: Environmental > Terrestrial > Soil > Coastal area > Acid sulfate soil | place: Finland: Risofladan, Vaasa | collected... | reverse complement strand
TGCCTTCCGATGCCGTCGGAAGCACCTCGATGCTGTGGGTAAGCAGCGACAATGGAAAAACCTGGCACGATGCCGGGGGCCGTACGTTTGGCCGCCATACGACATTTGTCCCGCTCAAAGACGGCAAGATTCTTGCGATCGGCGGGAAGAATACCAACATTGATGGCTACATGCCCGAAGAAACCTCCAGCGATGGCGGAAAGACATGGAGCACTCCCGTGAAGACGCCCTTTCCGGCTTTGGGCGGGAACCAGCGGCCAATTGTGCTGCGGTTGGCAGATAGCCGACTGTTCTTCGCCTCCGACTGGCAGGACCGAAAAGGGCATCAGCCTCCCGGCATCGGTCATCATGGATCTTTTGTCGCGCTATCGAGCGACGAGGGCGAGACGTGGCATATGAAAACTCTGCCCGGCACTCTCCCTCACGAATCTGCGGCTTTCCCCAATCGCAAGGACTGGACCGAGAACTACGACGACTATGGAACTTTGGGCTACGTCTGCGCTGCGCAAGGACCGAACGGACTGATTCACGTCGTCACCAGCATGAACCATCCATCCCAGGAGTTTGAATTGAACGAGGCGTGGATACTGGCGAAATCGGACAACAGTACGGCCGCCGCTATCAAGGGATCCTCGCATCCGGTACACGGCGAACAACGCTCGAAAGACGGCAAGCTACTCGGCACATGGAGCGGAAAAGTTGATGCGAACGGAAGCTTCGTGCTCGACGGACCGGAGACCTGGAATTACTCCGACGGAACGAAAGCTTACTCGGTCACATGGCGCGACGGCGCAAAGACTGGTACTGAGACGTATTGGGGCAAAGATGGCCGGAGGATCTGGGAATGGAACTACACGCCCGATGGCTCCAGTACCTGGACGCAATACTGGGACAATGGCGAAAAGAAAAGTGTTTCTCATTGGAAGGATGGTCGGGCCGAAGGCCCGGCAACGCGATGGACTTACAACGGAAAGATAGAAGGACAGTACCAATTCAAGGACGGCGACATAGTCTCCCCAACTGGTCCGCAGTTATAGGCAGAAAATTGATCCTGCATCTCGTATCGCAAGGAGAATGAAATTGAATCGACGCGACTTTCTTCAGACTTCCGGCGGCGCGGTGGCAGCCGCGCTCTCTCTCCGGGTAAATTATTTTCGCAGACGCAACCTACGTCGGCGCGGCGCAAGGCCCCGAACCTGCTCTTCATCATCACCGACCAGCAGCGCAAGGACACCCTCGCGGTGTACGGCAACAGGCAGATTCACGTGCCGAACTTGAACGCTCTGGCCGCAGAAAGCGCGGTTTTTGAAAACTACTACGTCACGCAGCCGTTGTGCACTCCCTCGCGCGGCAGTCTTATGACCGGCCTGTACCCCCATAATCATCATTCGTACACCAACAATATCGTCCTGCCGGAATCGATACCCGCACTGCCACAGTTACTGAATAAAAACGACTACGTCACCGCCTACTTCGGTAAGTGGCATCTGGGCGACGAAATCTGCCGCAGCATGGATTCGATTACTGGGAAAGTACTGAAGACTACTACGACGCAAAAAAAGGCTATACCTGCGACCGAAAACGTTCCGGATATGACGATTTCCTGATCTCTCATGGCCAGAAGCCGACCGATGCCCGGGGGGAATTTTCTCGCGATGCCGCCAACGCCATGCCTAAGGAATTAAGCAAGCCGGCCTAGCTGGCCGATGTTGCCAAGGAATTCATGCAGCAACACACCGAGAAACCGTGGGTCATGTATGTCAGTTTTCTTGATCCGCACACGCCTTTTCACAGCGTGAATGACAAGGTGTACAACCCCAAGGAGATGCCGGTTCCGCAAACGTTTTACGACAAACCCGACCCCACGGAACTGCCGCGCGATACGGTCATTCGAACGTTTCTGGAGAAAGGCTACCAGGATTACCATGGCATGATCTCGTCCGCCGACGTGGTGCGCGATATCGAAGCGCGGTACTGGGGTAAAATCACGCTCGTTGACGAGATGATCGGGCGCATTCGCAGAAAGCTCGTGGACCTGGGACAAGCCGATGACACCATCATTGTCTTTACCTCGGACCACGGCCAGATGATGGGCGCACATCGGCTCATGTTCAAATCCGTCATGTACCAGCAGGCGATTCAGGTGCCGATGATCGTGCACATTCCATGGCTTAAAGGAAAGCCGCAGCGGGTGGCGCACAATGTGAGCGGTGTCGACGTCGTCCCGACGCTGTTGGAGCTGATGTCGCAGCCCATCCCTGCTCACCTGCAGGGACGCACCTGGGCGCCCTACCTGCAGGGCAAGGAGGAACTGCCGGAGCGGGATGTCATCGTCGAGTGGAACGGCGCGCCATGGCCATTCAAAGAAATGAAAGATTACGCACAGCCGCTGCGTACGATCGTTACTCCCGAGGGATGGAAAATGACCCTTGCCCCCGAGGGATACGGGCTCCTCTATAACCTGAAAAACGATCCCGATGAGGGAACGAATCTGTTCTATCGCAACAGCTCGTTGGAAGTGGTTCGCACCCTTTCGGAGCGGATTCATCTTTGGCAGCTCGCGACCGGGGACGCGCCAATGACATTCGACGAAACGGCATGGGAAGCGCTGCGCCAGAAATTCATGCAGGAAGGTGTGCTGAACCAGAGTTAGAGAATTTCACAGTAGCTAGAGAGTGAAGTACTGTTGCCGATGACTATATTTCAGACCTTCTTCAAAATTTCCGCCATATCGTGCGTTGCGGCGAGCAGGCCCGCGATGATGTTCTGCTCGCGTGTTTCGTCCATGCGAATCATTGGCACTGACACGCTGGCTGCCAGATCCACTTTGCCGTTAGGCAACATGATCGGCGCGCCGACGCATACGCCGCCCTCCATGGCCTCGCCTCGATCACAGGAGTAACCAAGCTGTCGTATATGCTTGAATTCGGCATAGATTGCGTCACGATCGGTGACAGTACGGTTTGTGCGCTTGATCAACCCGTAAACTTCCAGAATGGTGTTGGTGATGGAGCAATCCTGGAAAGCCGTGATCGCTTTGCCCATCGAACTCGCGTACGGAGGCAATACGCGCCCGATCTTATTGATGGCGCGGATGTCGTGAAAACTCTCAATGCTGGCGAGCACCGCAATGTGATCTTCGAAAAGAAAGGCTACGCTGGCAGTTTCGTCGAACTGCCGCGAGAGGGCCTGCAATCGTGGGTGGATCGCATCGCGGATCCTATCGGCCCGCTCACGCAACTTTCCGTGCAGCAACTTCGGCGTGAGGCGGTACGATCCGTCCGCATTTTGACAGAGATATCCGCGCGAGTCCAGCGTCGCCAGCACGCGGAACAGGGATGTCTCCGGCATTTCAGTCCGGTTCGATATCTCCTTCAGCGAAAGGGCCGTGCTTCCATCGGCAAAACAGTCGAGCACATCGATGGCCCGACTCACCGCCTTCGATATGTATTGGTCGGAACCCTGTTCTTTTATATGGCCAGGGTTGTTGTCTGACTTCGGCCGGCGCCGCCGTACGGATGTTGCGGTTTTCATGGTTGTCCTCTCGAACCGTTTAGTTTCCCAGATTGCCGACTCCAACCACGCTTTTTCTGGAGGAGTTGAAACTCTACTATAAAAAGAATGTTTTCAATTTTCAACGCAAATGGAAATTAGAAATGTAAGATGGGAGTTATCTTGACGATTTCGGCTAATTATGAAAAGTATCTAGCAATACGGTGCAACTCTAATCGCCGCGTGTTGTAAATTCGGCGGTGCTATAGCTTCTCGCTACCGAAATCGCCCAAGGGATTGTTTGCATTGGACCAGGCTCAAGGAAGAAGTCGCGCCTGAAGTGAGAGAGAGGGAAAATGGGCCTCCGCTGGATAGATGTCGTGGTAGTCGCCGCCTACATGACGGCCATGGTTGCCTTGGGATTGCGCTTCGCCCGCCGCCAGACTTCGACAGAAACTTACTTTGTTGCCAAGCGCTCGATTCCCGCTTGGGCGGTCGGCATGTCGTTCCTGGCCACGATCATCAGCGCCGTTACTTTCATCGCCTACCCCGGTTCCGGTTACGCGGGCAATTGGTCGCTTCTAGTGCCTGGAATTATGGCGATCCTGGTGCTGGCAATTGTGGGGCTGGCGATCATTCCGTTCTATCGAAATGTCGTCGGCATGAGCGCCTATGAATATTTTGAACGGCGCTTTGGATACTTTCCCAGGGCATACTCTTCCTTCGTCTTTGCGCTCGGCACGTTCACCAAAATGGCGTTTGTTGTTTACCTGCTCGCACTCACCATTCGCAGTATAAGCATATTTAGTATCGATCATATTATCATTCTGGTCGGCGTCGTTACGATTTTTTACACGTATGTTGGCGGGCTAGAAGCGATTATATGGGCCGATGTGATCCAGGGCTTCATCGTATGGTTTGGGATCGCGATCTGTATCGGCTTCCTGCTGTTTCTGCCGCCGGGAGGACCTCTCGCCGTCTGGCACGTCGCGCAGGCCGCGCATAAATTCGATTTCGGCAGTACGGCATTTGTCTTCTCCAAGCCCACGATTCTTGTGCTCTCGCTGTACGGTTTCTTCTTTTATCTTCAAAAATACACTGCCGACCAGACGATGGTGCAGCGCTATCTCTCCTCAAAGAGCGACAAGGATGCGCTGAAGGGAATCGCATTGGGGGCCGCGCTTTGCATCCCGGTGTGGACTCTGTTCATGCTGATCGGCACCTTGCTTTGGTCTTTCTATAAGCTCACCGGCGAGGCGCTCCCGTCGCATGTCACCAAGGCGGACCAGGTTTTTCCCTATTTCATCGTCACTCACATTCCGGTCGGTTTGGCGGGACTTTTTCTGGCATCGCTGTTCGGCGCGGCGATGGCGACTCTTTCCTCCGATCTCAACTGTCTGTCGCTTGTCGCTGTTGAGGATTTCTATCGCAAATTGCGCCCACATTCCACAGATAGGGAACGGCTACGAATGGGCAAGCTTTTCGTCGTAATCTATGGCGCGGTCGCGGTCTTCTTCGCCATGCAGTTGGCCCATTCGCACGGTACAGCTCTGTCACTTTGGTATACGCTGTCCGCCATTGTGGCCGGCGGACTCGCCGGCCTGTTTCTGCTTGCCTTTCTGAGCCCCCGGGCGAACGGCAAGGGAGGGGTCATCGGGATTATTGCCAACCTTGTGTTCACGACCTGGGCTACTCTCACCATGGACGGCGGAAAGCTACTCAATCTGGGGAGGTTCAACTTCCGCCTGCACAGTTACATGATCGGTGTGATTGGGACTATCGTGCTGTTACTTGTGGGATATTTGACAAGCTTGATCTTTGCTGCGGAAGTACGCGGCCAGGAAATGACCCTATGGGGATGGCTGAAACGCAAGCGGGCCAGCGCATTGGAACCTACAGCCGACAAGCACGCCGTTTGCAATGACTAATCCCGCAGCTTATGACCGATGTTGACGATAACGATACACAAAAAATACGTTGGATGGAATTATGCTGGCGGCGACGTCGATGGGAAACCAGAACTGGCGAAACATTCATGACTGTCAATGACTGGAAATTGCTCCGCGATTGATCAGCACGGACCAGTTATGCTTTACAGGAGAAGACGATGACACGTTTACAGACCCTGCTGATGCAACAGAATGCGCCACCGTTGTTTGGCGCTGCAGCCTACTTTTACGATCCAACATTCATCGAGATTTGTGCGCATCTCGGTTTCAAGGTGATGTGGATCGAGATGGAGCATTCGCACATCACATTTTCAGAAGCAGCCGACCTTTGCCGCATTTCGCAGGGCGCGGGTCTGTTGACCATGATTCGCGTGCCCAATTCCAGCCGCGAAAACATCTTGAAGGCGGCAGAGTGCGGGCCCGATATCATTGACCTTCCCATGGCGAACTCCGAGGAAAGTTTGCGTGAGATGGTGAAATACGCGCGCTTTGCTCCCGATGGCGAGCGTGGGTTTTTCGGCGTATCTCGTTCCCTCCGCTACGGACTGGTGCCTAGCGTTCCTGAAGAGCAACAAAAGTTGAATCGGGAGGTCAGCCTGATGGCGCAAATCGAAACTTCGCTCGCCCTCAAAAACGTCGAAAATATTTGCGCGGTACCGGACGTAGACATTTTTATCGGCCCGGCAGATCTGGCAGCCAGCCTTGGCGTCCCGGGACGCACCGGGGACGCCAAGGTCCTACAGGCCGCTGAACTGATCGTGCGTACGGCGAAATCGCACGGCAAGCTAGTAGCGGTCGGCGCCGCCCCCGAAGATTTTCCGTTCTGGGTTACATGTGGGGTCGATGTCCTGTTCTGCACTAATGACATCGCGTGTCTGAAGATTGGGGCTCAGGCCATCCTCCAGAACGCGCGCGATGTCGTCGCAACGTGTACTACCAAGCACGCAGCGTTCCGGTAAATCGCGCCGCGAGTTTTCTTGAATTTCGAGAGCTTTAACATTATATGAGGAGGAATATTAGGAATGTTGTTCACAATGAAAACTGGTAGTGGTGCAGTTTGGATTTCTATTGGCATCGGATGATGCCGAGCCGCTTAGGGTCTCTCGTAGAAGCGTCTTGAATGCAGATTGGATGCAGAAGAATAAAAGCTCTATCCAGCCCATATTTGGATTTTGACGGCAGCGGGCATTCACTTCGGAACAGAGCGTAAGCGCAGAAATCCGCCATTTGAATAAAGTCCGACTTATGAGACTGGCGGAATACGATGTCTTCAAGGATGCGATCCGTCGGGATATTCTTTACGGGGTTACCATCCTCCCAAGCACCGAATTGGCTGCGGATCGGATTGTAAACTCCAATCCGGCGAATGAGCGGGGTGTAGTCCTTGCCTTCGTCGTGAACGATGAGTGCATGGCTCTTCCATGTTGCCATCGTTCGGTTGACGCGATTCATCAACCACTCGAACACCATGCGCTCATTTGCCCGCGACGCAATCGCGTTGAACATTCGGATTTTTGGTAGGGACGCGATGAATGCAAGCGTTTCCCGGAAGATTTCACAGCGTCTCCCTTTTGGGACTACCTGGCCTCCGACTCGGCCTCTACCTGCAACAAAGTCTGTAGCATGAAGCTCTTTCGTTATCAGCATTCCTTCCGATGCTTTTAGGTTTCGACGATGTTGTCTGATAGCCGCTTGCGCTTGCCTCCAGATGGATTCGTGGATCACCAACGCAGAAAAGCATCGGGTTTTCTCGTCCCCTGAATCGTCGATATACACAAAGTACATATTGCAATGCCCTCGTTTTGTGGATACTCTGGAAATGCAGGGCTGGCCCATCCCTATCAATGGGGAAGGTGATCGGTTCTGCTTTTAGTCTTGCGACGATTGCCCCTCGTAATGAGGGGCTTCGTCAGTTTAGGCTTAGGCCACTTTTTCGAGTTTGGCATCCAAAAGAGACACCAATTCCTCCAAAGTCCAAACATGGTTAGCCAATCCCGCTTCCATCGCAGGAGTCACACGCAATGTCTTATGAACGCGGCAAAAGTTGTAATGCAGAAAATACAAGGCGACCGCATGACCGTGGTTTTCGATCTTCTTAGAAGCTGTCCAGAAACTATGGAGAGGAACCACAGATGGAATATGCATGAGGTTGCGGGAGCGATAGCTTGGGATCATGTACCCGAGCGATTTGACAGACAGGCAATGGTCGAGGCTTGAGCCGCTGTTGAACGAAGCGCGAAGAGACCGTCACGCTGGCGGTCGTCCGCGCAAGCATGAGCAGCGGCGGGTGGTAGACGGCTTGCTATATGTGGTGAAGACGGGCTGCCAATGGCGTCAGTTGCCGAGCGATTTTCCTCCCTGGAAGACAGTTCACGAGCACTTCCGCGTGTGGCGTGACAGCGGTGTATGGGAGAGGGTGAATCAAGCGCTTCGTGAGCAGGGCCGCAAGGCGAGTGGACGAAATACCCTACCCAGTGTGGCGATTGTCGATTCGCAGTCGGCCAAGACGGTGCTAAAAGGGGGCGCCGCGGTTACGACGCGGGCAAGAAGATCAAAGGGCGCAAGCGGCATATCGCAGTCGATACGCAAGGCAACCTGCTGGCGGTGATCGTGCACTCGGCTGGCATCCAGGATCGGGTGGGTGCGCGGGCAGTATTAACGCGGTTGTTCTGCCGCTTCGATAGCATCGCCACGGTGTTCGTTGACGGCGGCTATACCGGCAAATTGATCGACTGGGCCAAGCAGATGTTCGGTTACAAGGTTGAAGTAGTCAAACGCAATGAGCTGCACTTGTTCCGCGTGCTGCCCAAACGATGGATCGTCGAACGCACCTTCGCCTGGCTGAACTGGTCGCGCCGACTCAGCAAAGACTACGAACTATGCCACACCTCGGCGGAGGCCATGATCCATATTGCCTTCGCGCATCAATTGCTGCGGCGTCTTGCTTAGTTTCTGGACAGGTTCTTAGACAGCAGAACTTCGGTGAGGTTCCCGAGTACGTTTTTGCGATCTTTCCGAAGCGCAAAGATAAATACCTATTGCGCGGGCAGATTTGGGTCGACGCCCATAGTTTCCGCATCCGCCAAATCGAAGGAGTGCCCGCGAGGAGTCCCTCTTTCTGGCTCAAGGACCTCCATATCACCCTGCAATATGGTGAACTGGGCGGCATGTGGGTCCCGGTTACATTCGACGCCATCGCGAAAGTCCGCATTCTGGGAGAGTTCACACTTGACGGTCTCTGTGTCCAGCCACCCGAATTCAAATCCGTTGATCCGAAATAGATATCTCCGATGGTCTCCGGATTGTCGTACTGCAGAGAATTCATTCCGGTGTCCCAGGTTTACGCAAATCGCCGAATCACTCACAGATCGTACCGGCGGAAATCCGTCTTCGGGACTGCGGGCGAATCACGGGTAATTCGGAAACTACTGATCCAACTCTGTGGAAATTCAAACAGACCCCCTACCCCCCCGGCTGGCTGCGCTTGTACACCGCCGCACAGACTCGTATGATCAAGCGGAGAACATGAAGGAAACTAGCTCGGATTCGAGATCCGCCCCCCTGCTGCGGGAAAAATCCCGTCTGATGTCTTCGTCTGAAATTGAGCGCACCCTGGTGCGACTGGCGCATGAAATCGTCGAGAAAAACAATGGCACGGACGATCTGACGCTGGTCGGTATTCGCCGTCGCGGGGTGCCTCTGGCCCAACGACTGGCGAAGCTGCTGGAAACCATTGAGAACAAACCGATCGACGTCGAAACCCTCGATATCAGTTTTTATCGCGACGATCTTTCAACCCGCGGCGTCCGTCCGGTGGTCAATCCCGGCGCGCTCGGCTTCGATGTCAACGGACGGGATGTCGTGCTGGTCGACGATGTGCTGTACACCGGCCGCACGGTACGTGCCGCGCTCGATGCTCTGATGGATCATGGCCGCCCCAAGCGTGTGCGGCTACTGGCGCTCATTGATCGTGGCCATCGGGAATTGCCGATTGAGGCGACTTTCGTCGGACGTACGATCCAGACAACGGACCGCGAAATTATTGAAGTCAAGTTGGAAGAGATCGACGACAATGAGCAGGTATTGCTGATGGAACGAATCGACTAATGCGGCAGGCTGATGGTCCGGCCGGAGCAGTTTGCCGATGCTGCACTGATTGATCTATGCCAATCCAACGAAAGACACCGGCAAAAAAAACGACAAGAAAAACGCACCCGGCCGGTCAGACTGGCGGCGGAGCGCGAAGCAGTCATTCCTCCCCGAAGAATCCTTCTCTCATTCTGCTGGAAGACCCTGCCCTTCGCTCGCGTAACGCATTTCCCACGCCGCAGTTTCACAGCGCCTTTTCGCCAGGGTTCCTGCATCCGGGTTCCTCGATCTCGGTATCGCATTTCACGCTGCAAGATGTCAGCCGCATTCTGGAGGAAGCCTCGGAACTGGAAGCCATGCCGGTTTTCCGTCGAGCCCAGCGCTATGCCAAGCGCCGCGTTGCCCTGCTGTTTTACGAGTCAAGCACGCGCACGCGGACCTCGTTTGAGCTGGCCGCCAAATCCCTGGGAGCAGACACGGTCCTGGTCAGCGCGTTGTCTTCCAGCATCGAAAAGGGCGAATCGCTGAAGGATACCGGCATTACGCTGCGTTCTCTTGGAGCCGAATGCATCATCCTGAGGCACCCGAACTCCGGCGCGCCATATGTGCTTGGGCGCGCTACCGGTCTGCCAATTCTGAATGCCGGCGACGGCAGTCACGAGCACCCTTCGCAAGCGCTGCTAGATTTGCGCACCATCCTGGCCCACTTCCCTGCGGACAACGGAATGGCAGCCAGACGGAAACCTTCCATCACCGACCGCACTTTAGATGGAATCACCGTTACCGTCGTGGGGGATATTCTGCACAGCCGCGTGGCCCGCTCGAATGCCCTGTTATTGCCAAGACTGGGCGCCCGCGTCCTGTTCTGCGGGCCAGAGATGCTGCTACCGGGATTTGCCGCAAACATCGGGCCTGGCGTGGAAATCGAACGCAGTTTTGAACGCGCGCTCAGGCTGTCCAATGTCGTCATCATGTTGCGCATTCAAAAGGAACGGCTGTCTGGCCTGCAAATCGATTTGGAAGATTATATGGAACAATATCAGTTGCATATGGAACGGCTTGCAGCATATGCTCCCACAGCGATGATTCTTCATCCAGGACCCATGATCCGTGGGCTTGAAATCACCAGCGA
>Ga0307374_10014623_pt1 | contig 10663 bp, 10 predicted proteins | sample OX3MG_FD_202532 | JGI IMG/M metagenome (GOLD analysis project Ga0307374, IMG submission 202532) | Soil microbial communities from Risofladan, Vaasa, Finland - OX-3 | ecosystem: Environmental > Terrestrial > Soil > Coastal area > Acid sulfate soil | place: Finland: Risofladan, Vaasa | collected... | reverse complement strand
AAATCCACTCCTTCCCTGGCCAGATTTGACCCGATTTCTGGGGGTCATGGCCGGTGGCTCTCTCGAGCCAGAGGGATTTCCAAATCTGTAATGGTGGTGCCCTCGCCCACCACATTAGCGCGCCGTCCTGCTCGAATGCCTGGTTTCCTGGCGCGAAATGCCTGTTTCGTCTCACGAGGTACCCCAGAGCGGTGCGTCGGGGCCCCGGGACGTGCCTGGTCACGGCATCAGGGTCGCTGTACGGGGCCCCGATCGGTACGGTGTCTTCGACAACCTCGTCGTCGGTGCGGCTCCTGAGGAGGCTCCAATGACCGTGACCAGCAACCCGTATCTGACCGGCAATTTCGCTCCCGTGGACACGGAGGCGACGGCAACCGGCTCCGAGCTGCGGGTCACCGGCTCCTTGCCGCCTGAGCTGTCGGGCCGCTACCTGCGCAACGGCCCCAACCCGGTCCTGGCGCCCGACCCCTCGACGTATCACTGGTTCACCGGCGACGGCATGGTGCACGGGCTCCGCCTCCGTGACGGCCGGGCCGAGTGGTACCGCAACCGTTGGGTACGCTCGGGCCCGGTGGCCGAGGCGCTCGGAGAGGAGCGCCCGCCGGGCCCGGTGCACGCCGGGATGGACTTCGCGGCCAACACCAACGTCATCGGACACGCCGGGCGGACCTTCGCCATCGTGGAGGCCGGCAGCGTGCCCTACGAGTTGACCGACGAGCTGGACACCGTCGGGGCGTGCGACTTCGACGGGACGCTGTCGGGTGGCTACACGGCGCACCCCAAGCGGGACCCCTCTTCGGGCGAGCTCTATGCGGTGTCGTACTTCTTCGGATGGGAGAACGACGTCGAGGTAACCGTCATCGGGACCGATGCCCGCGTGCGGTCGGCCCGCCGCGTGGCCATGGGCGGTCCGGTGATGGTGCATGACTCGGCGATCACGAGCCGTTGGATCGTGCTCTTCGACCTCCCGGTCCTCTTCGACCTGGAGATGGCGATGGGCGGCGCCAGCCTGCCCTACCGTTGGTTCGACGACCATCACGCTCGCGTGGGGCTGCTGCCCCGGGACGGCGAGTCCACCGACGTCATCTGGCACGACGTCGAGCCCTGTTATGTGTTCCATCCGATGAACGCCTATGACGCACCCGACGGCGACGGGATCGTGCTGGACGTCGTCCGCCATCCATCCATGTTCCGCACCTCGTTGCTCGGCCCGGCCGAAGGTGCCACGACGCTCGAGCGCTGGCACCTCGACGGGCACGGTGCGCCGGTCAAGGAGGAACGCCTGGACGATCGCGGACAGGAGTTCCCGCGCGTCGACGAGCGCCTCGTGGGACGGCCGCACCGCTACGGCTACAGCGTCACCATTGACGCGCCGGACAGCATCGTCGGCACCGAGAGCGGCCTGGTACGCCACGACCTGGTCGCCGGCACGTCCGAGGTGCGCCCGTTCGGTCCGGGATCGTCGGTCGGGGAGGGCGTCTTCGTGCCGCGCGACGCGACAGCCTCAGAGAGCGATGGCTGGGTGCTCAGCCTCGTCTACGACGGGGCCACCGACTCTTCGGCTCTCTACGTCTTGCATGCGGGGGACATCCGCGGCGAGCCCCAAGCCGTCGTCCACCTGCCCCAGCGCGTGCCGGTCGGCTTCCACGGGAACTGGGTCCCCGACGCCGGCTGAATCTGATCCTGATCCCGGACCCCGCTATTGGTAGGGCGCCCGCAGCTCACGCTTGAGGATCTTCCCCGCACCGGACTTCGGCAGCAGTTCGGTACGGAGATCGAAGGATCGAGGCACCTTGTAGCCCGCGATCTGCGGCCGGCAATGGGTGACGAAATCCTCCTCACACGCCGCGCCGGGCTCGCGCAGCACCACGACGGCGTGGACCCGTTCGATCCATTGGTCGTCGGGGACGCCGAACACCGCGACCTCCAGGACCGCCGGGTGTGAGATCAGCGCGGCCTCCACCTCGGTGCAGTAGATGTTCTCGCCTCCGCTGATGATCATGTCCTTCATGCGGTCAACGATGTAGAGGTACCCGTCGGTGTCCATCCGTCCGGCGTCACCCGACCGGTACCACCCGTCGGACGTGAGGGCGGCCGCCGTCTCCTCTGGACGCCGCCAGTAGCCGGCCATGATGTTCGGGCCGCGCAGCCACACCTCGCCGACCTCGTCCACGTCCGCGACGGCGCCGTCGGACCGTCGCACGGACACCTCGACACCGGTGAAGGGGACACCCGCCGACCGGACCCTGGTCGCCCAGGGTTCTTCATCCACGGGGCCGTCTATCCGGCAGACCGTCCCCGCCGGGGATGCCTCGGTCATGCCGTAGCACTGCACGGTCTCGCAGCCCAACACCTCCTGGGCCCGCTGTTGGACGGCCGCCGGCATGGGTGAACCCCCGTACATGATGCAGCGAAGGCTGGAGAGGTCGTGCGCCGCGACCTCAGGTGCGTTGACGAACAAGTTGATCATGGTCGGCACCAGGGTCGACACGGTGACGCGCTCGGCCTCTATCACCGCGGCCACGGGCCCCGGGGCAAACGACGGCACGAAGACGTGGGTGCCGCCCACCCACGTGACGGCGAAGGTGGCCGCCCCATCGGCCAGGTGGAACATCGGTCCGGCGTGCAGGTACCGGTCCTGGGCCGTGTAGCGCAGCTCAATCAGCATGGCCTTGGCGTTGGCCACCAGATTGCCGTGGGTGAGCATCACGCCCTTGGACCGCCCCGTCGTCCCACCCGTGTAGAAGATCCCGGCGAGGTCGTCGGTCCTCGAGTCCGTCATCGGCGCCGCAGGCGGTGCCACGAGCGTTTCGTAGTTCACGATGTCCCGCCCGTCCGCCGCGGTGGCAGGCGCCGTGCCGTCTCCCGCCATGTGGACCAGGTGGTGCAGGTGGGAGCAGGAGGCCACGAGCGAGCGGCCGGCGTCGAGGAAGGTGTCATCGACGATGAGCGCACGCGCCGCGGAGTCGTCGAGGATGAAGGCCAGCTCCGCGACGGCCAGCCGGGTGTTCAACTCGTTGAGGACGAGGCCGACCCGGGGTACGCCGAGCCAACACTCCAGGTGACGGGAGGAGTTGAGCGACAGCACGCCGACGACGTCACCGGCCCGGAGACCGAGGCCGAGGAGCCCGCCGCCCAGGCCCGCCACGCGCCGTTCAAGCGTGCCGTAGTCGTGTCGCACGGCACCGTCGACGACGGCCGGGCGGCCGGGGTGGAGCCGGGCGGTGTGCGCCAGTGCGCTCGCCACGTTGGCGCCCGGTCGCAACCCCGGCGGGATCGCGCCGACCGTATCGATTGGGTTCGCCCCGGGAATCGTCGCCATCTCCCACCGCCGTTTCGGAGTTGCAGCCCACGGTAGGACACCGGTTGCACAACTTCCAGCAGGTCCTCGGAGGGCTCAGGCCGTCAGCGTGGTCCTCCACCGTCTCAGCGCGACCGTCGACCAGATGACCTCGACGACGCCGAAGGGCCATGCGCCCGACAAGAAGCCATAGGCGCTCGAGAGCAGGCACCCGACGGCGAACAGCACGACGAAGACGTTCCCCCGTTTCTCCAGCGCGTACATCGTCATCATGAAGGTGACCGCACACACCCCGTAGAGCGTCACCCCCAGGCTGCTCGTTGTCATCGCTCGCGCACGAGGGCCTCGTATATGGCCAGGAGTTGCGCCGAGCCCGGCGTGGCGGCGGGCTCGAGCACGTACTGCATGATGAGGCCGTCGACCAGGGCGAGCACGAGGGAGCTGACGGTCGACGAATCCAACCCGACCGATGCCAGCTGCGGCCCGATGCTCTCGGTGATCATGTCGGCCGCGGCCGCCCGCGACTGGCGGTACTGCTCGGCGAGCTGTTCGCGGAGCACGGGGACGTGCTCCGCCTGGGCCATCGCCTCAATGAAGGCGATCAGGAGGGCGCGGTTGTCCTCCATGAGCCGGAAGAACTGGGGGATGGCCTGGCGCACCACGGCGTCGAGGCCGCTGGCGCCGGTGTCTATGACCAGGGGGGCGAAGCTGGCGATCCAGTCGCGGAACCCTTCGGCAATCGCCTCGTTGAGCAGTTGTTCCTTGGAGCCGAAGTGGTAGCCGATCGCCCCCAGGCTCACCCCCGCCGCGCTGGCCACGTCCCGGGCGGTGGTGCGGGCGTAGCCGATCTGTTCCAGGCACTGACGGGCGCCTTTGAGGAGTGCAGCGCGGTTGTCGATCGGCACAACACGCCAGCGTACCGTCACTTGCACCGTGGCCTTGCACAAGTGTACAATTGCCTTCGTGCCGATCTGGAGTTGGGTGCAGCATCACCGATGGCTCAGCATCCTCTTCCTCGCCTTCCTCGTCGTCGGTTCCGCCGGGGGCACCGCGTGGGCCGTCTTCTTCCGAACGGTCGCCTCACCGGTGAGCCTGCGCGAAGCGCTGCGCCTGTACCACCGCGAGAACGCCTCGCGCGCGCTGGGCGGGTTCAAGGCCGTCCTCTCGCCGGGCGTGTTCTCCTACGAGACGTCGGGCGGCGAGAGCCTCAACCTGCTCGGCGTGTCGCGGTCGTTCCCGTCGCGCACCTCCATGGTGGTGGCGGCGGCGTCGAATGCATGCAGCGCCGTCGACTGGGTCCCGATTGCGCAGCACACCGAGACCACATCGATCTGCGCGGCCGCGCACCACTCGCTGGTCATGAAGACCCTGGTTACCCACGAGGCCATCAGCGGGACCACGACGACCGCGATGATCAGCTGCCCGTCCACCATGTACCTCGTGCCGCCGATCGACATGCCCGGCGTGCAGTGGACGGCGACCTGCCACGAGGACACCCCCGCCAACACCGTCTCGGTGTCCGGCCGCGTCCTCGGCACCGGGCCGCTCACCGTGGGCGGTCAGATCGTCCCCACCCTGCACGTGCGGCTGATGCTGGCCTTTTCGGGCACCGACCAAGGCACCAATCCCATCGATTTCTGGGTCTCGACCAGCCGCGGGCTCATCGTGCGCGAGCAGGAAGCGGTCCACATCGCCCAGGGGGGAGTGCACTACACCGAGACGATGGACTCCCGCCTCGTCTCGGTCACGCCTGCGGCCGGCTGAGCTCCCACTGCGCCACGAGCCGCTTGGGCGCAGTCAGGCAGTAGCTCTCGCAGATCATTTCGGCCACCTCGTCCCAGTCCGGCGCTCGTTTCAGGTCGAGGCGGATGCCCACCCACCCCTTGGGGCCGACGTACTTGGGCACGAAGAACCGCTCGGGATCGCTGCCCACGAGGACCTGCTGCTCCCCCTTGGGCGCCTTGAGGTTGAGGGACGACGCGTCCTCGTTGCACATCACGAAGAACTTGTCGCGCACCCGGAACGCAGGCGCCGAGGTGTGCATGGCGAAGGGCTTCTCGACCGCCTCGGGGAGGGCCAGGCAGATGGCCCTGATGCGCCCGATACGGCTCTGCGCCAACGTCCGCTCGTCCGCTCGTCCGCTCGTCCGCTAGTCGCCGGCGCCGTTCGCCGTCGCCGCCCGGTCCGCCGCCACGGCGTCATAGGTCTCGTAGTCCGAGCCAGTGTCGTCGGCGAACTCGAACTCGAGCAGACCCGCCTCGCCCCACTTCTGGCGCAGGTAGCCGTTGTTGGCGTCGAGCAGCCCCAGCTTGCGCGTGTTGGGCACGAGCTTGGCGAAGAAGCCGCGGGCGAAGCCGCGCATTGGGTTGATCTTGGCCTTGGCCGCCGCCTCCATGATGAAGGGCACGACGGCGGCCTCCGAGGTCCCCATCCGCTCCCACACCTCGGGCGTCGTGGCGCGGGACCGCGAGTTCAACGTCGCGTCGACCATGAACTCCTGGCGCTCCAGCAGCTCGGCCTCGCTCAGCTCGGCGTAGAACTCCGCCAGCGTCAGCACCCCGAAGGCGACGTGCCGGGCCTCGTCGGACATGACGTAGCGCAGGAGCTTCTTGAGCAGCGGCTCCTGCGTCCGCCGCAGCATGTCCCCGAAGGCGGCCAGGGCCAGCGACTCGATGACGATTTGCATCCCCAGGTACGCGATGTCCCAGCGGGAGTCCTCCAGCAGGGACCAGATCTGCGATTTGAGGTACGGGCTCATCGGGTACGCCTCGCCCAACTTGGTCGAGAGGTACTTGGCGAACACTTCGGTGTGGCGCGCCTCGTCCATGGTCTGCGTGGAGGCGTAGTACTTGGCGTCAATCCACGGCACCGTCTCGACGATCTTCGCCGCCGTCATCATGGCGCCCTGCTCGCCGTGCATGAACTGGCTGAGGTTGGCCTTGAAGAACTCAATGCCGAGTTGCGAGTACTCCTTCTCGGTCCACGCCGCCAGCGGCGAGCCCGGCAGCGTGCCGGCCACCCTCGAGACCGCCAGCACCGGGCTGTCCTGCTCGGCCACTAGCCGCTCGGGATCGACCGGCGTCGACCAGTCGAGATCGGTCACGCTGTTCCACTGCGACCCCATCGCCTTGTTGTAGAGCGTGACGAGCTGGCCCCGGTCGCGGGCGTAGTCCCACAGGAAGAGCCGGTCCGCGTGATCCTCGATCACATGGATGGCCTCCTCCATGTCCGCCCGGCTCGGCGGGGGAGGGCTTACGTCTGATCCAAACGGGGCACCGATCGTCATGGTCTTCTGCCACCCATATTGGCATTGGGCGCGGCCTTGGCCACGAGATCGGGCACGACACCGCCCAGCTCCGCGGGGTCCCAGCGGTCGCCCTTGCTCGCCCCGGGGCCGGCCACCCAGCCCTCCGCCACACTGATGTGGTCGCCCTGGACGTTGAAGACGCGTCCCGTGATCTCGGCCGACTCGGGGCTGCCGAGCCACACGACGAGCGGCGCGATGTTGCCCGGGTCCAGGGGGTCGAACTCCTCGGGCTTGCGTTCGGGTTGGGCCGCCCCCATGCCGAGGTTCTCGGTCATGCGGGTAAGCGCGGCCGGCGCGATGGCGTTCACGGTGACGCCGTAGCGGCCCAGCTCCATGGCGGCAATGACGGTGAAGGAGGCAATGCCCGCCTTCGCCGCGCCATAGTTGGTCTGCCCGACGTTCCCGTAAATGCCCGATGGCGAGGTCGTGTTGATCACGCGGGCGTCGTTGGCCTCGCCGGCCTTGGAACGGTTGCGCCAGTACTCGACGGCATGGCGCGTCGGGGCGAAGGTGCCGCGCAGGTGCACCTTTATGACGGCGTCCCACTCGTCAATGGTCATGTTGACCAGCATGCGGTCGCGCAGGATGCCGGCGTTGTTCACCAGCACGTCGAGACCACCGAAGGTGTCGACCGCCGTCTGGATCAGCCGGCCCGCACCGTCGTAATCCGACACGTCGTCGCCGTTGGCCACCGCTTCGCCGCCCATGCCGCGGATTTCGTCGACGACTTCGCCGGCCGGCCCGGCCGAGCTGCCCGTCCCGTCCACTTCGGCCCCGAGGTCGTTGACCACGATTTTGGCGCCCTGGCTCGCGAACTCCAGGGCGTGCTCGCGCCCGATGCCCCGACCCGCCCCGGTGATGACCACGACCCGTCCGTCACAGATGCCCACGTTGCGCTCCTTCTTGTCCCTATGGTTGTCCGGCTGCTGCTCTGTACATGTCCCGCAGCTTCCGCTTGAAAATCTTGCCCGTATCCTCGCGCGGCAGTTGCTCCACGAAATCGACGCTGCGCGGGCACTTGAAATGGGCCAGGTGCTCCCGGCAGAACGCCATCAGCTCCTGGGCCAGCGCGTCGCTCGGCTCCGTCCCGTCGGCCAGCTGCACGACGGCCTTGACCGCCTCGCCCCACTCGTCATCGGGAACACCGATGGTCGCCACGTCGCCCACGGCGGGGTGCTGCAGGAGGACGGCATCAACCTCGGCGGGGTAGATGTTGACCCCGCCGGAGATGATCAGGTTGGCGGTGCGGTCGGTCAGGAACAAGAAGCCGTCAGCGTCCATGTAGCCCATGTCGCCCAGCGTGAAGTACTCACCACGGAAGGCCGAAGCCGTCTTCTCCTTGTCGTGGTAGTAGTCGAACTTGGTGCTCGGGACCGCGCGCAGCCAGACCAGACCGATCTCGCCGGGCGGCAGGTCGTTCCCGTCGTCGTCGGCCACCTTGACCAAACCGCGCACCATCGGCCGCCCGACGGTGCCGGGGTGGGCCAGCCAGGTGGCCGAGTCGACCAGCGTGCCGAGGCCCTCGGTGGCTGCGTAGTACTCGACCACAATGGGGCCGAGCCACTCAATCAGGCGTTGCTTCACCGGGACCGGGCACGGCGCCGCGCCGTGGATGACGAAGCGCAGCGAGGAGAGGTCGAACTTGGTGCGGACGTCGTCGGGCAGGGCGAGCATGCGGTGGAACATCGTCGGCACCATGTGCGTGTGGGTGACGCCGTGGCGCTCTATCAGGCGCAGCGTCTCGGCCGGGTCCCACCGCTCCATCACGACGATGGGCACGCCGTAGGCCATCGTCACGGCGACGGAGAAGGCGAGCGGGGCGGCGTGGTACAGCGGCCCCGTGCACAGGTGCGCGTCCACGCTGTGCTCCCAGTCTTCGTCGTAGCCGCAGAAATTGATGGTCGCCAGGGCGCTCGGGGCGACACCCTCGCGGTGCACACCCTTGGGCCGGCCGGTCGTGCCCGAGGTGTACAGCATCTGCGTCCCGAGGGTCGGGTCCTCAATGTTGGAGCCCTCCTGCGCGGCGACGACCTCGTGGTACATGCTGAAGCCGGGGATCAACCCACCGATGTCAATGCGCACGAGCGTGTCCCCACCCGCCTTCGCCGCCTCGACGATCTTGTCGCCGAGGTCGGCCGAGGCGATGAAGGCCTTCGCCTCGCAGTTCTCCACTATGTAGGCCGCTTCCTCGGCGGTCAGGTGCCAGTTGATCGGCGTCCAGCGCATCCCGGCCCGCTGGGTGGCGTAGAGCGTCTCCAGGAACTCGGGCCGGTTGGTGCACATCACCGCGACGCTGTCGCCCGCTTTGAGCCCACGGGCCCGCAGGGCGCGCACCAGGCGGTTGACGTTGGCGTTGAGCTCGTCGAACGTGCGGTCGCCGTAGGGGGTGAGCAGCGCGACGCGGTCGGGCAGCCGGGCCGCCCACCACGCGACGAGCATCCCCTGCGCGCCGGCGGCCGCCTTGTCCTCGGCCACGGTCAAGTCGGCCACGGCGTGAACAGCGGCAGCTGGCGGCCGTCGGAGAGCGCCTCCCACGTCACGCTGACCGGCATGCCGACGCGGACGTCCTCGGGCGCGCAGCCGATCACGTTGGTCAGCATGCGCACGCCTTCCTCCAGGTCGACGAGCGCCACCACGTAGGGCAGCCCGCCGGAGAAGGTGGCGCCGGTGGCCTCGGGACGGTGCTCAGTGGTGGCCGCGTACACGGTGGCCCTCCCGCTGGCCGTGCGCCACTCCAGTGCGGACGCCGGAGCGCCGCAGTGGGGGCAGAACGAGCGCGGGTAGAACACGCCACGGTCGCACGACGTGCACCACTGGACGAGGAGCACGCCCTCGCGGGTGGCCTCCCAGAATGGCGCGCTGTAGGCCCCCACGGGTGGCTCCATCATGCGGGACGGTGCCGGTGCCGGTGCCGGTGGCGGTGCCGGCGACGCAGCCGCCGCCGTGTCCGCCTCGGCCGTCACAGCGTCTCCTCGGTGCCGAGCACCGCGGTCGACATGCACGAGAGGACCATGCCCGACCCGTGCGCCACGGCGATCTTGGCCCCGTCGACCTGGCGCGCCTCGCCCTCGCCACGCAGTTGTCGCACGGCCTCGGTGATGAGGAACATCCCGTACATGCCGGGGTGGGTGAACGAGAGGCCGCCGCCGTTGGTGTTCATCGGGAGCGATCCGCCCGGTCCGAGCCGGCCGTCGGCGGCGAAGGGACCGCCCTCGCCCTTCGCGCAGAACCCGAGATCCTCCAGGTGCAAGAGCGCGGTGATGGTGAAGCTGTCGTACCCCATCAGCACGTTGACCTCCGAGGGCTTCACCCCGGCCATGGAGAAGGCCCTTGCTCCCGAGACAGCACCTGGTGTCGTCGTCAGGTCCGGCATTTGCGAAATCATCATGTGGTCGTGGCACGTCGATGCCCCCAGAACGAACACGGGGGGCTTGCGTAGGGTGCGCGCCCGCTCGGCGCTCGTCATGACGAACGCACCGGCGCCGTCGGTGACGAGGCAGCAGTCGAGCAGGTGGAGCGGGCTCGTCTGCATGGGGCTGGCCAGCACGTCGTCGATCGTCAGCGGCGTCTGGTAGCGGGCCCGGGGGTTGCGCATCGCCCATTCCCGGGTGCTCACCGCGATCTGCGCCAGGTGCTCGGAGGTCGTGCCGTACTCGTGCATGTGCCGGCTGGCGGCCAGCGCGTAGGGGCCCATCGGCATCCGCATCGCGTAGGGCCACTCCCACTCGGCCATCGGGTTGGGGCCGGGCGGGAAGCGGCGCTCGACGCGGCGCTTCTGGGTGCGGTCGCTGCGCGGGGTGGAGGCGTAGACGCTCACCACGACGTCGCACACACCGGCCGCGATGGCGGCGGCGGCGTGCTCGAGGTGCACCTCGTAGCTGGAGCCGCCGGTCATGGTCGAGTCGGTGAAGGTGGGATGGATGCCGAGGTACTCAGCCAGCGCCAAGGACGACTCCGCATGGCACACGCCGTCGACGTCGGCCAACGTCAGGCCGGCGTCGTCGAGCGCGGCGAGGATCATCGCCACCTCGAGGTCGCGCCCCGTGCGCTCGAGC
>Ga0307374_10014622_pt1 | contig 10663 bp, 6 predicted proteins | sample OX3MG_FD_202532 | JGI IMG/M metagenome (GOLD analysis project Ga0307374, IMG submission 202532) | Soil microbial communities from Risofladan, Vaasa, Finland - OX-3 | ecosystem: Environmental > Terrestrial > Soil > Coastal area > Acid sulfate soil | place: Finland: Risofladan, Vaasa | collected... | reverse complement strand
GCCCGATGACCTGGTACTGGTCGCGCTGGCCGACGCCGCGGCCAGGTTCGAGATCCCGCTCGCCGCGTTCGGCGAGCTCATCGACGGCTGTGAGGCGGACGTCCGCGGCACCAGCTACGCCACCTTCGACGACCTGCTGCATTACTGCCGGTGCGTCGCGGGCTCGATCGGGCGGCTCTCGCTGGGCGTGTTCGGCACGGCCGACATCGCCACCGCCGCCCCGCTCGCCGACGCGCTCGGGGTCGCGCTGCAGCTCACGAACATCCTGCGGGACATCCGCGAGGACTACCTGGGCGGCCGGATCTACCTGCCCGCCGAGGACTTCGAGCGCTTCGGCTGCTCGCTGGAGAACGGTTCGGCCAGGAACGGGGCGGGCGAGGGCGCCAACGGTGACCGCCTGACCGCGCTGGTGGAGTTCGAGGCAGAACGCGCCAGCGAGTGGTACTCGAAGGGCCTGACACTGATGCCGCTGCTCGACTGGCGTAGTGCGGCTTCCGCCGGGGCGATGGCCGGCATCTACTTCCGGCTTCTGGAGCGGATCGCTGCCGCCCCGCGGGCCGTGCTGGAACGCCGGGTCTCCCTGTCCGCACGGGAGAAGGCCATGGTGGCGGCACGCTCGCTGGCGATGGCTCATCATCCGCGCGGCACCGGGAAGCCCGGCCCGCCACGGGCAGCCAGCAATGGGGCGGCGCGGTGAGCGGGCGCGCCGGGGTGGTCGTGATCGGCGGCGGCCTGGCCGGCATCACCGCCGCGATCGCGCTGCGCGAGGCCGGAGCCGATGTCACCGTGCTGGAAGCCAGGCCCCGGCTAGGCGGTGCCACCTGCTCGTTCAGCCGCGGCGGCCTGGTGGTGGACAACGGCCAGCACGTGTTCCTGCGGTGCTGCACCGCCTACCGCGGGCTGCTCGCCCGGCTCGGCATGACCGGGGCGGTGAGCCTCCAGGACCGGTTCGACGTCACCGTGCTCCGGCCGGGAGGCCGGGCCCGGCTGCGCCGGACCGCACTGCCGGGGCCGCTGCACATGGGCAAGGCCCTCACCGGCTACAGCTTCCTGTCCGTCACCCAGCGGATGCGGGTGGGGCAGGCAGCGCTCGCGATGGCAGCCCTGAACCCGGCGCGGGAGGACCTGGACCAGGTGCGGCTGGGCGACTGGCTCGCGGCCCGGGGCCAGGACGAGCGCACCAGGCGGCTGCTGTGGGACCTGTTCACCGTGTCCGCGCTCAACGTGGCCGGGGATGACGCCAATCTCGCGCTGGCCGCCACCGTGGTGAAGACCGCGCTGCTGGGGGCCAGGGACGCGGCCGACATCGGGGTGCCCGCGATCCCGCTCGGCGACCTGCACGGGCGGGCCGCCGGCACGCTGCTGGCCCGGCTGGGCGGGCAGGTGCGGCTGGGCGCGAAGGCGGTCGCGGTGGAGGCGCTGGCGCCGGGGAGCGGTGCGCACGCGGATGCCGGGGCGGCCGGGGAGCCCGGCGGCCGGTTCCGGGTGCGGCTGACCGAACGCGGTGCGGAGGCGGCCATCGAGGCCGACGGTGTCGTGCTGGCGGTGCCGCCGCACGTCGCGGCGCGGCTGGTGCCGGGCGGCACGGTCACGGCAGGCGGGCCGGGTCCGGCGCAGTGGCGCGAGCTCGCCACCTCACCCATCGTCAACGTGCACGTGATCTACGACCGGCGGGTGACCCGGCTGCCGTTCGCGGCCGGGGTGGACTCGCCGGTGCAGTGGGTGTTCGACCGGACCGGCCCGTCGGGCCTGCGGTCGGGCCAGTATCTCGCGGTGTCGCTGTCCGCGGCCGACGAGTACGTCGACGTCCCCGCAGCGGAACTGCGTGAGGCGTTCCTGCCCGCCATGGCAGAGCTCTTCCCCGCCGCGCGTGGCGCGCGGGTCACCGACTTCTTCGTCACCAGGGAGCGACGGGCAACGCTGCGGCAGGTCCCGGGGTGCGGGCGGTTGCGGCCAGGGGCCGCGACTGCCCTGCCGGGCCTGGTGCTGGCGGGTGCCTGGACCGATACGGGATGGCCGGACACGATGGAGGGAGCCGTGCGCAGCGGACTGAACGCGGTGCGGGAACTGCGCCGAGGCCTGGCGGTGGCGGGCGTGCCCGCCCGGGCCGGCGCGCCGGCACCCGCGCACCAGGCAAGTCCCGGGCAGACGAGCCCGCCGGCCAGCGTGAACGGCCGGCCCAGGCGCGAACCGCCAAGCACAGTCAGCGACAAGGCCGGCGCGGGCAGCGCGGCCGATGCCGGCGGGGCGGGCCGTACGAGCGACCTGGGGGGCACGGCATGACGGCCGTCATGCCGGCGGGCGTGGAAACCGCCCGCGACCTGGTCGGGCCCGCGCTCGCGGCGGCCGTCGACAGGCTTGTCCCGGACGTCCGCAAGGTCGCCGCCTACCACCTGGGCCTGGCCGGCCCGGACGGCGCGCTGCGGACAGCCAGCGCCGCGGGCCTGGCTGGCAACGGTGCGGCCGGCAATGGCACCGGTGGCAACGGTGCGGCCGGCATTGGCGCCAGTGGCCACGGCGCGGCTGGCCACGGCACTGACGCCAGCAGAGCGGCTGGCGAAGGAGCCGTGCCCGGGAACGAGGCAGCCAGCAGCCGGGCCCCGGGCGCGGGCAAGGCGCTGCGGCCCGCGCTGACCCTGCTGTCGGCCCGGGCGGCGAGCGCGGCCCCCGAGCGCGGCGTGCCGGCCGCCGTCGCGGTCGAGCTCGTGCACAACTTCTCGCTGCTGCACGACGACATCATGGACGGCGACACCGAGCGCAGGCACCGGCCGACCGCCTGGACCGTGTACGGCACCGGCGCGGCCATCCTCGCCGGTGACGCCATGCTCGCACTCGCCCACGACATTCTGCTGGAGGACACCGGCCCGCAGGGCGTGTGGGCGGCCCGTGCGCTGTCCGCCGCGGTCCAGCGTCTGATCGCCGGGCAGGGCTCGGACCTGGCGTTCGAGCACCGCAATGACGTCTCGCTGCCCGAATGCCTGGCCATGGCTGGGGACAAGACCGCGGCGCTGATGGCCTGCGCGTGCAGCATCGGCGCGATCCATGTCGGGGCCCCGCCCCATCTGGCGATGGGGCTCGCTGCGTTCGGCGCACACGCGGGCCTGGCGTTTCAGCTCACCGACGACCTGCTCGGCATCTGGGGCGCGCCCGAGGTGACCGGCAAGCCGGTGCGGTCCGACCTGCGGGCACGGAAGAAGTCGCTGCCGGTGGTGGCCGCGCTGACCGCCGGGACCGCCGAGGCCAGCGAACTGGCCGTCCTGCTCGCCCGGGAGGAGGCGCTGAGCGAGGAGGACCTGGCGCTGGCGGCCCGGCTGGTCGAGGTGGCTGGCGGCAAGAGCTGGACCGAGAACGAGGCGGGCACCCAGCTCGCGGCCGCGCACCGGTGCCTGGCCGACACCAGCATGCCCGACGACGTCCGGGCCGAGTTCGCCGGGATCGCCGAGTTCATCACGGCGCGCCAGTGGTGAGGCGCGCAGCAGTGACACCCCCGGTGGTGACTGGCCCGTTGGCGAGGTGCGGGAGGAGACGATGACGGTCACACGTCCGCGGCCGCAGGGGCGGGCCGCGGCCACCCCTGCGCAGGCGCTTGCCCGCGCCCGCGACCATCTGCTCAGCCTCCAGCACGAGCAGGGCTGGTGGCAGGGTGAACTCGAGACCAACGTCACCATGGACGCCGAGGACCTGCTGCTGCGGGAGTTCCTGGGTATCCGCACCGACGAGCAGACGCAGGCCTCCGCCCGCTGGATCGCCTCCAAGCGGCGCGACGACGGCACCTGGGCCAACTTCCACGGCGGTCCCGGCGACCTGTCCACCACGGTCGAGGCGTATGTGGCGCTGCGGCTGGCCGGGCAGCCGCCGTCGGCGCCGCACATGGCCAAGACCGCGCGGTGGATCCGGGCCCGCGGCGGGATACCCGCCACCCGGGTGTTCACCCGGATCTGGCTGGCCCTGTTCGGCGAGTGGTCGTGGGATGACCTGCCGGTCATGCCGCCAGAGCTGATCTACCTGCCTGCCTGGTTCCCGCTGAACGTCTACGACTGGGCCTGCTGGGCCCGGCAGACGATCGTCCCGCTGACCATCGTCGGGTCGCTGCGCCCGGCCCGGTCGCTGCCCTTCGGTTTGGCCGAGCTGGCTCCCGGCCCCGGCCAGCCGGTGCCGCCGCGGGCCGCCGACGGGTGGGCCACGGTGTTCGGCCGGCTCGACCAGGGACTGCATGCCTACGAGCGGCACGGCCACGCGACGCCGCCGGTACGGGCGGTGCGCCGCGCTGCCATGCGCCGCTGCGCGGAATGGATCATCGCGCGGCAGGAGCAGGACGGCTGCTGGGGCGGTATCCAGCCGCCCTGGGTCTACTCGCTGATCGCCCTGCACCTGCTCGGCTACGGGCTCGACCATCCGGTGATCAAGCGCGGGCTGGCCGGGCTGGACCGGTTCACCATCACCGAAGACACCCCGGACGGCCCGGTCCGCCGGCTGGAGGCATGCCAGTCACCGGTCTGGGACACCGTGCTCGCGATGGTCGCGCTGGCCGACGCCGGCCTGGCACCCGGGCACCCCGCGCTGACCCGGGCCGCCGACTGGGTACTGGCCGAGGAGATCACCGGCCCCGGCGACTGGCAGGTGCGCCGGCCGGCGCTGGCACCGGGCGGCTGGGCGTTCGAGTTCGACAACGACAACTACCCGGACATCGACGACACCGCCGAGGCCGTGCTCGCCCTGCGCCGGGTGCGCGGCACAGGCGAAGACGGTGCCCGCACATCGGCCATCCGCCGCGGGGTCCGCTGGACAGCAGGGATGCAGTCCCGCGACGGGGGCTGGGGCGCGTTCGACGCCGACAACACCTCCGCGCTGGTCACCAAGCTCCCGTTCTGCGATTTCGGTGCCGTGGTGGATCCGCCGTCGGCCGATGTCACCGCGCACGTCCTGGAGGCCCTGGCCGCGGAGGGGCTGGCCGGGAGCAGGATCGCGCGCCGCGGCGTGGTGTGGCTGCTGCGGGCGCAGGAACCCGACGGCTCCTGGTTCGGCCGGTGGGGCGCGAACTACGTCTACGGCACCGGGGCCGTCGTGCCGGCGCTCATCGCGGCCGGCGTGAAGCCCGGCAAGCCGGCCATCCGGCGCGCGGTCGCCTGGCTGGAAGAGCACCAGAACCCCGACGGTGGCTGGGGGGAGGACATGCGCTCCTACGACGACCCGGCACAGGCCGGGCGGGGCGAGTCCACCGCGTCGCAGACGGCGTGGGCGCTGCTCGCCCTGCTGGCGGCCGGCCCGCCCGGCCCCGCCGTGCAGGCCGGCGTCCGCTGGCTCACCGAGCACCAGCGCCCCGACGGCAGCTGGGACGAGCCCCAGTTCACCGGCACCGGGTTCCCGCGCGACTTCTACCTCAACTATCACCTCTACCGGCTGGTCTTCCCGGTCAGCGCGCTCGGGCGGTATCTGGCAGGTACCACGTGACGGCGCAGCCGGCTGGCCCCGGCACCGGGCCACAGCCCGAGGCTTCCGCCGGGCCCGGTCCCCGGCTGGTGGTCTGCGCCCCCCTGCTGCCGGAGGCCAGGGCGGTCCGGCGGGGCGTCGGCGACGGCGGCGTTGTGCGGGTGACCGGCTACGGGCCGGCCCGCGCCCGGCGGCAGGCGGCCAAGCTCCGGCAGGAGACGTTCGGTGCCCTGGCTGTCGCCGGTACCGGCGGCGGCCTGACCCCTGATCTGCGCCCTGGTGACCTGGTGGTGGCCACCGAGGTCACCGACGGGACCACGGCCACCCCGTGCCCGTCGGCGCCGCTGCTGGCCGGCGAGCTGCGCCGGGCCGGGCTGCCGGTCACGGCCGGCCAGGTGGTCAGCGTGGACCGGCTGGTCCACAGTCACCAGCGGGCGCGGCTGGCAGCCGCCGGCGCCCTGGTGGTCGACCTGGAGTCGGCGCAGCTGGTCGCGGGCGCCGGAGGCCGGCCGGTGGCGGTCGTCCGTGCCGTGTCCGACACCCCGCAGCGGCCACTGCACAGCCCGCTGGCGCTGGCCGGCGGGCTGCGCGCGCTCCGCTCGCTGCGGGCGGCCGGGCCGGTCCTGACCCGGTGGGCCGCCGCGGCCGGCCAGCGCAGGGTGCTGCTCGCCGGGCCGCGGTCGTTCTGCGCCGGGGTGGACCGGGCGATCGAGATCGTCGAGAAGGTGCTCGAACGGCAGGGGCCGCCGGTCTACGTGCGCAAGCAGATCGTGCACAACACCCACGTCGTGGCCGACCTGGAACGGCGCGGCGCGGTGTTCGTGGACGAGCTCTCGCAGGTACCGGACGGGGCCTGTGTGGTGTTCTCCGCGCACGGCGTGTCCCCGGCCGTCCGGGAGGAGGCCGACCAGCGGGGCCTGACCGCGATAGACGCGACCTGCCCGCTGGTATCCAAGGTGCACGCCGAGGCGCGCCGGTTCGCCGCTGAGGGATACCTGGTGGCGCTGATCGGGCACGCGGGGCACGAGGAGGTCGAAGGGACACTGGGCGAGGCGCCCGGGGCCATGGCCCTGGTGGAAACGGCCGCCGACGTGGCCAGCCTGCGCCCGCCCGACCCGGGCAAGGTCGCCTACCTCATGCAGACCACGCTCGCCGTGGACGAGGCCGCCGAGGTCGCCGAGGCGCTGCGGGAGCGGTTCCCGGACGCCCGCAGCCCCGGCAGCGACGATATCTGCTACGCCACCACCAACCGGCAGCAGGCCGTGCGGGCCGTTGCCGCCGAGTCCGACCTGGTGCTGGTGGCCGGCTCGGCCAACTCGTCCAACTCGGTCCGGCTGGTGGAGACGGCGGAGCGGGCCGGGGTGCCCGCTCACCTCATCGACGGCCCGGCCGACATCGAGCTGGGCTGGCTGGCCGGGGTCAGCACGGTCGGCATCAGCGCCGGGGCGTCGGCGCCGCCAGCGGTGGTCGGGGAGATCGTTGCCGCCCTGGCCGGCCTTGGCCAGGTGGAGGTCAGTGAGCGAGTGACCACCACCGAATCCATCCGATTCAGCCTGCCCAAGGAGGTCAGGTCGTTATGAGCATGCCGCTGCGCCAGAGCCTGCGGATCGGGGCGTATCTCATGCGCCAGAAACTGGCCCGCAAGGAGAAGTTCCCGCTGCTGGCCGAGCTGGAGCCGCTCTTCGCCTGCAACCTCAAATGTGCGGGCTGCGGGAAGATACAGCAGCCGCATACCCTGCTCAAACAGCGGATGCCGGTAGAGCAGGCGCTGGCCGCCATCGACGAGTGCGGCGCGCCGATGGTGTCCATCGCCGGCGGGGAACCGCTCATGCACCCGCAGATCGACCTGCTGGTCGCCGAGCTGATCAAGCGCAAGAAGTACGTCTTCCTGTGCACCAACGCGCTGCTGATCCCCAAGAAGATCGACAAGTTCGCGCCGTCGCGGTACTTCGCCTGGGCCGTGCACATCGACGGGCTGAAGGAGCGGCACGACGCGTCGGTATGCAAGGACGGCGTGTTCGACGAGGCGGTAGCGGCGATCAGGGAGTGCCAGCGGCGTGGGTTCCGGGTCACCACCAACACCACGTTCTTCAACACCGACACCCCGCAGACGGTGATCGACGTTCTCGACTACCTCAACGACGACCTGCACGTGGACGAGATGATGATCTCGCCCGCGTACGCCTACGAGAAAGCGCCCGACCAGGAGCACTTCCTGGGGGTGACCGAGACCCGGGAACTGTTCCGCAAGGCATTCGGGAACGGGAACCGCAAGCGCTGGCGGCTCAACCACTCGCCGCTCTTCCTGGACTTCCTGGAGGGCAAGACCGACTTCGGCTGCACGGCCTGGGGCATCCCGTCCTACTCGCTGCTGGGCTGGCAGCGGCCCTGTTACCTGATGTCCGACGGCTACGCCTCGACCTACGCCGAGCTGATCGAGACGACGGACTGGGACTCCTACGGCCGCGGCAAGGACCCGCGGTGCGCGAACTGCATGGCGCACTGCGGCTACGAGCCGTCGGCGGTGCTGGCCACCATGGGGTCGCTGCGGGCGTCGATGCGTGCCATCAGCGGCGGCTGAGCCGGCCTCCGGACCCCTGCCGCGGGCCCGCGGCACACGCGGCGCGGGCCCGCCGGGCATAGGCGGCCAGTTCGCCAGTAAATACTTCAATTCCGGGTCAAGCCCGGTAATGGCGGTCCAGGCCAGGTCGATGATGAGCATGTGACAGGACGTGCGGGGGATCGGACACCGCGCGACCCTGCCGCCCCCAGCGTCGTGGCCCCCAGCGTTGGCGCACCCCGCTCCGGTGCATCCCGCCCCCGTGCCGCCGGCGAACCGGGCGGCCCGGCCTGGGTGCCCGCCATCCCCGCGGTGATCACGCTGCTGGTGGTGCTCTACGGGATCGGAGGACCCTCGTTCTGGCGGGACGAGGGGGCGACCCTGTCCGCCGTCCACCGGAGCCTGCCCCAGCTCGTGCGCATGCTCGGCCACACCGACGTCGTGCACGGCGCCTACTACCTGTTCATGTGGTTCGAGGTGAGAGTGGCCGGCAGCAGCGAGCTGGCGGTCCGCTTCCCGTCCGCCGTCGCGATGGCCGTGGCCGCCGGCGGCATCACCGTGCTGGGCCGCCGCCTGCTGTCCACCCGGGCCGGGCTGGCGGCGGGACTGGTCTTCGCGGCCCTGCCGGGCGTGTCCTGGTACGGGCAGAACGCGCGCAGCTACGCCATGGTGACCGCACTGGCCACCGTCGCCAGCTACCTGCTGGCCCGGGCGGTCACCGCTGGCCCGGGCCATCGCCGCCGCTGGCTGGCCGGCTACGGGGTGGCCCTCGCCGCGCTGGGCCTGGGCAACCTCTTCGCGCTGCTGCTGATCCCGGCGCACGCGCTGACCCTGGCCTGGTGGCGCCGGGCCGGCCACGCCGCCGCGGCCGCCGGGCAGCCCGCGACGGCTGGCCGGCGGCCGGCCGCGGCTGGGAGCCAGCCCGCAACGGCTGGCGGGCAGCCCGCGCCGGGTCCTGACCGGCTTCTGAGGCGCGGCTGGCTGGCCGCGGCTGGATCGGCCCTGCTGGTGGCCAGCCCGGTGGCGGTGATCTCGTGGAGCCAGCGAAGCCAGGTCAGCTGGCTGAAGAAGCCTGGCACACATGCGCTCATCAGCCTCGGCCAGATCATCGGGCCGCCGCTGGTGTCCGGTCTGCTGGTGGTGCTCACGCTGGTCCTGCTGGCGGTCAGCGTGATGCGCGGACGGCGGCGGACGGACTGGCCAGCACCGCTGCTGGCGCTGAGCCTGCCCTGGCTGGTGCTGCCGCCGGCCATGCTGCTGGCCGTCTCGGTGGTCCATCCGGCGTACTCGGTGCGCTACATCGTGTTCTGCGCCCCCGCCGCGGCACTGCTGGTCGGGGCGGGCCTGGCCAGCCTGGGATGGGCCGCCGGCGCGACCGTCCTGGCCGTGGTGGTGCTGACCGCGGTGCCCGGCCAGGTGAACGCGCGCCGGGCCGGCAGCCACGGCGAGAACCTCCGCTTCCTGAGCCGCATCCTGGTCACATACGGCCGCCCCGGGGACGCACTGCTGTTCGCGGGCCGCAACGACCGGGAGTTCGCGGCGGCCTACCCGGCCGGGTACCGGCGCCTGCGCGACGTCGGCCTGGGCCAGCACGCTGCGCAGGCTGGCACCCTCCTCGACACCGAGGCGCCCACCCCGGTGATCCGCAGCCGCCTGGATACCGTCACCCGCCTGTGGGCCGTCGAGACCGGCAGCCAGCGCGGCCACGTCCCGATCCTGGCCGGCCTGAACTTCCGCGAATCCCACCGCTGGGTCGTCAGCGGTATCTGGCTGGTCCTGTACACCCACCGCCACCACCCCGGCTAGCCGGCCCGCCGGCCCCTGCCGGCCCGGCGGGCCGCCCCGCCGGCCCGGCCCGCCGCGGATGCGGGTCCCACAGCCACCCCGCAGTGACGCTTCAGGCTCCGCTCAGCCTGGCCCGCGAGCATCTCAGCTGGCGCTGCCCGCGCCCGGCGCCCGCCACGCGCCGCCGTCCGCTGGCCCGCCCCGCACGCTCGACCGCAGCGTGCCGGCCCGGGCATTTCTGGAGGGACCCATGTTCTTCACCTACCTCCGGCGCGAACTGCGCCGGCGGATGCGGCAGGCGGTCTTCATCGCGCTCGGGCTGGCGGTGGGAATCGGCCTGGTCATCACGGTGACCGCCGCCTCGGCCGGCGTCGCCCAGGCGCAGGGGACGGTGCTGCACGCGCTGTACGGGGTGGGCACCGACATCACCGTCACCAAGGCGCCAGCGGCCAATTCCGGCGGCCCGTTCGGTTTCCGCATCAGGAGGGGGCCGTCCGGCTCCGGGCAGCGGCCCAAGGCCGGCACCACGTTCAGCCGCAGCACACTGCTCAACCGTGCGCTGGGCACGCTCAGCTCCTCCTCGGTCACCACCATCTCCGGCCTGCACGGTGTCGCCGCCGCGGCCGGCGCGCTGTCCCTCACCGACCTGGCCATCTCCGGCACCATTCCTTCGGCCCCCACAGGCGGGTCCGGCGGCGCCGGATTCGGGAGCGGGCCGTCCTCGATCAAGACGAGCACGTTCACGGTCAACGGCACCCAGCTGTCCGCGGGCGAGGTCGGCCCGCTCGGCTCCGGCAAGATCACCTCCGGCCGGACTTTCACCAGCTCGGACGCGGCCGCCGACGTGGCAGTACTCGACTCCGGTTACGCCACCCAGCACAAGCTCAC
>Ga0307374_10014621_pt1 | contig 10663 bp, 10 predicted proteins | sample OX3MG_FD_202532 | JGI IMG/M metagenome (GOLD analysis project Ga0307374, IMG submission 202532) | Soil microbial communities from Risofladan, Vaasa, Finland - OX-3 | ecosystem: Environmental > Terrestrial > Soil > Coastal area > Acid sulfate soil | place: Finland: Risofladan, Vaasa | collected... | reverse complement strand
CCACTTCTTCGGGATTCCGTGTTGCGGCGTTACGCACGGGCCAGATCCAGCGCCGACTGCGCCGACTGCGCATAGCTTTCACTGGTGAATGTGGCGCCGCTGATTACGTCGATCTGGGCGCTTTGTGCCTGCAGAACTTCAGTCCGGAGCAAGGGAACCGCTACCGAACTGATATACGCCGATTGCGGCCGATCTGTCGGATATTGCACCGCGACGACGTCAGTGACCTTGCCGCCGGAAACGACGACCTTGACTTGCACGTCGCCGTAGAAGTTGGGAAAGTCCTGACCGGTGTAGCTGCCGTTCTTGAGTCCGCTCGCAGTCGAGGTGGGCGTGGGCGTGGGCGATCCACCCCCTGGAGGAGGACTGCCCGACGCGGTTGGCGTTGCTGCAGCCGTGGGGGATGCGGACGGCCTCAACGGCGGCAGGATGCCGAGACTGTTGGACGGCGGCGTCCGGAAGCTCACCAGAAGCACCAGCACAACGACAGTGGCAATCAGTGTGACGACGGCGCGGATGGGCATGCTGAAACCTCGGCTCACAGGAATGCGAATCGCTCGCGATGAATTTGACGTGCGGGGACGCCGATGGCATCGAGGCTCTCACCCACCCCGAGGAGCATCTCGGGTGGTCCGCAGATGAAGACATCACGATCGAGAATGTCGGGGACCAGGACCCGAAGGACGCGAGGAGCCAGCGGCTCGAGCGGAACCTCGTGCCCGCGCCGACCCACGACGTAATGAATCACACCACCGCGCTCTCGCATCAGTTGGTCCAGTTCCGCCTGAAAGACGACGTCTTCCCAGGCACGAGCGCGATAGATGAGGACGATGGCGTTTCGTTGCAGCGGCAACTCCTCCAGAAGCGCACGGAGTGGCGTGATGCCAATGCCTCCAGCGATGAGCACGACTCGCGGGAGCCGCCGTCGAATCGCGGTGAAGATCCCGTACGGACCCTCCACGATCACGCGGGTTCCCGGCACGAGCTGACGGATCGCCGAGGTGAAGTCACCAACCGCTTTGACCGTTATCCGAATGTACTCACCGTTGGGCGCCGCTGAGAGCGAGAAGGGATGGACTCGCCACCAGAAGCCGCGCGCAAGGAACCGGAATTTGAAGAACTGTCCGGCACGCATCGGGAGCGCATTCAGCTCACGTCCGGTGATGTACACGGACAGCACGCCGGGGGCTTCCTCAGTGATCGCGCTGATGCGCAATCTGTGACGTCTCGCCATGCGCGCTGGAATGACCACGCGAAAGCTCAGTACCAGCAAGGCGGCGACAACGTACAGCGCCACCCAGAAGCCGACTGCGACCGGATCGCGTTCAAAGTCTGTTCCGACTGCGAGCTGATGCGGAAAGCTGAGCACGATGGCCAGGTAGATGTACAGGTGGATGAAGTGCCAGGTCCCATGGGAGAGACGGCGCCGGGCTGCCCGCACCGAGACCACCGCGACGAGAACGAAGATGGCGGTGGCGACGTACGCCATGAGCACGAAGGGATAGGTGCGGAGAAACGTTGTCGTCTCGGACACGAAGGATTGGCCGTTGCTGACGGCATACCCCGCGGTCGTGAAGACCACATGGGCGCAGATCATGTAGACGGTCGCGAATCCCAACCAGCGATGCCAGCCGGCGATGCGGTCGATGCCGTAGAGCTGATCCACCCACGGACTGCGCGACATGAGCACCACTTGCACGAGCGCTGAGTACGTTCCAAGCAGTGCTGTCAGCTGCCCGGCTGCAGATAAGGCAGCGCCCGCATTGGTGAGATTGGCGAGCTGACCGTGCCGCACCCACATCCCGACGACAAGCAGGGCACCTGCAAATACGATGAGGCAGAGATCAGTCGATCGAAGCCCCCATGAGCGGGGGGCGGCTAAAGAGCGGCGCAACTTCACCGAGCTACGCGCGGCGAACGCCGGCGCGCTGCCAACGATATGGAGCTGCCCATCGCGGGGGCCCGCGGCGACCCCGGCGCTTGCCCCCGTCTGCCCCGACGCGGCCGGCTCACCGTGGCGAATCGCAGGAGTGCCGCCGGGCGCGGAGCGAGTGACGACCGGCTGCCGGCGGCGATCAGTCTTACGTTCACGACGCCTTGCCACATCTCGAGCTTAGGGCGGGCATCTGACGGAAGGCTTGCGGTTTCTCACGATGTGACCCAGTCCACAACCGTCGTCAGGGTGTCGTCAGGGGGTGCGACGAGCATGGGGCTGCATGCGCCAGCTCCATCTCCACACGAGGGTATGCCCCTGACCGTGACCGCGCCGTGCGGCAGTCGCGGGGCTAGTGTTCGCACATGCGCCTGCTCGTGGCCGAGGACGACCCCGCACTGCTCGCGGTGCTGGCCAGAGGCCTTCGCCAGCACGGCTACGTCGTCGATACAGCGGCCCGGGGGGATGACGCCCTTGATCTCCTCGACACGGGCGAGTATGCCGCCGCGATACTCGACTGGCGCATGCCGGGGCTCGATGGCGTGGAAGTGATCGTGTCGATCCGGCGCCAGCACCAAACCATTCCGGTCCTGCTGCTCACTGCCCGCGACACGCCTGCGGACCGCATCACCGGTCTGGACTCGGGTGCCGACGATTACATTGTCAAACCGTTCGATTTCGGCGAACTCCTCGCGCGCCTTCGGGCGATGCTGCGCCGAGCAGGAGGAGACGGAGCGCCCTTGATGCGCGTCGCAGGACTGGAGCTCGACCCGGCAACACACGAAGTGCGAAGCGCGGGCGAGCTGGTCCAAGTCACCCCTCGCGAGTACGCGATTCTCGAGGTGCTGATGCGCAGGGCCGGGAAGGTGGTCACGCGCCACAACCTTGCCGAGCAGGTCTGGCCGGATGGCGAAGCGACCTGGAACGCCATTGAGGCACACATGGCCCGCCTTCGAGCCAAGATCGGCGGCGATGCTCGTGTGGCGATCGTCGCTATCCGAGGGACTGGTTACCGGCTGGTCGAGACGTGAGCCGCCCCGCGCGCAGTCTTCGACGCCACACCTGGCGCACAGCGGCGATCGCGGCCGCGATCGTGGGTACCGGGCTCGCTGTGTTTCTCACCGCAACAGACCTTCTGGTCGCGCACAATCTGACCGCGGCCGTGGACCAGCGGTTGGAGCAGCGCATCGCCGACCTCACCCGCAATCCACCGCCGGTCATCGTAGAGGCCGCTCCGGATAACGACTTCGACGAGCCCTTGCTCACATGGGTGGCACCGACTGAAGGGACGTGTCATCCAATCGGAGCCGCGCCGGCCCTCGCATCGAACCTCTGCTCGGTCAACGCTCCCGTGAGCGCCAGCATCGCCGGGACGCCCTTCCGCCTCGGCGGCGCTCAGGTCTCCCCGAGCGAACACGTGGTTGTGGCGGCGAGCATGGCCCCGTCAGCCCATCAGATCGGCACGTTGATCCTTGCCGAACTCATCGTAGGACCGTTTCTGGTCGTCTTCGTCTTCCTCGGGGCACTGGTGATTGGCAGCCGGGTCGGCGGCCCCGTCGAGCGGATGCGTCAGCGGCAATTGGCCTTCACCGCAGATGCGTCGCACGAGCTCCGGACACCTCTCACCGTGATCCAGGCGGAGACGAGCCTGGCCCTTGCAGGTGACGACGACGATTTGCGATCGGCCGTGGGCCGGATCGACCGGGAAAGCGGACGGATGCGGCACATCATCGAGGACCTGCTCTGGCTCGCCCGATTCGACTCCGAACCCGATCCGCCGGTTCCGGTGGCGGTCGACCTGGGAGTCGCGATCAGCGTCGCCGCTCAGCGCTTTGGCGCCGTGGGTGCGGCGCGGGGCGTGGTGATCGCGGCGGACCTGCCTGACGAGCATGCGATTGTCGCGATCCCAGCCGAGTGGCTCGATCGGCTCCTCGGCGTGCTGCTCGACAACGCGTGCCGGCACGCAAGGCAGCAGGTGACGATACGCCTTCGAATCCCGGCCGGCCGCTCGGTCAAGCTCATCGTCGCCGACGACGGCGAGGGCGTTCCAGTGACAGAGATCTCCCGGCTGTTCGAGCGCTTTCATCGAGGCACGACGTCGGGGGAAGGAGCCGGCCTCGGCCTGGCGATCGCCGACTCGGTGGTCACCGCGTCCCATGGTCGCTGGGAGATAACAAGCTCGCCGTCCGAAGGAGCGCGCTTCGGCGTGGTCTGGCCGCTGGCGCGCGGCGCCCGATCCCGCACGGCCGATCTCGGCTCAAAGCACCTGCGCTCGACGGCCCCCGAGGCAGCCGAGGCCATCCCTCCGGGTCCGCGATGAAGCGGCGTCGACACTGCTCACGCGGGCGGTTCGTAGTCGATGCCGTCGGGGTAGAAGAGACGCGATGAGCCGGTTCCCGTGAAGCTCCAGATCACCTGGTCAGTCGCAGGATCCACGACCACGATCCGGCTGTGAAAGTCGTCGCAAATCGCCACGCGATTGCTGGCCAGAGGTATGGCGATCGACGTGTGGTTCAGTTCGGCGACCCCTGAAGGTCGGTAGTACCAGAGCGTCCTCCCGGTGCTGCTGAGGCGGACGACTGCGCCCGGGAGCGAGTAGTCGGTCAGCAGCACCGAGCCGCCGGGCAGTTGCATGGCGTCCGATGGGTATCTGACGGGCGCTCGCACCGACCAGACCACGGCGCCTCCAGGGACGAGCGATGACACCCAGCTGCCGCCGATCTCAGTAACGATCAACGAACCGCCAAACGTGGGGAATGCGCCGTTGGGGTCCGCGAAACTCACCGGCGGGTTATGACGGCACGCGCGGTTGCCCATCGTGCCCAACCAGCGACCCGCCGCGCTGAGGTGCACGAGGCGGCAGTTGACTTGCTTGTAGGAGCGCGGGGGAAGTGGCGTGAGGAGTTGACGTTGCGGTCGACGAGCCACCGGCTATCGGAGTGACCGTCGGCGAGGCGCGGCCGGCGGCAGATGGGGCGCAACCAGCGACGGTGCACAGCAACAAGGCCATCAGCCAGACGACCGCGAGTCGGAGTCGCGTGAGTGTCGCCAAGACTGGTCGCACACACCGTATCTGGACGTCGCGCCTGACGACTCGCTGACAGGGAGCGTGTGAGCATCTCAAAAGGTGTACGACGAAATGCGTGTCAGCGTCCTGTCAGGGTGCTCCTCTACCTTGATCCGGATGACGCAACAGGACGTGTCCGGCAAACGAGCGCCGAACGAGGTCGAACCTGAACGACGCAGGGTCACCCAGGTTGCCGGGATCGAAATCCCACCAACACTCGACTGGGTGTTGGCGCTTGCCCGTGTGGACTCGACACCGCGGCATCGGCAGCCGTCCGTTCCGCGCGTTGTGATCGCAACCTGCATCGCCGTCGTCGTGGCGCTGGCAGCGGATGCGCTCATCGTCGCCGTGGGCACTCATGTGTTTCCATCGACCGTGGGATACGGCCACTTCCGATTCAACGACTATGCCAAACTCACGATCATCGGGGTATTGACTGGCTGCATCGGCTGGCCCGTGGTGACACGAATTTCGTCGACGCCGCGCTGGCTGTATGGATGGCTCACGGTTCTGGCCACGCTGGTGCTGTTCGCGCCTGACGCATGGTTGTTGCTACGCGGGCAACCTTTGAACGCGGTTGCCGTGTTGATGGCCATGCACGTAGCGGTTGCACTGGTTATCTACGTCGTGATGTTGACCATCGCTCCGATACCCAAGGGCGGATACCGGGGTGGCGTCACTACCCTGCGCTGACCTGCGAGGATCAGGGCAACGCCGGTGCTGCGTTCGCCAGCCCAAGGGGACCCTGCTGCACGTGGTTGGCTTCTGATGCCGTGAGCTGTCCATCATTGACAAGGCGCTGAAGCACATACGCCATCCGAGCTTTCGCAGCGGATAGGTGCCGAAGCGGGTCGAGGGCACTCGGTGCCTGAAGAATCCCCGCAAGCAGCGCCGCCTGTGCCCAGTCAAGCGCAGAAGGCGCCACGCCGAAATATCCGCGACTGGCGGCTCGAATCCCGTAGTAGCCATGCCCGAAGTACGCCGCGGAGAGGTACATCGAGAGGATCGCTGTCTTGGTGTAATGCGTGTCGAACTGGAGTGCGAGGGAAACGCGCCGGACGCGCCCCCAAAAGCCCTCGGTCACCGATGGATACAGCATGTGTGCGAGCTGGATCTCGATCGTGCTCCCGCCGAGATCCTGGCCGGTCATGTAGCCCCAGAAAGCGCGCAACATGGCGACGACGTCGACACCGTGATTGGCGTAAAAGGTGGCGTCCTCGGATGCGACGAGCGCCTGGGCGATGTGTTCCGACGCGCCGATCATCTCAGGCGAGGTGGCATGCGCGCGGTCGATCGCGACCACAGCCGCGGGGGCACCTGTCACGCTTGGATCCGTAGCCACGTTGACTTCAAAGGCAATCGCGGCTGCGATGAGGCCCACCAACATCACTCGAGCCAGCAGGCGCAGCCGTCGAACTCGGCCGCGCTGCCATCGGGTTGGTGCGCCCCCGTCCACGTGAGCGGCACTGCCACGAAGTGGCGCATCGAGTGAGGCGGCCGGGGGTTTGGGGGGTATCGAGGTAGTCATATGACCCTGGATCGATGCACGGCAAAGCGGCATCCGTCTCATGAGGAACGCGCATTCAAGCGGCCGCGTTTCGCGGTGGATCGGCAAGATACCGCCGCTTCGCGCACCCGACTGGTTGAGGGACAGGATCACTCGTGTCGTTGGTCGGCCTCCGCATCGAGGGCCCCATGAGGCCCGGGCTATCGGAGGAGCGAGGGGATCCCTGGGCGTGGCTATGGGCATCCCCGAGGTTCCCGTCATGCTCGGCTTTGTCCAGTCGATCGGAAGCTCGGCCTGTGTGCCGCCGGCGCGGCGACGGCCAAGGCTGCGAGCGCGAGAATCGCGAGCACCACAAAGGGAAGCTCAAATCCGCCTGAGACACTGCGAAGCAGACTCACCGTGAAAGGGCCTGTCGCCCCAAGCAGATACCCGTAGAAGAGCATTGACGCCGTGAGGCTGCGTGCTTCGTCCACGCTGGACGTCGTCGCCAAGGGCACGGTGAGCGTCAGCGGGAAGATGCCGCCGGCGCCCACTCCCAAAAGAGCGATCCACAGCCAGGGCAATGAGAGTGGGCTCAGCGCGACAAGAACAAGGCTCAGTGCGGACACCGCTGCGGTCAGGCGCAGTCCTTCGACGAGCCGGCCGCTGCGTTGCACGAGCAGCGAAGCCGTTAGCGCCCCCACCACCTGCATCGCCGTGAAGAAGGAGAGGAGAAGCCCGGCTTGAACCTTCGACCATCCGCTCTCCTCGTATAGCGGCGCCAGCCATGCAAGGATGCCGTAGTACACCATCGACTGAAGACCGAACAGGCAGGCGGCCGTCCAGGCCTGACGCGTCCTCCGGGGCATTGTCGCGTTGATTGCAAGCGGCTGTCGAGGCGCTCGGGCCGCGACCAGTAGCCAGAGCAGCAGGGCGACCACTGCCACCGCCGCCCAGATGGCCAGGGCACCTCGCCAGGTGGACGAGAGGGTCTCGGCGAGACGCGGCGTCCCGAACGCCGCAACCCCGGCGCCAATGTTGATGCCGACGGCGTACATGCCCGTCATGAGCGCACCGTGCGCGGGGAAATACCGGCGCACCACTGCGGGAAGCATCGTGTTACCCGCGGCGATGCCGCATCCGAGGACCACTGCGCTGGCCACGAGCGTGATCGGCGAGGTCGCCCAGTACCGCACTGCCGTCGCGATCCCCACGATGGCGATCGCTCCGATGACGGTGCGCTCCAGGCCGAACTTCGCGCCGAGTCGAGCACTGACGGGCGACGCGACCCCCATCATCACCACCGGGACGGTCGTGAGCAGCGACGCGTACACGAGCGTAACGTCGAGGTCGTGTACCACCTGCGGGAGCACCGGACCTACCGACGAGATGCCCATGCGCAGGTTGAGGGCGAGGACGAAAATCGCAGGCCCGAGCACAGCAGCGGGGAGACGCGGTCGTGCCACCAGGGCGTCGCCCGGCTGATCGGGCGGCACCGGGATCGAGTCTTCTGCGGTCGTCACCTTTCGCGTTGGGCGAATCCATTGCGCTGCCGGCGCAGCACCGTTCCCGTCACAGCTCCCGTGTCGGCGCCCTCGCGGATCACTGCTGTTCCGTCAACGAATACGTGGTGGACGCCCGCACAGAACTGATGCGGTTGTTCGTAGGTTGCGCGATCGATCACTGTGGAGGGGTCGAATACCACCAGGTCTCCTCTGGCGCCTGGACGCACCGAGCCACGATCCGTCATCGCCAGGCGCTGTGCCGGCAGCGACGTCATCTTGCGCACCGCCTCTTCGAGCGGGATCACACCTTCGTCGCGGGAATAGTGACCGAGGACACGAGCGAAGGTGCCATAACTCCGAGGATGCGGGGTGCCGCCGGCGTCAGGGCTCAGAGTCCAACCGTCGCTGGCAACCGCCACGGTCGGATTGCGCATCACCCTGCGAATGTCGTCCTCACCAATTGCCGCGATCACCACCTCGATGCCGCCTCCTTCATCCCGGAGCAAGTCGAGGAAGTAATCGACCGGTTCGCGATCTGCCGCACGCGCCAGATCGGCGAGGGTGTGGCCCTCGACGTTGTTGCGGCGGCCACTGTGGACGGAAGCGATGGTGACCGTGTCCGGCTCGAAGTCGCGTTTGGGGCGACCGTCAGTCGGTCCGGAGAGCGTCTCTGCACGTGCCGCCGCCCGGGTCCGATCATCGCGCAACCGTTCCTGCATCGAGGCGACGCCGCCCTCGAGCATCCAGGTGGGCAAGAGCGCCGTGAGGGTTGTCGATGTTGCGTTGTAAGGGTACTGATCGAGCACGACATCCATGCCGGCGGCTTGCGCCTCGGCGATACGGGCCAGCGATCGCTCGGTGAGTCCCCAGTTGCTTCGCCCCAGCACCTTGTGATGGCTGAGCTGCAGTCCCGCCCCTGACGAGGACGCGATGGTGAGAGCTTCCTCGACAGCCGCAAGCAACGCCGGGCCCTCGTTGCGCATGTGCGTCGCATAAAAGCCACCGTATTCGGCTGCAACGGACGCGAGAGCCACCAGCTCCGCACGCTCCGCATAGCTCCCTGGTGAATAGATGAGGCCGGACGACAGGCCGGCGCACCCGTCGTCCATGGCGCCGGCGACGAGTCCGCGCATGACTCCGAGCTCTCGCTCGGTCGGCAGTCGGCGCTCGAATCCCATCGCCGCGATGCGGACCGATGTGTGACCCACGAGCATCACCACGTTGAGCGCCAGCGGTGCATGGTCGAGCATGTCCGCATAGCCGGCGGCATCGTGCCAGTTCCATTCAAGCGAGGCGCCGAGGTGTGCCGTGGAGTCGCGAAGGAGGCCTGCCCGGTCTGGCGCGATAGGGTACGGAGTGCTGCCGCAATTCCCCGTCACGATTGTGGTGACGCCTTGGCGGACCATCGACTCCGCGCGCGGATAGAGCGGCAGCGTGAAGTCGCAATGCGTGTGCAGGTCGATGAAGCCAGGCGCGACGACGAGGTCCGTCACGTCGAGCGTGACCGCGCCGGGAGGTCGATCGAGAGCCGGTCCCACGTCGATGACCATGCCATCACGCACCACGACATCAGCGATCCGTGACGGCGCTCCACTCCCGTCGATGACCCGGCCGCCACGAAGGACGAGCGAGCCACCGCGATCCAGGGCCACTGGCGACCTTGTCAGCCGGTGGCGTCGGTGACCGACGTTGCTGCCTCGCGAGAGGCGGTCATCCGCATGCCCCATTCGATGTGGCGCTGAAACTGCACGATCATGATCGGGTGGAGGCCTCGCCGTTGCAGACCCGCGTAATCATGCGACGCGATCAGCTTCTTCGCCTCGTCGTCGACCTCCGGGTATCGGCTCAGCACGGCATCGGAGTCGCCGAGAAACTCGACAAAGAGGTCCTCGTCCTCCTGCATGTCGTGAAGCAGCCTGTGCACGTAAAAGTCACCGGCCTGCGGCCGTGGATACATCAGGTGTTCGTCTGGCATCGTCTGTCCTCTCGTCAGAATTCGATGACGGCGTAACCGCAGTGGCCGGAATCCCAATAGGAGTGTCGCTCCGCCTGCACCCGGTCACCTCTGGCGCCGAGGGAGACCGCCCATGTGCGCAGCTCCACCATGCCGATCGCGTCGAGATCCGCTGCGGACATCGACACGAGCTTCTCCGTATCGCCGCCCTCCAGCCAGCCAAGAACGCGGTGGTCGGCTTCCACATCGGGCTCGCTGAATCGATCGGTTCCAGGGAAATGCGACATGCCACCGGTGGACACGATGCCCACGCGCTTCCCGGAGGCCTCCGCCCAGGACGCGATCGCCCTGCCGAGGTCGTGGCAGCGCCGGATGGATGGCTGCGGCGGCACGTAAGCGTTGATGATCAGAGGGATCACTGGGACTTCCAGGCCCTCTTCCACCATGTAATTGAGCGGAACCAGGAAGGAGTGATCGAGGACCTCGTTCTGGCTGAACGCCGGGTCGAAGCCTCGGTCTAGCAGACCGTCCATGAGGCTGTTCGCGAGTTCCGGGCTGCCATTCAGCTCAATCCTACGCCGGTTGAACTGCGCGACAACGGGATTGCCCGTGAAGATCGTGAACTGAGGGACGAGGTTCAGGAAGTGGTTATGCAGGTGATCGAGCGCAACGATGATGAGTGCATCGACATTGTGCTCCTTGACGCTTCGGGCGACAG
>Ga0307374_10014619_pt1 | contig 10664 bp, 8 predicted proteins | sample OX3MG_FD_202532 | JGI IMG/M metagenome (GOLD analysis project Ga0307374, IMG submission 202532) | Soil microbial communities from Risofladan, Vaasa, Finland - OX-3 | ecosystem: Environmental > Terrestrial > Soil > Coastal area > Acid sulfate soil | place: Finland: Risofladan, Vaasa | collected... | reverse complement strand
AGAGCCCTCCTTCTCTAGCACCGCCAGCTGCGATTCCTTCTCGTGCACATCGACGCCTATGTACAGTGGACCATTGTTGCTCATGCCGCCCCTCTTGGCTTGCTTTCTCATAGGTCATAGGGTCAGTGAGGTTTGTTCCGACAACGATGGGTCCCGCATTCTCATCGGATTGTTTCTGCCGAACCTTCAAACGGCCGCGCAATTCTGCCTCCTCCTGATAAATAAAACAAAGAACTGGCTATCATGAGAGGCCCGACGTGACGCCCCTGAACAGGGTTCTCAGGTTCGATTCTTGCGAAACGCTCATTGAGCAAGGTTTCGAATCGCCAAGGATTCTCGTCCGTCCATACTAAGCGGGATTCAGTCGCGCGAGGGGCTGGGTCGTATCTCCTGGCTTTGAACTTGGACGACCAGGCCCTCTGAAGAAACCTATTGCGGCCAAAACTAAGGGACAAACAAGACTTCACAGTAATTGATAAGCCAGGCAATCCGGACTTTGGCAGCACGGAGGCCGGCTGTCTTCTCAAAGATGCGGATTACGAAAGGGCTAGCGTTTCCTGTAGGCTCTGGCCCTAGGTCCTAGTTGCCCAAGACTTCCATCGCTTTGCTCGTCAGTCGGCTGTCCTTGCTCAAGTAGCCGTTCAATTTCTTGGTAGAGGGCTACCGACCTTAGGAGGTCTGTGACTCGAAGGTGCATATGCCAGATTCTTGCTAGACTTGGGAATGTTGTCGCCGATCTTCTTTCGTTGTCAGTTAATTCTTTCATGACGGATTCCAAATCTAGGGGTAGTGTATCCACGAAAACATTCCCCTACCGGTCGTGCTGCCACTCGTTCCGCGGCCTGTCTCTATAGATCTCGATTCCGTTCTGCTCCGGGTCCTGCAAGTACAACGACTCGCTGACTAGATGGTCGGCGAAGCCATCAAAGCAGACGTTCGATTTTTCCAGCGCGACAAATGTCGATGCGAGGCTCTTTCTGCCGGGAACCAGGCTGGCGAAGTGGAACAGTCCGGCAGAATCATGGGGGAATCTCTTGCATGAGGGTCGTGTTTCAGCGTCAAGAGCGGTGTTTTATCGTCACCGGGGTTCTTCTCGCACCCAAGTTCAATCAACTCGAGATTTCCAGTCTCACTCTCGTCGTTGAACCTGCGACGGACTCGTAATCCCAATTTCCCCTCGCAGAACGAGAGCTCTTTCGAAGGTCCCTCACCCTCAAGGTGGGCGGCCTGACGGGATCGATTGATGTTAAGCGAATCCCATCCACACTGCCCAATAATCTTGTTTGAATGTGGGTGCGAGTGCCCTCGCGTGGCTCAGATCTGTCAGGAATGCAGCACGCGCCTTCTCTTATAAGGGAAGGAATCCCACCACCGGTGCGCATGTTCTGCCCAAAGTGCGGGGCGTCTAACAAGGACGACGCCGCTTTCTGCGCCTCCTGCGGAAACAACCTCAAGGTTTCCAGCCCTTCATCTCCAGGGCCTTCCTACACTCCCCCTCCGGAGTTCTCATTGGGGCCGATACCGAGCGGGCCCGCGACCTTCACGATGGCCACTGCCTTCACAAACGCGATCAACCTCCTGAAGAACCCGGCCGCTTTCATGAGGCAGAACAAGGACAATGCCGTTCCTGTGAATTCGCTGATGATCAACTACGTAGCGGTCCTCGCCGCTATCCCGTTCATCGCGACCCTTGTGGGCGACCTTTGGTACTTCGCATATAGGGGGGCCTACGGCTATTCGTTCGCGGTTGCAATAGCGACGTACGTCCTCGATGTCGCCGCTGTCTATGTGATAGGGATGATCATCTGGAGGCTGGGGCCGAATTTCGGGACCACTACTGACCAAGCAAAGGCGACACTACTCGCCGCCTTCGTCTACACGCCCGTGTTCTTGATATCCATCCTGACCATCATCCCCTTCATCGGCTGGATAACATTCTTGGGGCTCATCTATGGTCTCTACGTGCTATACCTGGGACTCCCGATAATGTTGGGCACCCCTCCTGGCAAGGAAATGACTTACATCATCGCAGTCGTTGTCGTCGCAATAATTGTCTACGCCGTGATAGGTGCGATAATCGGGGCGATAACCGCGATCTTCTTCGTCAGGTCGTTCTTCTTCCCCTAGTCTCGAACTTGGTCATTGCCCGGCATTTTTTCGGTGCCGCTAGCCAGGTCCCTTCGAGCTATGCGTTCCAAGGCTTCTGCAGCTGAAAGGTGATCTTGTTGAATTCTGTCCGATGCTTGAGCCTGAGGTACCGGCGATCCTTCCGCTCGCATATTCGTCAGGCCTACATTTGCTTGAGCTGGACCCAGGTGCTCTGAGGAGCATGAGGAAGGGCATCACGACCAAGCAGAGTTCATGCCGCACTGATTATTAGTGGGCCGACGGGATTCGCTTAGTTTTCTAAGCGAGTCCATGGACTGGGGCGGGACTCTGAGAGCCATACGAATTCTCCAAATATGGCCGAGGAGAGAGCGTTTCGCGGAGGTCCGCGTTTCCATCAACATGACGGTAATGCCTCTTGAACCTTGAACTCCCGACTCGCAGGCGAGAAGGTGGTACTCCTCTACATAGCCGCGGTAAACTTCGCCGCGCACATGCTGGTAGCAGCCAACTACGGGTACTTTCGAGACGAACTCTACTACATAGTGAGCGGGCAACACCTGCAGTTGGGGTACGTCGACTTCCCTCCCATGATCGCCTACATCGCTGCCATCTTGAACTTCCTCGCCGGAGACGCTCTGGTAGCCATCCACGTCGTGCCCGCGCTTGCAGGCGCCGCCCTCATCTTCATGGCAGGTATGATCGCAAGGGAATTGGGGGGTAATCGGTGGGCACAGGCGCTCGCGGCAGTTGCTACCATCGTCACGGCCCAGCTCGCCTTCTCTTCGATCTTCTCGATGGACATCCTCGACGCGCTATGGTGGTCGCTGGCCGCCTACCTCCTCGTCCGCATCGTCCGCCGCGAGAATTCGCGCCTCTGGCTTGCGTTCGGGCTCGTCGCCGGTCTCGGGCTTTTCACGAAGCTGACCATCGCTTTCTTCCTGGTAAGCCTCTTGGTGGGGCTGCTGGCGACCCCCGCAAGGAGGAGCCTTCTTTCCAAATGGTTCTGGGCCGGCGCGGCGGTTGCAGTCTCCTTCCTAGTTCCCTACGTCGTCTGGAATGCTATGAACGGGTGGCCGACCCTCGACTTCTACTTCCACCACGGAGGCCTCAACGGAGGTGGGCCGTTGGATTTCGTCCTCCTCCAGATACTCATCGCGAATCCCGTGAACGTCCCGCTAGTGTTCGCGGGTCTGTACTTCTTTCTCTGTTCGCAGATGGGGAAAAGCTACCGGATGGTCGGAATCGCCCTGACATTGCTCTTCGTGGTGTTCACGCTCACCAACGCGAAGCCATACTTCTACGAGGCGGCGTACCCCGTCCTTCTCGCCGGAGGGGCGGTCCTTGCTTCCCAGAAGGCCGGCCTGGTGAGAAGATGGGTACCGAAGGGGTTCATCCTCGCCCTTGCAGTAAGCGGAGTCCTCCTTGCGCCTCTGGAGATGCCACTCCTCCAGCCAGTCGCGTTCGTCAACAGCTACGCCTCATTGACCGGCGTGGCCAACGGGGCAGAGGCCCAAGGGAGTGCCGGACAGTTCCCCCAATATCTCGGAGACCGTTTCGGGTGGCAATCTATGACGGCAACCATAGCTCGAGCGTATGATGGCTTGCCGGAACAGGATAAGACAGGCGCCTGCATATTCGCGTCGAACTACGGGGAGGCCAGCGCGCTGTTCTTCCTTGGCAAGAATTACTCCCTGCCGCCAGTAATAAGCGCCCACAACAACTACTACGTATGGGGGCCAGGGAACTGCGGGGCAGTCCTGATAACTGTCGGCGTGGACCAGTCAGTCCTGCAAAGGTTCTACAGCCGCGTCACGCAGATTGCCACCGTGACGTGCGACTATTGCATGACCAACGAGGACAACCTTCCAATCTACCTCGCGACGGGACCTGCCGCCTCGTTGCAGTCCATCTGGCCGAGCATCAAGGACTTCAGCTAATGAATTCCTTGGTTTTCAGGCTGTTGTAGATCTCATCGAATTCGCGCCGGCTGCCGATGAGCAAGCGTAAAAGACACGATTCAAACCCCAGTTCCGGTAAAGAAGCTCAGAACTGGCTTATTCTTAGCGGGCCCGGCGGGACCCGCGGCTGAACGGGTTCTCGAACTGGATTCCAGCACAACGCCGATTGGGAAGTCCCCCACTCCTAACAAACAGAGCCTGGATTTTGCATGATTCAAATCCTTATATGATTAAGTCCCTCAACAATTCCCAATCGGCTAACCAACAAATGACTCCGGCCCTGGCAGGACGAAGTGTGGCGGTAGGTGTAATCGGGCTAGGCCTGATGGGAAGAGCGATCGCATCCAATCTCCTTTCAAAGGGATACGAGGTTCACGTCTACAACAGGACTAGACAAAAGGCAGAGCCTTTCGTGGCAAGAGGCGCTGCTCTTCACCTATCTCCTAAAGATCTAGCTTCGTCCGTGGAAATTGTCCTTACTTCCCTCACAGACCAAGATGCAATTGATAGCGTGGCTCTCGGCGAAAGTGGGTTTCTTGGCTCGATGAAAAAGGACAGTTTGTGGGTTGACATGAGCACAATAGATCCAGTCGCGTCGATAAGACACGCTGAAGCGGCGCAGCGTGCCGGCGTCGCCAGACTCGATGCACCCGTAGTAGGGAGCGAAGATTTGGCTTCAAAGGGAGAACTTGTTGTGCTGGTTGGAGGGAACAAGGCAGTCTTTCAAAAGTACGAGGGCTTTCTGAATGAGCTCGGGAAAACCGTCGCATATCTTGGCGCAGAAGGTAACGGCCACAAGATGAAACTGGACGTCAATCTCTACTTGGGGCTTATGGGAGAATCATTCTCCGAAGCGCTCGTCTTGTCACAAAAACAGGGATTTGATGCGAAGACTTTCGTGGAGATAATCAACAAGACCGCTCACAGAAACGCCTTCAGCGAAGGTAAGGGCCCAAAAATCGCTGCGGGAAATTTCGTCGCAGCCTTCTCACTGAACAACCTCCTTAAGGACCTCAGGCTCGCTGACAAGCAAGCAAGAGAGACTGGAGCGGTGCTTCCGTTGTCAAATGTCGCTCTAATTGAATATTCCAAAGCCGCTGAAAGCGGCGAAGGAGACAAAGATTTCAGCGTCATCGCCCTCGCTCTCGAAAGAGCGAACAAGTTGGCTCCCTAGTTGACGGAGCGAGCACATGCTTCAAAAGTCGGAGTCGGGCTAGGGGCTATCCCTTCTTCATCTCCGGCAAGACTTTTTTGCCATAGAAATCTATGACTTCTGATTGGTTCGGGGTGGCAACGTGCAACGCCACGTGTGTCGCCCCTGCCTCGCCGAGTTCGCGAAGCGCGGTGATCTGGTCCAGCGGATTGGCGCTTACGACCCAGTCCTTGAGGACTGATTCGAGATCTATCTCTGCCTCAGCACGTTTCTGGATTTCATCTGGGCTGATGTTGTCGAAGAAGCCTGGTCGCCATGCCTTCGGTATGAAGCGCCATTTCTCGGCGGCTTTGCGAGCCTCGGCCTCGCCTCCCACGACCGCCCAGTGCTCGACTATTATCTGCTGTGAGCTCGGATTCCTACCTGACTCGCGCACCCCCTCCTCCCAGGCGCGCTTCAGCTCCACGTGATTCTTCAACAAGCTTGCTCCCGTTATCAGGCCGTCGCCATATCGGCCCGCGAGGCGAGCGCTCTTGGGACCGCCAGCGGCTATGTAGATTGGTATCTTTGATAATGGGGGGTCAAACAACTTGCCTTCCACGTTCCAGAACCGACCCTTGACGCGTTGTTGCTCTCCCGTCCACAGGCCCTTTATGATACCTACTGCCTCGACAAGGCGAGAAGCTCTTTCACCATAAGACCCCCAGCCGCCGCTCGCCGCTCCCTCGTTGAGGTTCTCCCCGGCACCGAGTCCGAGGAAGACTCTTCCGGGCGCAAGGTGACTCAGGGATGCCCACGCCTGCGCCACGACCGCTGGGCGATAGCGGAATATGGGGCAGGTGACTCCAGTGCCTAACGCGATACGCTTGGTCCGTTGAGTAAGAGCAGCAAGGGTCACCCACGCGAAGCCAGCATGTCCTTCGTTCGGCTGCCAAGGCTGGAAATGGTCGCTCGCCCAGACCCCTTCGAACCCGGCGCGCTCGGCGGCTACTCCCTGCTCGACAAGCTCTGGTGGCGCGAACTGCTCGTGAGCGAGTACGTAATAGATCGCCGGATTGGTCGAGGAGTTGCTGTGGGTTGAATCTCGAGAGAAAGCCTTGTCAGATTCCGAGCCGCTGACCTCCATCTAGGCCCCAAACATGCGATTTCAGCTTAAAAAGCATCCGAAGACTTTACCATAGCCCGGCGCACACACTCAAACGATTCAGGTAAACAGTCGGGAAATAGTCGAATTCTGCCTCACGTCAGTCAAATAGGCTCAGAACTGGCTTATTATTAGCGGGCCCGACGGGATCCGCCCCTGAACAGGTTCTCAAAGTGGATTCCCCTCACCTCGAGACGGTGCGGCTTGCGCTCTTGAATGATGTCCCAATCGTGACGATCTTTTACAGACTCCTCTGGTCTCGATCCCCCGGCCCCCTTCTCCTTCACCACCCTGGCAGTAGAGGGCACGGAATCAACCGGGGCGATAAGGTCTGACTTAAATCCGAAAACCGACTCCGAATATCTTATTTAACGTTAGTTAGAGGTTCTCAATAATGAAAATCGTATTTACCGGTTTTATACAACTGGCGTCTGTGTCGTTCGACTCCAATCGATGGCAAGCGCAAGGGGGAACCCGGCCGTGATCCGGATTCAATCATGGGCTGAGGAGGCAAGAGCTGAGGATGCTGACAGGGCGCTAAGGCAGCTCCAGACCCTGAGCACCAAGGACAGGGAGGTGCTCGAGTCGCTGAGCAAGAGGCTGGTCGAAGGGCTCCTCGCCCCTCCGAACGACTTCGCGAAGAAGTACAGCCAGACGTTACCCAATTCGAGGCACTTGCCACTCATGTGTAGAATGTTCGAGAGGCCGGGGCCGCACTGCGATGCGTCTCACTGTATAGCCGTCGGCAGGCTCGATGAGGGCGTTCCTCTCGAGGCCAGTTGCGGGATGGCGATGGCCAGTTGCGGGATGGCGATGGCCAGCAACTTCGAGAACGGGGTAGCAAGTCCGTGAAGGGCGTCCTCCTCCTCACCTACGGCACGCCGAGTTCCTTGGATCAGGTCGAAGCTTACTACACTCACATCCGCGGGGGAAAGCGGCCGGCAGATGCTCAGCTGGCCGACCTCGTATCGAGGTACAAGGCCATCGGAGGTAAGTCCCCCCTGATACGGATAACCGACGGCCAAAGAACGAAGCTGCAGGCCAAGCTGAAGGGCGAAGGCTCTTCGACCCGGGTCTATTGCGGAATGAAGCACTCGCCCCCCTTCATCGCGGACGTCATGAAGCAGGCATCCGAGGACGGGGTCGATGAGATGCTCGGGATACCGCTCACTCCCCATTACTCCAAGATGAATACGGAGACCTACGTGCTATCTGTCGAGATGGCGACCTACGAATCCCCTAACAAGATGAAGCTCGACTTCGCAAAGTCCTGGAACACCAACCCGAAGCTCCTAGATGCGTGGGCGAGGAGGGTAGAGGAGGCCCAGGCCGGCCTTCCCCGCGACTATTCTCTCATCTTCTCAGCCCACAGCCTTCCGGAGAGGACGTTGGCCGAGGGAGACGTGTATAGGTCCAGGCTCCTCGAGACGTCGGAGCTCGTCGCCTCCCGGGTGGGCACGGAGGATTGGTCATTCGCATTTCAGAGCGCGGGGCATACCGGGGAGCCATGGCTCGGGCCTGACATCGTCGCGCACCTCCAGAGCCTTTTCGACGGTGGCAAGCGCAGTTTCCTTATCGCTCCCATCGGATTCGTCTCTGACCACCTCGAGGTGCTGTACGACATAGACGTGGAGTGCATGGGATGGGCCAGCAAGCATGGCACGAGCCTGGTGAGGTGCAAGATGCTCAACGACTCTGACGAGTTTATCGATTGCCTCCACTCCCTGGTCGTCGAGAGGGGTTTTGCCTGATGGCAATGGGGCAGTCACAACTTGTAGGGTCGAGCGTCGAGCGTGGCCAGACGCTCTTCTCTGAGAAGCCCGTGCTCGTGTTCTGGGAGACCACAAGGGCATGCAAGCTCTCGTGCGTCCACTGCAGGGCGTCCGCGATAAGGGAGGCACTCCCCGGCCAACTTACGACGGAGGAAGGGAGGAGGCTGATCGGGCAGGTGGCGTCCTTCGGCAAGCCAGGGCCCACGATGATCTTCACGGGCGGCGACCCCTTGCTCAGGGATGACCTTTTCGAGCTGCTTGGATACGCGACGGAGCTCGGCGTCCGCTTCGCGGTCTCGCCCGCCGCCTCTGACCTCCTCACATACGACGCCCTGAAGCGCCTCAAGGAGGCTGGCGCCGTGGCGATCTCCCTGAGCCTGGACGGGGCTTCCGAAGAGACGCACGACTCGATCCGGCGCGAGCCTGGCACGTTCAGAAGGACGGTCCAAGCGGCGAGAGACGCCGCAAGCCTGGGCTTGAACGCCCAAGTGAACACTACGGTGATGCGTAACAACTTCGAAGAGCTCCCGAAGATCTTCCGCCTCATCACAGGGCTCGGCGTGAAGACCTGGGAGGTCTTCTTCCTGGTGAAGGTCGGGAGGGGAACCGGAGTCGACGACCTCTCACCAGAAGAATGCGAGACCGTCTGCAACCTGCTCTACGACGCGTCACACCTTGGCATCACGGTGAGGACCGTCGAGGCGCCGTTCGTGAGAAGGGTCGCCCTCCAGAGGTCTAGGGTGGCCGACTACTGGACCGGCACCATGTACCAGACGCTCAAAGCAGACCTCCTCCAGGGGGCCGGGGCGGGCACGGGTCGCTCTACTCTCAACCCCAGGGGAACCTTGGACGGCGACGGGATAGTCTTCGTGGGGTTCGATGGCTCGATATCTCCCGGGGGGTTGCTCCCCCTTCCTCTAGGGAACGTCAAGGAGCAGAGCTTGAGGGAAGTCTACAGGGAGAACCTGCTTCTCAGGCAGGTTCGGGAGCGAAAGCTGACCGGGCCGTGCGGCGCCTGCGAGTTCAAGCAGATCTGCGGGGGGAGCAGGGCGAGGGCCTACGCCAAGAGCGGGGACGCCCTCTCTTCCGATTCGGCGTGCATTCTAGTCCACACTTGACCCCCCTCGTCAATGCGGTGGTGCTCTGGATGCACCTGTTCAGCGCCGTCCTGTTCGTCGGCGGGTCCTTCTTCATGTGGATCGTAGTTGTCCCTGCCTCTCACACCCTTACCGAAAACGAGGCGGAGAGGACGCGGATGGTCGGAAAGATTGCGAAGCAGTTTGCCAAGATCGTGAACCCAGCGCTCGCGATCCTTGTCGTGACGGGGCTCTACAACGTCACTTGGTACCTCCCCTCGTTTGGAAGTCTCTTCAGCACCTATGCTGGCCACCTTCTCCTCGCCAAGCTCTCGGCGGTGGCCTCGCTCATCGTGATGATATACATCAGCAACGTCTACTTCGGAAGGAGGATCATGAGATTTGCGAGGGAAGGGAGGCTCGAGGAGCTGAAGGCTCTGAGGAGGGTGAGCAGGCTCATCTCCTTCGCGAACTTGGGACTGATGGTCGTCATCCTTATTTTTGTGGTCGTCATGCAGACGACAACCTAAGCTACTGGTGAACCTTGCCAATCGGGCCATCTAAGACTAATCCCCCAAAAGAACTTGGATGGCTGAAGACATCCAATGGAACGTAATTCCACCTCATTCTGACAAAACAAGCGAAGAACTTGCTTATTATTAGCGGGCCCGACGGTACGTCTACCCGCACGAGTCAAAGCCCCGCCGTTATTAGGAGAAATTCCCCGGAATGGCGTGACCTCCAAGCCGCAGCTGTTCCCGAATAGCAAGTACAGACACCTGCTGGAAGATGAAGCCTTCGCCTCGTGGATAGAGAACATCGCGAGGGGGAGCAAGGTGAACGCCGAGGTCACGCTGCGCAGGGTCGGGAGGATCTGCATGCTCCTTCAGACGACACAGAAGGACCTGGCCGTCATGTCCAAGGGAGAGGCGGGGGCCTTCCTGTTCAGGGTGGTCTCCCGCCTGGAGAGCGACGGCAACAGGAGCTCGACCATCGCCGGGTGCGTCAAGCAGCTGAAGGGGTGGTGGCGCTTCAACGACCTCGAGGTGACGAGGCAGGTGAGGCTTGCCAGGGACGTGGGGGTGTACGACAACGAGCGCGTTCCCTCCCATCAGGAGCTTCACTCCATCTTCGAGCACGCGGACCTCCAGAAGAGGGTCGCCTGCGCCCTCATGGCGTTCTCCGGCGTGAGGCCAGGGGTGCTGGGGAACAGGGACGCGAACGACGGCCTGAGGGTGTCAGACCTGCCCGAGATGGCCATACGAAAGGGCGACGCAGGAGAGGACAAGGTCGAGTTCCTGAAGGTGCCCGCCATGGTGGTCGTTAGGAGGACGATATCCAAGACGGGGAGGCAGTACATCTCCTTCCTGCCCGAGCAGGGGTGCGGCTACGTGAAGCAGTATCTCGAGTGGAGGATGCACGTCCTGGAGGAAAAGATCGACGGCGCCTCCC
>Ga0307374_10014618_pt1 | contig 10665 bp, 9 predicted proteins | sample OX3MG_FD_202532 | JGI IMG/M metagenome (GOLD analysis project Ga0307374, IMG submission 202532) | Soil microbial communities from Risofladan, Vaasa, Finland - OX-3 | ecosystem: Environmental > Terrestrial > Soil > Coastal area > Acid sulfate soil | place: Finland: Risofladan, Vaasa | collected... | reverse complement strand
GCCTCCTACCCGAGCGCGCGGCCGCGTGCGAGCCCTTCACGTTGGAGCGGCGGTTGCCCACAGGCGAGCGCTACGCTCTTCAAGGCCGCGTCGACGTCCTGGACTATGATCGAGGGAGGCTCGTCGAGTGGAGGCGGCAAGACGCTTTCTCGCTGGCGATCCCCGCGGCATTCGCGGTGAGCAAGCTCGACGCGCCGGTGCTGCGCTTGAGCCGGAGAGCCCGGTGCTGCCATTGGCCCGGGTCGCGCAGGCGAGCGTCGGCCTCTTTCGCGGCTGGGGCCCGCGGCTGATGTGAAGCACGTCGGCCACCGTGGGTGCGCGGTGGCCGAGCGGATTGGGCGAACGAGCGGACGCTACGCCGCGGCGATGCGCTCGAGGACGCGTCCCAGGCGCGCGTTGACCTCTTGCGCGACGGGCGTCATCTCCGGATTTCCGACGATGCCGAGCATCGCCTGCGCGTCGATGGCCGAGACCAGCGTGCCGGCGGCACCCTGCTGCACCACGACGTTGCAGGGCAGCAGCAGCCCGAGCTGATCCTCTTGCGAGAGCGCCTGATGGGCGAACTGGGGATTGCACGCGCCGAGGATGACGTACGGGCGGAAGTCCGCACCGATCTTCTCTTTCATCGTCTTCGCGACGTCGATCTCGCAGAGGACGCCGAAGCCTTCCTCCTTCAGGAGCGCCTTGGTGCGCTCGATGGCCTCCGCGTACGGCAGCTTGGTCGTGACGACGCTTCCGTAGGTCAGTTTGGTGGTGGCTGAATCCATCGTGGTGCTCCTCACTCGGTAGTGCAGCGGTGGTTCGGTCCCGCGGCCGGCTTTCCTAGAGAAGACCGGCGGCGAAGCGGAGTTGGACGATGCTCTCGCGCAACCCGACCTCGGCTCCGACGAGCGTCTGTTGTGCCGACGTGTTGCGCAGCTCGGCGTCCTGGAGCTCCAGCGCCGTGGAGACGCCCCCGCGGTAGCGGACCTGCGCGAGGCGCAGATTCTCCGCGGCCAGGTCCGCCAGACGCTGAGCCGCCGTCACGCGAGAGGTTGCCTCGTTGACGTTCAGGTAGGCTTGGCGCACCTGCAGCTCCACGCCGTCCTCCAGTTGGTTGAGACCGATCTTCGCCTGTTCCACGCCGGCGCGCGCCGCGGCGACGCGTCCGGAGGTGTACCCATGGTCGAAGAGGGTCCAAACCGCGCTGAGGCCGATCGAGAACTGGTTGTGGTATCCGCTCACGACGGCGGGCTGCGTGTTCCCGTTGGCGACCGTGAGGCCGATCTGCGGGAGGTACCCCGACTTGGCCTCGTTCACCGCGGCTTCCGCCGCCGTGACGGAGGCTCGCGCGGCGGCTAGCTCCCCGCGGTCCGTGCGCGCGCCGGCCAGCAACGCGTCCAAGTTGAAGGAGGGCGGTGGTGCGCCGGTGAGGTCGTCGGTGGGCTCGTAGACGTTGGTCAACGGCACGTTGAGCGTGTTGTCCAGGTTGGTCTGCGCCAGCTCGACGGCGTTGGCCGCTCCGATCGCGTTGACCCGCTCGTTCGCCAGCTCGGTCTCGGCGCGCAGCACGTCCGCCTTGGGGATCATCCCGTTGGTGTAGAGCTGCTGGGCCTGCTTGAGGTGCTGGTCGGCGACGTCGACCGCGCGGTTGGCCACGCTGGCCAAGCGCCCTGCGGCGATGAGGTCGTAGTACGCTGTGCTTACCGCGGTGACCACGGCACCGCGTGCTTCGCGTTCGGAGGCGCGTGAAGCCGCCAGGCCGGCGGCCGCCTGGCCGACGCGCGCCGCGGTGAGGCCGCCGTCGAAGAGCGTGTACTGCAGTCCGATGAGCGGCACGTTGGTGGCGTTGGTGGTGCTGAACGGAAGCTCGCCGAAGGGTGTATCCAGCTTGGCCACCGGGTTGACGTACTGATAGGTGTCGCGCAACGCGACGCCGGGGAGGCGCGGCGATTCGGCTTGGCGCAGTTGCGCATTTGCCGCGTCCACGCCCACCCGCGCCGCGCGGTAGCTGAGATTCTGTTTGAGGGCGACGGCCACCGCCTGCTCCAGCGAGAGCGGCGTCGCCGCCGGCGCGGGCTCTGCCGCGCCGGCGATGACGGGGAGGAGCGTGGCCGCAAGCGCTAGGGCGGCGATGAGCTTACGCATGCTCCATCTCCTTCCAGGCGGGGCCAGGGAGCTGCGTCGACCGCAGGGTGACGTACTGCTTGCCCTGCAGCTCGCCATAGGCTCCCGAGAAGACCACGTTCACATGCTCCACGACGAACGGCCCCGAGAGCTTGGCGACCGCATCGACCGCGTCGCCCTCTCCACGGAAGACCTCGGCCTCGAGCTCTACGGTCTCGCCCTCCACCAACCGAGGCAGCGACGTGGACTCCATGACGAAGCCGTCGAGCTCGGGGAAGGTGACGAAGGTCTGCATGGCCACGGGTTCCTCCGGAAGGGCCTCTTCCGCCGCGCCCAGCGCGGCCGGGCCGGCGGCGCGTTGGCCGACGACGCGCTGGTAGAGCACCGGGATCGCGAGCACCGAGAGCATCGCCGAGGCGGTCATGCCGAAGACCAGCGCCCACGCGAGGCCGCTCCACACCGGGTCCGCGGCGATGACGATCGAGGAGAGCACACCGGCGGCTGCCGTTAGGAAGACGGGCCGCGTACGTGCCGTCGTGGCCTCGATCAAGGCGTCGCGCAGCGACGACCCCTCCTTGATCTTGTCCTCGATGAATTCGATCAAGATGATCGAGTTGCGCACCACGATGCCGATGAGGGCGATCAGCCCGATCATCGCCGTGGCCGAGAAGTAGACGCCGAACGGCGCCAGGATCGCGAAGCCCGGCATCACGCCGATCACCGCCAGCGGCACCGCCGCGAGGACGACGAACGGCGTGGCGAACGAGCGGAAGCGTGCCACCAGGACGAAGTAGATGAGGATGAACGCGACGAGCATCGCCCGGCCCAGGTCGGCGAAGACGGTGTTCGTCAGCTTCCACTCGCCGCCCCAGTCGATCCGGTAGCCTTGCGGCAGCGGATGCTTCCAGAGCTCGAGGGCCATGTCGATGACGGCGTAGGTGGAGCTGCGCCCGGCCATCTCGGCGCCGACGTACGTGACGTTCTCGTAGTCGTCACGGAAGAGCGGCTGCGAGACCTGGCTTGCCACCACGTTGGTGACCGCCGAGAGCGGCACCATGCCGCCCATGCGCGTGGGGATCTGGATCGACGCCAGCGCCGCCGCGTTCTCGCGGTACTGCGGCGCGAAGCGCACGAAGATGCCGACGGGCCGCGGGTCGTTTTCGGTGTGCAGCGTCGAGACGCTGGCGCCGTGCAGGGCCATGCCCAGCGTTTGCGCGATCTCGGCGGTGCTCACGCCGGAGAGCGCGGCCTTGCGCTGGTCCACCTCGAGCTGCAGGCTCGCGGGCAGGGCCTTGAAGCTGGAGTCGACGTCGACCACGCCCGGCTCGCGCTGCATCATGCCGATGACGCGCGAGGCGACGGCCCGCCGGACGTCGGGATCGGGCCCGTAGATCTTGGCGAGGATGGTGTCGCGAACGGGCGGCCCCGGCGGCGTCTGGAGGATGCGGACCGTGGCGCCGTACTTGGCCGCCAGCTGCTGCAGCTCCGGACGCAGCCGGCGCGCCAAGACCGCCGACTCCGTCTTGCGCTCCTTCTTGGGGAGCAGGTTGACGCGGATGTCGGCCTGGTTCGGGGAGTTGCGGAAGACCGTTCCCTGGAGCAGGCTCGAGAGGTCGGGGATCGACGGCGTGCCGACGAAGGTCTCGTAGTTGGTGACCTCCGGCGTCTTGGCGAGCAGGGCTCCGAGCGCGTCCGCGATGACCGTCGTGTTGGCGACGGTGCTCGACGGCGGCGCGTCGATGCTCACGAGAAAGGTCGTCTCGTTCGAGCGCGGCAGCATGCGGAACTGAACGAGTTTGACCACGGGCAGGGCCGCGCTGCCGATGAACGCCAGCAGCAGCACCACCAAAAAGAGGCGCCCGGCCCGCGGCTTGTCGATCAGGGTGATCAAGGCGTTGCGGAAGGGCGCGACCCATTTGGGGATGCCGTGCGCGACCTTGGTCTTCTGGTTGCGCAGCAGCGCGTACGTCGCCCACGGCGTGATCGCGAACGCGATCAGGAGCGAGGCGAGCATGGCCACGGGCACGTTGATAGGGATGGGGCGCATGTACGGCCCCATCATTCCCGAGACGAAGAGCATCGGCAGGAACGAGAGCACGACCGTTATGGTGGCCAGCGTGGTCGGACTGCCGATCTCCTGGACGGCGCGGATGGTCGCCTCGGCCTTCGGGGCGTCGGGGTCCGCGTGGTAGTGACGGTGGATGTTCTCCACGATCACGATGGCCTGGTCGACGAGCAGACCGAGGCCGAGGATGAGCGCGAAGAGCGAGATGCGGTTGATGGTCTGGCCGGCGAGCATGCCGGTTCCCAGCGTGACGAAGAGGGTGAGCGGAATCGCCGTCGCCACCACGAGGGCCTCACGCCAGCCAAGCACCATGAGCAGGACCACGACGATCACGATCGCCTCGACGAGGCGCTCGATCAGCTCGTTGACGGCGTCGTTGGCCTTCTCGCCGTAGTTGCGGGTGATCGAGACGTCGACTCCCGGCGGCAGCTCCGTGTGCTTGACGGTCTTGAGCACCTGGTCGGCCACCGCCACGGCGTTGCCGCCGGCCTTCTTGGCGATGGCGATGCTGACGCCGGCCTCGGGCGCCTTGGAGAGATCTTTCGCCGCGCCTCCGTAGGCGAATTGGGTCTGGGCCTCCTCGGGGATCCAGCCCATCTCCACCTTGGCCACCTGGCCGAGCGTCACGGGCTGCCCGTTGCTGACGCCGACGATCTGCGAGGAGACTTGCCGCACGTTGCTGTACGCGGTCCCCGCGTGGATGAACAGCTCGCTCTTGGCGTCGCGCACCGTGCCCACGGGCTGCGTGAGGTTGGTGACGCCCAGCGCCTGCGCGATCTGAGGCGGCGAGATGCCGTAGGCGGCGAGCCTGACGGGATCCAGCGTGACGTTCACTTCGCGCGGTCGCCCGCCGTACGTGTCGATCGTCGAGACGCCGGGGATCGGGCCCACGGCGTCGATGATCCGCTGGGCGGCATCGTAGAGCTGTCCCCGGTTGTAGTTCTTGCCGTGCAGGGTCAGCACGACGATGGGGATGTCGTCCACGCTCAGCGGGGTGATCTGCGGCTGGGATGCTCCCGGCGGAAGCTCGTTCAAGTGGGCGAAGATCTGATCGTACAGGTTGACGAAGGAGGTGGTCGGATCGTCGCCCACGTGGTAGAGCACGGTCATGATGGAGACGTTCTGGGTCGAGACCGAGTAGATGTGCTCGATGCCCGGAATCTCCTGGAGCACGCGCTCGCCGCGCTCGGTGATCAGCTTCTGCACCTCCTGCGAGGAGGCGCCGGGGTACTGGGTGACGATCGTCGCCGCGGGCATCGTGATCTGAGGATTCTCCTCGCGGGGAGTCCCCAGGATCGCGATGATGCCCCAGACGCAGATGGCGACGACGATCGCCGGCGTCAGCTTCGACTGGAGGAAATAGCGGGCGAGCCGGCCCGCGAAGTTCTGACCCTGCATCAGTGCGATACCGTCACGGAGGCGCCTTCGGTGAGACGCTGGAGGTTGCTCACGGCCACGCTCGCGTTGCGGTCCTCGACGCCGCGAACCTCGACCATGCTGCCCGTGATCGTTCCCGTCTGCACGGGGACGAAGGTAGCGGTGCCGTCGCGGACCACGAAGATGCCGCTCTGTCCAGCGCGGGTGACCAGGGCGCCGAGCGGAACCGCCATGCCCTCGTGCGCGCCGCCGGAGAAGCTGACCCGCGCGAACATGCCGGGCATCAGGCTGGGCCGGTCGTCAACGGCGATCTTCACCGTCGCGGAGCGCAGGGCCGGATTCTCGGAGGGGACGATGGCGCGCACGTGACCCGGGACGCCCTTGCCGCCCACGGCATCGACCCGCACGCTGAGGCCTTGCCCCGGTGCGAGGCCCGCCACGTCGTCCTCGGGGACCGCGACGTCGAGCTCGAGATCGTGCGTGTTCTGGAGAGCGACCACCGGGCTTCCGGGACCCACCACGGCGCCCGGATCGACGAACTTGCTGGTGATCACGCCGGAGAACGGCGCGGTCAGGGTGGCGTCGCGCAGAGGAACGCTCGCGGCGGTCACGCCGGCGCGGGCCTGCGCGGCGGAATCGGAGGCGGCGCTCGCCTGCGCGGTCGCGGCCTGATAGGTGTTGGTCGCGCCGGCGACTCCAGCCTTCGCCTGAGTGACCCCGGCGCGCGCCGCGGCCAGGTTGGCTTGCGTCTCGTCCTCCTGCTGCTTGGAGATGGCCCCGGCCGCGTAGAGCGCGCTCATGCGGTCGGCGGTCGTCTGGGCGAGCTTGCGGTGGCTCTCGGCGGAGGCCAGTTGAGCCTTGGCGCCGTCGACGGCCGCGGCGGCGGCCTGCAACGCCGATTGGCTGGCACGCTGGTTGGCGGCGGCCGCTGAGGCGCCCGCCTGGGCCTGCGCGAGGCCCGCGCTGTAGCCGGAGGTGTCGACTTGCGCGAGGACCTGGCCGGCGCTCACCCGGTCGCCGACGCGCACGTCGACGGCGACGATGCGCCCCGCCGAGATGGCGCCGACGGTCACGGAGCGGACGGCCGTCAGGGTCCCCGAGAGCTCGACGGGCGTTGAGAACGACGCCGTGCGGATCGGCGCGACGGAAACGGCGATCGGGCCGGCGCCGGTTGCGGTGGGCTGCGGCGCGCCGCCGTGCCCGCCGCAGCTCGCCAGCAGCAGAGAGCCGCTCGCCATGAGGGCGGCGGCGAGGATCCCGCGCTTCTTGGGGTCGATGGTCGTCTTGGTCATGTCAGCGCACCACCGGGAGGCCGGAACGCATCCACGCATAGATGCCTCCGCTCAGGTTGTAGAGATTGGCGAAGCCGTGACGCTCGAGCGCCGCGCAGAGGTGGCTGCTCCGGCTGCCGGAGGCGCAGATGAGAATCAGCTCGCGGTCGCGGGGCAGCGAGTCGAGCTCCGCGGCGAGCCGTCCGGCCGGGAGGTGACGAGACCCCGGAAGGTGACCGTGCGCCCACTCGAAGTCCTCGCGGACGTCGACGACCAGGGCGCCGGCGTCGATGAGCTGCTTGGCCTCTTGCGGCGCGACGTCGCGGACGGACGAGCTCTTTCGGAAGAAGTTGAACACGCTTGTTGCTCTCAGTCTGTGTTGCGGCCGAACGAGAGGATGTTGGAGAGGAGGCACCAGCCGGTCAGTCCGGATTGAAGCAAGTTGGCTCCCACGAACGCCGTCAGCCAGAGCCAGCGGTGATCGAGCAGCGAGAGGCCCAGGCTCGCCAAGACCAACGTTCCGGCGATCGCGCGGACCTTGGACTCGACGCCCCAGCCGTTGTTGCACGCCGGGCGCCCGAGGCGTTGAAACAAGGAACTGCTTGCCATGAATACCTTTCCTGTCGTCTTGGGAGCATGCACACGGTTTCATGTACTCGCTCCCGGAGAAGGATTGAGGAACCGACGGTGAAGACATGACGGTTATACAGTACCCCGTAGGGTATTGTCAACAGCATACCCGGTAGGGTAATATGACGCCATGGCGACGGTGAGAAGGGAAGACGGCGGTGATGCCGCCCTCAACGTCTCGGATGAGGTGGTCGCGGACGTGACGGCCCGCCTCCGGCGCGTGGAGGGCCAAGTGCGCGCCGTGCAGCGGATGATCGCCGAGCGTCGGGACTGCCACGCGATCGCGCAGCAGATGGCCGCGGCGAGGGCAGCGCTGGAGCGGGCGACCGTTCAGTTGATGGCCAACAGCATGGCCGAGTGCATCCGCCCCAAGTCCGAGGGGGGCGTCGATCAGCGCGAGCTCAAGCGTCTCACGGAGACCTTCGTCAGGCTGCTGGCGTAGCCCGCGTCACGCGCCGATGACGCGCTGTCCGCCCAAGTACGGCACCAGGGCCTCCGGCACGCGGATGGTGCCGTCGGCTTGTTGGCCGTTCTCGATGACCGCCACCAGCGTACGCCCAACGGCGAGTCCGGAGCCGTTGAGCGTGTGCACCAGCTCCAGCTTGGACTTGGCGTCGCGCCGGAAGCGGATATTGGCGCGGCGCGCTTGGAAGTCGGTGCAGTTGCTGCACGAGCTGATCTCCCGGTAGACGCCTTGGCTGGGCAGCCACACTTCGAGATCGTAGGTCGCCGCCGCGTTGAAGCCCGTGTCTCCGCCGCAGAGCGCCACGGTGCGAAACGGCAGCTCCAGTTCCTTCAAGAGATTCTCCGCGTCGCGCGTGAGCCGCTCCAGCGCCTCGAAGCTTGCATCGGGCGCCGTCAGCCAGACCAGCTCCACCTTCTCGAATTGATGCTGGCGGATGAGGCCGCGGGTGTCCTTGCCGGCGGCGCCGGCCTCTTTGCGGAAGCACGGGGTGTACGCGGCATATCGGCGCGGCATGCTCTGGCCGTCGAGGATCTCGTCGCGATGGAGCGCCGTCAGCGGCACCTCCGCCGTCGGGATGAGGAAGAAGTCCCAGTCCGACAACTGGAACATGTCGTCGCTGAACTTGGAGAGCTGCCCCGTCGACCACATGGTCTCGCGGTTGACGATGATCGGCGGCGAGATCTCCGTGTATCCGGCGCGGTGGCCGCGATCGAGAAAGAAGTCGACGATCGCGCGCGAGAGCCGCGCTCCGTCGCCCACCAGGACGGCGAAGCGCGAACCGGCCAGCTTGCGGGCGCGCTCGAAGTCGAGGATTCCCAGGCGCTCTCCCAGCTCCCAGTGGGGCTTCGGCTCGAAGTCGAACGTGGGCGGCGTGCCCCACGCGCGCACGACGACGTTGCCGCTCTCGTCTGAGCCGTCCGGAACGATGTCGGCGAGGATGTTGGGGATCTGCTGGAGCTGCTCGTCGATGGCGGCGTTGGCCGCGGCCCCCTCCCCGTCGATCCGGGCGATCTCACCGTCGATGTCGGCGAGCCGCGGGCGGAGCTCCTCGGCGGCGGCGCGCTTGTCGGCGGCTTTGGCGATCGAGGACGAGAGGGTGTTCTTCTCGGCCTTGAGGGCGTCGCTGCGCGTCTGCGCCTCACGCGCCGTGCGGTCGAGCTCGACGAGGCGCTCCACCACGGAGGCATCCTGGCCGCGGCGCCGCAAGGAGCGGCGAATCGCCTCGGGGTCGCGCCGGAGCAACGAGCGATCGAGCATGAACGAGTCGAACCCTTCCGGAAAGAGACGATTGCAGGACCGTAGTCCGAAAGGCTCCTAGTTACCGTTCATGAACGACGCACTCCTACCCGGGCGCGGCTTCGACGCCGAGAGCCTCCCTTCTCCCGAGGCGGGCGTCGCCACCGTGCTGGAGCGATGGTGTCCGGCGGAGCTTCCCGTCGAGGAGGTACCGCTGGCGCGAGCCGTCGGCCGCGTGCTGGCGCGGGATGCGCGCGCCGATGCGCCGGTGCCCAGCCGGCCGCGGTCGATGATGGACGGCTATGCGGTGCGCGCCGCTGACGTCGCCGGCGCGAGCGCCGGCCACCCGGCGCGCTTGGCCGTGGTGGCCGAGATTCGCATGGGGGCCGCGCCCCCGCGCGCGCTGGCTGCCGGGGAGGCGATGCGGATTCCCACCGGAGGCGTTCTCCCGGAGGGGAGCGACGCGGTCGTGCCCCAAGAGGACGCGCGGGGCGGCGCCGACGGCGCCGTGGAGATCGTCGAGGGCGTCGCGTCCGGAGAGTTCGTCACGCGCGTGGGAGAGGATCTCGCTCCGGGTGAGACCGTGCTTCCCGCCGGGCGGCGCCTGCGCGGGGTGGAGATGGGCTTGCTCGCGACGCTCGGTTGGGAGCGGGTGCCCGTGCGCGCACGACCGGTCGTCGGGGTGCTCTCGACGGGCGACGAGCTGGTCCCCGCCGGATCCGAGCCGGGCGTCGGCCAGGTGCGCGACTCGAACCGTCACGTCGTGGGCGCGGTGTTGGAACAGATGGGAGCGCGCGTCGAGCAGCTTCCGCACGTGGGCGACCGCGCGCAGGAGCTGGAAGCGGCGCTGCGCGACGGCTTGGCGCGCTGCGACGCCATCGTGCTCACCGGAGGCTCCTCCGTCGGGGAGCGCGACCTCACGCCGGCCGCCATCGCCGCGCTCGGTGAGCCGGGCGTCGTCCTCCACGGCATCAAGGTCAAACCCGGGAAGCCCACGCTCTTCGCCTCGGTCGGCGGCAAGCTGATCATCGGACTTCCCGGCAACCCGACGTCCGCCGTCACCATTCTGCTGGCGGTCGCGCGCCCCGTCATCGACGCGCTCGTCGGAGCGACGCAGCCGCAGCCTCCGCCGACGACGGCGCGCATGGAACATCAGATCCGCGGCCGCGTCGGCTGGACGTGGTACGTCCCCGTCTCGCTCCATCGCGTAGCAGCGCAGACCGTCGCGCGACCGCTGCAGCTGAGATCGAGTCACGTGGCGCTGTTGGCGCGCGCCGACGGATACGTGCGCATCCCACCCGAGCGGGGCATGGCCGCCGCCGGCGAGCTCGTCGAGGTGCACCCGTTGTCATGAGCGTCGCATCGGCCTCCCGGGCGCGCGTGGATACTGCCGTGGTGGCCGCGACGATCGCCGTCGCCGCGATCGTGGGCTGCGCGCACGGCGGCGGCCGCAGCGCCGCGCCGACGCCGCCTCCTCACGCCGCTCCGCGCTCGACCGCGTCGCCGCTGCCGCC
>Ga0307374_10014617_pt1 | contig 10665 bp, 10 predicted proteins | sample OX3MG_FD_202532 | JGI IMG/M metagenome (GOLD analysis project Ga0307374, IMG submission 202532) | Soil microbial communities from Risofladan, Vaasa, Finland - OX-3 | ecosystem: Environmental > Terrestrial > Soil > Coastal area > Acid sulfate soil | place: Finland: Risofladan, Vaasa | collected... | reverse complement strand
GCCCATGACAGTCCGGCTCATCGACTCAACGGCAAACGCTACCATGAGCATTGGCTCCACAACCTCATGGCGTCAACCTCACTGATGGGCTTAAGAAACCACACACCTGCAATCCGATAGAGTCAGCGTTTTTCAATGGACGATCGGCTGACGCCCGAATCAAGCTTAGGATCGTCGTCGTCCTGCGGTAGGTAAATGGGCGCAGGCGTCTCCACGGCATCCACCGCCGGCTCGCGGCTAAGCCACGCGGACAAAAGTAAACCGACTAATAGAGATATCAGCGCAAGCGCTGTTTTGCCGCGCAGCGACGCGGCCTCGCTTTTAGAGGGCATTGCCTTGCTCCTGTTCCCAGAGACAAGAGCTTAGTGTCGGCAATCCGTTCGTCGTTACCGTCTGAATTGTGGTTAGACAAAAAACAGGCGCCGCGAGCGTCCGATCAGAAGCGGCGCCGACTGCTGGCCGCATCGTCTTGATTGACGATCGATCGTTTCTCGCCTAGCCTAGGGATGACTTGCATGCCCCATGAGCAATTTCCGAGGAGTCCATCGCCGCGAGTTTCTCCGCATCGGCGGCGCCGGCTTCGCTGGTTTGTCGCTGGCCAACTTGCTGCGCGCCGAGCAATCTGCCGCCGGGCGCCCGGCGCCACGGGCGAAGGCTTTCATCTTCGTCTACTTGGCCGGCGGCCCCAGCCATCATGAGACTTTCGATCCCAAGCCCCTAGCGCCGATGCGCATCCGCGGTCCTTGGGGCGCCATTGCGACCAGAGTTCCCGGAGTCTCGTTCGGCGAGATGCTGCCGCAGCTCGCAGAACGGAATAACCGCTTTGCCCTGCTTCGCGCGCTGAACCATGCCAATAGCCTGCACAATCCGTGGCCGGTAATGACCGGCAACATGCAGCATCGCACGACATTGACCGCGGCGGCGGCGTTCCTCAAACGCGAAGACGATCGCGAACTGCCCGCGTTTATCAACTTGGGACCGAAATTGTCCATCGGCGCGGGCATTCTGGGCGCCAGTCACGAACCGCTGGAGGCGCCCGATCCGAGCCGTGCCGAGCGGTCTTTGGCCGATTTCACTCTGCAGGAGGACGTCGATCCCGACCGACTCGGCCATCGCGAGCGTCTGCTGCGAAGCATCGACCGTCTCCGCCGCCGCGGTTCAGACGCAGGATGAGATGCATCAGCGGGCATTGAACCTGTTGACTTCGAATCGAGTGCGCAGCGCATTTGATCTGGCCCAGGAGCCCGATGAACGACGCGACAGGTTTGGCGCCAACAGCTTCGGGCAATCGTGTCTCCTGGCCCGGCGTCTGATCGAGGCCGGTACGCGCTGCGTCCAGATCAATTGGTACAACCGCGAAGACGGTTTCGCCGTGGGTTGGGACGTTCACGGCGACGACCAGACGGGCCTGGTGCGCATGGAGCAGCAGCTTTGCCCGAGATTCGATCAGGGAATGTCAGCCTTGATCGACGACCTCGACGAGCGGGGAATGCTCGACAGCACGCTGGTCATTGCGACCGGAGAGTTCGGACGCACGCCGCGGATCAGCAAGCTCGGCGGTCGCGATCATTGGCCTTATTGTTTTTCGGCGCTGCTCGCTGGGGGCGGCGTTGCCGGCGGGCGCGTGGTTGGCGCAAGTGATGCCCAGGGCGCCTATCCCGCCGGCCGACCGGCGAGCCCCGCCGACCTGGCTGCGACCGCCTTTCAGCTTCTCGGGGTTAATCCCAACCAGGACGACCGTCTCCGCCCGATGGTCTTCGAAGGACATGCGATTGAAGAACTGTGCGGCTAACCCGGCCTGCATTGCATGTTTTACGCCGCTCGGCGCGGCGGCGATGTGGCTTCTCGCTGCGGCGGAGGTCCATGCCCAGTCGTCCGAGGCGGCCGCGCCGCCTCGACCGCTCTTGATCGCTTTCTCGTCGTTCCGCGATCGGCCGGCATTCGCTTCGCTGTATCTCTACCGCCACGACGGGGTAGGCAAGGGAAGCATCCTTGCGGCGGTCCCCGCGGCGTCCGAACGCGGCGATACCCATCCTTCGCTGAGCGCCGACGGCTCGTTGTGTCTCTACACGTCGAAACAGGTGGGTGGCTTCTCGCCGCAATTGCAGTTTTTCGACGTCTCGCAACGGCAGATCCTGCCCGGTCCTGCGTTGAACGGCGAGTTTGCTGCGAGAACCGATGCCAGCCTGTCTGGCGCGGGCAACCTGCTCGCTTTCTGCGCCTGGGACCGCCCGGGGCAAGCCGGAGGCTGGGACGTGTTGCTCTACGATCGCAACGCGAGCGGTTTCGTCGAGCTGCCCGGCTTGAACTCCGAAGACAACGAGCGCGAAGTCGCGATCAGCGGGGACGGGCGTCTTCTGGCATTCGTCTCGGACCGGCCTGGCTCGCTCGGCTTGTCGGACATTTATTGCTATGACTGCCGCGCGAAGCAGCTTGTCGCGCTGCCCGGCGTCAACTCCCCGCGCCGAGAGCTGAATCCGGCGCTCAGTAACGACTCCCGGCTGCTGGCGTTCGTCTCCGACCGACAGGGCGGCGCCGGGGGAAAGGATATTTATGTCGCCGATCGGCAGACTCGGGAAGTGGTTTCGCCGCCCGGACTCAGCTCGGCCGGGCATGAGCAGACGCCCGCGTTCAGCCCTGACGGGCGCTATCTGGTGTTCGTCTCTGAACGAATCCGAGGCGCCGGCGAGCGTGACATCTACCTCTATGACCGGGCACGCGGCACGCTGCTTGACACGCCTGGGCTGAATTCGTCCGCCGAAGACTTTGATCCGTGCATCGGCTGGGCGCCGCGATGAATGAGCACTCGCAGAGCCATTGTGTGCGTGACGCGTTGGTTTACTTTGCGGCGGGATCGTCCGGCGCGTGGCCAGGCGAGCTGATTCGCCCACTGCCTATACCGTCCCCTCGCGGTTGCGGAGCCGGCACGCCCCTGTTGATGTCACGTCTGCAAGGACGGGTTCACGCGCCCCATCACCACGCCGAACCAATCCGCGAGCTGTTCGGATAGGGCTGCGGCTTTATGTTTGCTGCATCGGCGTCAGAGCAGTTCGCGAATCGGACGGCCGGTATTGACGATGCTCACCGGTCGGCCCGTGGCGTCGTTGAAATGCGTATCGAGCGGGATGCCGAGGGCGTGATAGAGCGTCGCCAGCAGATCGTGGGGCGAGACGGGGCGTTCGGCCACGTTGCCGCCGCGAGGCTCGCTGGCGCCGACGATCCGGCCGCCGTGCAATCCGCCGCCGCCGAGCAGCACCGAAAAGCAGTTCGCCCAATGATCGCGGCCGGCATGGCCGTTGATCAGCGGCGTGCGGCCGAATTCTCCGGCACAGAAAATGACCACGTCGTCGAGCATCCCTCGGGCCTCGAGATCTTCGACCAGGGCGGCGATCGCCGCATCGAGCGGCGGCAGTTGCGCTTCAAGTCCCTTCTCGATGTCGTCGTGGTGGTCCCAATAGCCGGTGTTGATCGTCACGCAAGTCGTCCCCGCCTCGATCAATCGCCGGGCAAGCAGGGCGCTCTGGCCGTAGAGGTGTCGACCATAGCGATCGCGAAGCTGCGGGGTCTCGCGGTTGAGATCGAACGCATCGCGCACTCGGTCGCCCGTGACCATTTCGAGCGCTTGGGCCTTGAAGCTGTTCAGGCCTTCGAGCGTGCCCGAACGGTCGATGTCGCGCCGGAGCGTATCGAACTCGCGCAGCAATCGGGCACGATCTTGCACGCTGCCGAGCGACAGCTCCTTGGGCAATGCCAGATTGGGCACGCGGAAGTCGTTGGCGTTCGGATCGGCGCCCAGCTCGAACGGATTGTACGCGGCGCCAAGATAGACCGCCCCTTGATAGCCAAACGCCTCGGCCTTGGGAATCGCCACGTACGGCGGCATCTGCGATTGACGGGCGCCGCGACAGCGGGCAATAACCGAGCCAAACGACGGCTTCTGGGGCGCGTTGCGCGCCAAGGTGGGGCCGAAATAGCCGGTCTGCATCCAATGCGCCGACGGGGCATGGATGCCGTTTTGATGATTCACGCTCCGCACGATCGAGAGCCGATCCATGAGCGGCGCCTGTCGCGGAAACCGCTCGCTGATTTGCACTCCGGGCGCGGAGGTCGCGATCGGGGCGTAAGGCCCGCGGAACTCGGCCGGCGCCTCGGGCTTCATGTCGTAGGTGTCTTGTTGGCTCATGCCGCCATGCGTCCAGAAGACAATCAGCGACTTGTTGCCGGCCGTCGGCGGCGAAGCCGAATCGGCGGCAAGATTCCGCGCTCGCAAGACGTCGAACAAAGAGAGTCCCAGCGCCGAGGCGCCCAGCTCCAGGACGCGGCGTCGCTTGCAGATGACGTTGAGCATGCCGATCGCATTCCTTTAATGATTGAACAAGAACTCGTTCGTGGCCACGAGCGACCACAAGAGCGACGCATACGCCTCTTTGCGATTCGCTTGCGACTCCAGGAACGTCACGGCGACGGCGCGTTCTTTGTCGCGCGGCGACCGGCCGAAGACGCGGAGGAAAACGGCGTTCACGTTTTCGGCGTGCGGACGGCCGCCATCCGCCAGGCGGGCCACGTACCCATGCTCGGAGGTCAATTTCGCCTGCAACTCGTTCGAGTTCACCAGTTCCAGCGTCTGGCCCAGGGCGGGCGAGTCGATCCGCTCGCACTCGCAGGCCGAGTTTCGCGCCGGGCGGCCGAAGACGTCGAGAAAATGGCTCGGCGCCGCTTCGTCCGGCAAATCGATGGCGCGGGTTCCCGGCGGAAAGTCTCCGGCCGTCGCGCGAAACTTCGTCGGCGCTTCGAGAACCTGTCCGAGCGAGTCGAGCAGCACCTCGGCGGCAAGACGGCGCGGATAATAACGAGCATAACTCTGCACGTCGTCGCGATTGACGTCGTTCGGCGTCGAACTGAGCGAATAAGCCGCCGAATTGCAGATCACGCGGATCAAGTGCTTGACGTCGTATCCGTGTTCGACAAAATCGCGGGCCAGAGCGTCGAGCAACTCGGGATTGCTCGGCGGATTGGTGCTCCGCGCGTCGTCGATCGGTTGAATGATGCCGCGGCCAAAGAAATGGCCCCACATGCGGTTGGCCATCGTGCGAGCAAAGTAGGGGTTGTCGGGCGAGGCCATCCAACGGGCCAGGCTGCGGCGCGGATCGTCGTAGCGGCTGAGCTTGAACGCATCGCCTCCCGGCGGTCGCGGCGCCATCCGTTCGCCCGTGCGGGGATGCACGACCTCGCCCTCGTCGGCAAGGTAGATCGTCTCGCCGGTGGGGACCTCGGCGTCGGCGAAACCGCCCTTGCGGCCGACCCGGGCGAAAACCGCCGCGAGCTGATAGTAGTCGGCCTGGCTCCAACGTTCCGCCGGATGATGGTGGCACTGGGCGCACTGAATGCGGATGCCGAGAAACGCTTGCGCCACCGACTCGACGTAGTCGGCCTTCGTTCGCACGGTGCGATACCAGACCGTGGGCGGGTTGGTCTCCTGGCTTCCCGAGGCCGTCAAGATCGAGGCCACGAAGCGGTCGTAGGGGACGTTGGCCGCCAGGTTGTCGCGAATCCAGCCGGCGAACAGCGTCGTGCCCGACCGTTGATAGCGGGTGCTGTAACCGAGGCCGCGATTGCGGAGAATATCGGCCCACTTCAGGGCGAAATAGCTGGCATACTCGGGCCGATCGAGCAGCCGGTCGATCAGCCGAGCGCGTTTGTCGGCGCCGGGATCGTTCACATAGTCGGCTACCTCGGCGGAGGTCGGCAGCGTACCGCAAATATCGAGCGAGGCCCGGCGGATGAACTCATGATCTTCGGCCGGCGGCGACGGCGTGATTCCCAATCGCTTCCATTGCGCGACGAGATGCCGGTCGACGAAAGAGCGGGCGACGTTTCGTTCCCAAGCGGCGAGTTGCGCCTGTACGTCGGACGCTTGCTGCGAGTGCGGAATCAGGCCGTAGAAAACCGCAATCTGCTCGGCGAACCGGACCATGACGGCAAACGAGCCGCTGCGTTCGCCGATCTGCACGGCGCCGCTTTCGTTCACTTCGGCCAACTCGGGCTCATTGGAAAGGTAAATGGCCCGACGGGTCACATCGCGGGCCGAGCCATCGGAGAAATAAGCGGTCACTTGCAGCGGCTGCGGCCGATGCCGCGAATCGAACACATGGCGCTCGGGCGTCACGGTGATTCGCGCCAGCTTGGGTTCGTCGGCTCGACTGGGCTGCGCGCCCTGCTCGATCCAGGCGAGCAACGTCCGATAGTCATCGGAAGCTTCGCGCAGTCTCGCTCCGCCGCCGTGGGCGAGAGTGCCGGTTGCTTTCAACAACAGCAGCGAATGAGCCGGACTCGCTGGAAACAAGCGCCGACCGCGCGACTCGCGCACGATCGCATCGTAATCCAACTCCGGCTCGAAGCCGAGCAGCGATAACTTGAAGCCGTTCTGGCCAGTGGCTTTGCCGTGACAACCGCCGCCGTTGCAGCCGAGCTTGGTGAGCAGCGGAATCACGTCGCTCTGAAACGACACGGCCGGCGCGGGGCTCTGGGCGGCAGCCGCTCCCGCGGCCAAGCTCTTTTCGCCTCCGGCGCTGTCGCTTTCAGCGCCTCGGGCAGCGACGCCGACGACGAACAGGCTCGCCAGCGTCAGGCTCGCAATCGTCGCTCGTCGGCCGGTGCGTCGGCGAATCATTCGACAATCTCCAATTCGACGGGCCGGCTCGCTCGATAAATCGGCTGATCCTCGACCGTCCCGACCGCCTCGAGGCGCAATAGCGCGTGCCGACCCAGCGGAGCATTGTCGGTGGCGATCACCTGCAGCGAGCCTGAGTCGCTTTGTCCGGTGAGCGTCACGCCGCGCGCCCGCAGTCCTACGACGCCGCCCGGCGCCGTGAGTTCGGTATGCACCTTGCCGATGAAACCGTTGACGCGCTCGGCCGTGAACTGCAATTGGATAATCTTACCGCGCGCGATCTTCTTGGGCGATGCCGAATCGACTTCGAGGATGATCCGGGCGGGCTTGACTTCGATCGTGATCGGGTTGCTGACGACGGTCAGTTTGGTCTTGGCCGGCTTCGCCAGAGGATTGGTCGCGACGACGACTTCGAACTCGGCTTGAATCGCGAACGTGTACGGTCCCGGCGGCAGCGAGGCGGGCCAAAAGAAGCTCATCCAACTCTTGGACGTCTCGGGGGGCAGAACGGCCGGCGCCAGATCGACGCCCTGCGGCAAACCGACACAGGAGAGATGCACCGGCGACGCAACGCCGCCGCTTCGCGCGTCCAAGGCGAGTTGCACGTCGAGCGAACTGAGCTGATCGATCGAGGCGTTCTTCGGCGTCGCCGTGAGCAGCAGAGGCGCTTCAACGCTCGTGGCCAAAGCGACCTCTTGCGTTACGCGCCCCGACGGCAGCGGTTGGCCGGGCCAGATCATCGCGCCGCCGCAAGCGCGACGATCGATCGTTACCCCGGCTTGCTCGGCATGTCCGATGACGTTCACGGCGCCGGCGAATGTCGTGCTCTCGCTCGCGGCCGTGACCACGAGCGGAGCGCGCTCCTGGCCCGGTCCGATCCAAGCGTCAGGACAGTCCATTCCCGCCGGCAAGTTTTCGGCCGTCACGCGGATAGGCCCGGTCATGCCGCGGCGACGCAGGGCGAGCACTTCCACCAACTCGCGGCCGCCGCGGGGGACGTTCCAGGCCGCGGGCTGATCGGTGCGGCGCGACACGACCGCCAGTTGAAAGTCGGGCTCTTCTCGCCGGACGCTCAGACGATAGATCCGTCGCGGGTCGCGCTGCGCTTCGCCGATCAGGTTTCGCGCGAGTACCAGATAGCGGCCGTCGGCCGGCGCGACCCAGCGTCCTGCAGGGTCGGCGTGTGCGGTCGAGAAGCGATATCCGCCGAGATTGTCGACCTGGTCCGAGAACTTTGCCAGTTCGCGATCGCCAGCCGGGTCGAGCACGCTCAATTCGAGATCGACCGGCGAGCCGATGCGATCGCCCAACGCCTCGAACCACAGCACCTCGCCGCGCTTGGCGTAGAGCGCGTACCAATGCTGCTCGCCGAGTTCCGCGATTTGAGCGCTCACTTCGCAGGGCGCCGCCAATTGCAGGGCCCGCTCGGCGCGATCGTGTCCCGCGATGTTCTCGATCACCGGCACGTCGGTCACGCCGATCGCAAGGGGCAGGTGACCGGCAGGGTAATAATACGCAAACGATTCGGCGGCGATCTGAGACGGCCGCCGCGGCAAGGGGATGAAGGCCCCGGTTTCGCTCGGCGGGGTGACATCGACCTCGACGACGTCAAAATCGGCTACGTCAAAATCAGCGGCCGACGACGACTGGCTCGGCGGCAAGTTGCGGCCAAACAACTTGACGCGAGTCGTTCGGCCTCGCGCGACGACGCACGGCAAGACGAATTCCGGGCGAGCGAGCGTATCGAAATCGAGTCGATAGAAGTGGGCGTTGCCGCCGAGATAGCTGAGATCGAACAGCCGCACGTCGTACCAACCGTCGGCCGGAACGCGAAAATCAACCAGCGGATCGAGGCCCGAATGCCCGCGACTCACCGCCAGGCGCCGTCCCTGGGCGTCGAAGAGTTCGATTACGCCGCGGAGTTGCGAATCGATGCGTTCGGCCCAACACTCGATGACGACTCGCTGGCCGGCCTTGGCCGCGAAGCGAAAGCAGTCGACGTCGCCGGGCTTTTCGATCTTCCCGTTGACAACCGAGTTCAACTCGACCGACGTCGGGGTCTCGAACGTGTCATTCGAATCGCCTTCGTGCTGTTCGGCGAGCCGGCCGACCATGAAGGCGCGAGGGTTGCTCACGCCACCATCCGTAACGGCCCGCAAATCATAAATACCCGGCGGCGTTGTGGCCGCGATGGAAACGTCGAACCGGTTTCCCTCGATCTTCTTGGCGGCGAAGCCGGGGGCCGTCAATCGCAGCAATCGCAGTCCTTCGAGGGTCGTGCCTTCGAGAGTCACGGCGACGGTCGTTCCCGCCTGAGCGCCTGCTGGAGAGACGGCTTGAAGCACCGGGTTGGGCGTCTCTGCGTGCAACGCAGGAATCCTGCCCAGGCTGAATGCCAACACGGCGCAGAACATGGCGTTGGAATGCAGAATCAATCGCATGACACGACGGAGCGGGGTAAACGATGCGGGCGGGGGGCAATCAGGATCGACTCGATCCGCGGGGCGGCCTGCGCCCATCAACGGATATTGATGAATGCGATTATAACCGCTCGTTGGCGACGGGGGGGAATACTTTGCAATTGCACCCAGGCTGTTGCCCCCGTGAGTCATCAACCGTGTGCGAGGCAGTCACGCTCGGGGGCCCCCGCGCCGAGTTCGCTCGTCGCGTCTGCTTCAATAGCGAGCCGCGTCAAGCGCTCTGGAGCTTGTAGAAATGCGCGGCGGCCGATGCCGCCGACGCGTGCAAGTTTCGGTTCCCACAATATTTCCCATAATCAATATGGCCGCAGCCGCCTCGCCGCACAGCGGCCACAGGTTCGGAATTGGCAGGCGGGTTCGATTGCGGCTCGTTCAGCGGCGGTCTCTCACAGCGGCGGGCAGTTCAGGGCGGAACCCGGATGTTAGCCGCGACAAACGCCCGTGCCAACCCGGCCGCAGTTCGTGTCCCGCGGACGCGGGATGAGGAATCTTGTCCGAAAGTCGCAGTACAGAAAATCGCGGTACAGAAGAACCCCGCGGCGACCGCCCAGCAAGCCAGCGGCGCCGTTCCGCCGCCAGCAAAACCGGCTGCGTAGGTTATGCTTCAGCATAACGCGGCGGCGGAGCCGCAAGCGAAAGTAGTAGGCATACTCCGTATGCCGTAACCGGCGCTATGGTTGGGCGCCACTGCAGCACCGGCGACGGCACACAGGAGTGTGCCTGCTACATTGTGGCAAGCAGCGGCCGACGGCGTTCCCTGACGCACTGTGTTTTTCGCGTCAAACCTTGCCGTCGCGGCAAGGTTCGCGAACTTAATGAGGTAACCGAAATCCGTTTCCCCGCGTTCTCGCCCGTTCTCGCTGCGCCGAGCGCGGCCACCGTGAAGAGCATCCGCTGAGGGCTGAATCACCGATCAGTGCAAAGGATATGCTGAAGCATAACCTACGAGGCTTTGGAAACGGCTTCGTCGGGTTCATTCAACTTCGTTCTCATGGTATGCTGTTCGCAGCCAAGCTGCCACACTCGGCGAGCACGAGATGCTCCACGACGAGAGCCGCCGCGTCGCGAAGCAGGCCCGTTCCGCCGGGCTTCACGTCCAGCTCGAAGTCTGGCCCGGCATGTTCCACGTCTTCCAATCCCACGAGCCCCTGCTGCCCGAGGCGCGGCAGGCATTCGAGCACATCGCCGAGTTCGTGCGCGAGCAGTTGGCCAAGTCATAGCCTACGGGCCGGATCGGAAAATGAAAATGGACCCATCCCCTGGTATGTCCCCGAAAAAATCCTGCTCAAAGCGTGACTTATGGTGCAATCGCCCTGGGCGTAGACCGCAGAGATGACGGATTCGGTTCAGGCGAATTGAATTACGCGAACCGTGTTCCGGCGGTGGCCCAGGGCCAGCGCTCACTAACTCTTTGTGCCGGTAAGGACTTGTGTCATGAAGTCAAAATCCCAGCCGCAGCTTCGGCGCTTCATGGCGATGCTTTCAGTGCCAGTATGCTGCTTAAGCAGCGATAAT
>Ga0307374_10014615_pt1 | contig 10667 bp, 10 predicted proteins | sample OX3MG_FD_202532 | JGI IMG/M metagenome (GOLD analysis project Ga0307374, IMG submission 202532) | Soil microbial communities from Risofladan, Vaasa, Finland - OX-3 | ecosystem: Environmental > Terrestrial > Soil > Coastal area > Acid sulfate soil | place: Finland: Risofladan, Vaasa | collected... | reverse complement strand
ATGTGCCGGCCATCGGCCGGGGCATCATGCGGATCATGCGGGTGACGCAGTTCCTCGACTTCCAACGGGCCGGCGACGGCGCGCCGCGGCGCTGACGCCCTGCGCCCAGGACCGGACCGGACCCTTCGGAGGCCGTGCGGGAGTCGTACGGTCGTGCGGGATCGATGGCAGCGCCCGCACGAGCCGTTCTCAGGCCACGACCTCCATGCGCAGCCCGCGCTCGTCCGTGTCACCGCCGAGCTGCAGGTGTCGCCCCGCGGCGTGGCGCCGGGCCGTCCAGGCGCCGGCAAAGGCGTCGAGCACGTCGTCGAGTTGCGCGCCGCGGGGCACCCTACGGACATGGCGCTCGATCGCTTCGGGGCCGAAGGCCGTCGCCAATGCGTGGATGCGCTCGGCTCGCCCCGCCGGCCTGGTCTTGGGGTGGCCCATCGGTGCACCGGCCAGGACGGCCAGGCTCAACTCCGGGGACATCTCGAACAGGCATTGTTGACGTCGCGGCGTGACGAGCGCGTCGACCTCCCGGATCTTCGGGAGGATGTTGAAGAGCTGTTTCGAGATCGCCTTGCCGCAGGCGGCACGGGAGAGCGCGCAGGCCTCCTCGTAGGTGGAGGCGGCGAGGACCGATCGCACGGGAGCCGGGAAGACGGAGCTGCGGCGTGACCCCAACCATCGGCGGGCTTCGATGTCGGCGCGGCGGGGCCCGTCGGGAGCCAGCCCGATGGGGATGTCGATGGCGGCTGCCGCGAGGGTGCCGGCGTCGATGTCGCGGATCAGGTCACCGAGATTCGGGACCAGGCGAACGTCGGCCGGTTGCTCCTCGAGATTGTTGTCAGAGCCGACGGTGACGACGACCCAGCCGCCCGGGGCGCCGTCGATGCCGGCGACCAGTGGGCGGACCGCCGTGGCCCTAGCCGAGTGAGGCGTGGTTGATCCCGTCGGCCGGTGTGAGCGTGACGCTGCGCCCGATCAGCTCGTGGGCCTCGGACCCCGCCAGCACCGCGACCCCGCCGTCGAGCAGGGCGTAACAGCGGCCTCCACCCGACACGTCGCACACCAGCACCGCGCGCTCGGGACCGCCGTCGCGCCCGTGCAGGACCGTGTACGTCGCGACGGTGGCCTTGCCCTCGGGCGCTTCGACGATGGCGAGCGGCGCGGTGGCCGGTGCGGCCGGCGCCACGTCGCGCATCGGGCCGTCACCCGGATCGGTCGACCACACTCCGTAGGCGTGCTTCTGCATGTGCATGCCCACGCCGCTGGTCACACCGTACGAGCCGGGGTCGTTGCGGAGGGTCTCCACCATGGCGGCCAGCGCGTGCGTCATGTAGTTGGAGCCGGGCCCACCGTGATAGGGCAACCCGCCGGTCTGGGTGACGGCGCGGGTATCGTCCTCACTGATCCCCAACGCATCGAGCGCGAAGCACACCGAGCTGGCGAAGCAGGAGTAGAGGTCGAGGTGGGCCACCTCGTCGGCCCCGATGCCGGCGCCGGCCAGCGCCGCGCCCGCGGCGGCGGCCATGGCGGGCGAGCGCCACAACTCGGGGTGGCCGGCCACGTGCGCAGGGTCTTCGGCGTAGGCCGACCCGCGCAAGTAGACGCGCCGCTCCTCGGGGATCCCGAGCGCATCGGCCTTGGATGCGCTGGCCAGCACGAGTGCGGCGGCCATGTCGACGTCCATGATCGACGTCATCAGCTTGGTGTACGGGTAGGACACCATCCGGTTGTCCGGGCGCGCTGTCACGATCTCGTCCGGGTCACGGGCCACGGGGAACCAGGCGTGCGGGCTGGCGGCTGCGATGGCGGTCATGGGAGCCAGGACGCGGCCGAGCTGGGCCCGGTGGGCGTCGAGATCCCGACCGAGATGGGCGCGCCGGGCATTGTCGAACAGGGCGAAGGTCAGGTACGCCTCGAACACGGCGTGCGTGATCTCGGAGGGATCGAAGTCCATGTCCATCGGGAAGCGCCGCTTCTCGGCCGGGGCGAAGGACCACTGCGGCTTCTCGCCGGCCTTCTTGAGGCGACGCACCGTGGCCAGCGCCTCGGCTCCCGTGATCAACGCCAGGTCGAGGTCACCCGCCCTGATGTCGCGCGCCACGTCGGTAGCCAGGACCAGCGGCACGGACCCGCCGATGCCCGAGTAACCCCGCCGCGCCGGTGAGGCGCCGATCCGCTCGGCGAGCCGGGCCACGGCGTCGTCGTACTGCCATGACTGCGAGTAGACGATGTCGATGCTCTGGAGCCCGGCGAGGAGTGCCGACGGATCGGCCGCTCCCGTGTCGGCTGCCGCGTCACGGGTCGTCTGCGCCCACATGGCGAGCGGCTCAGGCGCACCGTCAGGCGCGTCGGACGGGTGCCAGGTACGGCGCGCAACGCCGATGATGCAGGTGGAGCGGGGATCGGCGGGCAACGGTGCGGTGCGGTCAGGCGCGGGTCAGGCGCGGGACTTGCCGGGCATGGCAATGGCGCGGTCGGCGATGATGTTCTTCTGAATCTCGGTGGAGCCGCCGCCGATGGTCGAGTAGCGCTGGAAGGCGTACAGGCGGGTCCACTTGCCCCGGTCGACCGCGTCGGGGCCGCCCCGGGCCAGGGCGCCGGCGGGACCAAGCAAATCCACGGCCAGCTCGGCCAAGGTCTGGGCCATCGAGGACCACGAGAGCTTGGCGAAGGGGACCTCGGGCCAGTTCTTCTCGCCCTTCATGATCTTCGACAGGGCCCGGAGCGACAACAGCCGGGCCAGCTCGATCTCCGTCCACACCTTGGCGATGCGGTCCCGCAGCGACGGGTCGTCCAGGGCGCCCGGATTCACGCTGCGGGCGGCCTCTGTCATGGCGCGCAGGTCGGCGGCGAGGATGGCGATCTGCGAGGCGATGCCGACGCGCTCGAAGCCGAGGGTGCCCATGGCGACCATCCAGCCGGCGCCCTCGTCGCCGAGGCGCCACTTGGCCGGGATGCGCACGTCGGTGAAGAAGATCTCGTTGAAGAGCTCCTCGCCCGCCATGTCGCGGATCGGCCGCACGTCGATGCCGGGCGTCTTCAGGTTGAGGATGAAGGCGGTGATCCCTTCGTGCTTCTTCCCGCGCTCAATGGCGGTGGGATCCGTGCGCAGGAGAAACAGGCCCCACGTGGCCAGGTGGGCGGAGGAGATCCAGATCTTCGAGCCGTTGATCACGTACTCGTCCGTCCCGGCGTCGTAGACCGCCGTGGTCCGCAGATTGGCCAGGTCGTTGCCGGCCATCGGTTCGCTGAAGCCCTGACACCAGTGCTCCTCCGCCTCGAGGATGGAGGGCAGCCACTGGGCCTTCTGCTCGTCGGTGCCCCACTGGATGATCATGGGGCCGATCTGCCAGATGCCGTTGGTATTGAATGTCCCCGGCGTGCGGTACTCGGCCATGACCTCGGAGTAGAGGAGGCGCTGCATGGCGTTGATGGTGCGGCCCTGGGCGTAGTCGGGTCCCCAGTGGATGGCGGCCCACCCGCCTTCGTGCAGCTTGCGCTGCCACTTCTGCCGACGCTGCTGGCTGGCCTCACCGCTCAGCTGCGCGTCGTCGCCGATCGCCTCCGCCTCCAGGAAGGGGGGCAGGTGCTCGTCGAGCCAGGCCCGCAACTCGTCGCGGAACTTCTCGTCCTCCGGTGCCAGGGCAAAATCCACGGGGGGAAGGGTACCCGAACCGCCGTGTACTCTGACGCCAGTGTCAGGGAATGACACCGCGACGAGCGAGACGTAGGAGAGAGCGTGGATTTCACGTACGACGACGAGCAGCTCGCGCTGCAAGAGGTGGCGCGTTCAGCGCTGGAGCGCGAGTGCGGCCCTGACGTGGTGCGCCAGCTGGCCGATGACCCTGCCGGGATCACACCGGCGCTGTGGAACACGTTGGTCGAGCTGGGATGGACCGGTCTTCTGGTGCCCGAGGACGACGGCGGCAGCGGGGCCGGGCTGCTCGAAATGTGTGTCGTGCTCGAGGAGATGGGCCGCCGGCCACTGCCCGGACCGTTCTTCTCGTCGGCGGTGGCCGCCACCCTGGCGGCGCGTGCGCTGGGCGCCACGGAACTCCTGACCGACCTGGCCTCGGGCGAACGGCGGGGAACGGTGGCGCTGGGGGAGCAGGGCCACGGTGAGCCCCTTCACACGGTGCGGACGCGGGCGCGGCGCAAGGCGGCCCAATGGGTCGTGAGTGGTGAGAAGCCGATGGTCGTCGACGGCCACACGGCGGACTGGATCATTGTGGTGGCCCGCAGCGAGGAGGGCGTGCGCTCCTACCTGCTCGAGTCGCCCGAGGCGGAGCTCGTCCCGTCGCTCGACCCCACGCGCAAGCTGGCGCGGCTCGTGCTCGACGACACGCCGGTCACCCCGCTCGGGCCGTCGGGCAGCCAGACCGGACTGTGGCAGCGCGTCCAGGACGACATGGCCGTCGGGCTGGCGGCCGAGACCGTCGGTGCGGCCCACCGGGCCCTCACCGAGGCGATCTCGTACACCTCGGAACGGATCGTCTTCGACAAGCCCGTCGCCACGTACCAGACGGTTCGGCACCGGCTGGTCGAGATGTTCCAACAGGTCGAGATGGCGCGGGCCGGGTTCCAGTTCGCCGCCTGGGCCTCGGACACCGAGTCCCCCGAGCGGGAGCAGGCCGCGGCCATGGCCTCGAGCTACGCCGCCGATGCGGGCGTGCGGGTCACCGGCGACGACATCCAGCTCCACGGCGGCGTCGGGTTCACCTGGGCCAACGACGCCCACTTCCTCTTCAAGCGGGTGAAGCAGAACGACATCCTGGCCGGCGGCGCCGGCGCGCAGCGCCACCGTCTGGCCGCGCTGTTCATCGAGTCGGCGTGACGACGTTCGAGTTGCACCCGGTGCCGGCGGAGCTGGCCACCCGGTACTTGGCCGAGGGCGCGTGGGACGACCGGACACTGGGGGAGTTCCTGCGGGACTGCCTCCTGGAGGACCCGACGCGGCGGCTCCGGATCTGGTCGCCGACCAACGCCTACCTCGGGACGGTCGGGGAGGTGTACGAGGAGTCGCTGCGCGTGGCCGGTGGCCTGCGCGCTCTCGGGCTCGGGCCCGGCGACATGGTGGCCTTCCAGCTGCCCAACTGGGTCGAAGCGGCCATCACCTTCTACGCCTGCAGCATGCTCGGCGTCACGCTCGTCCCGATCGTCCACTTCTACGGGCCGAAGGAGCTCGGGTTCATTCTGCGCCAGAGCGGCGCCAAGGCGCTCGTGATCGTGTCGCGCATCGGTCAGCGCGACTACCTGGCCGACCTGGCCACGGTGCGCGACGGGCTGGAGACACTGGAACACGTCGTCGTCGTGGGTGACATCCCTGACGACGGGGCCGGGTACGTGCGCTTCGACGACCTGCGTGGCGCGGACGCCGTGAGCGGGCCGGCGCACGTCGACCCTGACGGCCCGGCGCTGATCGGGTACACGTCGGGGACCACGGCGGACCCCAAGGGCGTCGTGCACACGCACCGCACCCTCGGCTGCGAGGTGCGGCAGCTGTCGGACCACCAGTCCTTGCGTGACCTGCCCAGCCTGGTGGGCGCCCCGGTCGGCCACGCCATCGGCATGCTGGGCGGGCTGCTGTGCCCGCTGTACTCCAGGCGACCCATCTACATGATCGACGGCTGGGACCCGCCCACCGTCCTCGATGCCATGGTGGAGGAGCACATCGCGGCGGGCAGCGGCTCGACGTACTTCTTCACCAGCCTGCTCGACTCACCGGGCTTCGGCGCCCAGCACGTGGAGCTGATGCGGTACGTCGGGCTGGGCGGCTCGCCCATCCCGAACGCGGTGGCGGAGCGCGCCGACGCATTGGGGATTTCCCTGGTCCGCTCCTACGGGTCGACCGAACACCCTTCCATCACGGGATCGCTGCACGACGCGCCCAAGGAAAAGCGCATCCACACCGACGGCAGGCCGATGGCCTGGGTCGAGATCCGGACCGTCGACGAGGAGGGCAAGGACGTGGGCGTGGGTGAGCCCGGCGAGATCCTCAGCCGCGGCGCCGACCGCTTCGCCGGGTACACGGATCCCGCGCTCAACGCGGAATTCCTCGACGCCGACGGGTGGTTCAGCACCGGCGACATCGGCGTGATCGACGCCGACGGCTACCTGACCATCACGGACCGGGTCAAGGACATCATCATCCGTGGCGGCGAGAACGTCAGTGCCGCCGAAGTCGAGCAGCTCCTGGCCCACATGAAGGGCGTGGCCGAGGTCGCGGTGGTGGCGGCTCCGGACGAGCGTCTCGGCGAGCACGGGTGCGCGTTCTTCCGCATGCAGCCGGGGAGCGAGCCGCCGGACATGGACGCGCTGCGGGCGCACCTGCAGGAGGCGGGCCTGACCCGCCAGAAATGGCCGGAGGAGATCCGGATCGTCGACGAATTGCCCCGGACCCCATCGGGCAAGATCCAGAAGTTCGTGCTGCGCCAACGCTTGCGTGACGGCGGGTGAGCGCGCAGAGCCATCGGCAGCCCAAGGACCCGGCCCTCGGAGGATGGGGGAGATACGCCCCGGCCGGCGTCCACAAACAGTTCAAGCCGAGCACGAGCGCCCACGTGCGCCGTCGCATTCCCAAGCAGCAGATCGAACTGCTGAAGGGGGTGCCGCTCTTCGCCGGATGCTCGCACGGCGAACTCCGCTCCGTCGCACAGTTGGGCAGCTCGATCACCGTCGAGGCGGGCGAGGTCCTGACCGCACGGGGCTCCATCGGACGGGAGTTCTTCCTGGTGCTCTCCGGCATCGCGTCGTGCCGGCTGGGCAGGCGTCAGGTGGCGGAGTTCACGAGGGGCGGGTATTTCGGCGAGTTGGCGCTGCTCCAGGGCGGGATCCGCACGGCGGATGTCGTGGCGGAGACGGCTATGGAGCTGCTGGTCCTCGACGCCCGCGAGTTCAAGGCGATGCTGACGACGACGCCCGCGATCAGCCTGAAGATGCTGGCCCGGCTGGCCGAGCGCCTCGCCGACGCTGACGCGCACTACAGCCACTAGTCGTCGGCGCCGCTCCGGGTCATGGGTCGCCCCCGTCGAGGTTCTGCTTCATCAGGCGGAGCTCCTTGCTGATGGAGTCCAGGCTCCCGGCCGCGGCTGCGGTCACGATCTCCTCGGAGAGGCCGTCGGGCAGGGTGACCCACAGCGTGAGGATCGCCTCGCACCCGCCGCCGTCGAGCGGCCGAACCACGAATTCCTCGTAGGCGTCGCTGCCACCGGACATCGCGGCGATCACGAGGGTCGGGGACACGGCCTCCACGATCCAGAGCTCGATCGGCTGCGTCACGCCCGGCCGGCGTGCGTCGGTCAACCCGAAGGTGTAACGGGCGCCGGGCCCGTGCACGCCGCCCACGGCGTCGGCCACTCCGTCGGCGACGCGCACCACGCCGCTCACGTCGGGGTTGTAGTCCGGCAGGTTGGCGAAGTCGAGACGGTAGGCCCACACGGCCTCGGGCGGTGCCGTGAAGACGGCGGAGGCGACGGCGGTTGGCGCGGCGGTGGGCGTGGTCTGGGGCACGGCGCCAGTGTGCGCTGCGGCGGTCCGCCCCGGCAAGTGAGGCCGCGCGCCGACCTCACTACTCCGGCGGTCGGAGGATGGAGGCCGCCTCGCGGGCCCGGTCGAGGGACAGGGCGGTGAGGTCGTCCCCCTCCTCACCGAGCACATCGGCGGCGTGTTGAATGAAGATCCCGACGACCATGGCGCTGAGGAGCCGGGCCACGGCCGCGGCGCCCGGTCCCTCGTCGAGGTCGGGGCGGTTGTTCTCCACCCAGTCCTCGATGGCCGACTCGAAGGCGCCGAAGAGGTCGACGCCGACGGCGCGGGCCGTCGCCTCGCCCCGCATCGCCTCGCCCACCATCAGGCGCACGAAGTCCTCGACCTCGAACATGGACCTCATGATCTCGGCCAGGAGCTGCGCCAGGGTCAGCGGCTCGGCGGCCGGGTCATTGCCCTCCGGGCCGATGTGCACCGGCCGGATGGGGAGGAACCCCTGCTCGATGAGGACGGACTCCAGGAGGTCTCGCTTGCTCGGGAAGTAGTGATAGAGCGAGGCCACGTTCAGGCCGGCGGCGGAGGCCAGGTCGCGCATGCTGGTGCCGTCGACACCTCGCTGGGCCATCAGGGTGAGGGCGATCTGGAGGATCCGGCGTCGCGTCGCCGACCCTTCTCCGGGTGTGGCTCCGCTTCGCTCTGCGTGCGCGTCGCCCTGGTGGGGCGTGCCAACACTCATTTTGGGTCCCATTTCTCCGCTCTCCGACCCTCGAGCCATTCAAACGCTCGCCCGAGAGCCCCCTCTGCTTGTGCTTGTGGCCTCCTGCTGTCCTTACCTGTCCGAGGCGGAACCGAGGCAAACCAGCCCGTCTCGTTGCCCCTTGTGAAATGAGGGTTCTCGACTCCCTAACGATCGTTTGCTATACATGACACGGGAGTCAGGTCTCAATCCGGTGTGACCCCCGGAATCTAGGGGGTGGAGGAACGACATGCCAGGACTCAATTCGACGGCCGACTCGGCAGCGGTCCCATTCGACCCGTACGAGTTGAAAGACGTGGTCGGCGGGACCATCAAAGACCCGTATCCGGCCATGCGCGCGCTCCGTCGCGTCAGCCCCGTCCACGCCGGTCCGATCGACCTGGGCGAGGGCGCCGAGCCCGCCGATCCGACCAAGCCCGCACCCGTCACGGTGTTCGGTTACGACGAGACCGTCGCGGTCCTGCGCGACGGCGAGACGTTCTCCTCGACCATCTACGAGGAAGTCATGGGCATGGTGATGGGCCGCACCATCCTGCAGATGGACGAGCCCGAACACCGCAGCATCCGCACCCTCGTCGCGGGGAGCTTCCGCTCCAAGATGCTGGAGCGCTGGGAAGAAGATCTGGTCGAGCGCGTCGTCAACGAGCTCATCGACACGTTCATCGACGAGGGACGCGCCGACCTCGTCCGCGCGGTGACGTTCAACTTCCCCGTGCAGGTGATCGCCCGCATCCTCGGCCTCCCGCGCGAGGACTACCCGACGTTTCAGCGCTGGACGCTGGAGCTCACGAGCGTGGCCGCCAACTGGGAGCGCGGCATCGCCGCCTCCGCCGCGCTGCGCGACTACTTCGCCGACGTCATGGAAGAGCGGCGGGCGCACCCGGGTGACGACCTCATCAGCGATCTGGTCCGGACCGAGGTCGAGGGACGCCACCTGACCGACGAGGAGATCTTCTCCTTCCTCCGGCTGCTCCTGCCGGCCGGTGTGGAGACGACGTACCGCGCCACGGGCAGCATGCTCTTCGCTCTCCTGAACGACCGGGCCCAGTTCGACGCGTTGTACAAGGACCGCTCGCTCTTCCCGCAGGCCTTCGAGGAGGCGATCCGCTGGGAGCCCCCGGTCTGCGTCATTCTCCGCCGGGCGACCCGTGACGTCGAGCTGGCCGGCGTGCAGATCGAGAGCGGGGCCGACCTGGCACTCCTGATCGGTGCGGCCAACCGCGACGAGCGCAAGTACCCCGACCCCGACCGCTACGACATGTTCCGCGAGCAGCGCCAACACGTCGGCTTCGGCTTCGGCGTCCATGTCTGCCTGGGCATGCATCTGGCCCGGATGGAGGCGCGGATCGCCATCAACACCCTGCTCGACCGGCTGGGGCCCTTCACGCTCGACCCCGACGCCGTGCCGCCGCACATTGAGGGAATGGCCTTCCGCTCGCCGCTGTCGCTGCCCGTGGTGTTCTCGCCCGGGGGCTAGTTTCACTTTCATGGGCGGCAGAGCCAACCCGCTGCGGGACGCAGCGGCCGATGTGGGAACGGAGCGGGCGGCGTGATGGCCGACGCCGACGACGCCGATGTGCTCGAGGTCAGAGTCGACTGGGACCGGTGCATGGGTTCGGGCAATTGCGTCTTCTGGGCGCCCGAGACCTTCGACCTGAGCGACGACGGCCACGCCGTCGTGGTGGACGCCTCGGCGACCGACGAGGGGCGCTTGCGCTCCGCCGCGCAAGGTTGTCCCGTCGGAGCCATCACCCTCTGGCGCGCCGGCGCCGAGCTTCCCCTGGAGGAGAGCACGTAGATGCCGATCGCCGTCACCGAGGACCACGAGTCGCTCCGCACCACCGCGCTGCGCTGGGCCCAGACCCACTCGCCGGCCACCGTGCCGCGGGAAGTCGCCGAGGCGCCGCCCGGATCCGGAGACCTCCCCGCGGCATGGGAGAAGATGGCCGCCCAGGGCTGGCTCGGCCTGCACCTGCCCGAAGAACAGGGCGGCCAGGGCTTCACCCTGTCGGAGCTGGCCGTCGTGCTGGAAGAGCTCGGGCACGCCATGTTCCCCGGGCCGCTGTTGCCCACCGTGCTGGTCTCGGCCGCCCTGGCCCGTGGTTCACGCGGGCCGGCGACCGTGCCGCCCGAGTGGGTGCGCGGGCTGGCCGACGGTTCCGTCACGGCCGCCGTGGCCCTGGGCGCGGCCGCGCAACCCTGGCAGCCGGGGGAGGGCGGAGCGCTCTTCCTCGCGGGCACGGTGCGCCCGGTGCTCGGGCTCCCGACGGCACGACTGGTCCTGGTGCCACTCGACGACGGCACCGGCCTGGGCGCAGGCTGGATCCTGCTCGACCGGGAGGCGCTGGGCGATGCCGTCTCGGTGGAGGCACTGCCGGCGCTCGACGCCACGCGTGCGGTGGGACAGCTGGTCTTCGGGGAGGGCGGCCTGACG
>Ga0307374_10014614_pt1 | contig 10669 bp, 8 predicted proteins | sample OX3MG_FD_202532 | JGI IMG/M metagenome (GOLD analysis project Ga0307374, IMG submission 202532) | Soil microbial communities from Risofladan, Vaasa, Finland - OX-3 | ecosystem: Environmental > Terrestrial > Soil > Coastal area > Acid sulfate soil | place: Finland: Risofladan, Vaasa | collected... | reverse complement strand
AACCTAGTAAGGGTTCAATAGCATACGGACCAGGAGGTTTGACGTGTCGTGGCTTCGGGCCTGTCTACAGCGCTCGTCGGACGAGATCGCGAATTCTCGCAGATCATTACTGAAATCAATCGCTCGGCCTCCGAACGAATTGCGCGTGTAACAGGAATCGAAGGGCCTTCCGGTATTGGGAAGACGGCTCTCCTGGGAGCAGTCATCGGCGCTATTCGCTCCCCTTCGTGGGTCGTTATGCAGGCGACGTGCCACGAGAGCCAGACCGCCGAGCCGCGAGCAGCGCTGGACCGTCTCGTGGCATCGGGTTTCGGTCAACTTGCACCGGAAATCGGAGCGAAGTATACGAGCGGACTCGATGAGGCGCTCCGCGGCCTCGGGCCAGCGTTCGAGAGATTGCTGCCCGAACGGCCGGAACGGGTCTTGGCTGAGCCCGAGCGCGTCGAGCGGGCGTGCCTACGCCTGCTCGACGCACTGCTGCTCGACTATGGAATTCTGGTCGTGGTCGACGATGCTCAATGGCTCGACGGCGACAGCGCACGGATCATTGGGCGCATGCAAATCGGACGTGAGGCGACGCGTCTGCACATTCTCGTCGCCGAACGCGAACGCCAGTCGTCGCCAATAGCGGATCTGCGGCGCAACTCTCAGCATGTGCTGGCCGCTCTCAGCGACCTGGACAGCGCCTCCCTCGTGCGGGCGATCTACCCTGCCGCCACCGATCGCGTTACTCGCGAGATCCTCGCGTATGGCCAGGGAATCCCGGTCAACCTCATTTCAATCGCCGGTCAAGCTGCCCAGACCGCGGAGGTCGAAAAAGAAGGCATCGAGCGAAGCGCAAGCGCCGTCATCCAGCGAGAGGTGCGCTCCCTGCCGGTGGAACAAAGCGAGCTGCTGCAAGCCTGCGCGGTGATGAAGCAACCGATCGAGTATAGGATCGTTCGGGCGCTGTGTCGATCCGATCTCGAGGCAGCGACCACGCTCTCCGGTCTCATGCCGCGCTATCTTGAGGCCTACGAGGGATCCTTTCGATTCGTCCACGACGTTGTCGCGCGGGCAGTCGAGCAAACGATTGCCCTGCCGGCGGTCGTTCATCGCAAGATATTGACTGGATTGTTGACGATCCAGGAGGACCCTCCGGGAATCGCGCGGCGCATCGCCGATCATGCTGCGGGCTGCGGGGACCGCGAGATGGAGCGGAAATACGCGGTGAAGCTCGCGCGCGGTGCCCTTGCAACGTCGGCCTGGGATGTTGCCGCCGACGCGTTCCATCGCGCCCTGCAACTCCGTGAGCCGACGCCGGAAGAGTATGTTCAATTCTACACGGAGTATGGTCAAGCGTTGCGCGCGCTTCTGCGTCTTGCGGAGTGCCACGCATTGTTGGAACGAGCGATCGTACGAGGGCGGCAACTTGGCTTGACGCGAGGATTTGGCATTCTTGCAGTGTCGCTCATCGCGACAGCGATTCCGTCCGGAGATTATGATCTTGCGGAAGGGGCTTACCGAGACATTCGGCCCCTGCTCGCGACAGAGGACGAGCGTCTCGATCTCGACGCGGTCATGGCCACCGTGTATGCGTTTCAGTGCCGAGCCGCTGAATATGGCGAAATTCGAGCCCGACTCGAGGAACGACGGGATGGGCTTTCCGACCTGGCATTGACCTTTGCATCCGTATCCGACGCCATACACCTTGGCCGGAGTGGCTACCAGGCGCGCGCCTTTAGGATGTTTCGGCTGGCAAAGCTTCGCGCGGATGCGGGGCGATCGTTTCAGGGAGCCGCTATCGAATCGCAAATGATCGCGTACGCCGCGTTTGCGGAGGGCTGCCAATCGGCCGAGGCAGGGCTACGAGCCTTTGCTGCGCGGTACGGCGAGTCTGGGAAGAGAATGATCGCCTCGACGGTTGTCGTGGTCGACTTCATGCGGGGTGCATGGGACGACGCCCTCGGTGCGGTCGCCGAAGCGAAAGAGTGGGGGACAGAAGCCACGGCAGCAGCTGATCTTTTGGCCGTCGAGCTTGCGATAGCAGCGCTAGGTGATGACAGAAAGTGCGATATCACCGCGGCCCGAGCGATGATGGATGCCGATATGAGGCAGGACCGCTGGGCGCCCGGCGTTCTTCTGGCGACCTGGATTTTGGCGGTACAGGGCCAGGCAGGCGGCATCGACGTGGACGCAATTCGCGCGAAGATCGCGAGCGCGCCCGGTGGTGTATTGCCATGGAGTCTCCCGTTCGGCGCGAGCGTGTACCTCGGGCTGGCGCTCTACGCGGAGAGAGCGAGGGACAAGAGCGTGTTGAGTTGGCTTTGTGATTGCAATGTGCCTGCGGACAACAGCGCGTGGTGTCTTGCGAATTTCCACTTTGCGCGGGCAATTTCGAGAAAGTCTCTTGGGTTGCGTGACGCCCGTGACTCGTTTGACAGTGCTGAACAATTGTATCGGTCGCTCGGCGCCGAGGTGCTGGCGACAATGGTCGCACGACGGGCGGAGCAGGCGATTGAGTCGAGCGCTGTGCTGCTTCGAGAGTTGGGCGCAGCAAGGAAGAATAGCGGAAAAGTGGCCCGTACGAAGCGCGGCCGGACTAGCAGCGACGATCTCTCGAAGCGAGAATTGGAGATCGCCGAACTGGTTGCTTCAGGATCGACCAACAAGCAGATCGCGAGTGCGCTGTTTCTTAGCGAAAGGACTGTTGAGGCTCACTTGGCAAGTGTGTTTCGGAAGACCGATGTGGCGTCACGCGCGCAGCTAACGCGGTGGTACCTCTTGCGTTAGTGGCTCATATGACTACTTGTTGAAAGCTCCGATCGTGATTCCGGAGAGCATCATTTCATAATATTCCGGCGCGTGTTGCTTCATCGCGTCGAGCATGGGTTTCACGAGTTCCTCGCTATGCTGGAGCATCTGCTGTACTTCCCCAGGCGTGGGCGGGGAGGCTAGCTGCAGATGCTTTTGCATCAGGTTCGCGATCGCGGAGGGATCACTCTTGTCGATCGCCATATACTCGGAACGAGCATCGGTATTCGTGAGAAGATGGCCGAGATATCGGGTTGCGAGTTGGCGGATCTCGTTCTGATTCATGGGTTCGTCTCCTTGACGACCACGAGGAAATGGGAAGAGAGGCTGACGGTAGCTTATTCTATGAGGCGAGCAAGGGGCCTGCGGGCAGTCGTCGATCGCGATGGATCGCTCGTATTGCCAGGCGCGCATCCCAGCGCTTGAGGTCGCCTTTGCGCAACGCGATGGCATGCAGCGTTGCGCGTGCGGCTTCTGGCGCGTGTTCCAGAGCGTTCTCCCAGGAGCGCTCCATGTAATAGATACCGCGGGCGCCGCTGACAAAGCGCTCCGCCGCGTCACGAGTGAGCAGGCCGCGCCGCCGCGCGAGCCATGCCACGTACCGCACGTTCACCGACGGCACCGTGAGCGCGCGCTGCGTCTCGGGATGCACGAGCACCGCAACCTCGTCGTCGCCGTCGATGACCTCGCGGATGTACCAGCGCGCGATCGCTCCCATCGGCCGCAAGCCGTACAGCCAGCACTCGGCAGCGCGCAGGGCGCCCATGCTGGCGGCGCCGATCATCGGCACGCGGCGGCAGGCCGCGAGGCACTCTTTGGGCGAGGGCGCGAGATCGTGGTGAAAGACGCCGTCGATGAGCACGATCCCGTGATGCGTCTCCGCCGCCGCGGCCACGTCGCCGCGGCTGGCCGGCGGCAGATAGAGCACGCCGGGGACCTCGAGCCGGTCCTCCGGCGGAAGCGAGGGACCGGCGAAGACGGCGATGCGGCGCGGCACGGGGCTGCCCTACCCGCGGCGGGCGGTGCGCAGTTTGGCCAGCACCTTGCGCGCCTTCTCGGCGGCGAGGTACTGGTCCACGGTGTGGCGCTGCTCGTCGGTCAGGAGTTTCAGCGCGTGCTGGGGGCTGGCGTTGGGGACGGCGGCGCGCGTGGCCGTCCAGAACTCCGGCTCGCCGCCGGGCCAGCTCCGCGCCACCTGCTCCAGGTTGGCCACATAAGCCGGGTTCGGGTTCAGCTCAAGCGCCTGCTCGTACGCCTGTACGGCCGCCGGCATGTTGCGGCTCTGCACATGGGCGCGCCCCAGGGCATTCAGCGGCTCGGGCCGGTCGGGGGCCAGGCGGTGGGCCGCCTCGGCCACGGCCTGCGCCGTCTGGGGCTGAATCTTGTCGACCAGGTGGTTCGCCAGGGCCACCATCATCGACACGGTCTCCTCCAGGGTGAGCTGCTTGTGCTTCCAGCCGCGCAGCTCGCCAAGGAAGCGTGAGAAGTCTTCGGGCGATGGGTACGTCGCTTGAGGCGCCATGGTCTCATCTTCGGACGAATTGGCCGCATCCCTCAGCCCGGGGGCGGGGTTTTGGGGGCTATCACTCGAATCGGGCGACTGCTAATCTCCCGTGAAACGACGATGACGTACGACGATTTCTTTCGCGAGTTCGATCAGCTCTTCGCCGGCATGGCCCGCCAGGCCCGATTCGGCGGCTTCGTGCCCAATGCCGACGCCTTCGTCGCGGAGGACGGCCGCACGCTGGTGGTGGAGGTCGAGATCGCGGGCGTTCAGCCCGAGCGCATCCGCGTGGCCGTGGAGGGGCAGCGCCTCTTCATCGCCGGGCGGCGGGAGCCCACCCCCAAGGCGCGCCGCGGCACCCTGGTCCTCAAGGAGATCCGCCACGGAGATTTCGCCAAGGAGATCCACCTGCCGGCGCCCATCGAGCAGGCCGACATCACCGCCACCTATCGCGACGGAATCTTGACCATCAGCCTGCCCATCGCCCGCGACCGCGAGCTGGCGCCGCACCTGCACACCGAGCTGCGCATGACTATCCGAAGGATGCCGGTCTAAGACTACATGTCACCAAAGAACGATACGACGGAACGCCAAACCCTCGCCATCCTGCCGCTGCAGGAGGCCGTGCTCTTCCCCAACACCGTGCTTCCGCTGGCGGTGGTGAAGAAGCCGGGCATCCAATTGGTGGAAGACGCCATCAAGGACGGCCGGCCCATCGGCTTCGTGGCGCTCAAGGACCGCGAGGTGGAGAACCCCGGTGCCGATGATCTGCGCCTGGTGGGCACCATCGGCGTCATCCAGAAGATGCTGAAGGTCCCCGACGGAACGCTGCGCTGCATCGTCGGCGGCACGCAGGCCTTCAAGATCGAGAGCTTCACGCAGGTCGAGCCCTACTTCAAGGCCGCCACCGTGGAACTCCCCGACAAGACGCGCGACTCCGATGAGCTGGTGGCGATGCATCGCAACCTCACCACGCTCTTCCAGAAGCTGCTGAGCTATCTGCCGCAGGTCCCGCGCGAGATGGAGATGGAGGTCCAGAACATCGGGGACCCCAACCTCCTCACGTATTTCATCGCCTCCACCATGCGCCTGGACGTGGGCGAGAAGCAGGCCATCCTCGAGGAGCGCGACACCGCCAAGCGCATGCGCAAGCTCATCTTGGTGCTGACCAAGGAGCTGGAGGTGGTGGAGCTGGGCCACAAGATCCAGAGCGACATCCAGAAGGAGATGGAGAAGAACCAGCGCGAGTTCTATCTCCGCCAGCAGCTGCGCGCCATCCAGGAGGAGCTTGGCGAAGTCGATCCGCAGCAGGCCGAGACCAACGAGCTGCGCAAGAAGATCGACGAGGCCGGCATGCCCGAGGAGGTGCGCAAGGCCGCCGATCGTGAGCTCGACCGTCTGGCGCGCGTTCCCAGCGCCTCGCCGGAGTACAGCGTCGTGCGCACCTACCTGGACTGGCTGACCCAGTTGCCGTGGAACGTGCGCACCGCCGACCAGATCGACATCGCGCAGGCGCGCAAGATCCTCGACGAGGACCACTACGACCTGGAGAAAGTCAAAGACCGCATCGTCGAGTACCTGGCCGTCGGCAAGCTCAAAAAGAAGATGACCGGGCCGATCCTCTGCTTTGTCGGACCGCCGGGCGTGGGCAAGACCTCGCTCGGGCAGTCGATCGCCAAGGCGATGGGGCGCAAGTTCGTGCGCCTCTCCGTGGGCGGCGTGCGCGACGAGGCCGAGATCCGCGGACACCGGCGCACCTACATCGGCGCCATGCCGGGCACCATCGTCCGCGCACTGCGCGACGCCGGCACGCAGAACCCGGTGATGATGATCGACGAGATCGACAAGGTGGGGGCCGATTTCCGCGGCGACCCGCAGTCGGCGCTGCTCGAGGTGCTGGATCCGGAGCAGAACTCCACGTTCCGCGACCACTACCTGGATCTGCCGTTCGACCTCTCCGCGGTGCTCTTCATCTGCACGGCCAACCAGCTGGAGACTATCTCTCCGCCGCTGCGCGACCGCATGGAGATCATCAGCCTCCACGGCTACACGGAGCTGGAGAAGCTGCAGATCGCCAAGCGGTACCTGGTGAAGAAGCAGCTGGCCGCCAACGGCGTGAAGCCTTCGCAGGCGCCGCTGAACGACAAGGTGCTGCGCGCGGTGATCAACGACTACACGCGTGAGGCCGGCGTGCGCAACCTGGAGCGCGAGATCGGCACCGTCTTCCGCAAGGTAGCGCGCAAGATCGCGGAGGAGCCGCGCTTCAAGGCGAAGGTCACGCCGGAGAATCTGGTCGATTTTCTCGGCAAGCCGAAGTTCTTCGCCGAGGTGAAGAAGCGCGTGGCCACCGTGGGCGTGTCCACGGGCCTGGCGTGGACGCCGGTCGGCGGCGACATCCTCTTCATCGAGGCCACGGCCATGCCGGGCAAGGGCGGCGTTACGCTCACCGGCCAGCTGGGCGACGTGATGAAGGAGAGCGCCACGGCGGCGGTCTCGTTCCTGCGCGCGCACTCGAGTGACCTGGGCCTGCCCGACGACTTCTTCGCCAAGCACGACCTGCACGTGCACGTGCCGGCGGGGGCGATCCCCAAGGACGGTCCCTCGGCCGGAGTGGCCATGGCCACGGCGATCGCCTCACTGCTCACCGGGCGGCGCGTCGATCCCAACCTGGCGATGACCGGCGAGATCACGCTGACGGGGCAAGTGCTCCCCGTGGGCGGCATCAAGGAGAAGGTGCTTGGCGCCAAGCGCGCGGGCATCACCAAGGTGATGCTGCCGAGGCGCAACGAGGTCGACCTGGAGGACGTCCCCAAGGAAGTGCGCGACACGATGGGCTTCGTGCCGCTCGACGACTTGGCGGGCGCGTTCACGGTGGCGCTGGGCGCGCCGATCGTGCCGCCGGTGGAGACCAGGGAGCAGGCCACCAACGTGGTCCCGCTCAAGACGCGGCCCAACGGCCGCGCGACCGCCAAACGCGCGGCGGTGCGCCGCGCCCCCGCGCGCAAGCGCTAGAGGGAGGAACCGACGTGTCGGGCGATCTGCTCTTCATTCCCGGCCCCGTGACCTGCGCCCCCGAGGTGCTGGCCGCGATGGCCGAACCGATGGTGAACCACCGCGGCGAGCGCTTCTCCCGCGCGTTCCGCGGCGTGCGCGAGAAGCTTGCCGCCATCTATCAGACCGAGGGCGAGGTGCTGGTGCTCGGCGCCAGCGGCACGGGCGGCCTGGAGGCCGCCGTGGCCAACCTCTTCTCGCCCGGCGACTATCTGCTCTCGTGTCCCGTGGGCGTCTTCGGGCGGCGTCTGGCTTCCATCGCGCGCACCTACGGCGCCGAGGTGGAGGTGCTGGAGACGGAGTTCGGCCAAGGGCTGGATCCCGAGCGTCTGGCGCAGCGCTTGCGCGACGACCGCGAGCGCCGCATCACCGGCATCCTGCTCACGCACAACGAGACCTCCACCGGCGTGCAGAACCACATGCACATGCTGGCGCGCGCCATGGAGGGTCATCCGGCGCTGCGCGTGGTGGACAGCGTCAGCGGCCTGGGCGCCTCGCCCATGCCGATGGACGAGCTGGGCTTCGACGCCGTGGTCGGCGCCTCGCAGAAGGTGCTGGCCGCCCCGCCGGGGCTGGCGTTCGTGGCGCTCTCCGCGCGCGCGTGGCACGCCGTGGAGACGGCGCGCATGCCGCGCTTCTACCTCGACTTCTTCAAGGCGCGCGAGTTCGGCGCCAGCGGCGAGACGCCGTGGACGCCGCCCATCTCGCAGGTCTTCGCGCTCGACGTGGCGCTCGACCGGTACCACGCCGAGGGCGCGGCCAACGTCCACGCGCGCCACGCGGCGCACGCCGCCGCGATCCGCGCGGGGGCGGAGCGCCTGGGCATCCAGCTCTACGGCGACCCCGCGTTCGCCTCGCCCACCGTGGTGACGATGCACGTGCCGATCGGCGTCGAGGCGTCACCCGTGCTGCGGGCACTGCGCGAGCAGCACGGCATCGTGCTGGCGGGCGGCCAGGGCGACCTCAAGGGCAAGATCTTCCGCATGGGAACGATGGGCGCCATCACGCTGGCCGACGTCGAGCGCGCGATCGCGGCGCTCGGCACCGTGCTGAAGGGGCAGGGCTACCAGCCGGCCGTCGTGTGAGGCAGCTCGTGGCGCCGGAAGATCGGATCGACGTACGGCGCCGCCACGGGCGGGACGACTGCCTCGAGGTCGCGATCGATGCGCACGTTGGGTGAGGTCAGCAGGCCCACCAGCGGCGAGCGCGCCAAGTCGTGGCGCATCCCGCTGGGCAGCGGGAAGAAGAGCGCCACGTAGAGCACCGCCCACAGCAGCAGCGCGGCTTTGGCCACGCCGATCGCTCCGCCGATGAGCGCGTTGCCCGTGCCCAGCACGGGCAGGTGCATGATGCGGTCGATGATCGTCATGATCAAGAGCGCGATCAGGTAGCCCAGCACCGCCGCCACCAGCACGCCCAGCAGGCGGTTCACGCCGGCGCCGGCGCTGCTGATCCAGCCGATCATCTGATCGAATTGGCCGCGGTAGAAGACGGCCGCGGCGAGCGCGGCCGCCAGCGCGATCAGCCCGCCCACCTCGCGCACGCCGCCGCGCTTGGCGCCCTTGAGCAGGCCGAAGAGCAGCAGCGCCCCCAGGACGATGTCGGGCCAGCCCAGATGCCGCACGATGTCGATCACACGCGCAGCTCCGCGCCCACGCTCTCGCGCAGCGCCGTCAGTACCTTGGCCAGCGCTTCGTCGGCGATGGCGTCGGTCATGGTCCGGTCGGGCTCGCGCAGCCAGATGCGCACGGCGACGCTCTTCTTGCCCTCGGGCACCTGCGGGCCGCGGTACTCGTCGAACGGGAGGGCGCGCTCCACCTGCGGGATTCCCGCGCGGAGGATGGCGTTGACGATCGCCTCGGCGTTGACGTCGGCGTCCAGCACCAGCGCCACGTCGCGCGAGGTGCCGGGGAACTTCGGCAGCGGCTGATACTGCTGCACCTCGCGCTGCGGCAGGCTGCGGATGCGAATGAAGGCGTAGTACGTGGAGAACGGTACCTCGAAGGCGGCGCAGATGCGCGGATCGACGCGCCCGATCGTGGCGACCGCCGCGTTGTCGAGCAGCAGCGAAGCCGTCCGCCCGGGGTGGAGGCCGGGGGACTCGTCCTGAGCCACCTGCGGCCAGACGCCCGTGAGGCCGCGCAGCAGGACCTCGATCTCACCGCGGAACTCGATCAGCGCGCTGTCGCGCCATTCGGCGTCGTTGCGCTCGGGTGTGGCGAAGAGCACGCCGGCGATGATGCCCTCGTAGAGCGGGCTCTCGCTGCCGCGGAAGGTGTGGCCGATCTCGAAGATGCGGCTGGGCAGCTCCTGGCCGCGGCGGGCGAGCCAGTGCAGCATGCCCGGCATGATCGCGAAGCGCAGGTAGCGCTGCTCCTCGGAGAGCGGGTTGAGGATCTCGATCGGCTCTGCTGGCAACGCCACGCCCGCGCTCGCGTACTTGTCGATCACCGCGCGCGAGTGCAGCGGCAGCGAGACGATCTCGCGGTAGCCCATGTCCGCGAGCGACCGGGCGATGGTGTTCTCCAGGTGCCACTCGTGGGACTCGATCCCGTGCTGCGCGATCGGCGGCAGCTCGCTGGGAATGGCGTCGTAGCCCTCGATGCGCGCCACCTCTTCCACCAGGTCGACGCCCTCGTGAACGTCGCTGCGCCAGAGCGGCACCTCCACGGAGAGCGCGCCCTCTCCGGCGGGCTCCACGGCGAAGCCCAATGCCTTGAGGTTGGCGGCGACCCGTTCGTCGGAGAGCGAGAGGCCCAGCAGACGTGGCACGTCGGCCACGGCGAAGGCGATGCGCTGGGGCTCCGGAACGGCCATGCCCGCGGCTACCGGAGCGAGCACGGTGGCCCCCTCGTCGGCCAGCAGCTTCGCCGCTCGCGCGGCGCCGAGATCGGTGAAGGCGGGCGGGAGCGCCTTCTCGTGGCGCATCGAGGCGTCGGTGCGCAGACCCAGCGCGAGCGACATGCGGCGGATGCGCGGTCCCTCGAAGTTGGCCGACTCCATCAGCAGCTCGGTGGTGGCGCCGGTGACCTCGCTGCGGGCGCCGCCGCGGATCGCGGCGATGGCGCTGGGCCCCGCCTCGTCGGCGATCACCAGCATCTTCTCGTCGAGCTCGCGCTCCACGCCGTCGAGGGTGACCATGCGCTCGCCGGGGCGCGCGTCGCGCACGATGATGTGGCCGCCGACGATCGTGCCCCAGTCGAAGAAGTGGAGCGGCTGACCCACCTCCAGCATCACGTAGTTGGAGATGTCGACCAGGTTGGAGATCGGGCGTTGCCCCGCCAGGGAGAGGCGCACGCGCATCCACGCCGGCGCCACACC
>Ga0307374_10014611_pt1 | contig 10670 bp, 6 predicted proteins | sample OX3MG_FD_202532 | JGI IMG/M metagenome (GOLD analysis project Ga0307374, IMG submission 202532) | Soil microbial communities from Risofladan, Vaasa, Finland - OX-3 | ecosystem: Environmental > Terrestrial > Soil > Coastal area > Acid sulfate soil | place: Finland: Risofladan, Vaasa | collected... | reverse complement strand
CGCGCTGGGCAATTCAAGGCGCAAATGTGGCGAAAGGAGCATCGCACCGTGCTCGAACAGAGAATACCACACCCCTTCGCGATTACGACGGCCGTGTGCCTGGCGTTGACCTTGCCGGCCAAGGCGGCGGACGAATCTCACGGCGCAACGTCCGGCGGAAGGGCGCTGATCATAGCTGGAATCGTCGGCGACGACGAGCACGAGCTGCTCTTCTCCAGCACACTCAAACAATGGCACGCCTGGCTGACCGGGCCGATGCGTTTCGATCCTGACGCGGTGCGGGTGTTGTACGATGAATCGGCGCCCGGCGAATCTCGAATTCTTGCGAATTCGGCTACGAATCACGGCCCAGCGACGCGCGAAGCGATCGAGCGAGAGGTCGCCGAAATCAAATCCGCACTGGCTCCCGACGACCGGCTGTGGGTGTTCCTGCTGGGACACGCCAATTACGACGGCCGCCATGCCTACCTGCACTTGCACGGACCGGACATGAACGAATCGGAGCTCGCGAAACTCTTTGCCGGCGTCTCCTGCCGCGAGCAAGTGTTTTGGCTCACGACGCCGGCGGCCGGCTGGATGCTGCCGGCTTTCTCGACCAAGGGACGTGTCGTCATCTCGGCCACCGCGCGGGACAACGAGCTCAACGAAACTGAGTTTCCCTACGCCCTGACGACGGCGATCCAGCGGCCGACCGCCGATTTGGACGCGGACGGTGACGGAGAAGTGACACTCTTGGAACTCTTCGCGCGGACGGTAGCCGAGGTCACCTCGCGGTTCGAAGCCGACAAGCGGCTTGCCACTGAGCACGCCCAGCTCGACGACGATGGTGACGGCGCCGGCAGCGAGAAGCCGCGGGCGGGCGGCGGTCCCGGGGAGGGCGATCAGATGGCCAACCGCGACGGCGCCCTTGCGGCGCAAGTGGTGCTGACGTTGGCGCCGGCTACGGGGCCTTGATTTTCAGCGCGCAGCTAAACAGGGGACCGTCGCCCTGATAGAATCACCTACAAGCGGAGCGCTTTGCGCATTGGTTCGTCCGAGAATTTGGCCGCGATCAATCCCGATAAACAAAGAGGGAGAATTCGATCGAATTCATGGATGCCAAAAACCCCAACCGGCCTGCGGCCGGCGGCGCCATTGAGCCCACGGCGGGCAATGCCGACGAAGCGGCCGTCGCCCACCTACGCGACGCGAGAAACCGGCTCCGGGCCGAAGTCGCCAAACTCGTGGTCGGGCAGGACGCCGTGATCGACTATTTGCTGATGGCCCTTTTGTGCCGCGGGCACGTTCTGCTTCTGGGCGTGCCCGGGTTGGGTAAGACGCTGATGGCCAGGACGATGGCCCGCACGCTCGACATGGACTTCCGTCGCATTCAGTTCACGCCCGACCTGATGCCCTCCGACATCACGGGCACCGACATCATCGAGGAAGACCCCGCGACGGGCCGCCGTAAGCTTGAGTTTTTTCAAGGACCGCTGTTCACCAATTACCTTCTGGCCGACGAGATCAACCGCACGCCCCCCAAGACCCAGGCCGCGCTCTTGCAGGCGATGCAGGAGCAAGAGGTCTCGATCGGCCGGCGAAACTACCGGCTCGATTCTCCGTTCTTCGTCGTGGCCACGCAGAACCCGATCGAACAAGAGGGAACGTACCCCTTGCCCGAGGCGCAGCTCGACCGCTTCATGTTCAATGTTCCGGTCACCTACCCCACGCCCGACGAGGAGGTCGCGATCGTCAAGAACACCACGGCCAACGTGCAAACGGAGATCAAGCCGATCCTGGCGGTGGCCGAAATCGTACGGCTACAAGAGCTTGTCCGCGGCGTGCCGGTGGCCGACGCCGTGGTCCGCTATGCGGTCAACCTGGTCGGCGCTTCGCGTCCCAACGGAGTCTTTGGTGGCAACGGCGCAGCGCACGACAAGATTCATCGCTTCGTAACTTACGGCGGCAGCCCGCGCGCCTCGCAGTACTTGATCTTGGGGGCCAAGGCGCGGGCCATCATCAGCGGACGCTTCCACGTCGATTTCGCCGACGTCCGCGCGCTCGCCCAGCCCGTCTTGCGGCACCGCCTGGTATTGAATTTTCACGCCCGCGCCGAGAACCTCGACGCCGACGCGCTGGTGCGCCGGCTGATCGAGACGGTGCCGGAGAAGTAAGAAGCACTGAGGATCGCGGATTTCGGATTGCAGATTGAACGCGACGAATCCGCAATCCGCAATCCAGAATTTCCGATGTCATCCGCCAACCTTACCCTCACGCGCGAGTTGGTCGATCCGCGGTTCTTTTCGACGCTCGAGAACCTGGAGTTGATCGCGCAAGGCGTGGTCGAGGGGTTCTTGAACGGCCTGCACCGCAGCCCCTACGTCGGCTTCTCGGTCGAATTCGCCTCGCACCGCGAGTACCTGCACGGCGACGACCTGCGGCACTTGAACTGGAAACTCTACGGCCGGCAAGACAAGCTGTACGTCAAGCAGTACGACGCCGAAACCAACCTCGATTGCCACCTGGTGCTCGACGTCAGCGGCTCGATGACCACCAAGACAGCCGCGCTCGACAAGCTTCGCTATGCTTCATGCCTGGTCGCCGCGATTGCGCACCTGGCACTCGGCCAGCGCGACGCCGTGGGCGTGACCCTGTTCGCCGACCGTGTGCTGGCTCACGTCAAGCCGCGGGCCAAGTCGAACCAGTTGCAAGACATCCTGCGGACCATCGTCGCGACGGCCGCGCGGCCGCGGGCCGACACCGCGGCGGTGCTCCATGAGGTCGCCGAGCTGATGCCCCGCCGCGGACTGGTGGTGCTGGTGAGCGACTTGTTCTACGAGACGGCCGAGGTTTTTTCAGGACTCGACCACCTGCGCTTCCTGGGTCACGACGTGATCGTGTTCCAAGTGCTCGACCCGCTCGAACGGCGGCTACCGCTCGACGGCCATGTCCGATTCCGCGAGTTGGAAACCGGTGCCGAGCTGGTGACCGAAGCCGGACAGCTCCGCGTGGCCTACACCGAGGCAATCGAGAACTGGCTGGCCGAGCTGAATCGGGGCTGCCTGGCTCGCGGAATCGACCATCTGGCCCTGTCCACAGATGAACCGCTCGACCGGGCGCTGTATGATTACCTGGCGCGGCGGGCACAGAATTATTAAGGACCAACAGTTGGATTTGGCAGCAGTAATTTGACCGCAGATGACCCAGATGAACGCAGATAACCCGAAGAACTTGATCTTCAATTCAATCTGCGCTGCTCTGCGCCATCTGCGGTTTCCACGGAGCCCGCGCCTGCAAATCGTAGGTTACGGAAGATGACCGGAATTGGCCTGGTAAACGCCGGCTTTCTCGCGGCCACGCTGGCGGTGGCGGTGCCGGTGCTCATTCACTTGCTGTTCCGACGCCGGGCGCGGGTGGTCGATATCGGCACGTTGCGGTTCCTGCGGATCGTGCTCAAAGACAACGCCCATCGTCGCAAGCTCAGGCGCTGGCTGCTATTTGCCCTGCGTGTGGCCGGCGTACTGTTGCTGGCCCTGCTTTTCGCCCGACCTTACTGGTCGCGCACCGGCGGCTTGGACCAGCAGCGCGAGTTGATCGTGCTCATTGACCAGTCGGCGAGCATGGATGCCCGCGAAACGGGGCTCTCGGCCTTTGCCCGCGCCCAGGAAGCGGCATCCCAAATGCTGGCCGACACGGCCGAAGGGACCGTCACGCACGTTGCCTACTTCGACGCGGCGGGCGTGTTTCCCATCGAAGAAGTACGCGGTGTCTCTGGCGGCGGGTTGCGCATTGATGATCGTCGCCGGCCCGGCTTCGCCGGCACCGATTACCCTTTGGCCCTCGCCTGGGCTCGCGACCTGCTCGCCCAGGGCCGCCGGCCGTGCCGTCGGCTCGTGCTTTTGACGGACTTGCAGCGATCGGGACTGGGGCGATCGGGGCTGGGGCGATCGAGTTTGGGGCGGGCACGTGTGAAGGATTTTCCGGACGATGTGGAAGTCGAAGTGATCGACGTGGGGAGGCCGTTGGTTCGCAACCTGGCGGTCGACGAGGCCCAGGTACTCTCGCGCGACATTCGGCCGGGGCGACCGCTGGTGGTTACGGCCCGCGTGCTCAATGCCGGGGCATTCACGGTGAGGCAGGCGCGCGTGAAGCTCGTGCTCACCAGTGGCGGCCAATCGTACGAAGAACAGGCGACCGTCTCGCTGGCCGCGGGCACACGCGAGGGGGTGCGGTTCGAAATCGACGCCCAGCGGCCAGGTTTGTACCAGGGCTACGTCGAAGTCGAGGGGGACGATGCCCTGAAATCCGACGATCGGCGCTGGCTGGCCTTCGAAGCCCGTGCCGTCGATCGCGTTTTGTTGGTCGACGGCGAGCCGGGCGTGTCGCCCTATGCCAACGAGACCTACTACCTGGAAACGGCCCTTCGGCTGCGCCCGCCTGGTGCTGAAAGCCAGGTAGAACGGAATTCATTCCGTTCGGCCGAAGAAACCAATGAAAAACGGAATGAATTCCTTTCCGCCGCGACGCCGTACGAACCCGAGCGTGTGCCGGCCGACCATGGTGAAAACTGGCCCGACCTTTCGCCGTATTCCGTGGTCGTTTTGGCGAACGTCGCCGCGTTGGCTCTCGACCACGTGTCGTCGTTGGCCGAGTACGTCGCGGCGGGCGGAAACCTGTTGTGGTTCTGCGGGGGTCAGGTGCGGCCGGCGGCGTACGAGCCGTTGGCGCGCGTGGGTTTGTTGCCGGCGGAGGTTGGCAAGACACTGGAGCCGGGCGTTTACCGGTTCGCGACGTGGGACAAGGAACACCCGATTTTCCACCCGCTCTCCGACCCGCAGCACGGCGACCTGCGTGGCGTCAGTTTTCGACGGATCGTCGAGCTGACGCCGGCGGCCGAGTCGCAGGTGCTGGCCGCCGACCAGGAGGGCCGTCCGCTCATCATCGAGGGGCGGCTTGGCAAGGGGAGGGTTCTCTTGGCGGCGACGGCGGCCGACCGCGACTGGGGCGATTGGCCGACGAATCGGTTATACTTACCGCTGGTGCATCAGGCGGTCGGCTACTTGTCGGGACGGCTCATGGATGGCCAGCGAGTAGTGCAACGACCGGCCGGTTCGTTCGACGACGATCCGCCGGGCGTGAAACAGGATGGCGAGCGGGTGCTTGTCCGAAACGGCGACCCACGTGAATCGGACCTCGAGCGCGTTTCGGCCGAGCAGCTCCGAACGGAGCTGGGGCTGCCACGGTTGGTGGAAGTAGTTGCGCACGCCGATAGCGACCGCCGGCCACCTGCGCCCGAGGGAATCCAACGGCCTGATGAAAAGTGGAGGTACATGCTATGGGGCCTGGTCGTCGTGCTGGTGGCCGAGACGTTTTTGGCCAACCGCACACATGCGTAGGTTGGGAGAGGGGAAAGTTTACAGGGGACAGGTTACAGTCGGCGGTGGGCAACTGCCCGACGAACCGTTGACATGAGATGTACGCGCGAATGATTCCCTGAACCCTGAACCCTGAACCCTGAACCCTGAACCCTGAACCCTGAACCCTGAACCCTGAACCCTGAACCCTGAACCCTGAACCCTGAACCCTGAACCCTCAACCCTGAACCCTGAACCCTGAACCCTGAACCCTGAACCCTGAACCCTGAACCCTGAACCCTGAACCCTGAACCCTGAACCCTGAACCCTCAACCCTCAACCCTCAACCCTCAACCCTCAACCCGATCCCTCACCGCTCACCACGAGTCTCGCCCATGTCCACGATCTTGGAATCCCAACGCGTGACACGTCCCGCCGCGGTGGTCCGCCAACTTGAGGCGACGCGCACCGCTTTGCGCACGTACCAGGTCGTTGCTGTCTTGGTGCGGTTGGGCTTGATCGAATTGGCCCTTGTCGCCGCATTGGCCCTGGCCGATTGGTTTTTCATCACGGGCGCGGCGGTGCGAGTGCTTTGTCTAATGGTGATGGCCGGGCTCATCGTCGCGGAGGCGATCCGCACGCTCGCCAAACTCCGCCGGCTGGGGCGCGGCGAGGCGGCGGTGGCCATTGAGGAGAATTTCCCGCAACTCGGCCAGCGGGTCCGAACGACGCTCGAATACTTCGAGCCTTCGCTCTCGACGGCGCCCGCGTCGCCGGGGCTGGTCGATGCGCTGGTGACCGACACCGACCGCCAAGCGCGTGCCATCGACTTCCAGACGTTGATCCCCTGGCAACGCACGTGGAGGCAAGCGACCGCGCTGACCTTGGCCGTCGTTGCCGGACTGGTGGCACTGGTCGTTTTGCCGGATGCGCGGATCGCGCTGGAGCGGCTGCTGCTCGTGCCGGTCCACTACACGCGGCTGTCGGTCAAGCCCGGCGATTGGCAAGTGAAGGTCGGCGGAGAGGCCGTGATTCAGGCCGAACTAACTGGCCGGCCGGTGCGGCAAGTCGAACTGCGCTATCGTCTGATTGCCAAGCCGCGTGATGACACCGAGGCGCACGAATGGCAAAGCCTTCCTTTTGGGCGGAGTGACGATCAGGAGAACGACGTGGGACATCGCCGCGGCGCGCGCCTTGCCGGCGAGATCGCACTGGCCGGGACCGTCGAAACAAGACTGTCCGACTTGCAAGAGGACCTCGAATACCAGGTTGTCGCGGGCCAACTGGCCAGCGACATTTACCGTCTGACCATCGTCCGGCCGTTGGTGCTGAAGGAAGTGGCCGCGACGATTACGCCGCCGGCCTACACCAGGCGTCCGCCGGTGGTCGAATCGAAGGGGAATCTCAAGGTCATCGAAGGCTCGCGCGTCGAACTGATGTTTACACTCGATCGCCCGCCGCACAGCGCCCAGGTGGCTCTGCGACGCAAATCGCACGATGCGGAAGCGGTGCCACCGCCTGCGGTGCGGATCGAAGGAGCGGAGTTGTCGGTCGAACTGGCGACGATCGACCAAGAACTGGAGTACGAGCTGTCGGCCGAGGCCGGCGATGGGATGAAGCTCGAACCCAGGAAGTTCCGCATTCGCGTCGCGCCCGACCAGAAGCCGACGGTCCGCTTCGTCGAACCGCCCGAGCAACTTGAAGTCACGATCACGACCGAGGTCGCCATTCGGGTCGAGGCGGCCGACGATTTCGGTGTCGGGAAGATCGGAATCGTCTACCAAATCGCCGACGAGCCGCAAGCGGAGCTCTATCTGGAGGACCTGCCACAACAGCCGCTTACGGTCGAAGCCCTGGCCACGCTGTTCTTGGAGCGGCACGAGGTGAACTTCACCGACGCGGTGACGTATTACGCCTTCGCCGAGGACAACTACCCCGGCGGGTTGAGCGGCTCCCAAGGGGCAAAAAGGTTCCAGGGGCCAAACAGGGCGACGACCGAGCTACGGTTCATCGACATCAGGCCGTACAAGCGCGCGTACCAGATGGCCACATCCGAGGGTGGCCCACCATCAGGCGAAAGCTCGACGTCGCTCGAGGAGTTGATTGCCCGGCAGCGGGTCAACTTGAACCGCAGCTTCGCCCAGCTCGACGTGCCTCAATTCGATTCCGAAACGGCCGCGCGGCTGGCGAAGACCGAGCAAGAGCTGGCCGATGTCACGCGGGAATTCGCCGCGGGCATGGAGCAGCGCGGGATGCCGGTGCCGTCGCTGGGCGAGGCGGCCGGGCTGATGCAACAGGCCGCCAATGAGCTCGCCAGTCGCGGCTTGAAGTCGGCCGTCGAGCACGAGCGGGCGGCGCTGGCCGGGCTAATCAAGGCCCGGCGGAACTTCCGCAAGCTCTTGACTCAGAGCGACAGCCAGACGGCGAGTGCTTGCCGCACATTCGACACCGAACAGAAACAGAAGCTCCGCCCGCCGAAGGTCGATAACGACAAGGCCAAGCACGCCCACCTGGCCAAGGATCTCGAAAAGCTGGCCGAAAAGGAGAAGAAGTTCTCGGAGGAAATCTCGCCTAATGAGGGTGGCGCGGAACGATTTCCGGCCGAGGCGCAGCAGGAGGCGGCCGAGCAGGCTGGTGAGCTGCGAAAGCGTGTCCACTCTGACGAAGATTTGACCCAACTGGCCAAACGGCGCATGGACGCCGCGGCCGACGCCGTTCGCTCAAGCGCCCAGGCGTTGGCGACGGGCGATCGCGAGCGGGCTGCCCAGGAGGCGGCCGATGCCGCCGAGCGCTTGCAGCAACTTGCGGAGCAGGTGGCCGCCCTCAAGGCCATCGAGACGCCCGCTAAACTGACCAGGCTGCGCGAAATGGCGAGCCGGCTGGCAAATGAGCAACGCGAGTTGGGGCAGCAAATTGCCGCTCAGTGCGCGGAGCAAGAGCAACGCGGTGTGGGTGACGACAGCAAGGCGGCGGATGGCGAGGAACCAGGAACATCCGCCGGCGAGCAGGCCGCCTCCGAAGCGCAGTTGGCCGAAGAAGCCCGCACGCTGGCCGACGTGTTGAACCGGCTTCGTACCGACGCGGCCGACGAGAGCCGCGAGTTGAGCCAGGCGCTCACCAAAGCGGCACTCGCCAATCCGCCGGCCGAAGCGGCCGACCAGATGGAGCAGGCCGCCGTTGCGCTTCGTGAGGGCAAACGTGACGAGGCCGGCGAGCAAGCCCGCTCCGCGGCCGATTCGCTCGCCGCGCTGACCCTGGCGCTCGAGGCCGCGTACCGCGAACTGGTCCATGCCCAATTGGACAAGCTCTTGGCGGCCGAGAAGCAGGCGGCTTTGGCGCAGGCGGCGTTGACGTCGGTGACCAACCAGGCGCGGCAAGCCGAGGCTGAAAAACAGCTTGGCGAGTTGAACGAGACGATGCAATCGCTCGCGCCGGCCAACGGCAAATTGAAGCAGGCCGCCGGTGAGCTGGCAGAAGCGGTGCAACTCGGCGCCGGACACTGGGAGGCCAACGACGACGACCCGCGCGGGGCCTATGTCCCGCCGCAGGCGTACCTGAACGGCCTACGGCGCGCGATCGAAGCCCTGCAAGCCACGATCCAGGAGATCGTGCTGGGCGCAGCGCAGCTCGACCGCGACGGCGCCGTACCACCCGAGTACAAGAGGTACGTCGAGGATTACTATCGGGTGCTGTCGGAGGACCTGCGGTAGGAGCCATGAATCACTGGGCCTAGTCCACGGCGGAGATTACGTGGTAGACTACCGATGTCGTATCCAGCTACCCTTCTTCGTTCGAAGGTTCTCAATGCCTCACGATCAGTTGCAACAGTTCTTTCACGAGAAGAAAGAGAAAGCAAAGCCGGCCGACGTTGACTGGAGCGCCAAACGTGACGCCTGGATCAAGGCCGTCGTCGACCTGTTCCGAACGGTTGAGGACGATTACTTGCATGCCTCCAAGTCGGACGTGGAGATTACACGGTCGGACAAAGTGGTGTCGGAGAACTACATGGGTGAATACCACATCCCGGAGCTCAACCTGCGTGTGGCTGACGAGCAGGTTGTCCTTTCCCCCAAGGCAGCCAACGTCCTGGGTGCGAAGGGAAGAATTGACGTCCGCGGCGACCGCGGCGACGCTACGATCGTCTGGCAAGGCGACAATCAGTGGAGCATCGTCGTCTCGCGGACGCCGGCGCTCCGGCTCGTGCCGCTGACGGCGAATTCGCTCGCGGAGGTGCTCAGGGGTGTGATGCGGCCATGACGCGTCGGTCGCTGAACATACTCTCCTACGAGGAACAGAGTCTCCATCAGGTGTGGGGCTGGTACGAATTTCAACGCGCCCTCATCGGGGAAGAAAAGAGCCGTGTGTTCGACTCGCTGTCGAGTGGCACGGGCTTGCTGACGTCGCGCTACTTGGCAAAGACATGGGAGGAGCTGGACGACGATTTCGATTACCAGACGGCTGAGCTCGGGCGCGTGACGATGCTTGGAGTGCTCACCTGCACGGAAGCGGCGCTCCGAGTCGATTTCATCGAACGGGTGAGGAACAAGAAGAAGGACGACATCTCGCGCGAATTCCGAAAGACCCACCGAAGGCGGGGCGTCCAGAAAGTCCGGCTCGAAGAGGATATCCTCGATGTTTGGCGAAAGCGAGGCGAGCAAGCTGGCCTCAAGAGCGCCGTCGCAGAGTTGAAGGGCGCTTTGAATCTACGGCACTGGTTGGCGCACGGTCGTTATTGGAAGCCGAAACTCGGCCGCGCTGCTGGGTACGACGTGGTCGAAGTCTTCGACATCTGCAACGACTTACTCCAAAGGGTTGGCTTGGTCCTTCCAGACGCGCCCCATTCGTAGACTTTCCCGACGTGTTCAACCTTCATCAGGGTCGCGCGACACCGGACGGGCGCAATGACCAATAACAAACCGCGCATTGCTGCCCTCGAGGTCGCGAATGACGCCTGCGCGACAACACTCCAAGTTATTCGCTCTCCAAGACAGTCTTAACGAAACGAACGGGTCGTCGGGTCCCAGATCCAATGGCGCGACTCTCCCTTGTAAGTCTGCAGCGACGAATACGAAGTTGGAAAAAGGATCACCTGCAGTCCTAGGTCGCTCGCAAAGCGATATCGCGAAGCAAAAGCGTCCCAGGACACTCGGAATTCCTCAGTAAGGCATACGTGCTGGTTGTCGGGCGAATCCACAAAGAAAATGCCCAGCCGAGTGTTACACACGAAGTCCAGTAAACGGCGCAGAGTAAATGCGAATCCTCGTGGATCATTTTCGACCTCGATCATCCAATCGTTTTCCCAGACAACAGGCCAACCGACCGCATCGGATATCCGCG
>Ga0307374_10014610_pt1 | contig 10670 bp, 10 predicted proteins | sample OX3MG_FD_202532 | JGI IMG/M metagenome (GOLD analysis project Ga0307374, IMG submission 202532) | Soil microbial communities from Risofladan, Vaasa, Finland - OX-3 | ecosystem: Environmental > Terrestrial > Soil > Coastal area > Acid sulfate soil | place: Finland: Risofladan, Vaasa | collected... | reverse complement strand
ATGCAGCACGCCGAACGCTGCGGTCAGCGGTTGCGCGAAGCGCAGCTCGCGGCGATCGAAGGCAAGCTCCATCGCGACTAGCTCGCCAGCACGCCGGCGCACAGCAGCAGGCAGAAGACCAGCGCCAGCTTCGCGGTGCGGGCGAGCGCCTGGTTCAGCGACGGCCCGTCGGCGTGCGTGCGCACGGTCTGCACCACGCCGACGGCGAGCGGCGCCGAGGCTGCCGTCACGAACAGCCACGGCGACAGCGCGCCGGCGAACCACGGCACCCACGAGGTCACGAACGCGACGGCGATCATCGCGCCGAACAGCACGCGCGTGCGCTCTCGCCCGAGCCGTACCGCAAGGGTGCGCTTGCCGGCGCGCCGGTCGGTGTCGATGTCGCGCGCGTTGTTGACCACGAGGATCGCCGAGATCAGCAGCCCGACCGGTACGGCCAGCACGAAGGCCTGCCACGGAAGGTCGCGGCGCTGCACGAAGTAGGAGCCCGTCACCGCGACGAGCCCGAAGAACAGGAAGACGAACACCTCCCCGAGTCCCTCGTAGCCGTAGGGCCGCGGTCCGCCGGTGTAGAGGACGCCGGCGAGGATCGACGCCGCGCCGACCGCCAGCAGCGCCCAGCCCGCGACCGCGATCAGATAGGCGCCGCAGAGCACCGCGGCGCCGAAGGTCAGGTAGGTCGCGATCAGGACCTGACGCGGGGGGACCAGGCCGCCCGCCGTCACGCGCACCGGGCCGATCCGCTCATCGCTGTCGGCGCCGCGCCGCGCGTCGGAGTAGTCGTTGGAGAGGTTCGTGCCGATCTGGATCAGGATCGCGCCGAGCAGCGCGGCGATGAAGGCGATCGGGTGGAAGGTGCCGTAGCGGATCGCCAGCGAGGTGCCGACGAGCACCGGGGCGATGGCGGCCGGAAGTGTCCGCGGCCGCGCCGCCATCAGCCAGATTCTCACGGGCGGCGCGGGAACTGCGAAAAGTCGGGTGCGCGCTTCTCGGCGTAGGCGGTGCGGCCCTCGCGGGCCTCCTCGGAGCCGTAGAACAGCAGGTTCGCGTCATGGGCGAGCTGCTGCACGCCGGCGAGCCCGTCCTCGGCCGCGTTGAAGCTCGCCTTCAGCAGCCGCAGCGCGAACGGCGAGAGCGCGAGCATCTCGCGGCACCACGCGACGGTCTCCTGCTCGAGACGCGCGAGCGGGACGACGGCGTTGACGAGGCCCCACTCGAGAGCTTGGGCGGCGTCGTACTGGCGGCACAGGAACCAGATCTCCTTCGCGCGCTTCTGGCCGACCTGGGCGGCGAGGATGCTCGCTCCGTAGCCGCCGTCGAAGGAGCCGACGCGCGGCCCGGTCTGCCCGAAGCGGGCGTTCTCGGCCGCGATCGTCAGGTCGCACACGACATGCAGCACGTGGCCGCCGCCGATCGCGTAGCCGGCGACCATCGCGACGACCGGCTTGGGGGTGCGACGGATCTGGACGTGCAGGTCGGTGACGTGGAAGCGCCCGACCCCGCCCGGCTCGCTCTCGTAGCCGCTATCGCCGCGCACACGCTGATCGCCGCCGGAGCAGAACGCGTCGGGACCCTCGCCGGTGAGCACGATCACGCCAACCGTGGTGTCGTCGCGAGCCCGCGTGAACGCGTCGGCCAGCTCGAGCACCGTCTGCGGGCGGAAGGCGTTGCGGACCTCGGGGCGGTTGATCGTGATCTTCGCGATCCCGGGTTCACGCGAGCGCTCGTAGCGGATGTCGGCGTACTCGCCGTCGGGGACCCACTCCACCGCACCGCTGCTGCTCGCGTCCACGACCGCAAGGCTAGCCTTTCGAGCGTGCGAGTCGAAGCGTGGTTGACACGGGCCGCCCGGCGCTGGCCGGATCGCGTGGCGGTCGAGACCGGCGAGCGCCAGCTGCGCTATCGCGAGCTCGATCGGCTCGCCGCGTCCGGCGCGCACGAGCTCGCCGTCGCGCCCGGAACGCGGGTGGGGATCGCCCTCGCGCCCGGTATCGACTTCGTCGTCGCGCTGCACGCCTGCCTGCGGGCGGGCGCCGTGGCGGTACCGCTGGACCTGCGCGCACCGGCGCGCTCGCGTGCGCCGGTCGGCGTCGATGCGGTGATCGACGAGCCGCTGGCGTGCACGGGCAGCGCGCTCGCCGGCGCGCCGCACGAACTCGCCGCGACGGCGGTCCTGCTGCGCACCTCGGGGACCAGCGGAGAACCCACCGAGGTCCCGCTGACCTATGGAAACCTGCTCTGGAGCGCGATCGGCTCGGCGGTCTCACTGGGGCTCGATCCGCGCGAGCGCTGGTTGTGCACGCTGCCGCTCGTGCACGTCGGCGGGTTGTCGATCATCGTGCGGAGCGCGATCTACGGGACCACCGCCGTGGTGCACGAGCGGTTCGTCCTCGAGGACGCACTCGACGCGCTGATGCAACGCGAGATCACCATCGTCAGCGTCGTCGCGACGACGCTGACCCGACTGCTCGACGGGGGCCTGGCGCATCCGCCGTCGTTGCGCTGCGCGCTGGCCGGCGGCGGACCGGTCCCTGCGGCGCTGCTGGCGCGAGCGCGCTCGGCTGGTGTCGTGGTCAGTCAGACCTACGGGCTGACCGAGGCCTGCTCGCAGGTGGCGACCCAGGCACCGGGCGCGGCCGGCGTCGACGCCGGGCCGGCGCTCTTCTGCACGCGCGTGGCGCTGGCGCCAGACGGCGAGATCCTGATCAGCGGGCCGACGCTGAGCCCCGCGGTGGGCGGTGGCACCTTCGCCACCGGCGACCTCGGGGAGCTCGACGCCGACGGCACGCTGCACGTGATCGGGCGCAAGTCCGACACGATCATCTCGGGCGGCGAGAACGTCGCACCCAGCGAGGTCGAGTCGGTACTCGAGGAGCATCCGGCGGTCGCTGAGGCCGCGGTGTACGGCGTTCCCGATGAGCAGTGGGGGGAGGCCGTGCACGCGCTGGTCGTCGCGCGTGCCGGCGTCAGCGCCGAGGCTCTGCGCGCCCACTGCGCGGAGCGCCTGGGCGGGTTCAAGGTGCCGAAGGCGATCTCCTTCGCCGAGTCGCTTCCGCGCACCGCGTCGGGCAAGCTGCAGCGCGCCGGTCTCCCGGTTGACGGCCGCAATGCGAAGCCCTAGGGTCGCGATGATGCGCGCACGGGTGTTGATCGCGTCCTTCCTCGCGCTCGGCGCGATCGCGATCCCCGCGCTCGCCTCCGCCGGCGCGCGGCGGGTCGTCGGCAACTGCACCAAGTCGCAGGTGCGCCCGGCGGCGATCATCCTCGCCTGTGCCGACGCCAACCGATCGCTGACCCACCTGCACTGGAGCTCGTTCGGCGGCACGACAGCGCGCGGCAGCGGACGCTACGAGGTCAATGACTGCACCCCGAACTGCGCGGCCGGCCGGTTTCACTCCTATCCGATCGGGCTTGTGCTCTCGAACGCCCGGCCGTGCCCCGACGGCCGCGACGACTACCGCAGTGCGACGATCAGCTTCACCTCGACGCGGCCGCCCGGCCAGCGGTCGGCGCGCGGCCAGGAGGCGCTGAGCTGTCCGCTCCCGGGGTAGGCCGGCGTGCATTTGACGGCGGCGCCGCCAATGCCTAGGGTCCGGCCATGCATGGATGCGCCGCGGCCTCGACCGACACCTCGTGCGCCCGGCGGCGCGTGGCGTCTGCAAAACCCTCTGCACCGGCGCGGCCCTGTCCGCTGACGGCCTAGATCCGAGCGCCGGCGGGCGCGACCACGACGAGGAGCGGCGTGCGATCCTCGAGTGCTGGGATGCCGCCGCGGCGGGCTGGGGGCGCCAGCAGGCCGTGTGGGGGAGCCAGACGGCGCCGGTCTCGGCGTGGATGATCGACGCCGCCGCGCTGCGTCCGGGCCAGCGCGTGCTCGAACTGGCCGCCGGGGCGGGCGAGCTGGGCTTGCTCGCGGCGCCGCTGATCGAGCCGGGCGGCACGCTGATCAGCAGCGACCAATCAGAGGCGATGGTCGAGCTTGCGCGCGAGCGCTCCGCGGCGCTGGGTCTCACGAACGTCGAGTTCCGCGTGCTCGGCGGCGAGTGGATCGATCTCGAGCTCGCCAGTCTCGACGTGGTGCTCTGCCGCTGGGGCTACATGCTGATGGTCGACTCGGCGGCCGCCCTGCGCGAAACGCGGCGGGTGCTGCGCAGCGGTGGGCGCGTCGTGCTGGCCGCGTGGGATCAGCGGGAACGCAACCCGTGGTCGGCGATCCCCACCGCCGTGCTGGTCGAGCACGGTCTCGCGTCCCCGCCGGTGCCGGGGACGCCGGGGCCGTTCGCGCTCGCCGACACGGGACTGCTGCGCTCGATGCTCGAGGACGCCGGGTTCACCGACATCGTGATCGACGCGGTCGAGATCTCGCGCACCGGCCCCGACTTCGACAGCTGGTGGGCGACGCACCTCGACCTGTCCGCGTCCAGTCATGCATCGTTCGCGCAGGCCGACGAGCAGCAGACCGAGTCGGTCGAGGCCGAGCTCGCAGCGCGTCTCGCGCCCTACACCGCCGAGAGCGGCGAGCTCGCCGTGCCGGGCCGCACGCTGGTGGCCGCGGCACAGGCGTGACGGCCGCCGGCATCCGCGACGCGGTAGCCTGCCGCGCATGATCTACGACGACGACGCGGACCTCGCCCTGCTCGACGGCAAGACCGTCGCGATCATCGGCTACGGCTCCCAGGGCCATGCCCACTCACTGAACCTCAAGGATTCCGGCGTCGAGGTCGTCGTCGGACTGCGCGACGGCTCGGCTTCGATCGCCGCGGCACGCGAGGCCGGTCTCGAGGTGCTCGGCGTGGTCGAAGCCGCGAGCCGCGGCGACATCGTGATGATCCTCGCGCCGGACGAGCTCCACCACGACGTCTGGGAGCACCAGGTCCGCGACGGCGTCGCCGAGGGCAACCTGCTGATGTTCGGGCACGGATTCTCGATCCACTACGGCGAGGTCGTCGCGCCGCCGGGCGTCGATGTCGCGCTCGTCGCGCCGAAGGGCCCCGGCCATCTCGTGCGCCGGCAGTACACCGAGGGCTCCGGCGTTCCCGGCCTGGTTGCGATCCACCAGGACGCCACCGGCAACGCGCGCGCGCTGGCCCTGGCCTACGCCAAGGGAATCGGCTGCACGCGCGGCGGCGTGATCGAAACCACCTTCAAGGACGAGACCGAGACCGACCTCTTCGGCGAGCAGGCGGTGCTCTGCGGCGGCGCCTCCGAGCTCGTCCAGGCCGGGTTCGAGACGCTTGTGGAGGCCGGCTACGACCCGGAGATGGCGTACTTCGAATGCCTCCACGAGCTCAAGCTGATCGTCGATTTGATGTATGAGAAGGGTCTCGCGGGCATGCGCTTCTCGATCTCGAACACGGCCGAGTACGGCGACTACACGCGCGGCAAGCGCGTGATCACCGCGCAGACGCGCGAGAGCATGAAGCAGATCCTCGGAGAGATCCAGTCCGGCGCCTTCGCGCGTGAGTGGATCGCCGAGAATCGCGCCGGCCAGGAGAACTTCAAGCGCATGCGGGCGGAGCAGGCGGCCTCGCAGGTCGAGGATGTCGGCAAGGAGCTGCGCTCGCATATGGACTGGATCAAGCCGAGCTTCTGATGCTCGCCTACGTCTTCTGGCACCGCCCCGCCCCCGGGGTTGCGCCGGAGGTCTACGCGGCCGCGATCACTCGCTTTCACCGCTCGATCGCCGCGCGCCCGCCGGGCGGCTTCGTCCGCTCGGTGTCGTTTCACGCACCCGCGCCGAACTGGCTGGGTGACGTCCCGGCGTTCGAGGATTGGTACGTGGTGGAGGACTTCGCGGCGCTGGGGGTGCTCAACGAAGCGGCGGTGGGGCGTGGCCATCTGAGCGCCCACGACGGGGCGGCGCGCCAGGCCGGGCCGGGAAGCGGCAGCATCTACCGGCTGCTCGAGGGTGCGGCGACGCTGGAGCAAGCGCGCGTCGCGGTCTGGATCGAGAAGCCCCGCGGGGTCGAGGCGCCGTTGCTCGCCGCGCTGCTGGGCGACGGGATGGACGGCGAACACGCCGGTCTCTGGCAGCGCCAGCTCGCCCTCGGCCCGGCACCCGAGTACTGCGTGCTCGCGGGCGAGGCACCGACCGGCGTCGGCCCCGCGCGATTGCCGCGAGGATGGAGCGCGACGATCTCCGCTCGCACGCCGATCTGAGCCGACCAGCCGCCGCTCACCGCCCACCCTTTCAATGCACCGAGGCCAACGCATGACCGACGCCCCCCAGAGCACCGCACAGATCATCATCCCCACGGCCCTGAAGCCCGGCGACGGCCGTTTCGGCAGCGGCCCGTCAAAGATCCGCCCGGCGGCGCTGGCCCGGCTCGCCGGCGACGGCGCGGCGCTGCTGGGCACCTCGCACCGCCAGGCGCCGGTGCGCGATCTCGTGGCGCGCGTGCGTGGGGGTCTGCGCGAGCTGTTCGCGCTGCCCGAGGCCTACACCGTGGCGCTCGGAAACGGCGGGGCCAGCGCGTTCTGGGAGATCGCCGCGTTCGGCCTTGTCCGCGAGCGCGCACTGCACCTGGTCAACGGCGAGTTCTCGAGCAAGTTCGCCGAGGTCACGACGCTGGCACCGTTTCTGGCCGATCCGATCATCGTCGCCGCCGAGCCGGGCAGCGCGCCGGCGCCGACCGCCTCGCCCGAGGCTGACGTCCTGGCCTGGGCGCACAACGAGACCTCGACCGGCGTGATGATCGACGTCGCCCGACCCGCCGACGCGGCGGGCGCGCTGGTGGTGATCGACGGGACCTCGGGCGCCGGCGGCCTGCCGCTCGAGGCCTCGCATGCCGACGTCTACTACTTCGCCCCGCAGAAGAACTTCGGCTCAGACGGCGGCCTGTGGCTGGCACTGCTGAGCCCGGCCGCGGTCGAGCGCGCGGCGCAGATCGCCGCCACGGGACGCTACATCCCGGCCTTCCTCTCGCTCGCGATCGCGCTCGAGAACTCGACCGCGGAACAGACCGCCAACACCCCGGCGATCGCCACGCTGTTCCTGCTGGCCGAGCAGCTCGATTGGATGCTCGCCAACGGCGGGCTGGACTGGTGCGTCGCGCGCACCCGCGAGTCCTCCGGGCATCTGTACGAATGGGCGGCGCGCTGCAGCGTGACGACCCCGTTCGTCGCCGACGCGCGTCTGCGCTCTCTGGTCGTGGGCACGATCGACTTCGACGAGTCAGTCGACGCCGCCGCCATCGCACGGGCGCTTCGCGCCAACGGCATCGTCGACGTCGAGCCCTACCGCAAGCTCGGGCGCAACCAGCTGCGGATCGCGATGTTCCCGGCGATCGAGCCCGACGACGTGCGCGCGCTGACCGGGTGCATCGACTACCTGCTGGAGCGTGCCCTGTGAGCGCGCGGGTCCTGGTCCGCGAGGACGTCGGCGAGTCCGGGCTCTCGCTGCTGCGCGAGCACTTCGAGGTGGTGACCGGGTTTGACTGGTCGCCGGAGATGCTCGCCGAGCGGATCGGCGAGTTCGACGCGATCCTGATCCGCTCGGCGACCACGGTGAGCGCGGAGCTGATCGAGCGTGGCGAACGGCTGCGCGTGATCGCCCGGGCCGGGGTCGGCGTCGACAACGTCGATGTCGCGGCGGCGACGCGGCGGGGAATCGTCGTCGCCAACGCACCGCAGTCCAACGTCGTGACCGCCGCCGAGCACACGATGGCGCTGCTCCTCGCGCTCGCGCGCAACATCCCGCGCGCGCACGCCTCGCTGACCGCGGGTCGCTGGGAGCGCGCGAAGTTCTCGGGCGTCGAGCTGTATGACAAGCACCTCGGGATCCTCGGCTTCGGGCGGATCGGCCAGCTCGTGGCGGCCCGCGCGCGGGGCTTTGGCATGCACGTGATCGCGTTCGATCCGCTGGTCTCCGCCGAGCGCTACCGCGAACTCGGGGTGGAGCGGGCGGCGAACGTCGACGCCGTCTACGCGCGCGCCGACTTCATCACCGTCCATCTGCCGATGACCGACGAAACCCGGGGGATCATCAACGCGGCCGCGATCGCCAAGATGCGCGACGGCGTACGGATCCTCAACGTCGCGCGCGGCGGGCTGATCGACGACCAGGCGCTGCAGGCCGCCCTGGACAGCGGCAAGGTCGCGGGCGCCGCGCTCGACGTCTTCCCGCGCGAGCCGATCACCGACTATCCGCTGTTCGACGGCTACCCCAACGTCGTCGTCACACCCCATCTCGGCGCCTCCACAGCCGAGGCGACCGATCGCGCGGGCTTCCAGAGCGCCCAGCAGATCGTCGCCGCGCTGACCGGCGGCGCGGTGACCACCGCCGTCAACATTCCCTCGGTGGGGGCCGAGGAGATGGCCGCGCTGGCGCCGTTTCTGCCGCTCGCCGAGCAGCTCGGGCGCCTGGCGATGGGGCTCGCGCAGGGCAGCTCGGTCGAACGCATCGAGGCCTCCTTCATGGGACGCATCGCCGAGCTCGACACGCGGCTCTTGACCCTCGCGGTGATCACCGGGGCGATGCACGGACGCACCGAGCAGGCGGTCAATTACGTCAACGCGGCGGCCTTCGCCGAGGAGCGCGGGATCGTCGTCGAGGAGAAGAGCAGCAGCGAGGCACAGGACTTCAACGAGCTGATCCGCGTGAGCGTGGTCGCAGGCGGCGAGCGGGTCTCGGTCGCTGGGACCGGCATCGGCCCCGGCCACGCGCCCCACCTCGCCGAGGTCTGGGAGCACCGCTTCATGGTCGAGCTCGAACGCCACGTGTCGGTCTTCCGCTACCGCGACGTGCCGGGCATGATCGGCCATCTCGGCGCCACCTTCGGTCGCCACGCCATCAACATCTCCTCGGCCGCGGTCGGGCGCCAGCCGGACGGCGGGAGTCCCAAGCGCAGCGGCCTGGCGGCGATGGTCGTGATGACCGACGAGCCGGTGCCCGATGCCGTGGTGCGCGATGTCCTGGCGCTCGAGGGGTTCGTCAGCGGACGCAGCGTGACGCTGCGGTGAGCGAACTGGGGCCGATGGCGCAGCGCCGGGCCGAGGACCTCGCCCGCCGCGACCCGTTCTGGCCGGCGCAGCTGACCGTGCTCGCGGCGATCGGGCTCAGCCTCCATCTGCCGAGCTATCTCGGCGTGCACCCGGTGTGGGTCATCCCCTCGGTCGAGGGCGTCCTGCTCGCCGCCCTGGTGGCGACCACACCCCGCGAGCACCTGCGACCGATGCCGCAGCGACGCGGACTCGCGCTCGGGCTGGTCGGGCTGGTCAGCGCGAGCAACGTGCTCAACCTGACACTCCTGGTCCACCGGCTGCTCCATCACCACACCGACCCGCATGCGCTGATCCTCGCCGGCGTCGAGATCTGGATCACCAACGTGCTGCTGTTCACCGTCTGGTACTGGGAGCTCGACCGCGGCGGCCCGCTGGCGCGCAAGCTCGAGGTGCTGCGGCCGCCGGACTTCCTGTTCCCGCAGATGACCGAGCCGCAGCTTGGCGGCATGGACTGGCGGGCCACCTACGTCGACTACCTCTACACATCGTTCACCAACGCCTCGGCGTTCAGCCCGACCGACACGATGCCGCTGACCGCGATGGCGAAGATGCTGATGCTCGTCCAGTCGCTCGCCTCCCTGGTGACGATCGGCATGGTCTTCGCGCGGGCCGTGAACATCCTCACCGGGTGATCGCGCGGCAACTGTCGACATCGCGGTGACGAACCACTAAGCTCTGCACCGATGACGTTCCCGCTGTCCCTTGCCCTTCTTCTCCTCCCCCCTCGGGGGGAATAACGCGTGGCGGCCGCGTAGCCGCAAACCGAGTCGAGAAGAAGCCGCAGGAGAAGCCCGAAAGGAGCAGGAACATCATGGACAATGCAGCTGATCGCGTACTGATCTTCGACACAACGCTGCGCGACGGCGAGCAGTCGCCCGGCATCTCGCTGAACGCGTCGGAGAAGCTCGAGATCGCCCAGCAACTTGCTCGCCTTGGCGTCGATGTCATCGAGGCCGGGTTCCCGATCGCCTCGCCGGGAGACTTCGAGGCGGTTCAGGGAATCGCGCGCCAGGTGGAGGGGCCGGTGATCGCCGGGCTCGCCCGCACCCAGTTCGCCGACATCGAGTCGGCGGCCAACGCCGTCAAGGATGCCGGGCGTCCGCGGATTCACACGTTCATCTCGACCTCCGATATTCACATCGTTCACCAGTTGCAATCCACCCGCGAGGACGTGCTGGGCCAGGCGCGCGCGGCGGTTGCGCACGCCCGCGGGTTCGTCGAGGACGTCGAGTTCTCGCCGATGGACGCAACCCGCTCCGAGCTCGAGTTCACCGCCGAGGTGGTCAGCGCGGCGATCGAGGAGGGCGCGACCACGATCAACATTCCCGACACCGTCGGCTACGCCATGCCGCACGAGTACGCAGCCTGGCTCGAGCGCCTCTACGAACTGGTCCCGGCGCTTCGCGACGTGGTGCTGTCGGTGCACTGCCACGACGATCTGGGTCTGGCCGTCGCCAACTCCTTCGCCGGCGTGCGCGCCGGCGCGCGCCAGGTCGAGTGTGCGATCAACGGCATCGGCGAACGCGCCGGGAACGCGTCACTCGAGGAGATCGTCATGCTGCTGCACACTCGCGCCGCCGACATCGGCCTGCGCACGGGGATCAACACGCGCGAGATCGCGCGCACGAGCCGTCTCGTCTCACGCCTGACCGGCTATGTCGTGCAGC
>Ga0307374_10014608_pt1 | contig 10672 bp, 6 predicted proteins | sample OX3MG_FD_202532 | JGI IMG/M metagenome (GOLD analysis project Ga0307374, IMG submission 202532) | Soil microbial communities from Risofladan, Vaasa, Finland - OX-3 | ecosystem: Environmental > Terrestrial > Soil > Coastal area > Acid sulfate soil | place: Finland: Risofladan, Vaasa | collected... | reverse complement strand
GCATGCTCGTGGTGTGTGCGGCCCGTCCTTGCCGCTGGTCCGGCGCTGTGCCCGGTAGGTCGCGTACGCGCCGCGGCAGTGCTCGCACCGGCATCTCGCCGCGTTGTAGGCGGTGAGGGTGCCGTGCCGGTAGCGGCGGCCTTTCTCATTCGGTTCTGTCATCCCGGCCAGGGGAGCGGCGGCCGGGCCGCGGGGCCTGGATCTGGGCTGCGTGGGTGCCTGGTAGGTGAACAGCAAGTCGTCCGGCCCAAGGCCGTTGGCGGTCACGTGGGCTTCGATCTTCCTGACGATCTGCTGGCTGAGCTTGAACCGCCGGTATTCGTTGTCCTTCGGGTGTTTCACCAGGAAGCGCGCACCCTCGGGGTGGTCCTGCGGGCTGAGTTCGACCACGGCCCGGCTGACAGTCAGGATACGGGTTGCGAAGTCGAGGTCACGGACCCGTAGCTCGGTCAGCTCACCCCACCGCAGCCCGCTCTCGATCGCGGTCTCGATCAGCAGCTGCGCATCGGTGTCTGGCAGGGCCTGATACAGCAAGTCGAACTGGTTAGCGGTGATGATGTGCCGGGGCTTGTCCGGGACCGGCGGGATCTTGACTCCGCGGCTCGGGTGAATGGTTACTACCTCGTCCTCAAGTGCGGTGGTAAAGATGGCGTTGAGGATCGACCCTTTGCAGTACTGAATGGTTCGCGCCGACGCTTCTTTATCCTGCATGTAAGTGATCCACTGACGGACGTGCTCTGGCATAATATCGCGCATCTTCATCGGCCCGAAGAACGGAATCAGGTGCTTCTGGATCTGGCCCCCGTAGTTGCTGCGTACACCAGGCTCCAGCAGGTGATGCGGCAGCCACTTCTCCAGCACGTACACCTCGAACGTCTGCCTGCCCCGGCCCGGATCACCCTGTCTGCCAGCACGGACCTCGGCCTCGGCCGCCTTCCAGGCGTCGTTGGCGTCCTTCTTGCTGGAGAAGGTGCCAGCGGACCGCTCCTGGCCCCTGATGTCGAGGTAGTAGGCCGTGTAGCGGGGCTTGCCGTCCCGGCCGATACGTTTGCGCGCGAACCCCATAACCACCGCCTTGATCGTCTGACCGTCATTTGACCGTGGACGTGGTGTCAGCGGCCGGCATTCGACGGTACTAATCGATTCCGATCGTATGGCTTCTAGCTGCGATTATAGCGGAGAATGGCGGGTGGCCAGAAACTGAAATGAACAATTCCATCGCATGGCATGCAAGAGGTCCGGGGTTCGAATCTCCGTAGGTCCACCCTGAGGTCTTCACGTTTGACCTGGCTCTATCTTCACGTTTGGGTCTGACATTCCCGGCTGCCGGGGGCATAGGTGCCCGACGGGCTGAGATGATCTTGTGCGTGACGCGCTGCGAGGGCCCGGGCGGTCTGGCCGGCGCGGTTCTGGGCGCGCGGGACTTGCGTGGTGGTGCCGGGGATGTGGCGGCTTGCGCTGCCGCTGAGGTGTCGTGCGGACGAGCGGCGGCTGTTATGGCGGGCCGGCGGCGAGGCTGGCGAGGGTCTTGCGGCGGCGCTTGCGGGTTCTGGGCGGGAGCCCGGCGGCGGCGCGCCGTGCGGTGTCGGCCTGGCGGGCGTCCCATGCAGCGAGGATCCGCTGGTTGCGGACGGCGAGCAGGCAGGCGATCCACAGCGCGAGCGGGGTTACCCCCATCAGGCGGCACCAGCCGCGGGCGATGGTGGTGGCCGCGGGGTCCTTGATGGTGGAGAAGGTCCGCTCGGATCCGGTGCGCCGGGCGTAGGAGCGGCGGTGCTCTTTTGAGGGGTAGTCGTGTTTCTGCCGGGTCTTGGCCGTCACGTCCGGGGGGACGGTGATGGTCTGCTGGGCGCAGCAGGCCGGCGGGCTTGCGGGCGGGGTGAGGATCTCTGGGCGGCAGCGGTCCAGGGTCACCGGCTCGGGCCGGAGCGGGCAGCGGATCTTCCCCATGACCGCCGGGCACATGACGCGGTGGTAGCCGTCGGCGTCGCCGGCGGTGATTCTTCCGAGCTTGTGCGTTGCCAGCTCGGCGGTCTGCTGGTCGTGCGCGGCGATGTCGTCGGGGGCGGCGGCGGGGGGCAGCGGCCCGAGTTCCAGCAGCAGCCGGGGGGTCTGCGGGCAGTACAGGTTCCCGTTGGCGATGATCGCGCCGTGGTGGGTGCCCTTGGGTCCGCGGTCTGAGGGGTGCAGGTCCTGGATGAGCTGGGCGCCGGCCTGGCGGAGCGGGATGGCCCAGGCTTCGGCGTCGCGGTGGGCGTAGCCGGAGTCATCCAGGATGCCGCCGAGGGGTATGCCGGCCGCGGGCATGCTGGTCAGGACCTTCGCGAATGCGCGGACCGGGTCCAGCGCGCAGGAGGTCAGGGTCATCGGGCGGGCCAGCCCGGGCACCGGCGGGCCGTTCTCGTCGCGGGTCATGGTCGCGGCGGAGAGGTAGTAGCCGAAGAACATCCCGCCTTTGGGGCCGGGCAGGCTGGAGTTGCGGTGCCCCCAGTGCGCTTCGGGGTCCGCGCAGCCGGTGGTGCCGCGGGGCGGCGGGCGGGACCAGCTTTCCACGTCGGTCCAGCCGGCGGCCAGCGCGGCGGAGGCGTCCTTGTGCTGTGCGGGGATGCTGGCCTCCAGCAGACCGTCGCAGGCACGGGTGAGGTCACCGGAGGGGGCGCCGTCGGGCTCGTCCTTGGCCAGGGCATCGGTGACGAGGTTAAAGGTGTATCCGGCCTGCCGGCAGGTGAGCTGGTGCGGGCCGGCCTTCCACTCCTCCACGATGCCGGGCCGGGCCTGGTCCACGGCGGGCAGCGCGGTCAGCGCCTGGTGCACCCGGGTCAGGTGCGCGGGCCGGCCGTCTTCCAGGGTGAGCATCATGCCCAGGAGTAAGGTGCGGACGCGCAGCTGGCGGTGCCGCACGCCGATGGGCAGCAGTGCCTCGACCGGCGGCGCGACGCCGGATCCGCCGGTGACGTCCTCGATCCCGGCGAGCGCGGCCGGGCCGCTCATCGGCTGCAGGCCCCGGGCAGCGCCACCGCCTCGGCTTCGCCACCCGGGCCGGGGGTGGCGGTGATGCCGCCGGGCCGCTGGCTGCAGGTGATCCCGGCGGCGTGCATGAAGGCGGCCAGCCCGGGCAGCCGGGCGACCTCGGCCAGCCAGGTGGCGCGCAGCCGGGAGGTGTCCAGCTTCGGCAGCCCGGTCCCGCCGGCCAGCGCGGTGATCAGCGGCGTGGTGACGTTGTGCCGGTCCGGGCCGGTGCCGCCGGTGACCAGGCGCTGGCCGGCGAACTCCGCCGGGGCCAGCAGGATGTCGTGGTAACGGGCCAGCACCGGCACCACACGCGGCCGGGCGCCGCGCACCTGCACGATCACGCCGCCGGACCGGCAGCAGATGCCGGTGCCGCGGACGGCGCGCAGGCCGGCGCGGATCAGCCCGGCGCCCGCGCCCAGGCACACCAGCCCGGCCGCGCGCATCCGCCGCGCCGCCGTGGGCTGGGCATCAGCAAGAGCGAGGTAGCCGCCGGTCTCGGCGGGGCTGTACGGTGCCTTAGCCCGCTCGCGGGGCAGCGGCACGTCCGCGGGGCGTAGCTGCGGGACCACCGCCCGGGCCAGAAACCGCAGGCTGGTGCGCAGCGTCCGCCTGCTCACCCCGGTCAGGCCCGGCGCGTGCGCGGCGAACCGCCCGGTCACCGACGGGTGCAGCACCTCCGGCACCGGCTCCAGCCCGAGGCCGATCCCGTAATCAGCCAGTCTGCCCGCAGCCCACAGCAGGTTCTTCGCCCGATCCCGGCCCTGCGGGCCGGCCGCCGCCACGACCTGCCGGGCGAAGCACGCTGCCGGCGGCGGCACCGGGACAGGGTGCCATGCGGCGATGTAGCCGGCCATCCCGGTCTCAGCCGCGCCTATCCGGCCTCCATGCCCGCGTTTCCACAGGACTATACTGTGGACAGCGCGGAGGACAGCGGATCTGAGACGGTGTGCCGCATGCCAGCAAGCCCAGCCCAGCGCGCGGCCCTGGACAAGCTCGCCGCCGAGCTCGCCGCGGCCGCCGGGCCAGCCCTTCCCGGCACCCTCACCGTGCGCTCCTATGCCTGCGGCAAGCCCGCCTGCCGCTGCCACGCCGGCCCGCCCCTCCTGCACGGCCCCTACGCCGAGTGGACCCGCAAGATTAGCGGCAAGACCGTCACCCGCCGGCTCACCCTGGCCGAGGCCGCCGACTGGCAGCCCCTGTTCGACAACGCGAAGAAGATCCGGGCGCTGCTCGCCGAGCTCCAGGAACTCACGCTCCAGATCGTCGATCCCGGTCCGCGCCAGCAACCATGACCAGCCCATCCAAAACTATGTGGGCACAGCGCGCTTAACCTGTGGGCGGCACCCCGATCACGCCGCGAACGCCCAGCTCACAGCCAAACGTGAAGACCTGACTTATCTTCCCAGGTCAGGGCCTAGATCATGAGCCTGCTGGACAGCCCTCAAGATCGTCTGACCGTCACTTGACCGTCGATGTGAACGTCGACTGTCGGCATTTAGACGCACAGATTGATCGTCGCCGTTACTGCTGACAGGTCATGCTGGCCTGGGTCTTGAACCGGGATCGGGTCCCCGGGCCGCGTCGCAGAGACGGCCCGAGGCGGCGGATGTGGGTTCCGGTCCTGGCATGAACTGTCGAGCGCGGCGAACTGGTTTCATTCAAACGCCGAGGTGGGCTGAGGTTCTGGCCGGCGGAGATGAGGCTGAGGCCAACGACGTTGGCAGCGTCCTTGCGTAGCGGGCCTGGGGATGGTGGACGAACCGTTCCGCGTGGGCGTTCGTGCGGGGGCTTCGGGGTGGGATTTTCACCGCCTGGATGCCGGTGTCGGCTAGGACCGTGTCGAAGGCTGCGGTGAACTGCCCGGCCGTGTCGCGGATGAGGAACCGGAAGCTGTGGCGCGGTCGCCGGGGTCCATCAAGAGGTTGCGGATCTGCTGGTCCGTCCAGGGCCCGTCGGGGTTGGCGGTGATCCCGGGGATGCTGCTCAAACTCGGCCACCAGGTTGGCGCGTCCACCATTTGAAGGGTCTTGTACCCCCAGTCCGGGTTCTCGGTGGCCAGCCTGTCCTTGCCGGAAATCTCATCCGTGCAGGTCAGGAGGCATGCTTTGTACTCGTTGAGGATTCCGCCGAGTCGTTGGCGTCTGGCCTATTCGGCTTGGTCCGGGCCCACGTGCCGGCGGGCGATCAGGTCCCGGTCCCAGCGCAGCACCGTGTCCGGGCGCATCACAAGGCGCAGCCTCCGAAGGGTGTGGGCCGGCAGCTTGTGCAGCCGCGCCGCCAGAAACGCCCGGTCCGTGGCAGTGAACCGCACCCGCCGCCCGCCGAACTGCCGTTCGAGCACCGCGATCTGATACCGCAGAACCAAAACCTCCGCATCCTTGTCCCGATCACCCATCGGCAGCAGCCGCAGGACCGCGAAGACGTTCGAGACGGCCAGGTAGCCCAATTGCAACACCATGGCCAGGCATCATGCCGCGTGCCCGGAAGGCACGCCGCCGATTCGCCGACGGAGATCAACGCTGACAACCACGCTTGCCAACCAGGCTGGATGAGGTTCTCTGGAGCAAGGACAAGGTCATTATGGCCTGGCCAGTGGCAAGGTGGATGATCGCTGAGCCAGGACTTCTGACAGCCGCAGTCCTACGACCAGTCATCAAGGGCCGAATCTGGCGAGCATGGCGGACGCCAGCGGCATCACAGAGTCCAGTACGGATGCCATGTGATTGTCTTTCCACCGATGCCGACAGGTGTGTCCGATGGTGCTGGTGCGCCTGTCAGGGGCGGCAGCGTTCCGAAGAGCAGATTGCGGTCTAGCACGGTGTTGAACCTGGCGCATGCGACCTCCGAGACGTGCAGGCACGCCGCGCATGACCCGCCGAAGCTCGTCCGGCACGGCGGGTCGAACATGCAGCGTGACTCTGCGGCGAGTTCACCGAACGCATCCGGCAGGTCGTAGCGGTAGACGTGCTCGAGTCCGCCGAGGACGAACTGGCTGCGTATGTTCGCATACAGCAGGAACGCCGCGTTGGAGGGGAACAGGAACTCCGCGAGCGAGTCCACGTTCAGCCCGCAGCGCGCTGCGAGCGCCTTCATCGAGCGGTGCGCGAACGAGTGCACCAGCCCCAGCACAGCGTGGCTGATCTTGTTCTCGGGCGCGCTAAACACGTCTGTCATTGGATCCGTCACCCGGAACAGCCACCGCTGCGCACCGGCTGCGTCTGGGACGCCCGGATCATCGACGAGGCCCGAGCGGACCAGCCAGTCGACGATCTTTACTGGGTCGAGGCGGAACAACAGTCCCTCGGTCTCGGTCCGGACTCCGTACATGCGCATTTTCCCGGACTTCGCCCCGGCGAAGAACTTGAAGTGCGTCGGGCTGCGCTGTCCGGTCGGGTTGATCCGTTCCGCCTTGGAAGAGTTGCGCGTGTACCCGGCAGCGATGTACGCAATCGGCAGCCGTTGCAGTAGCGTCACGTCGGCCAACCCGTACTCGGCGAACATCGCCGGATAGTTCGCGTACATCGGTTCCAGCGGCGTGCCCTTGGTATCTTCGAGCAGCTCAGAGGATGTCAGTTCCGCGGCACCTCGCGCCAGCGAGAGCTGCCGGCACTCCTCGCCGAGGGTCTCGAGCGTCTCTTCGTTCAGGCCCAGCGCATCAACCTCGTCACGCCACGCGGGTGCAGCGCCTGCGCGCTCCTGTGCCTTGGCCAGCAGAGTCTCGTACATGTCAGTGCCTGGCTCGAGGCCGAGGTTGAGCGCGGTCGCCTTGAACTGCTCGACCGGGTCATCCGCGCTAGCGCCGCCGGCCTGGCGCAGCCCGTCCATGCCCGGTTTGAGCACTCCAAGCGCCTGCGCAACCGCGGCTGCGTACACCTGCCTGTGCGCCAACTGCGTGTACTCGTTGCGTGTCGGGGGGTTCAGGACAGTGATTGTCTGCGGGTAGTAAGCCTCGGATCGTGGGATGCGGTCGATCCGGACGCGGCCCCGTCGGCAAGTGCCGCAAGCGCGCACAACTGGCGTGCGCGAACGCGTCCCGCACTTCATGCACCGCCAGTACCAGCGGGCCGTCTGCAGCGCGCGGACGTTCAACAGTGCCATCGGCCCGCCACACCGGTTGTCGCAGCGCGGCGGCGTCAGCGCCGCCAGATGCCCGCATTCGTGTATCTCCGCCCACGTGAATTGGCGCATCGCGCCGTGCTGCGGACACCTCGGTGCCTCGGCGTGTGCCTTCACCGTGGTGAACCGGCCGCACTGGCCGCAGTGGAACGTGCTGGGGAATCGTGTCGCCTGCAGGTCCTCGGCCTTGACTAGCTCGAACAAGAGTCCGTCGATGGTCGCGAGTTCGTTGCCGACATTCGGCATGCCGGCAACGGCCTCGGCGAACGGGGCGACCAGCCGACGCAGTTGCGGCACGACCCAGCCCTCGGGGACATCCAGGGGCGATACCTGCTTGGGGTTGTCGCCGATAACGGTCGCCTTCCGCGGCCAGTTGAACGGCTGGCCAGGCATGTGCCGCCACAGCGCCTGGATGTTGGTGCGGTTAAGTTCTTCGATGCTCACGTCAGTGCCCCTTCGGCGGGCTGGTGGCCGGGGAGGTAATCGCGGAGCGCCGCGCCCCGGCCACTGCTGTTGTGGCCGCTGGGGCCGTCGTTGGGCTCGCCATTGCCTGGCTGGTCACAGGTCGGCGTAGATTGTGATCGGGTCCTCGATGTCGCGCAGACTGCGCGGCACCGGCGGTGTCAGCAGCGATGGCAGTCGCACCTTGCCCTCGGCGCGGAGCGGTACCGTCACGAGTGTGTCCGCGACCCACGATTGGATTGCGGCCCGGTGCCGTTCATACAGCACGCCCTCGGCGGGCACGCCAAACCCGATCCGAAGGTTCTCCACTAGTAGCTTGTGGCCGAGGTAACCGACCGTCACGGCATCCCGGAAGGCAGTCGAGTCGTCGAGGCTGTACCGGCGCGGGCCGCCAGTCACCCAGCCGCGGTCGTGGACCTGCAGCAGCCACGCCATCAGCCCGCCCGACAGGACCCGGAGCAGGATTGGCAGCGACTTGCGGTTGACCGGCACCTTGTGCACCAACCGGTCCAGGAAGGAGATCCAGTAGGAGAAGTACCGGTAAACCGACACATCCCGGTCACGGGTCGGATTGATGATGTACACCACAAGCCCGGGCCAGCGCCGACCCACGCGCGCGGACGCCTGAATGATCTCAGCCGCTGACGTAGGGGTGCCCATTACCGTCATCACGCCCAAGCGCGCGACGTCGAACCCGTGCCCGATCGCCTTGGTCGCGGCGATGATCCGCACCCGGTCCTCAGCGGTGGCGGGCGGGTCAACAAGCCGAAGGACCGCATCGCGGATGTCGCCCGGCTCGGCGTCACCGTTGATCGTCGCAAGCGACTTCTGGCTCAGCAGCAGGTTCTGCACCTCGTCGTCACGGATGAACGACGACAGGTCCTCATTGCGCAGACAGTACGCGAGCAGCACCTCATACAGGTCCCGCCCAGCGGTGCCGGCCGCGGCGAGGCTATCGGCGCTCGCTGGGTCGAGCCCGGCCTCGGTTAGCACCTTGGCAGGATTGTCGAGCAGATCGCCGAGCCAGGCAGCGTGCACGAGCGCGACCTCGCGGGCCGCGGTCACCATCGTAATCCGCCGCGGCTGCACCCCGAGGAAGCGCCGCAACGGCACGACCTGTGACGTCGTCGACCAGAATGTCTCCCCGACCCGCGGGCCGTTTACCGGGAACCTGCCTCTGGTACAGGTGCGCTACTTGCCCCTGGTAGCCCTCGATGGTCGCGGTCGCGCCGACAATCTGCATCGGCGCGTTGCCGAGCTCGGCGCTGATCGCCTGGAGCAGCGTTTCGTACATGCCGTCGAGCGCACCGAGGGATTCGTCGAGTAGGTGAAGCTCGTCGGCGATCTCCAAGCGGATGGCGCCCATGCCGTTTGGGAGGGGAGAGCGGCCGGTCGCGCAGCGGTACACAGCGCACTGTGTGGTACCGGTGTAGCCGTGCTGGGGGCACCGGGACGCGGCCCGGCCCAGCAGCACCTGGAACTGGCGGGCCTGCCCAAGCTGTGCCAGCTTGTCGACGGTACCGACGAGCACCGCAGGCGCGTTGCGGTAGATGTCATCGTCGACGCCCCACACCGGCAGGACTCCTTCCATGCCGCAGCCGGCGGTGCGGCAGACGTGCTGCATCATCCAACTGGCGGCGTCGAAGGTGACCTCGAGCCGGATGCCGCACAGCGGGCACACCTCAAGCACTCGGCACGCCTCGGCGGTTTCCGCGTCGAATGGGTCCAAGCCGGTGAAGTACGGCGAGGTTGGGTCCACGAGCCTGTTCGGGGTGTTGCCACCGCCGACGAAGTAACCGATACCGAACCGGTCACCGTGGGCGATGCGTTCATCGGCTGCGCGCAGCAACTCGGCGTGGAAGATCATTTTGGCGAACCGCTCGGTTTGCTGCAGCGCCAGCAGTCGCAGCGGAAACCGCGCCCATACCTGCGCGCCCGCGGTCGTGCCGGTCAGCCGGCCGTAGAACAGCGTCGTGATCATCAGCCCGAGGTACGCCTCGGACTTGCCCCCACCGGTGGCGAACCAGACGATGTTGACATCCTGGTGCGTTGCCGGGGCGACCATCCCGGGCAGCGACCCAACGATCCATGCGACCTGGAACGGCCGCCATGAGCTGTAGCCGGCCGCGGCGGCGGCCACGACCCGGTTCGCGTACACGAAAGCGTCCCGCACGGCATGGTCGGTCTTAAGCAACTCAAGGCCGGCCTTGACCCATTCGACCTCCTCCCGTGCGGCTTTCGCGTCCTCGTCGGCGGCTTTGCGGGCCGTGGCGTCCCAGCCGTGCTCGGTGGCGAGCGCATCCAGCGACGTCCTCGACCATTCCTGCTCGACCCAGGCCTGGTGCGCGTCCACCAAGGCGGTGACTGCGGCGACCGGGTCGGCGGTAAGGGTGCTGAAGGAGACATTGGTCGGCCAGACGGTGCTGTCGGCAGCGGTGAACGCCTCGCGCGCGTCGACCCGCTTGGTTGCCTCCTCAACCGCGAACAGCGTCTTCAGGGTCGAAGTTCCGTCGCCGTGGTTGATCGCCGAGACTGCGCACGCGTGACCGAACGCAGGCACCTGCCGGTCGTATCGGTAGGACTGTGCGACCTGCTCGAGTTCGTATGGCACCAGTGACTGGTCGATGTGGGCGGTCATTTCGACTTCGTACAGCAGAGGGTCGAAGTAGTCCTTCTCGAGCGTGTGCGAGCCGTCGATTGTCTGAGCGGCCTGCTCGGGAGTGGTGTTGATGACCGTCAGGAGCACATCCCAGCCATGCTCGACCGGGTTTACGTCGACTTGCAGAACAGCCGAGAACGATGGCGGGCGCACATCGCTGGCGTCAATGAGGTTGTCGGAGGCGTAGTGCGCCCAAGTGCGTTCATCGAGCATGTCATCCTCGCGCGGCAGCGATCCGGGTGGGCCGGCAGAACGCCGCTGCCGGAACAGGAACGACCCGGCTGGGGGCTTGGCCGCGGCGGCGAGGGCGGCAGTGAGTCCGTCGCTGCCGAGGCGACGTGACCCGATCTGCCCGGCCGGCAGGTCGACAGTCAGCGTGACCGGGGCGATCGGGCACTTCGCCCATACCTGGGCGAGCTTGTG
>Ga0307374_10014607_pt1 | contig 10672 bp, 10 predicted proteins | sample OX3MG_FD_202532 | JGI IMG/M metagenome (GOLD analysis project Ga0307374, IMG submission 202532) | Soil microbial communities from Risofladan, Vaasa, Finland - OX-3 | ecosystem: Environmental > Terrestrial > Soil > Coastal area > Acid sulfate soil | place: Finland: Risofladan, Vaasa | collected... | reverse complement strand
GCATCATACGGGTCATCAAAAACATCATTATTATGGCTATAATCAAAACCACAATGCCATATAATAAACCTTTCCACACCTTACTTTCGATATGGACGCCCGGATTGAATAAATAGACATAGCCAAAGGCGAAAATAAGACCAATCATAAAATGCATAATCCAACCGACTATGATTGAAACTCCTAACATACCCGAAAGCATTTGGGGTATATTCATCTTGGGCATTCCCATCATGGGAGCCATAAAAATTATGATTGTCATTACAATAGTGGCTACAAAGCCTGCAAGAATTGAATTCGCAAATTTATTTTCCATTATTTTTAGGTTTTAAAGTTTAAGAAATTAGTATTACTCAATAGATTGGTCGGTTGATTATAAATAACCTGACAGAATATTCCGACAAAAACCAATCCACTTTGCCAAAAATAATTTTTGGTTCTCCGCATTGACTGAAAAAGGCCCTTTTTATTTGTTTATTCGAAGAAGTTGCAAAATCTTTTCCCCGGCAAATCTCTAACGTCTCACGATAGTGGAAGTTGCGTATTATTTAATCACTTAACTTATTAGTGCTGCTATTGACGTCCTCCCAACTGATTCTTCGGCTTTTGCCTGAACCCAGGGATTTTAAGGATTATAGAATTTTCCGGATGCCACTTCCGTTTACTTCATCATACAGTAAACCTACAAATAATTGTAATTCTTATTTTGACTGAGAAAAGGAGGTATTGATGAAATTAGTAACTAAATATTAAAGGACCTGAAGACCTAAGCCAGTTGGGTAAATTTGAAAGTGGTTCCAAAAAAATTTATTGCCAGATCCAAAGAGTTTACCAACAACCCAAACTCACTGCTGGCCACTTCACCACCCAATATATTCAGGTGGCTTAATACCTTTTAATCTTAAATACACAATTAACTGGCCTACGTGATGTGTTTGATGATCATGCATTAAAATCAGAATTTGCCGTCGTGTCATCTTTCCTGCAAAAAAAGAAACTTTTTCATCTAATTGCCCGGAAGAAAGCCTTTGATGCGCAGCGAGTCCGGTATCATAAGCATCACTCACAATTTTCAATATAGAATCCTTTTTCAGGTGTGTTGAACTCTTCTTTTCTTTTTGTCCCGGGCCTGGCAAATAAGAAGATAACCATCTGATATTATCTGCCAAATGTAATAACTGCTCTCCAAAGCTCATTTCTTCCGGCACCGGCTTGAAATCATAATCTTCCGCAGGCATTAGTTCCGCCACCTTTAGTGTGTACGCCTTGCTGTCTATCCATTTGCGCGACAGTTGGGCTAACAAACTATCGCCTGACTGAGCGCCACAGGTATAAATAGAGCCAATACACAAGAGTAGCATAAAAATAAACTTCTTTTTTCTGTTCATAATTTAATCGGTTAAGAAGGTGAAGCTATTTAGAATAATTTGAAGTAAGATTTAAGATTAATGAAATAATACAGTTTGATACTACTCAATAATCGCTTCTGCTTTTTCTTTAGTTGACTATGTTTGATTATTTAAAGTGAAAAATCTTTATTTTTTTTCCCATACCGAATCGACAAACCAATGCCTGGAATCATAAAAGTTTGCAATGGGGGTGAATCCGCAATGAAGTGCCAGTTCATTGATTTCCTGTTCTGAGTATTTTTGTGAAAGTTCTGTCCAGATGGGTTCGTGTCTGTAAAAGTTAAAACATTGGTCGCCAACATGTACCTTCTGGTCTTCGCGGCTAATTAAAAAACTTTTGCAAGTGCCGCTTGCAGGATCATAAGTTGGATAATGATCGAACTTTGTTACATCAAAATCGCCGTCTAATTCTCTGTTGATGCGTCTTAGTAAATTCAAATTAAAAGCCTTTGTAACACCCAAACGGTCATTGTAAGCGGCCAGGATTTGCCTGGGGCTCTTCTTTAAATCAAAACCAATCAAAACAAGATCCCCAAAAGCCAGTTGTTGATTGAGCCCCAGCAGAAACAGCTCTGCTTCCTGGATGCTGAAGTTGCCAATATTTGAACCTAAAAATAATACAATCTTCCTGCGTTTTGAAACTTCATAGCATTCCTGAATCATATCAAAATAGTCGCCATTTAACCCCTGCATCTGTAACCCAGGTATTCGCTGAGGCATCTCTGCTTCTAATAACCGGACTATATTTTCCGAAATATCAACCGGATAATAAGTAATTCTTTCCCTTCTTTCGGATAAATAACGGAGTAGATGAGTGCTTTTGGTAGCATCTCCTGCACCTAGTTCCAGAATATCAAACTCAGCAAGCCTTTTTAAAAAGAGAGATGCGATAGCTTTTGTTTGGTTTACAAATATCTCCTCCTCGCAACTGGTAAGATAATATTCCGGAGATTGCATGATCTCCTGAAACAATTCGTCTCCTGCCGGATCATAAAAATATTTCGATTGCAGGTATTTATGCGGAGAAGACAACCCGGCCATTACATCTTTATAAAAACTATTAACTCCTGCTTTTGCAACTATATCAGCTACTGTCATGATAAAATATATACCGGATGAAAAAAGCTACGCTTTTTGTTCCGCATCAAATTGTTTGATTGTTCATTGTTATAGCTTTACCTCCACGCCTTTCCAGAAGGCTATGCGGTTTTTTATTTCTTTAGCCGCCGCCTTTGGTTCGGAATAATACCATGCCGCATCTTCATTTGTTTTACCATCTACCTGCAATGTATAATAACTGGCAAACCCTTTCCAGGGGCAGGTGGTGTGTGTATCAGAAGGTTTTAAAAATTCCTTCTTTACTGCATCAGCAGGAAAATAATGATTGCCCTCCAAGGTAATGGTATCATTACTTTCTGCAATTACCTGATTGTTCCATATTGCTTTCATATATATTTTTTACCGGTGATTTAGATTTCAACTTTCGCATAATCTTTTCATTACGTCCGTAATAGTCATTGCCTACTACCTGGTAGCCAAGAGCTTCGTGTGTCATAAATCGTTCCAATTATTAAGTAAAATTAAAAAAACGCTTAACTAAACCTTAGTCGCCTTAATTTTATAATCCTGACATTTTTGTTTAATTTTTTTAGATTTTTCTTCCTTTCTCCTCCGCATCTTTGAATTTTTTTTGAATTATTAAGGCAGGCTTTGTATGTAATGATCATGCAACAATTAGAGAAAAATAACAAGAAAATAATTTAAATGTTCTTCTCTTTCCAGAAATGTATTTTATAAAACTTTTTGAATGTTTGTGAACACTCCTTCCGATTGCCCGCCAGAGTATTTTTAGCATTTGTTAATTTATATTTAAGTATTTGCTTAAATAATTAATATAGCATTATCTTTGTTTCTTAAATAATAAAGACATGAACACTTGTATTCGTTTATATGCCGACCCGGTTCAAATAAAATCCTGTAAGGATAAATTAGAAAATGCGACTAATGCTTTTGGTACTATGTCTTCCGTATTGTCATTAGCCGGAAATGAAGTAAGACTTAAAATCCTTTACCTGCTTGAAGAGGAAAAAGAATTATGTCCCTGCGATTTAAGTGATATACTCGGTATGAGTATCCCCGCAATTTCGCAACACTTACGCAAATTGAAAGATGGTGGCATCATTCAGTTCCGCAAAGAAGGCCAGACTATTTATTATTCACTGAAATCGGAACATTTAAAAATGCTTCGCTCTTTGTTTAAATATGTAAATCAGTTGAATGTAAAAATTGAATTAGTATAAATAAGCAAGAATTTATCACTGTTATAACCCCATTTCGTTTATACTCAGCAATTACAAAAAGCAATCCGTGAATGTTATTAATTGTTAAAAAAAATAAATTATATGGACGCTACTAAAAAACCATCAAAGAAGGGCCTCTATGCAGCCATTGCAGGTACGGTGTTGGTTGCGTTATGTTGCGCCACGCCCTTACTCGTTATCACTCTGGGCGCTATTGGGCTAAGCGCTTTTACCCCTTACCTGGATTACCTATTAATGCCGGCATTGATTATTTTAATCATTGTTGCCCTGGTGTCTTACAGACGATACAAAAAGGATTGCGTTCAGTGTGAAATTGATAAAAGGCAAATTCAGTAATCTTTATTCAAAACAAGAATAATATGAATCATCAAAATCTTTCTGCAAAAGCAGAAAAAACATCAAAAGGAATTTTAGGAGCCGGGCTGTTAACCGCTATTGCAGCGTCCTTATGTTGCATCACTCCGGTACTGGCTTTGTTCAGCGGCGCCACCGGCATTGCTTCCACTTTCTCGTGGATGGAGCCCTACCGACCGTACTTAATCGGGTTTACTATTGCAGTATTGGCTTTTGCATGGTATCAGAAGTTAAAACCTAAGAAAGCGGAAATAGATTGTGCCTGCGAAGAAGACAAACCATCTTTCTGGCAAAGCAAAAAATTTCTTGCTATCGTTACCATACTGGCTTTTTTGCTGATGGCTTTTCCTTCTTATTCAAACCTGTTTTTCCCGAAAACTCCGGCAACGCAGGTGGTGGTAGTGGATAAAAATACTGTGCAGCAGGTAAAACTCAATATTACAGGAATGGATTGCCAGGCATGTTCAAAAACCATCAATCTTGCCCTTTCAAGAGTACCCGGCGTTTTAAAATATAACACAGATTACCAACAAGCCAGCAGCACCGTAATGTTTGACCAATCAAAGACCAGCCAACAGGCTATTGTAAAAGCAGTAAACGAAACGGGATATACAGTAGGGGGCATCACAAAAGAAAAGCAATAAACAATTAATCTTTAAAAAAAATTTAATCATGAACAAAGTTTTAATTTTTTTGGGCCTCGTGGCAGTAGTTGCCATCGCAGGCACAGTTGGAAACTGCAGCAGCGGATTTTGCACTGCGCCTAATGCTACGGTAAAAAACAATACTACAGCATCTAATAGCTTTATCGCAGCAGTAGCGGATCATCCAAAAACAGTTCAACTTAAAATTACAGGCATGGATTGTGCCATGTGTACTAACGCCATCCACAAGAAGCTATCACAAACTAACGGGATTATTAAAGATGGTATTTCCTACGAAAATGGATCTGCAGTTATCACCTACGATCCGGCAAAAATTACTGTAGAAAAAATTATTAAGATAATCAAAGACGAAGGATATAAGGCGACCATAGAGAAAGAAAGTAACGCTCAAAAAGCCTGAGAATTGAGCCAGGGATTTTATAAAGTATAAATAAAAAATGATGCAGGAAATTAAAGATCAAATAAATGAAGGTTCAACCAAATTCGGTTTAACCATTAGCGGGATGACCTGTAGCCATTGCGCATTAACCGTAGAAAAAATAGTAAAAAGAAATAAGGGTATTAAAAATGTTGATATCAATTTTAAAAATGGGACAGGCGAAATAGAATTTGACCCCGCAGCTATTAGCAAAGATGAAATCATCCAGTCCATCAACAGTTCAAAATCTTACCAGGCTAAACAAAACGATGCGGATGCCAACAGAAATGTTGCCAGCCAACACTTTGACCTGATTATTATCGGTGGCGGTTCTGCTGCCTTTTCTGCGGCCATTAAAGCCAATGAACTGGGTTTAACTACCCTGATGGTAAATGCTGGGTTGGATTTTGGCGGTACCTGCGTAAATGTAGGCTGCGTGCCTTCCAAAACGCTTATCCGTGCTGCTGAAACGGCCTACCATGCCACACATTCCAACTTTTCCGGTATCAAACCAAAAGGCATTGATATTGATTTTGCACAGGTAATAAAAGATAAAAAACAATTGGTGAAAACCCTTCAGCAAAAAAAATACATGGATGTAGTAAGTGATTTTGAAAACCTTCAAATGCTTGAAGGCCGGGCCGAATTTGTGGATGATAAAACTATTATGGTTAATGGTAAAAATAAATATACCACCATAAAATTTATCATTGCCACCGGCGCCACTACTAATATCCCGGATATTGAAGGACTGAAAGATATTGGTTACCTCACCAATGGTTCCTTATTTGATTTGGAAGAACAGCCGGAAAGTATCACCATCATGGGTGCAGGATATATTGGTTTGGAAATTGCGATGGCTTATAACCGCTTTGGAACAAAAGTGCGCATCATAGAATTTACAGATAGGGTTTTACGTAGACAAACACCTGATGTCAGCGAAGAAATAGAAATGCACATGAAGAATGAAGGCATTGAAATCCTTCCCAATTTTCGTGCAGTAAAATTTGAAAAATCGGGCACTGATACAATTATCCATTGCAAATGCCCGGATGGTTCTCTTGCCCAATTAGTTGAACCGGGCAAAGTAGTGGTAGCAACCGGCATAAAAGCCAATACCCAAAAAATCGGATTAGATAAAATTGGTTTACAACTCACCAGGAGCGGGCATATACAGGTGAATGAATTAATGGAAACCAACCTGCAAAATGTATATGCAGTGGGTGATGTTGCCAATACACCCGCCTTTGTTTATACGGCTGCTTATGAAGGAAAAATTGCGGTTGAAAATGCTTTCACCGGTTCAGAATTAAAGACAGATTATTCATCATTACCCTGGGTAGTATTTACTGATCCGCAAATAGCAGGCGCGGGTTTGGATGAGGCACAGGCAGCAGCACTAAATATTCCTTTTGAGGTATCCAAACTTACATTGGATAATGTTCCCCGATCGCTGGCGGCCAACGATACAAGAGGATTTATCAAACTCATTCGTAACACAGAAACCGACACATTAATAGGTGCGAGGGTGGTAGCGCCCGAAGGTGGCGAATTGATTATGGAATTGAGCTTGGCGATAAAATATGGAATTACAGTAACCGATTTGGCTCAAAGTTTTCATCCTTATCTCACATCAAGCGAAGGTATAAAATTAGCAGCCGTCAATTTTGGTAAAGATGTTGCAACACTCAGTTGTTGCGCAAGTTGAAGTTCATTTTCAATGGCAGAGAGATATTTATTTTAAAACTATATAACCGAAAATACAATGGAACATAATTATGACATACAAGGCATGACCTGCGATGGTTGCAGAACACATGTGGAAGAAACGTTGAGCAACGTGGAAGGAGTGAGCAATGTAAAGGTGGATTTAAAAAAAGCAAATGCTGTGGTAGAAATGAAATCACCTATTCCCCTAGAAAAATTCCAGGAAGCCTTAAAAAACGACGGAGGAAATTACAGCATTTCACTTCCCGGTGAAGCCACTCACAGGCATCATAAAGGCCTTCAATCAACTCCTGAAAATGCTTCTCAAAAATCTGTAAAAGGATCCGGTGTATTTTATTGCCCCATGCATTGTGAAGGCGATAAAACCTACGATAAACAAGGAAATTGTCCTGTTTGCGGAATGGACCTGGTGCAGCAACCTTCTTTACAAAAATCAACACAACAGTACACTTGCCCAATGCACCCGCAAATTATTCGGGATGGACCTGGGTCTTGTCCAATATGTGGAATGGGCCTGGTGCCACTGAAAGCAAATGTGGAAGAAGAAGACAAGACTTATGATAAACTATTGCATAAGTTTAAAATAGCCGTCATTTTTACCGCACCAATTTTTATTCTTGCAATGACGGAGATGATACCAAATAATCCAATATTCAAGTTGATGGATTTAAAGTATTGGAACTGGGTGCAATTTACACTAAGCCTTCCTGTGGTTTTTTATGCAACATGGATGTTCTTTCAGCGTGCATGGAAATCAATCATTACGTGGAATTTAAACATGTTTACTTTGATTGGTATTGGCTCGGGAGCGGCCTGGCTTTTCAGTGTGTTCGCTATTCTTTTTCCAACAATATTCCCTGATCAGTTTAAAACGGATCATGGAACAGTTCATGTTTATTTTGAAGCCGCTACCGTCATTTTAACGTTGGTATTATTAGGTCAACTTTTAGAAGCCCGTGCACATGGAAGAACCAATAGTGCTATCAAAGAATTATTAAAACTGGCTCCTAACAAGGCAACAAAAATTATTGATGGCAAGGAGCAGGTAGTATCAATAGACAATATTATCAAAGGGGATTTATTACGCGTAAAACCGGGAGAAAAAATCCCTGTTGATGGAAGTATAAAAGAAGGGGAAGCGAACGTTGACGAATCAATGATTAGCGGGGAACCAATTCCCCTGGACAAGAAAACCGGAGATGCTGTAAGCTCCGGTACCATTAATGGAAACAAATCGTTTGTGATGATCGCCGAAAAAGTGGGCTCTGAAACCCTGCTGGCCAAAATTATTGAAATGGTAAATTCAGCAAGTCGTTCCAAAGCGCCTATTCAAAAAATTGCTGATAAAATTTCAGGTTATTTTGTCCCCATTGTTGTTGGCATTTCAATCATCACTTTTATTATTTGGGCAATTTTTGGTCCGCAGCCTTCTTATGTGTTTGCATTCGTAAATGCCATTGCTGTTTTGATAATTGCCTGTCCCTGTGCATTGGGCCTGGCCACTCCCATGTCGGTAATGGTAGGCGTAGGAAAAGGCGCTAAGTCAGGAGTGCTCATTAAAGATGCAGAAGCGCTTGAAAAAATGAATGACATTGACATCGTAATAATAGATAAAACAGGAACACTTACAGAAGGAAAACCATCAGTTGAAAAAGTAATCAGCTCTAATAATAAATATCCGGAAGATGATATCCTGCAAAAAATAATTTCGCTGAACAGCAGCAGCGAACATCCGCTGGCGCAGGCAACTTTACGTTATGGAGAAGAAAAGAAAATTGCTGTAAAACCGGTTTCAAAGTTTGAAGCGGTAACAGGAAAAGGAGTGATTGCTATTCTTGATGGTGCATCATTGGCATTGGGCAACGAAAAATTAATGGAACAGGTGAAAGCAGCCATTGCACCCGATTTGGAGAAGCAGGTGAAAGCCGAACAAAAACTGGGTAAAACGGTTTCCTATTTATCAGAAGGAAATGCAGCAATTGGTTTTGTCGTGATCTCAGATAAAATAAAAGCATCAAGCCAGGAAGCCATTCGTAAATTACAGGAAGAAGGTTTGAAGGTAATTATGTTTACCGGCGACAACGAAGACACGGCAAAGGCAGTAAGTGATGCGTTGCATTTGGATGGATACAGAGCCCAGATGATGCCTGAAGATAAATTGAATGAGATAAAACGCATGCAATCGGAAGGAAAGAAAGTAGCCATGGCGGGTGATGGTATTAATGATGCTCCGGCTTTATCACAAGCTGATATTGGGATTGCCATGGGCACCGGAACAGATGTTGCCATTGAAAGTGCCTCTATCACCTTAGTAAAAGGAGATCTGAATGGTGTTGCAAAAGCACGACTCCTGAGCCACAAAGTAATGAGGAACATTAAACAAAATCTCTTCTTCGCCCTTGGTTACAATACGATAGGAATTCCAATTGCAGCGGGTGTTTTGTATTCGTTTTTCGGACTATTACTTTCTCCTATGATCGCAGCACTAGCCATGAGTTTCAGCTCCGTTTCAGTTATTACTAACGCGCTTAGATTAAGAAAAACAAAATTATAAAGCAAAATGAATCAAAGAGGTAGGCTATCATGTTTTGATTTTTTAACAACAGGAACATTTGTATTATCCTGGTACGTGAGTAGATTTATCCTGACGCTATGGATTATTTATGACGCGGTAGGATTGCCTGTTTACACTGGAAATAAATACAGGAATAACAGCAAGTAATTTGGGAAAAACATTTTTTTCTTATCCGACCAATGCTTCTGATATGGCTTATATGTTATAACATCTAAAAAATAACAAGCGGATTTTTCACAGGTATAAATAGATAAAATAAAAATAGCTGTTATTTGTTTGTTTGCTGCGAAGCAAGATTTGCATAGCACACTCATGTCAATCCCCTTTTTTTCATCAAATAACATTTTCAAAAAATGAATATCCTCAAAGTATCGTTTAAAAATAAAAATGACGAACTTCTTGCCGGACGTTTAGAACTTCCGAAAAATCGCCAACCACATAACTTTGTCCTATTTGCACACTGCTTTACCTGCAACAAAAATTTGAATGCCGTTAGAAATATAGGGAGGGCTCTCACCAATGCAGGCTTTGGAGTGCTTCGTTTTGACTTTACAGGGCTGGGCGAAAGCGATGGTGATTTTGAAAACACCAACTTTTCAGGAAACGTGGACGACTTGGTAGTTGCAGCAGCATACTTAAAAGAAAATTACCTGGCACCCTCATTATTAATCGGGCATTCGCTGGGTGGTGCCGCAGTTATATTTGCCGCAACACAAATTCCATCTGTAAAAGCAGTTACGGTTATCAACTCGCCCAGCAATCCTTCGCACATTATGCACCTGCTGAAAAGCCGCGCCCAGGAAATCATCAAAAACGGGAAGGCCGTGGTGAACCTGGCAGGAAGAGACTTCACTATTAAAAAACAATTTTTGGACGACCTGGAAAACAAACCGCTTACCGAAGTAGTAAACAAATTTAGGAAAGCGCTGCTTATACTTCATTCTCCTCAAGACACCACAGTAGGAATAAAGAACGCGGAAGAAATATTCAAAGCCGCCCGGCATCCAAAAAGTTTTGTATCTCTTGACGGCGCCGATCATTTACTTTCCAAAAAAGAAGATTCGCAGTATGTGGGAAATGTTATTGCGGGATGGGCTACCAGGTATGTTGATATTCCGGCAGAGAACGAATTGTTATCCGGAAGTGATGTAGTGGCTAGTTTAGATATGGAAGAAAAATTTACTACACATTTGAAGTCAGGT
>Ga0307374_10014606_pt1 | contig 10672 bp, 6 predicted proteins | sample OX3MG_FD_202532 | JGI IMG/M metagenome (GOLD analysis project Ga0307374, IMG submission 202532) | Soil microbial communities from Risofladan, Vaasa, Finland - OX-3 | ecosystem: Environmental > Terrestrial > Soil > Coastal area > Acid sulfate soil | place: Finland: Risofladan, Vaasa | collected... | reverse complement strand
CACAAGCTCGGCGAACCGCCGTACAGCCTGCTCGATCCGCTGTTCGCCCTCGCCCGCTTTCCGAACGTGCGGGTGAAGACCGCGATCAACAACATCGAAGCCGCCCGCGGTCGGGTCAGCACCCCGAAGTCGTTCTATACGAAGCTTGTCGATACCTTCGGCGCCAGCCGTATCATGTGGTCGTCCAACTATCCGGCGCACCCGCAGTTCGGCAGCATCGCGAGCCGCCTGGCCGTCGCGCAGGAGGCGCTTGCATTCCTGGACCAGCCGTCGCGCGACTGGATCTTCGGCGAGACGGCGCTGGCCGTGTGGCCCTGGCTCAAATAGCGGGCGAACCCGCAATCGGGAGGAAATCATGCAAGAAGAAATGAGCAAGGTGCGTTGGCGCATCCTGGCCGTGATGTTCTTCGGTAACGCGATCAACTTCGTCGATCGAACCAGCCTCGGCGTCGCCATGCCATTCATGCGGCGTGATCTGCATCTCAGCACGGTGCAGGTTGGTTACGCCTTCAGTGCGTTGCTGCTGACGTATGCCCCGGTGCTGCTGCTCGGCGGTACGCTTGCGGACCGCTACGGGCCGCGTCGGCTTGCCGCCGGAGCGACGGTTGCATGGTCGGTGATGACCGGGTTGATCGGAGCCGTGCAGAGCTGGGGGGCGCTGATGCTGTGCCGCGTGCTGCTCGGCGCTTTCCAGTCGGGCGCGACGCCGAGCTGGGCCAAGGCCACGTCCCGATGGTTCCCCCGACGGGAACGCGGATTCGCCGTCAGCATCTACGACAGCGGGATCCGCTTCGGCGGCTTCCTGTCGGTGCCGATCATGGCGGCCCTCGTCGGCTGGCTGGGCTGGCGCTGGGCATTCGTGGCGATCGGGGTGGTTGGCGTACTCTGGGTTCCGCTGTGGCTGCTGGTCTATCACGATCCGCACGCGCATCCCCGCGCCAACGCCGCCGAGATCGCCTATATCGAGGACGGCGGCGCGGCGCCCACCCGCAGCACGGGTGCGCCGGGGATGCCCTGGCGCGACCTGTTCCGCTACCGCACCACCTGGGGAATCGCGCTGGTCGCGTTCTTCGCCGGCGGCCAGGTGTATTTCTTCCTGACCTGGCTGCCGACCTACCTGATGACGGTGCGGCATTTCTCCCTGCTCAAGGAAGGCTCGCTCGGCATGGTGCCGCTCATCGCCTCGGCAATCGGGGGCGTGCTCGGCGGGATCGTGGGCGACGTATTGGTCCGGCGCGGGGCGAGCGTGAACTTCGCGCGCAAGTTCTGCATCCTGTCCGGGCTGATCCTGGCGTGCATCACCTCGCCGGTCGCCTGGGTGGACGACACCGGCATGATCATCACCTTGCTGTCCGTCGGCATGTTCGCCAATGCGTTCGCCTCCGTCTCCATCTTCGCCTTGCCGCTGGACGTGTCGCCGGTACCGGAGCGGACCGCCTCGCTGGCCGCGATCCAGATGTCGGGCACGATGGCGGGTGGTCTGACCTATCCGCTGCTGGTCGGCTATATCCTGAAGTGGACCGGTGGGAATTTCACCTGGCCCATCATCGGCAGCGGCGTGGCCGCGTTCCTGGGCATCCTCATTTTCCTTGTCCTTGTGCGCGACGTCCAACCCTTGCCGATCCTGCCCGATCGGATGCGGCCGACCGAGCCGCCGGCGCCCGTGGCCGGAGGGCCGGGGCGGTGGACGTAGCCGTGCGCAATGCCAACCCGACAGAGGGACCAGCCACATGAGCGAGGACTTCCCCCCGAGCCGCATTCTCGACGTCGCGCCGGAACACATGACCGCGGCGCAGCAGGCCGGCGTTGCCGCGCTTCTGGCGGGGCGCGGCAGGCTGCTGGCGCCCTACAGGATATGGCTCCACAGCCCCGGGCTGATGCGGGCGATGGAACAGCTCGGCACCTTCCTGAACAAGCAATCCTCCCTCACCGAACGGGAGGTGGAACTCGGCATCTGCCTCGCCGCGCATCATTGGGCGGGGGACTACGTCTTCGAGTCCCACGCGCGACGCTGTCTCGATCTGGGCTTTCCGCCGGCGGTGATCGCGGCGATCCGGGACGACCTTGTTCCCGATCTGCCGGACGAACGCGAACGGATGGTCCATGAAATCGTGCGGTTGGCCGGCCAGAAGGGCGCCGGGCCGGATGCCGGGTTCGATGCCGCCGTTGCGACGCTTGGCCGCGACGGCCTGGCCGAGGTGATCTGCCTCGTTGGCTACTACAGTGCCGTTGCCATCGGCATGAAGCTGCATCGCGTTCCGTCACAAAAACGATAATCGCCGCTTCGGTTCCCCGCCTTCGTCCCGACACCGAGGGCATCCCTCGGGGCTCCATGCCGATGGAAGCGCCCGGGCAGCCTGTTGCCAGGCCGACCCAAACGCGCGATACTATCCCCGGCGCCGGATCACGGCGCAGCCGGGCCGAGGCCGCGCGCCGCCCATGCGCGGCGCCGGCCAACCGACGCAGCGGGGGATGCGCATGACGGACCCTGTTCTGATCGTCGGCGCGGGCCCGGTCGGCCTCACCCTGGCCGCCGCCCTCGCGCGTCGCGACGTGCCGGTCCGCATCATCGAGCGGGCGGCGGCGCGCACCGACAAATCCAAAGCCCTGGTACTCTGGTCGCGCACCCTGGAACTGCTCGACATCCAGGACTGCGTCGCCCCGTTTCTCGCCGCCGGCCTGAAAGGCACGGGCGCGCGCATCATCGCCGGCGGGCGGGAGCTCGTGCATCTCGGGCTCGACCGCGCCGCGACACAATACAACTACGCCCTGTTCGTTCCGCAAAGCGAAACCGAGCGCCTGCTGGCCGAGGAACTGGCGCGCTACGGCGTCACGGTCGAACGGCAGGTGGAACTCGCCGCCTTCACCGCGGCTCCCGACGGCGTCGGCGCCACCCTGCGCCATCTCGCCGACGGGCGCGAGGAGGCCGTGCACACAAGCTGGCTCTGCGCCTGCGACGGCGCGCACAGCACCGTCCGCCACGGGCTGGGGGTGGAATTCACCGGCAGCACCGAACCCTCCATCTGGATCCTTGCCGATGTCATGATCTCCGGCGCGCTGCCGGTCGAAGTGACGGTGTGCTGGCAGGAGGACGGCATCCTGGCGTTCTTCCCGATCGCCCCGGGCCGCTTCCGGATCATTGCCGATGTGGCGGTCGCGCCGGACGGCGGCGCGCCGAGCCTGGCCGACGTGCAGGCCCTGCTCGACCGTCGCGGGCCGCCCGGCCTCACCGCGCACGACCCGGTCTGGCTCAGCGAGTTCCGCATCAACGAGCGCAAGCTGAAGGACTACCGCGCCGGCCCGGTGTTCCTCGCCGGCGACGCCGCGCATGTGCACAGCCCGGCCGGCGGCCAGGGCATGAACACCGGCATGCAGGATGCGATGAACCTGGCCTGGAAGCTCGCCCTCGTCTGGCATGGCGCAGCCCGGCCGTCCCTGCTCGACAGCTACTCGCCGGAGCGCAGCGCGATCGGCGAGCAGGTGCTGCGCAATGCGGGGCGGATGACGCATGTCGCGATCCTGCGCAACCCGATCCTGCAACAGGTGCGCAATGCCGCCGCCGGCGTGCTCGGCCATATACCGGCCTTGCGCCAGCGGCTCGCGGACCAGCTCTGCGAGCTCGATCTGCACTACGCGGAGAGCCCGCTCACCGTCCGAGTGCCGCACGCCGCCGCCCATCCCGTGCCCGGCGACCGCACGCCCGACTGCACGTTGGCCGCACCGGATGGAGCCCGAGCCGGACCGGACGGCGCATGGGGTCGGCTGCACGAGGCGCTGCGGGATGGCAAATTCCTCGCCCTGTCCGTGGGCGCCCCGGCGCTGAGCCTGCCGGCCTCCCTCGCCCGCATCGCCCGTGCGGCGCAAACGCGGCCGACCGGCCCGTACGAGTCCGGCTTCTGCTACCTGATCCGACCCGATGCCTATCTGGCGCTCAGCACGCCCGCCACCGCGCCGCAGCCGGTCTTCGACTACCTGCACGGCATTGCCGCGCCCTGACGTCCCGCTGCCGGTCCGATCCGCCGCTTCCCCGGCCAACGCCGCGAAATTGCGGCACGTCGCATTCAGCCCGTCGGCCCGCCGTCCGCCACCGACGTCCGTCCGTCCCCGGCACGTTCCAGCGCCGCACGGTCCCACCGACCGAGGTCGGCGGCGGCTCCATACGTACCACTCAGGTACTGCATCAGGTCCTCGTCCGGCGATTTTGCCTGACGCACCGCATCGTAGGGCAGAATGTGCTGACCGAGACCCGGGTCGTAGTATGTCGCATGCGGAAGGATCGGCGCCACTGCGAAGCCCGGCGGCTCGGGGTAGGCATAGCTGTAGAAGGCCGGCCTGCCGAAACCTCCGTTGCCTGGCCAGAAGCCGACGCTGCTGACTTCATGCGAGTACGCTTCCTGCATGACCCAGGCGCCCAAATGCGGCGAGCCGCCCGCCAGGGGCGGCGCCGTGCGCCCGGAGAAGCGAGTGACCGCCATGTCGAAGCTGCCCCAGAAGAAATGCACCGGGCTCACCTTGCCGAGGAACTGGCCCCGGAACCGGGTAAAAACCCGATCCACCTGGACCAGAGCCCGCCAGAAGCGCGTGACGCAATCCCGGTCGTAGGCGGCGTGCGTTCGGTCCTGCTCGAACGGAACGGCGTCCGGTATCTCGACCGGCATGGTCCAGATCCGCGTTTCCAGCCCAAGCCCGCGCAGTCGGCCCATGACCTCGGCATAGAAATCCGCCACGGTGCGCGGGCCGAGCATGATCGTTTCGATATCGCCTGTGCTGGTCCGGATCGTCAGGACGTGGTCTATGAAATCGAAGTCGATCTGAAAACTCGTGCCGCCATGCGGGATCGGCGAAGTCGTCAGCCCGCGACAGGTCACGTACAAGGGAACCTGCCACCAATGATTGACCATCGGCGCGTAAGCAAGCCGGATCTTGCCGACCACCTGCGTCCACAGATGCAAGGTCGCACAGGTGTCGGCCCAGCCCGCAAGAGGAAGATCGGGCCAGTCGGCCGGGGTGGACAGGGCGGGTTGGGGTGCCATCGGGCGGAACCTCCGAACTGACTGCAGCAGCCTATCCTACCGGAACCACGCGCAGGCGTGTCGCCCTATCCCCCCGCGGCCATCCCGTCTCCGCGCGGGTCCGCGACCCCGCTGCACACCCCGCCGTCCCCCGGCAGGTAGCGCGAGCATGCGGCCACGTTCGCCCGCCCCGGTTCGGGCACAGCGACCGGCATCGGCTGGCCCGACCGCAAGGCGTTGTCCATCGCCACGGCTACCGCCAACCCCGCCCCTGCCTGGCCGGAGCCGCCCACCGCGGCGCGGAACGCGTGCAGGTTCGGGTTCCACGCCAGCCCTGCCGCCAGCAGCGGCGGCGGCGTCCGCGCCGGCGAGGCCGCCAGCAGGAACCCGAGCCCCGGCACCATCCGCCCGGTGCCGAACAGATTGTCCATGGTGGTGGCGCAGGCGACCGCCCCGCCGGCGCGATCGACCGCGAGGAAGGTTGCCGAAGCCGGCAGCGGCGGCAGTCCCGCAGCGGGAAGGTTGCCCGCCAGCACCGCCTGCGGGGTGACGCCGCCCCGGCGCCAGGCGGCCGCCGCCGCCAGCGCCCGGGACGCCGCCTGGGCCAGCGCCCGCGGATCGTGCGCCAGGGTCTGGAAGGCCGCCGCGGCGGCCAGGCCGCCGTCGGCCGGCGGCGGCAGGAAGGCCACCCGATCGTTGCCGAACGGGACGACCAGGGGCGCCCCCAGGCTCGGCAGCGCCCGGCGCAGCGCGTCGGCCGCGATCGGCCCGCCGGCCGCGGCCGACCCGGACACGACGAGGCGGGCCAGCGCACCCTGGTAGAAATCGCCCACCCCGGCGACCCGGATGCGCCCGAGGGTGGCGGCGAGTTCCGGCTCGCGCAGGATGGCTCCGACCGCGAGTGGCCGTCCGCCTGGGCCGAACACGGCCCGCGCCGCCGGATCGGCAAACAGCGGCCCGGCGACCACATCCAGATCGCGCACCAGCGCGTGCGAGGCGGGGGTGCCGAAGCGCGCCAGTTCCTCGGCCGGGGCGACCAGCGCCTCGAACGGCAGGCGCCCGTAGCGTGCGTGCAGCAGATAAAGCCCGCGCGGCAGCAGCGGCAGCGCCGCCGGGCGGTCGGCCGCGGCCGCGGCGGCGGGCGGGATCGCGGCAGCCTGCGGGGTGAACAGCACCGCCTGCGGCACGCCGCCATCGGGCGCGCGCGCGCCGGGGATGAAGGCGAGGCAGGCGCCGGCACCGCCCAGCCCCACGCGCGATGGCAGGGTGACCGACAGGGCGAGCCCCATCGCCACCGCGGCGTCCGCCGCGTCGCCGCCGGCGGCGAGCACCTGCTGGCCGATCAGCGCCGCCTGCGGCTCGGGGGCGACCACGACGCCCTGGAAGCCGTCTGCCGGGACGTTGATCCCGGCGGTGGAAGCCCCCGCGGTTGGCGTGGGGCTCGCCGCGCCGGACGGCGCGCTGGCCGGAGAGCTGCCGCAGCCCGCGACGAGCAGTGCCAGCAGGAACGCGCCCACCCGCCGAGCGGCGCGCTTCGGGAGGGCCAGCCGGAATCGGGGTCGCTGTGGCAAAGTGGCCGCTTCCTTGTGCCCGTCGGAGGGAGGCGGACCCATAGACGGCTTCCGCCGAGGCGGCAACGGCGGGTCCGCTGCGCAGCGCGTCATCTCCCTGCCGGGTCCCTGCCGGGCGGTTCGCCGCCTGCGGCAATTCTCCGCTTCACTCGGTTGCCCAGTACACTCGCCCCCACCCCCCACGCACTCGCGATCGGCGCTATCCTCCCCTCGCCCATGCCCCCCGTCCCCCAAGACCTCCCCGTCGCCGCTATCCTCCCCGCCCTCCTTGCCGCGCTGGCCGAGGGCCACAACGCCGTCCTCCTCGCCCCGCCCGGCTCCGGCAAAACAACCCTCGTCCCCCCTGCCCTGCTCGATGTCCCCTGGCGCGGCGACGCCCGCATCCTCGTGCTCGAACCTCGCCGCCTCGCCGCCCGCGCCGCCGCCACCCGCATGGCCGCGCTGCGGGGGGAAAACGCCCCCGGCGGCCTGATCGGCTACCGCACCAGGCTCGATTCCGCCGTCTCCGCCGCCACCCGCATCGAGGTCCTCACCGAGGGGCTCCTGCTCCGCCGCCTCCTCGCCGACCCGCTGCTGGATGCCACCGCCGTCGTCATCCTCGACGAAATCCACGAACGCAGCGTCGAATCGGACCTTGCCCTCGCCCTGCTGCGCGACCTGCAACGCACCCTCCGCCCCGACCTCCGCCTGATCGCGATGTCCGCCACGGTGGAGGCCACCAGGCTCGCCGCCCTGCTCGATGCGACCGTCATTGAAAGCGCCGGCCGCCCCTTCCCCGTCACGATTACCCACGCCGCCCGCGACCTTGCCGCCCCGCGCGACCTGCCGGACGCCATGGCCGGGGCCATCCGTGCGGCGCTGGCCGCCCACCCCGGCGATATCCTCGCCTTCCTCCCCGGCATGGCCGAGATCCGCCGCACCGAGGCCGGCCTCGCCGGCTTGCCCGCCCACATCCTCCCCCTGCATGGCGACCTGCCCCGGACGGCGCAGGACGCCGCGCTGAGCCTGGCGCCGGGCGGCGCGCGGCGGGTGGTGCTCGCGACCGCGATCGCCGAGACCTCGCTCACCGTCCCCGGGGTGCGCATCGTCATCGATGGCGGCTTCCGCCGCGCGCCGCGGCTCGATCCCGGCTCCGGCCTCGCCCGCCTGGTCACCACCCGCGTCTCCCGCGCCAGCGCCGAGCAGCGCGCCGGCCGCGCGGGCCGGGAGGCGCCCGGCGTCGCGATCCGCCTCTGGACCGCCGCCCAGCACCGCGGCCTCGCCGCCTTCGACCGGCCGGAAATCCTGGAGGCGGAGCTGTCCCCGCTGCGCCTCGCCTGCGCCGTCTGGACCGACGCGCTCGGCACCGCGGCCGCCGACCTGCCGTTCCCCGATCCCCCGCCGGCGGGCGCCTTCGCCGCCGCCGGCAGCCTGCTCGCCGACCTTGGCGCGCTGGATACCGGCGGCGCGGTCACCCCGCACGGCCGGCGGATGGCCGCGCTCGGCGCGCATCCGCGGCTGGCCGCAATGATGCTGGCGGCGGAAACCTCGGCCGAGGCCGCGCTCGCCGCCACCCTGGCCGCGCTGCTGGAGGAACGCGACCCGCTGCGCACCCCGGCCGGACGCGGCGCCCCCAGCCATGGCGTCCCTGGCCGTGGCGTTCCTGGGCGTGGCATTCCTGGGCGCGGCCTTCCCCCGGGCACGGCGCCCCCGGCCGATATCGCCCTGCGCCTCGAAGCCCTCGGCGTCGCCCCGCCGGGAGCGGTGGGAACGTCAGCACCAGGAGCCGCGGTTTCGCCCGCGCCGGACTTCGAACTCGACCGCGCCGCCCTGGCCCGCATCCGCCGCGCCGCGGACCGGTATCGCCGCCGCCTCGACCTGCCCGGCACCCTCGCTCCAGCCGGCGATCCGGGCCGGCTGATCGCCGCCGCCTTCCCCGACCGCATCGCCGCCCGCCGCGACGAGCCGGGCAATTTCCGCCTCGCCGGTGGCGGTGGCGCCCGCCTGCCGGCCACCGATCCGCTGGCCCGCGCGTCCCTGCTGGCGGTGGCCGCGCTGCAGGTGACCACGGGGGCGCGCATCCGCCTCGCCGCCCCGCTCGATCCCGCCGATCTCCCTCCCGTGCTCGCCGCACGCGTCTCCGAGCAGATCGAGACCGCCTTCGACCCCGTCTCCGGCGCCGTGCTTGCCCGCCGCCGCCGCCGCCTCGGCGCCCTGATCCTGAGCGACACCACCGCCGCGGCCGATCCCGCTGAGGCGGCCGCCGCGCTGGCCGCTGCTCTCGCCGGTACGGGCCGCGCGGCAACCGGACCGGCCGGAACGGACCGCGCCGGCATCGCCGGTAAAGGCGCCGGCGGCATCGATCCAACCTGCAAGGTCTCCACCGGCGCGCGCCCCATCGGCACCACGTCTGCCGGCATCGACACCGCCAGCATCAGCCCGGTTCGTGCCGGCACCGGCTGCGCGCGCCCCACCGGCAGTCCCTCCGTCGCCAGCCCCATCGGCACGAGCCCGACCGGCGCAGCCACGACCGGGCCAGCCCCTGTGGGCACCGGGCGATCGGCAGCGCTCTGGGAAAAACTCCCCTGGTCGAATCCGGCGCGCCAGCTCCAGGCCCGGGTCGCGCTGCTGCGCGCGCTGGAACCGGACGCCGGCTGGCCCGACCTCAGCGACCCGGCGCTGCGGGCTGCCGCCGCCACCTGGCTCGCCCCGCACCTCACCGGCCTGCGCCGGCTGGCGGACCTCGCCCGGCTCGACCTCGCCGCCATCCTGCGCAGCGCTCTGCCGCGCCCGCTCGCCGCCCGGCTCGATCGCCTGCTGCCCGAGCACCTCGCGCTGCCGCACGGCCGCGCCGCGATCGACTACACGGCCCCGGTGCCCACCGCCGCCGCCCGCGCCCAGGCGTTCTACGGCCTGCGCGATACGCCGCGGGTGGCCGACGGCCGGATGGCGCTCAGCCTCGCCCTCCTTTCCCCCGCCGGCCGGCCGGTGGCGATCACCGGGGACCTTGTCCATTTCTGGCGGCACGGCTGGCCTGAGTTGCGCAAGACCATGCGCGGACGCTACCCCAGGCACGACTGGCCGGAGCGGCCCGATGCGGCGTGAGGCGCGTATGAGGCACGTACAAGCGTGCAAGGCGACCCGACCGGCGAAGGAACGCCCGTTGAAGAATGCCTGGGTTTCCCCGCGATTTCGGCGCTGCGCGGACATGCTGGCACATGCTGCCCGGTGATCGGGTCGGCAGGACCCGCCCTGCCGACCGGTCGCCCGCGGGCGCGTTCCGCCGCCTGCGCGGGGCGTTCGGCGCTCCGGCTCTCCGGGGGATGAACAAAGCCTCATCGCCGGTTTCTTGTTGCGTCCGCGTCCAGATGCCATGTCCCCCGCGAAAGGACCACGCACGTCCATGCCCCCGTCACGCGCCCGTCTGTTCAGCGTCGCCAGCGCCCGTGTCTCCGGCGCCCGTGTCTAGTGCCCGTGCGCGCGCCCCGCAGGGCGTGGCCCTCGCCCTCGCTCTCGCCCTCGCCGGCTGCGGGCCGCTGCAGGCACCGGCCGCGGCGCCGGAGGCGCGCGTCACGCTCCCGAGCTTCGCCCCGCTCGTGCACCAGGTGCTCCCCGCGGTGGTGAACATCGCCGTGACGGAGACCGTGCACGGCACCGACATGCTCGACCAGTTGCCGCCGGAGCTGCGCAACAGCCCGCTCGGCGAGGCCTTCCGCCGCCGCTACGGCAACCAGGCGGCGCAGGTCTCCGCCGCCGGCTCCGGCTTCATCGTCGCCCCGGACGGCGTGATCGTCACCAACAACCACGTGATCGCGCACGCCGACAAGATCGTGGTGGCGCTGCCGGACGGCACCCAGGTGCCGGCGCGCATCCTGGGGCGCGACCCGCTGACCGACGTCGCGGTGCTGAAGGTCGATCCGCCGCATCCGCTGCCCGCCATCACCTGGGGCGATTCGCGCAAGGTCCGGGTGGGCGATTGGATCCTGGCCGCCGGCAACCCGTTCGGCCTGGGCGGGTCGGTGACCGCGGGGATCGTCTCGGCCGAGGGCCGCAGCCTCGGCGGCGGCCCGTTCGACCGCTTCCTCCAGCTCGACGCGCCGATCAACCCGG
>Ga0307374_10014605_pt1 | contig 10672 bp, 11 predicted proteins | sample OX3MG_FD_202532 | JGI IMG/M metagenome (GOLD analysis project Ga0307374, IMG submission 202532) | Soil microbial communities from Risofladan, Vaasa, Finland - OX-3 | ecosystem: Environmental > Terrestrial > Soil > Coastal area > Acid sulfate soil | place: Finland: Risofladan, Vaasa | collected... | reverse complement strand
CGGGCTGGCGCTCGCCGGTTCCGTGGCGGCGCAAGCGCAGCAGCCGACGAGCGCGCAGACCGACGCTATCCGACAATCCTGCCGGTCGGAGTTCATGGCCAACTGTGCCGGCGTCCAGCCCGGCGGCAAAGACGCCCTGCTGTGCCTGAAAAACCACCTCGGTAATCTGTCCGCGGCGTGCAAATCCGCCGTCAGCGCGGTGATGCCGCCCGCCGCAAAGCCAAGCCCGGTGGCAGCCGCCGGGCCCGCGGACCACAAACCGCCGGCGGCGGCACATCCGGCAAACGGGTCGCAACCCGCCGCGGCCCCGCCGACCGCACCGCCACCGCCGCCTGCAGTCGAACCGTTGAAGCTGCGGCCGTTCATTATGCCGCAGCGGCGGGTAATCATCGTGACCATTTGCGGCAGCGATGTCAGCTCGCATTGCCAGGGCGTGCCGCCGGGCGGCGAGCGGATACTCGAATGCCTCGCTGCGCACGCCGCGCAGTTGACGCCCGCCTGCTACGCCGCAATCAAGCGCGTTAGCGAAAAATAACGCCGGACGGCGTCCCGCCGGGGGGGTCAGCCTGGCCCGGCCATGTAGGCCGGCAGCCAATGCTCGAACCGCGTCCGAAGTTCGTCGACGGGGACCGGCCGTTCGCCGTCGATGGCGATTGCGCGTCCGCCGGTGACGCCAAGCCGGGCGAGCGGCACCGTCGCAGCTTTGGCCAGGCGAGCGATCGCGTCGGGGTCCGGCGCCGTCACCAGATAGCGGGCTTGATCCTCGCCGAACCAAAACGCGTGCGCGGGAATGCCGGGCGGCGCCGCCAGCACCGCTCCGATCTTCGCCGGCATCGCCATCTCGGCGAGCGCGACGAGGATGCCGCCGTCGGAGACGTCGTGTGCTGCGGTAATAAGGCCGTCGCGGATCAGCACCCGGACGAATTCGCCGTGGCGCCGCTCGGCGGCGAGATCGACCGGCGGCGGTGCGCCCTCCTCCCGCCCGCAGACATCGCGCAAGTAAACCGACTGGCCGAGCCAACCGTTGGCCTCGCCGACCAGCAGAATCGCCTGGCCCGCGGCTTTGAACGCCAGCGTCATCGACTTCGTGAAATCGTCGAGCAGGCCAACGCCGCCGATCGTGGGCGTCGGCAGAATCGCGCTCCCGTTGGTCTCGTTGTAGAGCGACACATTGCCTGAGACGATCGGGAAATCGAGGACGCGCGCAGCTTCGCCGATGCCGCGGATCGCGCCGACCAATTGCCCCATGATCTCGGGCCGCTCCGGATTGCCGAAATTGAGATTATCGGTGAGCGCGAGCGGCTTCGCGCCAACGGCATTGAGGTTGCGCCAGGCTTCCGCCACCGCCTGCTTGCCGCCTTCGAACGGATCGGCTTCGCAATAACGCGGCGTCACGTCGGCGGTGAGCGCGAGTGCTTTCGGACCCTCGTTGATGCGCACCACCGCGGCATCGCCGCCCGGGCGCTGGACCGTGTTGCCCAGAATGACGTGGTCGTATTGCTCGAACACCCAGCGCCGCGAGCACAGCTCCGACGAAGCGATGAGCTTCTCGAGTGCGTCGGCGAGCGTGAGCGGCGGTTTGACCGAAGCCGGATCGATCGCCGCCTTGGCCGCCGTATCGCGGAACGGCCGATCGTAAACCGGCGCCTCGTCGCCAAGCTCCTTGATCGGCAGATCGGCCATCACCGCGCCGCCATGGCGGACAAGAAATCGTTTGGTCGGTGTGGTGTGGCCGACCACGGCGAAATCGAGCCCCCATTTGCGGAAGATCGCCTCGGCTTGCTTTTCCTTGTCGGGCTTGAGCACCATGAGCATGCGCTCCTGGCTTTCCGACAGCATCATCTCGTAGGCGCTCATGCCGGTTTCGCGGCAAGGGACTTGGTCGAGATCGAGCGTGACGCCAAGATCGCCCTTGGCGCCCATCTCAACCGCCGAACAGGTGAGCCCGGCCGCACCCATATCCTGGATGGCGATGACGCAATCCGCGGCCATGATTTCGAGGCAGGCTTCGAGCAGAAGCTTTTCCGAAAATGGATCGCCGACCTGAACGGTCGGACGCTTTTCCTCCGCGTCGGCGCCGAACTCGGCCGACGCCATGCTGGCGCCGTGGATGCCGTCGCGTCCGGTCTTCGAGCCGAGATAGACAATCGGCATGCCGACGCCGGATGCCGCGGAATAGAAGATCTTGTCGGTCTCGGCGATGCCGACGGCCATGGCGTTGACCAGGCAATTGCCGTCGTAGCGGCGATGAAAACGGACTTCACCGCCGACCGTTGGAACGCCAAATGAATTGCCGTAGCCGCCAACACCGGCGACAACGCCGGCGACCAACGAGCGCGTCTTCGGATGGCTCGGATCACCGAACGACAGCGCGTTGAGGCAGGCGATCGGCCGCGCGCCCATGGTGAACACGTCGCGCAGAATACCGCCGACGCCGGTCGCGGCGCCCTGGTAGGGCTCGATGTAGCTCGGGTGGTTGTGGCTCTCCATCTTGAACACCACAGCAAGCCCGTCACCGATGTCGATGACGCCGGCATTCTCGCCGGGGCCCTGGATCACCCACGGCGCTGTGGTCGGCAGCGTGCGCAGATGGATCTTCGAGGATTTGTACGAGCAGTGCTCGTTCCACATCGCCGAGAAAATGCCGAGCTCGGTGAAGGTCGGCGTGCGACCGATGAGCTTGATAATGCGCGCATATTCATCCGGCTTGAGGCCGTGCTGGGCGATCAACTCAGGCGTAATGGCGGGCTCGTTGCGGATCAAAGGCGAGCGCCCGATCTTATCGCTCTCCACTTTTGGGAGAGGGAGGTCACGCCGCCCTCCGGAAATGATCCACCAGCCCGGCAAACAGGCCGCGGCCATCGGTTCGGCCCATCGACGCTTCGACGTGGTTCTCCGGATGCGGCATCATGCCGAGGACGTTGCCGCGCTCGTTGATGATGCCGGCGATGGCATTCATAGCGCCGTTGTGGTTCCAGTTCGGGTCGACCATGCCGTCCGGGGACGCGTAGCGAAACAGCACCCTGCCCTCGCCTTCGAGCCGCGCGATGGTCTCGCCGTCGGCAATGTAATTGCCCTCGCCATGCGCCACCGGAACCCGGATCACCTGACCGGCGTTATAGCCGCGGGTAAACGGCGTGTCGGAGCGCTCGACGCGCAGATAGACGTCGCGGCAGATGAAGCGAAGCTGCGCATTGCGCATCAATACGCCCGGCAGCAGGCCTGCTTCGCAGGCGATTTGAAAACCATTGCAGATGGCGAGCACCAGGCCGCCTTTGGCGGCGAAGCCCCGCACCGCGTCCATGATCGGCGCGCGCGCGGCGATCGCCCCGCAGCGAAGATAATCGCCGTACGAGAAGCCGCCGGGAATGACCACCAATTCGGTGCCGGATGGAAGTTCGGCGTCCGCGTGCCAGACCATCGCCGGCGCGCGCCCGGAGATCAGCCGCAACGCCCGCGCCATGTCGCGCTCGCGATTGATTCCGGGGAAAACAAGCACCGCGGATTTCATTGGCTCAACGATCGCTCGCTTTACCCATTCCCCTTATGGGAGAGGGTTCGCATTCATCCAGTCACCTCGACCAGATAATTCTCGATCACCGTGTTGGCGAGGAGTTTTTCGGCGGCGGTTTTCAGCGCCGCTTCGGCACCGGCGCGGTCGGCCCCCTCGATCTCGATATCGAACACCTTGCCCTGGCGAACGCTCGCCACACCGCGCAGGCCAAGCGAGCGCAGCGCGCCCTCGATGGCCTTACCCTGCGGGTCAAGGATGCCGGATTTGAGGGTAACGGTGACGCGGGCTTTCATGGGTTCCGTTGCCGTCATGGCCGAGCATAGCCCGTCGAAGACGGGCGTAGACGCCCTTTTGCCCGGACATCCACATCTTACTTGCCAATTGTACGTAAAAGACGTGGATGCCCGGCACAAGGCCGGGCATGACGGAAACCACAGGCTTGAGAGCGCGTGTCAGCTCTTGACGAGAACCGGGCCGGCGCCCTGCGGCCGCTCGCCCTCGTTCATGATGCCGAGACGCTTCGCGACCTCGGTATAGGCCTCCACTAGTCCGCCGAGATCGCGGCGGAAGCGGTCCTTGTCGAGCTTCTCGTTCGACTTGATGTCCCACAGCCGGCATGAGTCCGGGGAAATTTCGTCGGCAACGACAATCCGCATCACGTCGTTTTCCCACAACCGGCCGGTCTCCACCTTGAAGTCGACGAGACGGATGCCGACGCCGAGGAACAATCCGGAGAGGAAATCGTTGACGCGGATCGCGAGCGACATGATGTCGTCGATTTCCTGCGGGGTGGCCCAGCCGAACGCGGTGATGTGCTCCTCGGAGACCATCGGGTCGTTGAGCTGATCGTTCTTGTAATAGAACTCGATAATCGAGCGGGGCAATTGCGTGCCCTCTTCGATCCCGAGCCGTTGCGCCAGGGAACCGGCGGCAACGTTACGAACGACGACTTCCAGCGGAATGATCTCAACTTCGCGGATGAGTTGCTCGCGCATGTTGAGGCGGCGGATGAAATGGGTCGGCACCCCGATATCGTTGAGGTGCTGGAAGACGTATTCCGAGATGCGGTTGTTGAGGACGCCCTTGCCCTCAATCACCTGATGCTTTTTGGCGTTGAAGGCGGTGGCGTCGTCCTTGAAATGCTGGATGAGAGTTCCCGGCTCCGGTCCTTCATAGAGGACCTTGGCCTTGCCCTCATAGATGCGGCGACGGCGGCTCATCGGAGTGTACCGTGGCTTGGTGAAATCCATTGGGAATGCCGTGGCTCCATTTTGACTGTCGAGATCCGCGGCGGCGGCGGGCTGGCGACTCAAACGCGGCCCCTGCGCAACCGGAAAGCTAGCGGAACGCGGTGCGCAGTACAATCGGCATAGACCCGCGCCGCCCCTGCCGCAACGCCGATGTTTTCGTCGCGGAGCGGTTGCCTTGACGAGGCACCCTCGATATGCAAGGCGGCATCGTCGCGAGCCATTCACAGCAACCTTGGGCGTTAGCCATGACCACGTTTGACAAGCGCGAGGACGCCTTCGAGAGGGAATTCGCGCATGACGAAGAACTCAGATTCAAGGCGACCGCGCGCCGCAACAAACTCGTCGGCTTGTGGGCGGCGGAAAAACTCGGCATGACCGATGCGGCGGCCAATACCTACGCCTCGGCGATCGTTATGGGCCACGTCGAGGGGGCGCACGACGTCGCCGGCAAAATCCGCAAGGATTTCGATGCCAAAGGCATCGTCGAGTCCGACCACCAGATCGCCCGCATGATGTCGGAGTCGATGGCAAAGGCCATTGCCGACATCAAGGCGGGAAAATAACGCCGCATCCTGACCGTTCGCTCAGCCAAGGTCGCGTGAACAGCATGGCCATTCCAGCCTTCACTCTCGCCCGCACGCTGCGCGCCGGCGAAACCGTGTTCAGCGGCTGGTGCAGCCTGCCCTATCCGATCGTCAGCGAAACGCTGGCGCGCGAAGGTTTTGCGGCGGTGGTGCTCGAGGCGCAGCACGGCCTTTGGGACGTCGGGGCGTTGCTGACCGGGGTCGCCGCGGTGCGGCAGGGCGGCGGAGCGCCGATGGTGCGCGTGCCGGTCGGCGATTTCGCCCTGGTCTCGCGCGTTCTCGACTTCGGCGCCGAAGGCATCATTGCCCCGATGATCAATACCGCCACCGATGCGCGCGCCTTCGCGGCTTCGGCCAAATATCCTCCGGTCGGCGAGCGGAGCTGGGGACCGCATCGCGCCACCTCGCTGGCCGGGCTGCCCGATCAATCGGTCTATCTGCGTGAAGCCAACGATCACATCATCACGCTGGCGATGATCGAGACGCGCACCGCACTCGATAATCTCGAAGCGATCGTCGATACGCCGGGCATCGACGGCCTTTTCCTCGGCCCCTCCGACCTTTCGATTGCGCTGTCCGACGGCAAGAGCCTCGATCCGCAGTCGAAGGAAATCGACCGCGAGATCGATCGCATGGTCGCCGCCACGCAAAAGGCCGGTAAAATTCCGGGCGTATTTTGTCATACCGCCGACCGCGCCAAAGTGCTGGCCAAGCGCGGCGTGCGTTTCCTCGCGGTGATGAGCGATCTGGCGATGCTGCGCGCCGGCATCGGCGGCGCGATCAAGATACTGAACGGCTAATTTTCTTGTTCTAGTGGTCCGATTCTAACATTCGCTTCCGTATTCGGCAGCTTCTCATGCGAATGTTAGAATCAAAAGGACCACTAGCAAATATGAGTCCTAGTGGAGCTTTGGATTTGACATTCGCTTCACGAGGCTGCCGCTAGGTGGGTAGCGAATGTTAAATCCGCTCCACTAGCTCGCGGGCAGCATCCGCGCCAGGGTGCGGTCGCGCCACACGTAGTGATGGACGAGCGCCGCCGCTGCATGCAGGCCGGCCAAGATCAGCAACGTATTCGCCAGCCATTTGTGCACGCCGAGCACCGCGCGCGCCGCCGCGCGATCGGCCGGCCACGGCGACGGAAATGACGTGACGGCAAACACCGATACCGGATAGCCGCGCTTGAGCTGCACGATGGTCCCGGCAATCGGCGCCAATATGAGTAGCGCATAAAGAGCGTAATGGGTCAGCCGCGCGGCCGGCTGGCTGAGCCTGCTCCAGCGCGTTTTCTCCAAGGCGGGCGGCGGGTCGACAAAGCGCCAGACGAGGCGGGCGATCAATAAAACGACAACGGTTTGCCCGAGCGTCATATGCGTGACGAGAGCAAAGCTGCGCGGCGGCCCCTTCGGAAAGATGTCGATAAATTGTCCGATGAGCCAACCAACCGCGACGCAAAGGACGGTGAGCCAGTGAAATGCCTGCGGAAAGGCGCCGTAGCGGCTGAGCGAATTCGAAAGCTGCATGCGTCCGGCTAAGGTTTTTCACCAACCGCTTGGTCCAAGCGATCAAGCACGCCGGCCACGTCCGTTTCAACCTCCGCCACCGATAGTGACACGATCGTGTAATCGCGCTCCGCAAGCCAGGCACGCTTCATTGCGCGTCCCTGCGCGGCTATTTCAGTTTCGTCCGCCGGGACGACGTCGATGACGGTGCGCAGCGGGAATGAAACGAAGTCGCAAATATGCTGGCCGATCGGCGTCTGCCGCTTAAAGCCCCGGCCGGCGAAGCGACGGTCGTTGACCAGAGCCTGCCACAGCGCACGCTCCGCCTCGGTCGGATTGCGGCGCAGAAGTCGGGACAACCCGCGCACCGGACCGCGCTCGGACGGCACCCGCCCGCCGTCATGCTCGGCCAAGAGCGCACGCAGCATGTCGGCCTCTTTGCCGTCGAGCACCCCGCCCCGCGCCGGGCCTTTACGGCCTTCGGCGATGGCCATGATAACCCCGTGCAAGGTTTGGATATCCTGCTGCGTCGGCGCCATGCGGGTAAAAATGTTGCGCAGATTGATCTGCATGGTTTCGCGCTTGTCGGGCGGACGAAAAAACTCGACTTTCTCAAGCTCGCGTTCGATGGAGGCAAAAAACGCAAGCAGCTGCTGCTTTGGCGCCGGCGCGGATTTTTCCGGCATGGCGAACGGCAGCTTGCCGTCGCTTGCCGCCTTGAACCATTCGTAGCCGACGACCGCCACCGCCTGCGCCAGATTGAGCGAGGCAAACGCCGGATTGACCGGCAGCGTGAGAATGCGGTCAGCGAGCGCAACTTCGTCGTTTTCCAGTCCGTTGCGCTCGCGGCCGAAGACGATGGCGACGTTCTCGCCGGCGGCAACGTGCGGCGCCGCCAGCACGGCCGCTTCCGCGGCGCCGACGATCGCCTTGGCCTGATCGTGGGCACGCGCCGTGGCGGCGAACACCAAGGTGCAGTCGGCAATCGACGCGGCGAGGCTGTCGAAAAGCACGGCCGCTTCGAGCACACGATCGGCGCCCGATGCCATCATCCGCGCCTTGTCGTTCGGCCAGGCTTGCCGCGGCGATACCAGACGAAGCCGGGAAAGGCCGAAGTTCGCCATGGCGCGGGCGGCAGCGCCGATATTTTCGCCAAGCTGCGGCTCGACCAGAACGACAATCGGGGCCGGCTGCGCGGACCAGCGCTTGGTTTTGTCGGTCCCGGCTCCCGGCATCAAAATTTCCCAACAGGACAATGCGCTTCCCGCGCAATGTCGGCTTTCTCAGGCGTCCCGCCAATGCTATAGCGGCGCCGCCGGCCGCCGCATATTGCGACCGGTCTCGCCAATCCGTCTTTATCCGGCCCGGGATGTAAAGGTCCGTCAGCGATGCAGAAAATCAAGGTAGCCAATCCGGTGGTCGAACTCGATGGCGACGAGATGACCCGGATTATTTGGCAACAGATCAAGCACAAGCTGATCTTTCCGTACCTCGACCTCGATCTGAAATATTACGATCTCGGCATTCAGAAGCGCGACGAAACCCGCGACCAAATCACTATCGATGCGGCGGAAGCCATCAAGAAATTCGGCGTCGGCATCAAATGCGCCACCATCACGCCGGACGAAGCCCGCGTGAAGGAATTCAACCTGCACGACATGTACCGGTCGCCGAACGGCACCATCCGCAACATCCTGGGCGGCGTGATCTTTCGCGAGCCGATCATCTGCAAGAATGTGCCGCGGCTGGTTCCCGGCTGGACCAAGCCGATCATTATCGGCCGCCATGCCTATGGCGACCAATACCGCGCCACTGACTTCAAGGTGCCCGGCCGCGGCAAACTATTTCTGACCTTCGTCGGCGACAACGGTGAGGAAATCAAACGCGAAGTATTTGAGTTTCCGGGCCCCGGCGTCGCCATGGCGATGTACAACCTCGACAGCTCGATCCGCGATTTCGCCCGCGCGTCGATGAATTTCGCCTTGAACCGCGGCTACCCGCTGTATCTGTCGACCAAGAACACCATCGTCAAAGTCTACGACGGGCGCTTCAAGGACATTTTCCAGGAAATCTTCGACAAGGAATTCAAGGACAGGTTCGCCGCAAAAGGCCTGACCTACGAGCACCGCCTGATCGACGACATGGTGGCGGCGGCGCTGAAATGGTCCGGCGGTTATGTGTGGGCCTGCAAGAATTACGATGGCGACGTGCAGTCGGACACCGTGGCGCAGGGTTATGGCTCGCTCGGGCTGATGACGTCGGTGCTGACGACACCGGACGGCACGGTGGTCGAGGCGGAAGCCGCGCACGGTACGGTGACGCGACACTACCGGCAGCATCAGCAGGGCCGCGATACCTCGACCAATTCGATCGCTTCGATTTTTGCCTGGACGCGCGGGCTCGCGCATCGCGCCAAGCTCGACAACAATACGGACCTGGCGACATTCGCGAGCACGCTGGAAAAGGTCACCATCGGCACCGTCGAAGCAGGCTTTATGACCAAGGATCTGGCGCTCTTGGTCGGCCCCGACCAGAAGTGGCTCAGCACCACCGGCTTCCTCGACAAGGTCGACGAGAACTTCAAGAAGGCAATGGCATAAGCTGGCACCGGCGACGAAACCGCGGCGCTGCGGCAGCGCTGGCAATGGCGGCACTGTTATTGCTGGCGCGCGCCGCCGCCGCCGCGCAATCGCTGCCGGCCGCGATTGCCGTGCCCGGCGCGACGCCGGTGGCAACATTCCACGCCACGGGCGCGCAGGTCTACGAGTGCAAGCCTGGCAGCAACGACAAGCTCGCCTGGACATTCCGCGAGCCGATCGCAACGCTTATCCTCGACGGCAAGACGGTCGGCCGGCACTATGCCGGGCCGACGTGGGAGCACGTGGACGGCAGCGCCGTGGTCGGCAAAGGCGCCGGTAACGCCCCCGGCGCCACGGCAAACGATATCGCCTGGCTCAAGCTCGATGTGGTCAGCCACCGCGGCAGCGGAACGTTGGATAAAGCGAGCGTCGTTTTGCGTATCAACACTTCCGGCGGCGTGTTGCTCGGTTCCTGCGACCACGCCGGCGCGCTCACGAGCGTGCCTATTCGGCCGACTATGTGTTCCTGCACGCCGGCGGCTGATACCGCGAGAAAAAACCGCGGCGCTGAACGGCCCGCTGGCAAAGCGCCCCGGCCGCGCATATCCTTCCGACCATGAGGGAATCGAAACTGGGTCTGGGCGGCATCGCACTGATCGTAGCGCTGGTTGCCATTTTGGTGGCGTCGCTTTGGTTCGCTGTGGACGCGTGGCTCAACATAGCGGGACCGCCGATGCCGAGGGCCGGCTACATCTTCATGATCCTTGGCATCGTGTTTTCGGTGCTGGTCGGCTGCGGCCTGATGGTGCTCGTGTTCTACTCAAACCGCCACGGCTACGACGAACCCTGGCGACCCGACGAAGAGCAGGAATAACCCGCGGTTAATTCAAACCGACGAATTCGCGGTCATCGGCTAACCGTTGGTCAACGCTTCGCCTGCCGCGCCGGCCGATTTGCGGCAATTTAGCGGCGCCCATCAACTGGATTTGAACACTTCGCTGGTACCACCGTGCCTGCGGGGGCAAAACCGCCGGTCCTTTGTGTCCGTACGTAAAAGCAAGCGGGGCTTACTCGCCAGGCTTCAGGGAAAAGGGAAGGCTGTCATGATTTGGAAAAACTGCGTGCGCGCAAGCGCCGCCGCTCTAACGGTAGCTGTCATGGCGCTGGCGCCGGCGAGCGGCTTCGCCATGCCCCGCTATGACGGGGTCTGGAGCGTCTCGATCGTCACCAAGAAGGGCGACTG
>Ga0307374_10014604_pt1 | contig 10672 bp, 12 predicted proteins | sample OX3MG_FD_202532 | JGI IMG/M metagenome (GOLD analysis project Ga0307374, IMG submission 202532) | Soil microbial communities from Risofladan, Vaasa, Finland - OX-3 | ecosystem: Environmental > Terrestrial > Soil > Coastal area > Acid sulfate soil | place: Finland: Risofladan, Vaasa | collected... | reverse complement strand
GCCTGCCGAAACTGCTGAAGAATGCCGCTTGATCAAACGAGCCTATCGCTAAATCCGAAGTACCCAGAGCATCGCCAACCAACCAGATCAAGCCAAGCTTCAAAAACTTAACTTCTTCAACAGCCTGTTAGGCATCGAATATAATCTCGCCGGAAATCGCGATAAAACAAATAGCATCAATATCTTATGCCCGGTGCCTTATGTTCCCGTTTTGGGAATATTGCGCTTGCTCCCATTTTGGGAACAGCATATCTTATGCAGGTTCTGTCATTGCGAACTGTGCGGCGTTTCTGGGAGCGACATCCCAATGCGGAAGTGCCGCCGCGCGCCTGGTACAAAATCGTTTCGGAAGCCAAGTGGAAGAATCCTGCAGAAATCAAAGCCACCTTTGGAACGGCTGATTTCGTCGGAGACAAACGGGTCATCTTCGATATTGGAGGAAATAAATATCGGATTGTCGCACGGGTCGTCTACGATCCCTTCTATCGCGTAATGATCAAGTTCGTGGGAACCCACGAGGAATATGACCGGATAAATCCGGAGACGGCATGATGATGGACGTTCGAGCTATTCACAACGAATCCGACTATGAGTGGGCGCTGAGAGAAATCGAAGCATATTTCGACTCAATTCCTGCACGCGGCACTCCGGAAGCCGATCGTTTCGATGTTCTCGCGGCCATCATCAAGGACTACGAGAATCAAACAATAGAGGTCCCGGACGTAGACCCTGTTGATGTTCTTCATTTCGCAATCGAGAGTCTTGGAAGAACCCAAGCGCAATTGGCCACGATAGTCGGCAGCCGGTCCCGTGCTAGTGAAATTCTAAACCGGAAACGACGACTCACTATCGACATGATTCGGGATATCAGCAATGCTTGGAGCCTGCCCGTCGGCACGTTGACTGGCAGCTACCATCTGAAAAAAGAGTCGGCTTAAGCAAAAAGCTCGCTTGCTCGAGCTTTTCTTCGTCGCCGCCATTCCGTTCCAGATTTTGGTGCCTTAGCAGCCACACCTCTCCCCGCAAGCGGGGAGAGGGAGGAAGACGCGAGGCGTCCTGCTCATCCGCCTAAACACAGGAGACTCCATCTATGACGCAATTCGCCTTCGGCAGCGGTACGCTCATCGGCAAACGCACCGACGTGACCGGCCTGGCGCCATGCCTGCTCGGCACGTTGCAAGACGTGTCGCTCGATTTCGATCGCAAGATCGAGACCCTGCTTGGCCAGTACAATATGGCGGTGGCGGCTGGCGGCGGTGAGTTCAAGATCACCGGCAAGGCGAAGTTTGCCCGTTTGCAGGCGACACAGATCAACAATCTGTTCCTCGGCCAGACGCTGACCGCAAACAGCATGCTGGAGATGACAACCGGCGAGTCCGGCATTGTCGCCTCGGGCGCGGTCACGGTTACCAACAGCGCGACCTTTGTTGAGGATTACGGCGTGTTTTACGCCACGAGCGGCGTGCAGCTTTCGCCAGTCGCGTCGGCGCCGGCAACCGGGCAGTACAGCGTGGCGAGCGGCGTCTACAGCTTCAACACCGCCGACAATGGCGCGGGCGTGCTAATCTACTACAGTTACACGGTTACGTCCGGGAACAAAATCGCGCTCGCCAATCAGCTCGCCGGTCCGCTGCCGATGTTCGAAATTTCGCTCAAAGAGACGTTCAATTATTTCGGCACCAGCAAGGACCTCGTGGTCAAGCTCAATGCCTGCGTGTCCTCGAAACTGGCGCTGCCGTTCTCCAATCAGAAATTCACCGTTGCCGAATTCGACTTCCAGGCAATTGCCGATGCATCGAACAATATCGGCACCATCAGCTTGAGCGAATAGCGGCGACGTAACCGACGCAAAATCAACAGCTTCAACAGTTGCAGTCGATTTTGCTCTGAAGTGTTGAAAAGCGATAAATCGGCAAGGGAGATATTCCGCGTGAGCTTAGAACGTGACGAAAATCTCGATTTGTCCGGCGGCCGCTCCGTCCGGCTTGGCGGACACGATTGGATCGTGGTTCCGCTGTCGTTACGGCAGATTCTCGCCATTGCGGATTTTGTGCCGAAGCTTTCCGCAATCGGCACCGACAATCTGTCGGGCGAACGGCTGATGCCGCTGGCCGAAGTGCTATGGCACGGATTGCGCCGGGCGCATCCGCGGCTCACGCGCGACGAGTTTTTCGACCTGCCGATCACCATCGCCGAGCTGGTCGCCGCGCTGCCGGTGGTAATTGAACAAGCCGGCGGCCGGCGCCTCGACAGTGCCGAAACGCCCGGGAGTACCGGCACGGGGGAAATGTTGGCGGCGAGCGCTTCGACAGCGTCGATTGGCGCGCGCTCGTCGCCGAGCTCGTGATCGAGCTGCATTGGACGCGTGATCAGGTTCTCGACCAGATCGACGCCCGCTTTCTCGAAGATCTGCACCGCGCCTGGGCGGATTATCCGCCGCTGCGCCGCCTGGCCGCTGCGGCGCTGGGGCATAAACCGCGCTCGCGTGGGTCGAAAAACTATCAGGCGCTTATCGCCATGTTTCCGGGTGACACCATCAGGTGAGCGAAAGGTTCGCGCATGGCTGACGATAATTCCGTCGAGATTCGCTTTAGTGCCTCGACCGGCGAGGTGCTCGGAGGCATCGAACAAATCCGCGAGGCGCTGCAGGGCTTGACCGATCCGGTCAAGGACATCAACGGCCAAATGACGATATTCCGCCTGCAGCTGGCCCAACAGCGCATGGTCCTGAACGCGGAAGCAAGCCAATATCAGATCACGCAAGATCAGAAGTTTGCCCTCTTGGAGGCCGAGACAAAAAAGGAATACGAGGCCGAATTGGCGTTGCTTAACCAGAAGCTTGCGCTCGGCGGCCTCGACGTGGATCAAAGACAAAAGGTGCTGGATAAGAAAACGGCGATCGAGATCAAGTACAACACCGACATGATCCGCCTCGACGCGCAGGCGATTGCACAACAACAACAAATGTGGACGGCCTCATTGAGCGCGATTGAAACCGCGTTCAATTCGCAACTGCGCGGACTGTTGGCGGGCACCACCAGCTGGTCGACGGCGTTCAAGCATATACTCGGCGACGTCATCATCAAGTTTATCGAAATGTGCGAGACGATGATGGTGAAGTGGGTCGCCGCCGAACTCGCGCAGACGACGGCGACGACGAGCGGCGCCGCGGCACGCGCGGCCGCCGAGCAGGCCGCCGCCGGCTCCGGCATTCTTGCCAATGCGGCGGGCGCCATGCAGGCGATCATGACCGACGCGGCGCAGGTCTTCGCCGGCGTATTCGCTTTCCTTGCGCCGGTCATGGGCCCCGCGGCCGCCGGGCCCGCTGCCGCGGCGCAGGCGACCGTGGCGTCAGCGGCGATCTTCGATGTCGGTACGGACTATGTCGTGCGCGGCGGTCTTGCGCTGATCCACCAGGGCGAAACCATCGTGCCGGCGCGCGGTTCCGGGCCTTATACCGGGACCGGGCAGGGCCCGCAGATCCACGCGCCGGTGAGCATCAGTGTCTCGGCGCTCGATTCGCAAAGCGTGTCGCGGTTCTTCAACGATAACTCGCGGCACATGCTGCGCGCCATCAATGACGCGGTGAAGCGCGGCGCGCATCTTGGCTTGCGCTCGATCAATCCGTGACCGGCCATGGGATATATCAACGGGGTGAATCTGCTGCCGTCGACCGGCGAGTTCACTTACGACACAATTGCGTATCTCGGGCGGCGCGCCACCGAGACGGCGTTCACCTCAATCAACCGCTACGCCAACGGCGGTCCGCTGGCGGGGACCGGATCGATCGCCGACTACACGGTCGCTATCGATAACCTGCAAGCGGAGATACCCGGCTGCACCACCGTTGCGGTGATCGTCTCATGGTTCGGTAGTTCGACGGACATCAGCGCCTGTCGGATTTATCCGTCGACCACCTATATCGGCGGCGCGTTTGCGCAAGCATCCGGCGCGCCGGATGTCTGGCGTTGTTCGGGGCTGACGCAGTCGTCCGCCGGGATCATTGCGATCCCGCAGATCGGCGGCGCGTCGATCTACGGCGGTACGCCGTCCGATCAATCCGTCGTTCGCTGCATTCGCGATCTGAAAGCGCGCGGGCTGCGGGTGGTGTTTTATCCGTTCGTCCTGATGACGGCGCCGGGCGAACCGTGGCGTGGAGCGATCGCCTACAACGGTAGCGATATTTCGAGCGCGGCGACAACGGCGGTCACCAACTTCCTGGGCAGCGCGGCTGTGTCCGATTTCAGTCCAGACGGCGTCAACCTGACTGTTGCGTATTCGGGCCCAGCCACCGATTACACCTACCGGCGCATGATCTTGCACTACGCCAATTTGTGCACGATCGCCGGCGGCGTCGATCTATTTCTGCTTGGCTCGGAATTCCGCGGCATCGAGACGATCCGCGGGCCCGCCTGGAGCAAAGCCGGCGTCATCGGCGGCGATGGAAAAGTGACGTGGGATTATCCGTTCATTGCCGGATTGATGCAGCTCGCCGACGATGTGCGCAGTGCGTTCGACGGCGCGGGCTGCGCCAAGGACACGGCCAATCTGCATCACTTGATCGCCTATTCGGCCGATTGGTCGGTGTGGATGGGGTATCAGCATCCGGGCGAGGACGGACAATGGCCGCATCTCGACCAGCTTTATGGGCACGATAACATCGATCTGGTTTGCTTCGACAATTACCTGCCGTTGTCGGATTGGACCACCGGCGACGGTGGTCTCGATGCACAAAACTGGCTCTATCCAGCGCCGAGCGGGACCTGGCCGCCGCCGGCAACAAGCTTCAGCGGGCTGGGGCTCCGCGGGCAACCGACGCTGTACAGCATCGATTATCTGAAGGCCAATATCGAGGGTGGCGAGAAGTTCAACTGGTTTTATAACGACAGCAACAATCTCGGTATCGGGCTCGATCCCAACGGCACCGACCTGCATGTCTCGCTGCCCGAAGGTGATCGGCTGACACAGTCGCGCAATCCGTATTATCCGAACCAGCAACTGCTTGCGAACAAACAGCTGCGCTGGTGGTGGAACAATCCGCACCAGGCGGTCTATGACGACGGCGACGGCACCGGTTGGTCGCCACATGGTCCTTATACCGCGTGGGTGCCGCAGTCGAAGTCGATCACGTTCGCCGAATATGGTTTCCCGGCCTGCGACCGCGGGACCAATCAGCCGAATGTCTTTTATTCTCCCGGCTCGGTCGAAAGCTCCACGCCATTCTGGTCGATCTGGGATCCGAACCAAAGCGAGGCCGGAGGCTATTACCCGCGGCGCGATGACGAGCTGCAATTGCTCGCGTTGCAGGCCATCTACGAATACTGGGCGACTAACGGCAACAACGTTACGGTCGGCGGCGTGCCGATGATCCAGACCGCGTTCATGTCGGTATGGAACTGGGACGCACGGCCGTTTCCGGCGTTCCCGCAACTGGCGAACGTTTGGGGCGATACCGGACGTTGGCCGGTTGGTGATTGGCTTGACGGCAAGGGACCGTTCGTTCCCGTCCTGGCGCCCGATGTGGCGCCGGCACTCGGACCGTATCCGACTTTTCCGTCCGTGCCGACGCTCGGATGGTCGGTCACTTTCTCGCCGATTTTCTCGACCGGTTCGGCCGCGCACGTGTCCGGGCGCGAAGTCCGCACGGCGAAGTTCGCGGCGCCGCGCTGGGTCGTTACGCTGAACTGCGATATTCTGCGCATGGCCGCGCCGCATGCGGAGTTGCAAGCCATTATCGGCTTCTTCGCGCAGTGTGCGGGTGAAAACGCGTCGTTTTATTTTGAACCGCCGAGTTTATCGCCGGCCGTAACGCAGCTGCTTGGCATTGGCGACGGTTCGACCGCGACGTTCGCTTTCGCCGTGTCGCTCGGCGCCTATGCGTTGGTTCCGGCCAATGTCGGCGCGGTATCAGCGGTCTATCTCAATGGCGTGACGCAAGCCGGCGCTTACACCGTCAACGCCGAGGCGATGGCGCCGTCGCTGACTTTTGTTACGCCGCCGGCGGCGGGTATCGCCGTCACCGCCAATTTTCACTGGTCGTTCCTTTGCCGTTTCGATGACGATAGCGAAGACGTGGAGGAGTTCATGGCCGCGCTCTACGCGCTGCGATCGCTCAAGCTGCGGACGGTGCGGTCATGACCGCTCCACCCTCGCTGCCAAGCCTTCCCGGTCTTGCCTGGTCGCGACACAAGACACCCAGGTACTCGACCCGCATCGCATCGCATGTTTCAGGCCGCGAGGTGCGCGTCGCGCTGATGAGCTATCCGCTTTACGAATTTGCGGCGGTTTATAGTGGCCTAACATCCTCGGCCACTGCTTTCGCCGGACTTGGTGGGTCGAGCTTGCAAAACCTTATGGGGTTCTTTCTGCAACTCCAGGGGCAGTTCGGGACGTTTCTCTATACCGACCCGGACGACAACGCCGTCACCGGTCAGGTCTTTGCAACCGGCGACGGCTCGACCGCGACGTTTGCGATGATGCGCGCGCTCGGCGGTTTCCTTGAGCCGGTAGGCTGGGTGGTGAGCATCGGCAACGTCTATCTCAACGGCGCTGCACAGCCTGGAAGCGGCTATGCGCTAACGCCGCCGAACAGCCTAACGTTCACCGCCGCGCCCGATCCAGGCGTCACCGTGTCAGCCGATTTCACCTACGCCTTCAATTGCCGCTTCCTCGACGACCAGATGGACTTCGAGGAGTTCATGGCAAATCTCTGGAAACTCGACAGCATGAAATTCCGCAGCGTCAAAAGCTAGTGGTCCAATTCTAACATTCGCATCCGTATTCGGCGGCTTCTCATGCGAATGTTAGAATCAAAAGGACCACTAGCAAATATGAGTCTTAGTGGAGCTTGGATTTGACATTCGCTTCACGAGTCTGCCGCCAGGTGGGTAGCGAATGTTAAATCCGCTCCACTAGCGGGGGAACGAACGTGAAAAGCTGCTCGCGCCGGCGCGAGCAGGGTTGGTGTGACGACTGCGAGCGCGAGGCGAAAAAAAATGAAACCGGCATCTTCCGCGCTTATCAACTATCTCAATAGCGGGCGCGGCAGTCCCGACGTGCCGTTGTTCATGGCGGACTGTTTTACCTTCACGCTGCGCTCCGGTCTCATCCTTCGCTACGCCAATGTCGACGCCTCTTTCAGCTACGGCGGCAACAGCTATCTCGGCAATGCGATCCTGGTTGATGGGCTGAAATACAAGGCGGCCGTCGGTCTTGAGGTCGATCAGCAGCAAATCAGCATCGCCGCGCGCTCGACGGATACCATCAGCGGCGGCGCTCCTTTTCTCCAGGCATTGCGGGACGGCTCATTTGACGGCTGCGAGATCGAGCGGGATCGGGTGTTCTTCTCCGATCACGTCGGGGGCACCGCGATCGGCTCCGTCACGTTGTTCAAGGGCAGGCTTGGCGTCATCGCCCAGATCGGGCGGACCAGCGCGCGGCTAACGGTAAACTCCGACCTGGTGCTGCTCGACATCGACATGCCGCGCAATGTCTATCAACCGACGTGCCTGCACACGCTGTACGATTCCGGCTGCACGCTCGTCAAAAATGCCTTCGGAACCAATGGAACGGTCGGCGCCGGCTCTACCGCGTCGGTCATCAACTGGTCCGGTGCGCTTGCAGCCCATCAGCAGGGTTCGATCACCTTGACCTCGGGGGTGAATGCCGGTGTGACGGCCAACGTCAACGGCGTCGTCGCCGGAATTTCGCTCACGCTCGGCTATCCGCTGCAAAGCCCGCCGGCCCTGGGCGACGCCTTCACCGTGTATCAGGGATGCGACCACACCCCCGGCACCTGCCAAAGCAAATTTAATAACCTGCCGAATTTTCGCGGCTTTCCCTATGTCCCGCCGCCGCAGATGGCGATTTGAAATTTACACCCCAGTATGTTATGTAATACCTATATTTAATCAGGTATTACCGAGGCGCACATGGCGGTGACAGTGACAAGCAAAGGGCAGGTGACGATACCTAAGCCGGTCCGCGACCGGCTCGGAATTAACCCGGGTAGTAAGGTCGATTTCGAGGTCAGCGAAGATGGGCGTGCTTTTCTCCGCCGGGTTGGAAAGGCCAAGATGCGGCCCAGTCCGTTTGAGCGGCTGCGCGGCACCGCCACAAGCGGCCTAACCACCGACGAGATCATGGCGTTGACCCGTGATGGTGCCTGATGACTTTCATCGACACCAACGTGCTCCTGGACGTCGCGACAGACGATCCAAGGTGGGCACGCTGGTCTCTGCGTCAGCTTGATCTCGCAGCGACTCGCGGCCGGCTATTGATCAACGCCGTGGTGTACGCCGAGTTCTCGATCGGCTACTCGCTCATTGAGGAAGCCGACCGAGTTGTTGCGGCTGTCGGACTTCACCTGACTGAGATGCCACGCGCGGCGTTGTTTCTCGCAGGCAAGGTTTTTCAGCGCTATCGCGCGCAGGGTGGCAGCCGTACCGGGGTATTGCCTGATTTCTTTATTGGCGCCCACGCCGCCGTTACGCAAGTTCCTTTGCTCACCCGCGATCCGCGTCCTTATCGGACTTATTTTTCGGGCATTGCGATCATCGCGCCGGACACAGGCGAATCCGCCTAACCGCCAACGGTTAGGCTTGATGGGAACGCCGCTCTGAAGCGAATTCCCTCTCTAAAATCGGATCAGAAATGACTCAAGACGAAAACGCACAGCGCGCCGCTGTCGTCGCTGCGGCGCGGTCGTGGATCGGCACCCCCTATCACAATTGCGCCGACATCAAAGGCATCGGCGTCGATTGCGGTATGTTGCTGGTGCGGGTGTTCGTAGACGCCGGGCTATGCGCGTCGTTCGATCCGCGGCCTTATCCGGCGGATTGGCATCTGCATCGCGGCGAGGAACGCTACCTCGGATTTCTCGCCGATCGCTGCAGTGAGGTCGCCAGGCCGTCACCGGGAGACATCATGATGTTGCGGTACGGTCGCTGCTACGCTCACGGCGGCATCGTCACCAGAGCGGAACCGTTCACCATCGTGCACGCATTCCATCCGGCGCGGCGCGTTGTCGAGGAAGAAATCGATCATAATAGTGTCTTGTGCGCCGCTGCCCGTGCCCCGCGTTACTTTAGTTGCTGGGCCAAGTACCCGTTGCTCGGCGCGAGCGGGTTGGAGGACGGCGGCGCGAGCGCCGAGCGTAAAAAGTGAGCGGCGTATTCGGCGGCGGGTCGTCGCAGACGACGACGCCGGATTATACCGGGCTGCAGATCCAGACCGCCGTCAGCACGCTGCCGATCCCGCTTATCTGGGGCGCGTCGCGCCTCGCGCCGAACGTGGTCTGGTACAACAATTTCCAGACCCAGCAAGGCGGCGGCGGCAAGGGAGCGGGCGGGAAGGGGGGCCTGTTCGGCGGTGGCAGCGGGTCCGCGACTTATACCTACAGCGCCGCCGTGATCATGGCGCTTTGTGAGGGACCGATCACCGGCGTCAACCTGATCTGGAAGAATCAATCGATCTATTCGCTGGCCGGATTGGGATTGTCGCTATTCACCGGCAGAACGCCGCAAAGCGCCTGGAGTTACCTCGGCGCCGCATACCCCTCGCAAGCGCTTGCCTATCAGGGGACCGCTTACGTATGCTCGTCGGATTACAGCCTCGGCGATACTGCGACGCTCGACAACCACAACTTCGAAGTACGGGGGATTTTCTACGGCACCGGGTACGGTCAGCTTCAGTACAATTCCCAGGATGTCACCGGCAACGGTGCCGGATATGTGTTCGTGGACGCCGATCCGGCGCTGATCGTCGCCGATTTTCTCACCAATCCGCAATACGGCATCGGTTTCTCGCAGGCTTCGATCGACGCGACGACGTTGTTCAGCGCCGCTCGCGGCAACGATGCGTCGTTTCAAACCTATTGCCGCGCAATCGGCCTGGCGCTCAGCCCCGCGCTCACCGATCAGGAGCAAGCCTCGAGCATTCTCGGCCGTTGGCTGCTATTGACCAACACGGCAGCAGTCTGGTCCGGCGGCGTGCTCAAGTTCATTCCGTACGGTGACAGTTCGGTCATCGGCAACGGCATTACTTTCGCTCCGGACGTTACGCCGATCTACAATCTCGATGACGATGACTTCAAGCTTGAAAGCAACGAAGACCCGTTGCAGGTCACGCGGTCCGATCCATACCAAGCCTACAATGTCTGGCGGCTTGAGATCGCCGAGCGCGACAACGCCTACAACCTCACCAGCGTCGAGTCGCGTGACCAGAACGCGATCGAGCTTTACGGTATGCGGATCGCGCCGACCGTCACCGCACATGAAATTTGCGACCAGAATGTTGCTCTGGTTGCGGGCCAATTGATGCTTCAGCGGGCGGTTTATATCCGCAACACCTACAAGTTCCGGCTGTCGTGGGAATATTGCCTGCTCGATCCCATGGATCTGGTTACCGTCACGGATTCGCTACTCGGACTTTCGAATGCGCCGGTCCGCATCACCGAGATCGAGGAAGATGAAAACGGCTTCTTGCAAGTGACCGCGGAGGAATTCCCGCTCGGCGCCGCGACGGCGACGCTCTATGCGACACAGCCGGTCGCCAATAATCCGATCGACCGCAATATCGCGGCCGATCCGGTCAATCCGCCGATTATCTTCGAGCCGCCATCGTCGCTTGCCGGGCCCACGGCGCAAGTCTGGATCGCGGCGTCCGGCGGCGC
>Ga0307374_10014602_pt1 | contig 10674 bp, 10 predicted proteins | sample OX3MG_FD_202532 | JGI IMG/M metagenome (GOLD analysis project Ga0307374, IMG submission 202532) | Soil microbial communities from Risofladan, Vaasa, Finland - OX-3 | ecosystem: Environmental > Terrestrial > Soil > Coastal area > Acid sulfate soil | place: Finland: Risofladan, Vaasa | collected... | reverse complement strand
GCTTCCCTCGCCATTCGCCGGAAGCCCTCGACCGTGTGTTTGTAAGAGTTCTCGGTGTGAATGCGCTCATCTCGGCGAAAGCCGAACGTGTGGCCGAGGACATGGACGAGTTGCGGGCGCAAGCTCACGAGGCGCATTTCGATCCGGCTTTCCTGCTCGTTCCAGACCGCCTCGTGCGCAAAGGCTTCGACGTCAAAATCGCCGTCGAGCTCCCGATTGATCCGCCGCAGCACGTTGGCGTTGAAGGCCGCGGTGACGCCGGCGCTGTCGTCATAGGCGGGAAGGAGCCGGTCCACCGATTTGCGCAGGTCGACGCCGACCACGAGTCTCGCCCCTTCTCCCAAGGTTCGCGCGAACGTCTTCAACAGGGCGCAAGCATCCTGCGGACGCAGATTGCCGATGGTCGAGCCAGGGAAGAACCCCACGCGCGGAGCCGAGCGCAAGCTCGCCGGCAGCTGCGGCTGCGCCAGGAAATCGCCCACTACAGGGATCGTTTCGAGCGCTGGAAAGCGCCGCGCGAGACGCGCCTGGGCTCGTTGGAGCGCGCTCTGGGACACGTCGATGGGCAAGTAAGCGGCCAGTTGCGGCGTCGCTTGTAGAACGATCTCCGTCTTCCGGCTGGACCCAGAGCCAAACTCCACGAGAATCGCGCCGATCGGCGTGCGGGCGCTGATCTCGGCCGCATGTCGGGTGAGGATCGCCGCCTCCGTTCGCGTCGGGTAATATTCGGGCAGGCGCGTAATCTCCTCGAAGAGCTCGCTGCCGCGCGCGTCATAGAGCCAGCGGCAGGGAAGCTCTTTGGCGCGGCGCCCGAGGCCCTCGATTACATCGGCTGCGAACTTCTCGTCGACCAGACGGTCAGAGGAACGTGCTCTCAAAGGCGATTCATGACTCATTCGATCAGCTCCGCAAGGCGCAGGCCCATGAACTGCCAGCGTTGATGGGGATAGAAAAAGTTGCGGTAGGTGGCGCGAGCGTGCGCAGCCGGCGTCACGCAAGAGGAGCCCCGCAGCACCATCTGGTTGCTCATGAATTTGCCGTTGTACTCGCCGACCGCGCCGGCGGGAGGACGATAGCCGGGATAGGGCAGATAGGCGCTTTGCGTCCATTCCCAGACATCGCCAAACATCTGGCGCAGGCCCGGCCCCGGCGGCGCAGGCGCAGGGCGCAGCAGGCGCGAAGAGAGATCGTTGGCGCGTCGATCGGCGGGCCGGACCGCGAATTCCCACTCGAATTCAGTCGGCAACCGCTTCCCCGACCATCTGGCGAAAGCGTCGGCCTCATAAAAGCTCACGTGGCAGACCGGCGCCTCGGGATCGAGAAGGCGCAATCCCTCAAGGCTCATTTGCCGCCACTCGCCATCGGTCTCCTCGAAATAGAGGGGCGCGCGCCAGCCCTCGCGGCGCGCCTGCGCCCAGCCGTCTGACAACCACAAGGTCGGCTGCTCGTAACCGCCGTCCGCCATGAACTCGAGCCAATCGCCATTGGTGACCAGAGTGTCGCAGATACGAAACGGATGCAGAAAGACCTGATGGCTCGGCTCTTCATTGTCCCAATGAAATCCCTGGCCTTGATGACCCAGACGCACGACCCCGCCCTCGAACTCCGTCCAGGACGGCGCCGATGGCGCACGCTGCGAGGCAGGGCGCCGAACCGGCTGCGCCTCGCGATAGGCCGGACGCAGCGGATTGGCGGCGAACAACGCCAACACGTCAGTCAGCATCAGCTCCTGATGTTGTTGTTCGTGATGCAGGCCGAGCTCCAGCATCGCGGCGAGCTCGGGCGCCTGCGCGACGCCGCGCGCGAAGGCTTGCGCCAGGGCGTAGTCCACGTGTTCTCTGTAGGCGACGACTTCGGCGACGCTCGGCCGCGTCAACAGGCCGCGTTTCGGGCGCGGATGACGCGGTCCCTGCGTCTCGTAATAGGAGTTGAAGCAGAACCCGAACCTTTCGTCGAACAACCGATAGCCTTCAAGGTTCGGCGCCAGGACGAACGTCTCGAAAAACCAGGTGGTGTGCGCGAGATGCCATTTGGTCGGGCTCGCGTCCTCCATCGCCTGAACCGTCTGGTCCTCCGCGCTGAGCGGCGCCGCCAGATCGAGCGAAAGCGCCCTCGTCGTCGAGAGGCGCGTCTCCAGCCCGCTGGCGTCTATGATTATCCCCTCGAGCCGAAGGGCCGCTTCCGACATCGGGCCCTCCCGTTGTGCCGGACGCGGCACGCTACCGAGGCTCCACCCCAAACGCAGCTGCTGCGGTTTGGTTCCAACCGCAAGCGGCGGCGCTCACGCCCACCAGGCCTCTGGCAGAGCCGTCCTGCCGGCGGAGCGTTCGATCGCCTCGGCTAGTGCGAAGAGGCTTTCCTCCTCGAAAGGACGGCCGATGAGTTGCAGAGCGAGCGGCAAGCCATCGGCCGACAGACCAGCGGGGGTGGCGATCGCCGGCAGTCCGGCCATGTTCACGGTCACCGTGAACACGTCGTTGAGATACATGGCGACCGGATCTTCTGAAGATTTTTCCCCGATGGCGAATGCAGGACTGGGCGTCGCGGGAGTGAGAACCGCGTCGACGCCCGTTGCAAAAACCTCGTCGAAGTCGCGCTTGATGAGCGTGCGGATCTTCTGCGCGCGCACATAATAGGCGTCGTAATAGCCTGCCGACAGCACGTAGGTTCCGATCATGATGCGTCGGCGCACTTCCGGCCCGAACCCCTCGGCGCGCGTGCGCTCGTACATCTCCGTGATGCTTCCCGCGCCGGCGGCGCGCAAGCCGTAACGAACGCCGTCATAGCGGGCGAGGTTGGAGGACGCCTCGGCAGGCGCGACGATGTAATAGGCGGGAAGCGCCAGCCTGGTGTGGGGCAGCGAGGCTTCGACGACTTTAGCGCCGGCGTCCCGCAGCCAGGCGACGCCGCGCTCCCACAATCGTTCTATGTCCTCCGACATGCCCTCGACGCGATATTCCTTCGGAATGGCGATGGTCATGCCGGAGACCGAGCGCCCGATCGCCGCCTCGTAATCGGGAACTGCCGCGTCGACGCTGGTCGTGTCCTTGGGATCGTGTCCGGCCATCGAGCGCAATAAAATCGCCGCGTCGCGCACCGTTCGCGCGATCGGCCCGGCCTGATCGAGAGACGAGGCGAAGGCCACCATACCCCAGCGCGAGCAGCGCCCGTAGGTCGGCTTGATACCGACCGTGCCGGTGAAGGCGGCGGGTTGGCGGATGGATCCACCTGTGTCGCTCGCCGTCGCTCCGAGACAAAGATGGGCCGCCACGGCGGCCGCCGAACCGCCGGACGATCCGCCCGGCGTAAGCAAGCCGACCTTGTCGCCCGATAATCTTTCGCGCGCCCAGCCGAGATCGCGATTGGGCGGCGCCCATGGCGATGCGGCCGGTCCATACCAGGACGTTTCATTGGAGGAGCCCATGGCGAACTCGTCCATGTTGAGTTTGCCCAGAAGAACGGCGCCATCCGCCCAGAGTCGCGAAGTGACGCTCGATTCATAGGCCGGAGCGAATCCCTCCAGAATGCGGCTGCACGCCTGCGTGTGCACGCCCTTGGTCGCATAGAGATCCTTGACGCCGAGCGGCAGTCCTTCCAGAGGCCGCGCCTCGCCTCGAGCGATGCGCGCGTCCGCTTCCGCCGCCATTTTCAGGGCGGTTTCGGGGGTTTCCACGATGAAGGCGTTGAGGGGACGCGCCTGTTCGATCGCCTCCACATGAGCCTGCGCGAGTTCGACGGCGGAGAAGTCTCGGGCCGCCAGTCCGTCGCGCGCCTGCGCGAGCGTCTGGCGGGTCAAGCGAGCGTCAGCGGCGGTGGACATGGTTTCGATCAATCATGCGATGGCGGGAACGGGGCGTCGGAAATGCTCATTCGATGACTTTCGGAACAATGAAGAAGTCACCCTCGCTGGCCGGCGCGTCTGCGGTGATGACGCCAGCGCCCGCGTGGTCGCTCGCCTCGTCGGCGCGCATCTTCATGCGCATGGGAATGACTGAGGTCATCGGCTCGACACCCCCGACGTTGACGTCGCGCAATTCCTCCACGAAGGCGAGGATGGCGTTCAATTCGCGCTCGAGATGGGGCACTTCGGCCTCGCTCACCCCGATCCGGGCGAGATGGGCGATGCGCCGAACTGTCGCTTGATCGACGGACATGGCGGCTCCGAACTTCGAAGTCTCCGCTATAGCCGCGGTTTCCCCATGGCGCAACGCGCCTCAAACGCGCCGCCTCCAACCTCTCCTGCGGACGCGCGCGAAGCGTGCTATCGATCGGCCATGGCGCCCCCGAGATCAAACCCTCATGTTTTGGACATCGGCGAACTGCCGGCGCGACTGTCGCGCCTGTCCAGGCTGATCGGACTTGACGTCGGAACCAAGACGATCGGCGTCGCCCTCTCTGACGTGGAGCGTCGCCTCGCCGCGCCCTTGAAAACAGTGCGAAGAACCAGCTTTTCGAACGATGCGCGCGCGCTGGTCGAACTCGTCGCCACGCACGACGCGGCGGCGATCGTGGTCGGCCTGCCGTTCAACATGAACGGCAGCGAGGGCCCCAGAGCGCAATCGGTGCGCGCCTTCGTCCGAAATCTGTCGCCCCTGATGGAGATTCCGTTCGTCTATTGGGACGAACGCCTGTCCACAGCGGCGGTCGCGCGCTCGCTGATCGAACAGGACGCCTCGCGCGCGCGCCGCGCCGCGGTCATAGACCGCATGGCCGCCGCCTACATCCTGCAAGGCGCCCTCGATCGCCTCACTGGGCTCATGCGAGCCCAGCGCGGCTGACGTCCGGCTCAATCGCCGTCGAAATCGAAGTCGAATCCGCCGTATCCATACGGATATCCGTACGAATAAGACGGCGCATAATAATGGCCAGGGTAGCCGTATCCGTAGCCGTAATCGTCGTAATCAGGTCCGGAATTGGCGATCGCGGCGCCCAATGCGGCTCCGAACAGGCCGAACGCGGCCGCCGGCCCGTATCGGCGGCGGAGGTAATAACGCCGGTAGATCGGGTGATGATAAACGCGACGACGATAAATCGGGTGGTGAATGATGCGGCGGCGGTGGATGGGATGATGGTAGATGGGATGATGGTAGATCGGATGCCGGATGATGCGGTGGCGATAGATCGGGCGATGGCGTATCGGCCGAGGCCTGATCGGATGGCGAACGTAATGCCGCTTCACATGCGTGCGCCTGATAATGTGATGCGCCGGTTTCCGCGGAATATAGCGCGCGGCTACGATGGGGGCGGGAGCCGAAAGCTGCGCGGATGAAGGCGGAGAAATCGGAGCAGCCGCCGCTGCGCCGAGCGCGCCCGCGGCGACCAGCGAGGCCGACAGCGCGCCAGCGACCATGCACTTCCTGACGAACGCCATGATTAGCTCCTCTCCCTCGTCCGCGGCGGGACGTCCTTCAACAACGCACAAAATCCTCGAACGATGCTCAACTCTTTGAAGATATTTGTGAATTAGACAAACTGAACGGTCACTGAACGGTCATCGACAGCGCATGCAACTAAAATCTCGTTGACTGACGTTGTCTCTATTATAGGTTGTGCTACCTTTTACTGCTTGGCTCCTGAGGTTGAATAGGATGCAGAGGCGAAGGCGTCTTACGGACTCCGGCCGACGCGCCGAAGGGCGCAGCGGCTTATCCCTGGAGCTGGAGGGCGCCCATCGACCGCCGCAGCGCAACGCTGAGGAAGTGGCTCGCTATATCGCGCAGATCGCGGCGGAAATGATGCGATTGGCCTCCGCCGCTCAGCTCGATCTGCTCGCTTATCTGCTGGCCATGGCGCAAACTGAGGCCGACGCGACGGCTCGCGCCTCGGCGCACTCCCAACGGGACTGACTCTTCATGCCTTTATCAGCAGAGAGAGGAGCCCACCGCCGTGTTTCTCGATGAGCCCTTCGAGCTCCAGTTCGAGAAGCACCGTGCGCACCCGCGATGCCGGACATTCTGCAGAACGGATGAGTTCGTCGACCGAAACCGGCGAAGGGCCGAGCAGCTCGAGCACCCGGGCCCGCACGTCTTGCGGCGCGAGCGCACGGATCAGGGGCCCGCGCAGCTCGCCCGAGGCTGCTTCGTCCAATTCGCAACCCCGCGCCGTCTGGGGCGTCGGCAAAGCTCCGAAAAGATCGCATTCGTCCCAGAGCGGCTCGGTCGCTTCGAGGGAATCGGCTTCGCGCAGCGTCGCGCGGCCGGCTGCGGCGTCGATGCCCTGAGCCTCCAGAGCGTCGAGCACGTCGCGCGCGTTGGCGCAGAGCGTAGCGCCCTGACGAAGCAGATCATTAGGCCCCTCGGCTCGCGGATCGAGAGGCGAGCCGGGAACTGCGAATACCTCCCGGCCTTGCTCAAGCGCGAAGCGAGCCGTGATGAGCGAACCTGAACGGCGCGCCGCCTCGACCACGATGACCGCCCGAGACAGACCGGAGACCATTCGGTTGCGGCGAGGAAAATCCCGTCCCCGGGCGTCCCAACCGAGCGGCATCTCGGAAATCGCGCAGCCGCGTTCGACGATATCCTCCAGCAGGCCGGTGTTTTCGGCCGGATAGATGCGATCGAGACCGCCCGCGAGCACGGCTACGGCGCCGGTCTCGACGGTGGCTTTGTGGGCTCGCGTGTCAATTCCGCGCGCAAGTCCCGACACGATCACGTGACCGGCCGCCGCGAGGTCGCGCGCGAGACGTTCGGTGAAGGCAAGCCCGCTCGCCGAAGCGTTGCGCGAGCCCACAATGGCGACCATCGATCGGCCCAAGACCTGCACGTCGCCGCGGACGGCGAGGAGGGGCGGCGGCGCGTCGATGGCTCGCAGTGCGGCGGGATAATCGGCCTCGCCGAGGCCGATCAGGCGCGCGCCGATGCGAGCGAGATCCTCCAACTCCCGTTCGCAGCTGGCGAGCGAAGCGATCTTGATCGACTTGCCCGTGCGCCGGCGCGCGAGCTCCGGAAGGGCGGCAAGCGCGGCGCCCGCGCCGCCATATTGGTTGATGAGCGCCCGAAACGTGCGCGGCCCGACGTTCTCGGATCGAATCAACCGCAGCCACTCGAGCCGCTGAGCGTCCGTCAGCCGGGTCGCCGCTTCGGAGGCCGGGTCGCTCATGAGGACGCGCCGATCTTTGTCTCGGCGCCGGCGCGCAGACGCGCAATGTTTTTGCGGTGCTTGATCCAAAGCAGGCAAGTCATCGCGACGCTGAGCATCGCAGCGGCCGGGCGACCGACAGCCAAGAAAAGCGGGCCCGGCGCCAGACTTGCCACGAGCGCCGCCAGGGACGAATAGCGCGTCGAAAAGGCCGTCGCGAGCCAGAGCGCGCAGAAGGCCAGCGCGGCAGGCCACCATAGACCGATCAGCGCGCCTATCATGGTCGCAACGCCCTTGCCGCCGTTGAAGCGCAACCAGATCGGATAGAGATGGCCGATAAACGCCCCGCCCGCCGCCGCCAGAGCGCTCCCCTGCCCGCCCCAGCGAGCGGCGAACAAAACCGCGACGGTCGCCTTCAAAGCGTCGAGCAGGAGGGTCGCAACAGCGAGATCCTTGCGGCCGGTCCGCAGCACATTGGTCGCGCCTATGTTCCCGGAACCGATGGAGCGCAGGTCCAGTCCGCCGAACAGCTGCGTCAGCACCAAACCGAAAGGGATCGAGCCAAGCAGGTAGCCGATGAGGGCCCAGACTATGATTGCGTGCATCAAATATCCGGCGATGCTGGAGGACGACGACGAAAAGAGGAAGACGTTTCGGCTGAAATCATGCGTTGAAAACGGACGTTCACAAGTCGGTTGCGACTCCGGTCTGATTGCATCGCTGCATCAAACGCCCACAGGTAAGACTAATCCTTGACGATTGCGCCCGCAACCATGACGGTTTTGACGCGTCCCTCCATCTTCGCTTCGTCGAATGGGGTGTTGCGGCAACGCGAGAGGAAACGGGTGGGGTCGACGACCCACGGCTCATGGGGATCGAAACGGATGAGATCGGCGGGTGCGCCGCGCGCGAGCCGTCCCTGCGGCAGACCCAGGATTTTCGCCGGCCGGTACGACAGCGCGGCAAGCAGGGAAGGCAAAGACAGTCGATCAGCCGCCACGAGTCGCAGGCCAGCGCTGAGCAAAGTCTCCAGGCCGATGCTCCCGTCGGCGGCGTCCGCGAAGGGAAGTCGCTTCGTCTCGACGTCCTGGGGATCGTGATCGGAGACGATCACGTCGATCAACCCCTCGGCCAAAGCCTCGACCAGGGCCGAACGCTCCTCCTCGCGCCGAAGCGGCGGCGATAGTTTCAGATAGCTGCGGTAATCTCCGATGTCGCTTTCGTTCAGGGTCAGATGATTGATTCCGACGCCGCAGCTGACGGCGAGCCCCGCCTCCTTGGCGCGCCGAATCGCTTCGAGCGACAGCGTCGTGCTGACCATTTCGGCGTGATAGCGCGATCGCGTCAACGCAGCCAGGCGAAGATCGCGATCGACGATCACGGCTTCGGCCTCGCGCGGAGAGCCGGGTAGCCCGAGCCGGGTCGCCAGCTCGCCTTCGTTCATCACGCCCTCGCCTGCGAGCGCATCGTCTTTTGGCAGATGCATGACTAGGGCATCGTAATCGCGCGCATAGGTCATCGCCCGACGCATAACCTGGGAGTTGGCGATCGAACGCGCCCCATTGCCGAAGGCGATCGCGCCCGCTTCTTTAAGGAGGCCGATCTCGGCGATTTCCTCTCCTTGCAGCCGTTTGGTCAGCGCCGCGGCGGGAAGCAGACGGACGAGGCCGATATCGCGAGCCCGACGCAGCAGGAAGTCGACGACAGCGGGATCGTCCACGACCGGCCGGGCGTCCGGCGTCGCGACGATCGTGGTGACGCCGCCGGCGGCGGCGGCGGCCGAAGCCGTGGCGATCGTCTCGCGATGCTCCTGCCCGGGTTCGCCCACGAACACGCGCATGTCGACGAGGCCGGGCGCGAGCACGTCGCCGGCGCAGTCGATCGCCAGCGCGTCGGTGGGCGAGGCAGCAGCGGTAACGCCGGCGCCCAGATCACGGATCAGGCCATCGATCACCAGCGCTCCGCCCGCCGTTTCGACGCCGCTCGCGGGGTCGATCAGCCTGGCGTTGAGAAAAGCCACCGGTCGCATCTGCGGCATGCCTGGACCTCGTTCTAGCCAAATCACCCGGCCGGCATGTTGCGCGCGAGCGCCTCCAGAACGGCCATCCGTACGGCGACGCCCATCTCCACCTGTTCATTGATCAGCGAACGCGGCCCGTCCGCTACGGCGGAGTCAATCTCCACGCCTCGATTGATGGGACCAGGATGCATCACGAGAGCATCGGGCGCGGCCAGCGCGAGCTTGTCCAAGTCGAGGCCGTGGAAATGGAAATATTCTCTCAAGGAGGGAACATAGGCGCCCTGCATCCGCTCGTGCTGGAGGCGCAGCATCATGACGATGTCGGCCCCTTTGAGTCCGGAGCGCATGTCGCTGTGCCGCTCGACCCCCAAACGTTCGATTCCGCCCGGAAGCAAAGTGGACGGACCCACGACGCGCACCCGCGCGCCCAGCGCCGACAGCAGCAGGATGTTGGAACGCGCGACGCGCGAATGGGCGACGTCCCCGCATATCGCTACCGTCAGTCCGGCGATCACGCCTTTGCGGCGCCGGATGGTCAGCGCGTCGAGCAGCGCTTGCGTGGGGTGCTCATGGGCGCCGTCGCCGGCGTTGACGACGGCGCAATCGACCTTACGGGCGAGAAGGTGCACGGCGCCGGCGCGTGGGTGACGCACGATGATGACGTCAGGCCGCATGGCGTTGAGAGTGACCGCCGTATCGATTAGCGTCTCGCCCTTCTTTACCGATGAATTGGCGACGCTCATGTTCATGACGTCGGCGCCGAGCCTTTTGCCGGCAAGCTCGAACGAGGCCTGCGTGCGGGTGGAGGCCTCAAAGAACAGGTTGACCTGGGTGCGGCCGCGCAGCGTCCCTTTCCTGTCCGCCTGGCGGGTGAGACCGATCGAGTTCTCCGCCAAATCGAGCAGCGCCACGATCTCGAGCGGCGCGAGTCCCTCGATCCCGAGCAGATGGCGGCCGCCGAATGCGAAGGAATTTGCCATGCGCGGCTCCTATAGGGGCGCCGGCCCCGGTTTCGCAAGTGGCGTTCGATCGCGCGCGCAGGCGGCCGCAGCGAAAGCGCCGTCCCGCCAAACGCGTCCGCCTGTCAGCCGAACACCATCTCGCGATTTCGGCGCTCCAATTCTTCGCCATATCTGCGCAGCGCGTGGGCTTCCGTCAGGATGCCGACGACTTTGCGGCTAGCGTCGGAATCGACGACCGCCAGCACGTCGCTCTCGGTCTGTTCGAACTTGTCGAGAGCCTGTTTGACCGTCATATCGGTCAGCAGCCAAACATTTCCCATCTGTGCGACCGATTGAACCGGATGGGCGAGTTCGTCCGGCTCGGCGGCATGGAGATCGGCCGTCATGACCACTCCGGCGTAGCGCCCCTGTCCATCGAGCGCGACGATCTGCTTGACCGAGCCTGGCGGGAACATGCCGCGCGCGGCGCTGATCGGAACTTCGCCCGACACGGTGCGAGCGTCCTTCAGCATCAGGCGGCCGACTTTCATGTCACGCATCCAGCCGATGTCATGGGGCCCGCGGATGGTCTCACCGCGCAAATGAAAGCGCCAGGTCGCAAACGAATAGCCGAAG
>Ga0307374_10014596_pt1 | contig 10679 bp, 9 predicted proteins | sample OX3MG_FD_202532 | JGI IMG/M metagenome (GOLD analysis project Ga0307374, IMG submission 202532) | Soil microbial communities from Risofladan, Vaasa, Finland - OX-3 | ecosystem: Environmental > Terrestrial > Soil > Coastal area > Acid sulfate soil | place: Finland: Risofladan, Vaasa | collected... | reverse complement strand
GTACGATCATGACCCATGGCACGGGCCTACGACGTCATCGAGGTGGAGAAGCGATGGCAGCGTCGGTGGGCCGAGGAGGGCACCTACGAGGTCGACGCCGACGATCCCCGGCCCCCCTGGTACGTGCTCACCATGTACCCCTACCCCTCGGGCCCCGCCCATATGGGCCACGTTCGCAACTACACGTTCGGTGACCTGCTGGTGCGCCACCGCACCATGCTCGGTTACGCCGTGCTGTCCCCGTTCGGCTTCGACTCCTTCGGCCTACCGGCGGAGAACGCCGCCATCAAGACCGGGACCCACCCCCGGACCTTCACCGATGCCCGCATCGCCGAGCTGAAGGAGTCGATCATCTCGATCGGTGCGGTCTACGACTGGCGGCGGGAGATCCGCAGCCACGACCCCGAGTACATCAAGTGGAACCAGGTCATCTTCCAGAAGCTCCTCGCCGACGACCTGGCCTACCGGGCCAATGCCCCGGTCAACTGGTGCCCGGGGTGCCAGACCGTGTTGGCCAACGAGCAGGTCCTCGCCGACGGGACCTGCGAGCGCTCCGGGGATCTGGTCGTCAAGCGTGATCTCGAGCAGTGGTTCTTACGGATCACCAGGTACGCCGACGAGCTGCTGGCCGGCCTGGACGACCTCGACTGGCCCGAGCGGGTCAAGACGATGCAGCGCAACTGGATCGGCCGGTCCGAGGGGGTCGAGTACGACCTGGTGGTCGAGGGTCGCGACGGGTCGGACGGTCGGCCCCGCCTGGCCCTCTCGGTGTTCACCACCCGCCCGGACACCTCCTTCGGAATGACCTACGCCGTGGTTGCGCCCGAACACCCCATGGTCGACGAGCTGACCACCCCAGAGCACCGATCCGAAGTCGCGGACCTGCGGAAGCGGGCCGCAGCCAGTAGCGACGTGGAGCGGATGTCGGAGAGCGGCGCCGTCAGCCTGGCCAGGCGGGGGGCCTTCACGGGCTCGTCGGTGATCAATCCCTTCACGGGCCGACCGGTCCCGGTCTACGTGGCGGACTACGTCCTCATGGGCTACGGGACCGGGGCCATCATGGCTGTCCCCGCCGAGGACGCCCGGGACTGGGACTTCGCCCAGGCCTATGGCCTGCCCTGGGTACGCACCGTGAGGCCGCCCGAGGGCTGGGACGACCCGGGTGGTCATGGCGGCGCCTATTCCGGTAGCGGAGAGAAGATCAACAGCGGGTGGCTCGACGGACTGGACATCCCGACGGCCAAGTCCCGGGCCATCGAGTGGCTGGAGGCCGAGGGCATCGGCCGGCGGACCGTCAACTTCCGCCTGCGCGACTGGCTGGTCTCGCGCCAGCGGTTCTGGGGCTGCCCCATCCCGATCGTCTACTGCGCCGAACACGGCATCGTCCCGGTGCCGGCCGACCAGCTCCCCGTGCTGGCCCCCGACGACGTGGAATTCCAGCCCACCGGGGAGTCACCCCTGGCCACAAACCCGGAGTTCCTCAACACGGTGTGCCCGATCTGCGGTGGCCCGGCCACCCGCGAGACGGACACCATGGACACCTTCGTCGACTCGTCGTGGTACTTCCTGCGCTTCACCGACCCGTGGACACCGGACCGACCCTTCGACCCCGAGATCGCCGGGCACTGGATGCCGGTGGACCAGTACATCGGGGGGATCGAGCACGCCATCCTCCACCTGCTCTACGCCCGGTTCTACACCAGGGCGCTGGGTGACATGGGGCTGGCCCCCGAAGGGCTCCGCGAGCCGTTCGCCCGTCTGTTCACCCAGGGAATGATCCGGATGAACGGCAAGAAGATGTCCAAGTCCAAGGGCAATCTGGTGGCTCCGTCCACCTATCTCACCACGGTGGGAGCCGACGCCCTCCGCCTCTTCCACCTGTTCGTCGGACCACCGGCCGACGACGTGGACTGGTCGGAGCAGACCGACAGTGTCATCGAGGGATGCGCGCGCTACCTCGACCGGGTCTGGCGTCTGGCCGTGCCCCCCGCGGACCAGGGGCCCGAGCCACGCCGCGGCCCGCTGACCGCCGCGGATGTCGCGATGAGAAGGGCCACCCACCGCCTGATCGAGCGGATCAGCCGGGACTACGAGCGCTGGTCCTACAACACCGCCGTGGCTGCGTGCATGGAGTTCGTGAACCTGCTCCACCCCTACGTGCGCGACGGCGGGCACGGAGACGTGGTCGCGGAAGGGGTGGACACCCTCCTGCTGGTGCTGGCCCCGATGACCCCCCACCTTGCTGCCGAGGCCTGGGAGCGCCGGCACGGGGACGACGTCCACAGCCACGCCTGGCCGGTTGCCGATCCCAGCCTGGCCGCCGAGGACCAGGTCACGATGGTGGTCCAGGTGAACGGCAAGGTCCGGGACCGGATCGACGTGCCGCCGTCGGTCGGGGAAGCGGAGGCCGAGGCCTTGGCCCTCGCCTCCCCGGCAGTGATCGAGGCGCTGGACGGTGCCGCACCCCGCCGGGTCATCGTGAAGCCGCCCAGGTTGGCCAACATCGTCGTCTGACCGCGGAGCCGTCCGCCCGGGCCTACTTGAAGCCGGCCAGCACCTCGGCCCAGCGCTCCGGCTCCATGGCGTAGGGCGCATAGAAACTGAACCGGTCGACCACGCCCCCGAACCGCCGGAGGACCTCACCGGCGATGGCGTCGAGCTCACCGACCACGGCGAACGTGTTGAGCACCTCGTCGTCGATGAGATCAGCCATGGCGTCCCAGGATCCCCGCTTCGACAACGTGTTGAGCTCGGTCTGGAGATCGCCCCAGCCGTGGTGCTCCAGCACCGGGCGGTAGGCGGGGGTGGATCCGTAGAAGGCCAGCTGGGCCTTGACCGCCCTGGCGGCGGCGGCGAAGCCGGCCTCGTCGGCACCGGTGACCACCATGCCCGGGTAGGAGATCTCGACGTCGGAGCGCGCCCTCCCGCCCGACGCCAGGCCCCTCTCGAGGGCCGGCACGGTGACCTGGCGCAGATACTGCTCGGTGGTGAACCCGTGGGCCAGCATGCCGTCGGCGACCTCACCGGCCACTTCGGTCATCCTCTCGCCCACGGCGGCGAGGAAGATCCGGGGATTTCCGAAGGGATTTGGTCCCGGGTCGAACATCGGGGTCATCAGGGTGTGGCGGTAGAACTCGCCGCGAAAGGCCAGGCGGCTCCCGTCGGCCCAGCTGGCCCAGATGGCCCGGACCGCAGTGATGAGCTCGCGCATCCTGGGCGCCGGATGCGACCACGGCATGGAGAATCGCTTCTCGATGTGGGGCTTGATCTGGGAGCCGAGACCGAGCATGAACCGGCCCTCGGACACGGTCTGGAGGTCGTTGGCCGTCATGGCCAGGTTCATGGGGTTGCGGGCGAAGGCCACGGCGATCCCGGTGCCCAGTCTGATCCGCTCGGTGTGCTCGGCCGCCAGCATCAGGGGGAGGAAGGGGTCGTGGCTGGTCTCGGCGGACCAGATGCCGTCGTAGCCGACCCGCTCGGCCAGCCGGGCCGACTCGACGACCCCGCTGGGGTCGAATCCGATGCCTCCGTCGACGTCCATGGGCCACGGTATCCCGGCGACGCCACCGTACCGACCACCACCCGCCGGGGAGCCAGGCCATGCTCGGTTGCATCGGGGCGTCCCGTGCCCCACAATTCCCAGGTGGCCGACGAACTCGACACCGGTCACGCTCCGGGGGCGGATCCGGAGGCGGAGGCGGATCCGGAGGCGGAGGTGCAGATCTCCTCGGCCACTGCGTCGGACCCCGGGGTCGAGCCGACGGTGCTGGTCTTCGACGACATCAGCTCGCTGGTGAGCTCGCTCCTGGTCCCCGAGGCCGACCCCCCCGTCGGGCGTGACGGACCACCCCTGGGTCATGGTGCGCCCACCGGGGCTCCGATCTCGGGCGTGGTGCCCGAGGACGGGGGGGGACCCCTCCCCTGGGACGCCGAGCCGGTCGTGATCCCGTCGATCGAGACCGGCGACGCCTCCGAGGAGGTGGTCACCGATGAGGAGCGCACCCGTTATGGCCTGCTCCTCGACCGGGCAGCCGAACGTGGCCTGCTGGAACCCACCGACTACGAGGTCCGGCTGCGCGCCTTGGCCGAGGCCACCACCACCGAGCAGATGGTTGACATCGTCGCCGAGCTCCCGGCGTTCACCCCTCCTCCGAGCCGTGCCCCTGCGGACCGTTCCCGACGGGCCGGCCGCTCCGTCTCGGGAGCCCGTCCCGGCCGACCGGAGGCGGAGCGGCGCCGGATGGCCCTGTGGGCCCTGCTGGCGCTCCTGGTGATCGTCGCCATGGCGTCGCTGGTGATCCTGGCCCTCTCGGTCGAGCGGCTGTCGAGGAACCACTCGATGGGACCACCTGCCCCGGTCGCGACCCGTCCGGTCAGTGCCCTTCGCCTCTGAGGAACTGTTCCAGCTCGGCGGCGATCTCGTCCCCGCTGGGCACGTCGGAGTCGAGCACCACCGGATGGACCTCCTCCGAATCGAGGGCCGCCTCCAGCCTCCTGACCATCTCGAGATGGTCAGGATTCGCCCCGATGAGCTCGTCCACCTGACGACGCGAGGCGTCGGCCGCGCTGCGGAGGGACGATGTGTCCAGCACGGTCCCGGTCACGGCGCAGAGGCCCTCGATGAGGGCTGCGCTGGCTTCGGGGTAGGGCATGGCCGACACGTAGTGGGGGACGCGCGCCCACAGTCCGATGACGGGAACACCGGCCTGGCCCAGTGCTACTTCGAGCGCGGCCTGCACCCCCGCCGGTACCTCGAGGGTGCCGTGCACCGTTCCCACCCGGCCGGCCAGCTCCACCGACTGGGGAGGGACGGTCGAGGCCAGCCGGACCGGCCGTGTGTGCGGGGTGGGGGCGGGGAACGCCCCGAATCCGACCACGGTGCGGACGTCGAGGCCCTGCACCAGGCCGACCACGGCATCGATGAATGTCGGCCAGCGGAAGTCGGGCTCCGGACCGGTCAAGAAGAGGATGTCGGCCCCCACCCGGTCCTTGCCGGCCACCACCCTGATGGCCGGCCAGGTCAGCTCGGTGGTGACTCCGTCCTCGAGACGGGCGACGGGTCGCCGGGCACGCTGGTCGATGAGCATCTCGGTGTCGAACGACGCCACCTCCGTGGTCGGTGACGCCGTCAGCAGCGAGGCGATGGCGGCGGACGCCCCCATGCCGGCGTCGACCCAACCCTCGAGGGCCACCACGAGCACGGGACGGGAGAGCCGTTGGAGCGCAGCCTTGTCCCAGCCGGGGTCGAATTCGTAAAGGGCGGACGGATCGCCTTGGGTCACAACGACTCCACCTCGGCCAGAGCCCGCTCGCCGAGTCGACCGACATGGGTGGCGAACTGCTCGACACCCGACCGGTCCCCGGCGGCGGCCCCACCGGCATAGCGCACATGGACCCCCTGGAGGATACAGGCCAGCTTCCAGAATCCGAACGCCCGGTAGTAGGAGATCCGGGAGACATCCCGGCCCGACGCCTCCGCGTAGCGGGCCAGCAGGTCGGCACGCCGGCTGAAGCCGGGCAGGACGGTGGGGGCCACGCCCAGCAGGGCCTGGTCGCCGTCCTCGGGTTCGGCCCAGTAGACCATCAGGAGGCCCAGATCGGCCAGAGGGTCGCCCAAGGTGCAGATCTCCCAGTCCAGGATGGCCCGGACCGTTCCCCGGTCGTCGAGCACCGTGTTGTCCAGGCGATAGTCGCCGTGGACGATGCTCACCCCCTGCTGTTCGGGGATCCCCTCGGCCAGCAGCTCGTGGACTCGGTCGACGACGGCCGGCCCCGGGCGGCCGTCCACGGTGGACTGGGTGAACTGGCCGTGCCACCGTTTGAGCTGGCGTGCGATGTAGCCGTCGCGTCGGGCGAAGTCACCGAGCCCGACCGCATCGACATCAACGGCGTGGAGCCCGGCCAACGTGTCGACCAGCGAGTCTCCGGCCCGGGACCGGCTGGCCTCGGTCAGTTCCGACGCGGCACGTTCGTCGCGCAGGATGTGGCCCTCCACGAATGACATCACGTAGAACGGCGCCCCGTTGACCGTCTCGTCGGTGCACAGCCCGAGAGTACGGGGCACCGGCACGTCAGTCGCTCCGAGAGCGGTGATCACGGTGTACTCACGCCTCATGTCGTGGGCGGTGGGGAGGACGTGGCTGACCGGCGGCCGCCGGAGGGCGAAGGAGTTGCCGGCGTCGTCGGTCACACGGTAGGTCAGGTTCGACCGCCCCCCGGCGATCAGCTCGAATCGGAAGGGGGCCTTGGCGTCGACCACGGTTGCGGTCATCCACTCGGTCACGCGGTCGTGGTCGATCCCCTCGACGGCGGCGAACCCGGTCGGTGACCCTGCTTCCATGCCCTACGACGCTACCCGCGCTGGGTTCGACCATCGGGACAGCCTGGGCGGTCGGCAGTTCCGTCCGTAGCGGGGTGACCCGTCGTGAACCCCATCCGCTCCCGGTATCGTCGCGTGCATGGTTGACGTCACCGATGCCACATTCGAGGAGGAGGTCCTCCGGCGTTCCTCCGAGGTCCCCGTGGTGGTGGACCTCTGGGCCCCGTGGTGCGGGCCGTGCCGGACCCTCGGGCCGATCATCGAGAAGGTGGTCGACGCCACCGAGGGCGCCGTGACGCTGGCCAAGGTCAACGTGGACGAGAACCCGGCCATCTCGGGCAGCTTTCAGGTCCAGTCCATACCGGCGGTGTTCGCCCTGAGGGACGGGAAGGTGGTCGACGGGTTCATCGGCGCCTTGCCCGAAGCGGCGGTGGCCGAGTTCGTCGCCAAGCTCACGCCGGTTCCGAGCGAGGCCGACGTGCTGGTGGCCGAAGGCCGCCTCGACGGGACCGAGGAGCCGCTGCGCCGGGCGCTCGAGCTTCAGCCCGATCACGAAGGGGCCATCGTCGCCCTGGCCGGCATGCTCATCGCCCGGGGCGAGTCCGAGGAGGCCATCGCCCTGCTCGGCCGGGTCCCCGAGACGGCCGACACCCGACGCCTGCTGGCCGAGGCCCGCCTGGCGTCACAGCGGGTGGACGTGGCGGCGGACGCAGTCGAAGGGCTGTTGGACGGGCTCCTCGGCCGGGTCGCCGACGACCCCGGTGCCCGACAGGAGTTCTTGGACCTCTTGGAGACCCTGGGTCCCGACGACCCCCGCACCGCCGGATACCGCAAGGCCCTGGCGTCGCGCCTGTTCTGACCGATCGGCCGCGTCCGGACCTTGCCGGACCGGACCGGGGTATCGGCCCCGTCGACCGGGGGGATAGCGTCACGGCCGTGCGAGCAACCCACCTGACACTCGGCGAGCGCACCGTGGACATCACCGACCGGGCCCTCGTGATGGGCATTCTCAATCGGACCCCGGACTCCTTCTACGACAGGGGGGCGACCTACGCCCTCGACGACCTGGTGCGACGGGCGGGTCGGCTGGTGGAGGACGGTGCCGACCTGCTGGACGTGGGCGGGGTGAAGGCCGGGCCGGGGCCGGCCGTCGACGAGCCCGAGGAGCTCGACCGGGTCATCCCGGCACTCGAGGCCCTGAAGGCCCGGTTCGACACGCCGCTGTCGGTCGACACCTGGAGGGCGTCGGTGGCCAAGGAGGCCTACGCCGCCGGGGCCGTGGTGGGCAACGACATCAGCGGCTTCGCCGACCCCGACTACCTGGCAGAGGCGGCGGCAGCAGGGGCCAGCGTGGTGGCCACCCACATCCGCCTCGGTCCCCGCATCCCCGACCCCGAACCGGTCTACGACGACGTGGTGGGGGCGGTCCGGAGATACCTCCTCGACCGGGCGGCCCGGGCCAGGGCTGTCGGCCTGACACCTGATCGGATCGTGCTCGACGCCGGGCTCGACCTGGGCAAGACCGCTCAGCAGTCCCTGGTCCTGCTGCGGGCCTCGAGCCAGCTGGCCGACCTCGGGTACCCACTGTTGCTGTCGGCGTCCAACAAGACCTTCCTGGGCGTGGTCCTCGGACTCGGGATCGGGGAGCGACGCGAGGCGTCACTGGCCGCCACCGCCCTGGGGGCGACGCTGGGGTGCCGGGTCGTGCGGGTCCACGACGTCGCGGCCCACCGTCAGGCCTGCGCGGTACTCGGTGCCATCGAGTCCGCCCGCCGGGTCGACCGTGCCGGGGTCGGCTCGTGAGCGGTGCTGCCCCGTGAGCCCCACCCGATCTTCTTCCACCGCCGTTCCGGAGGGGGCGTCGGCTGACCGGGTCGAGTCCGTCTATCTGATCCGCGGCACCGACCCGTCACTGGTGGCCCAGGCGGCCCACGCCGTCACGGAACAGCTGGTCGGGGGCGGGGATCCGTCGCTGGTGGTCGAGGAGTTCGGCGGTCCCGGCATCGAGCCGTTCGACGTGGGCGCGGTGATCGACGCCTGCACCACGCCCCCGTTCCTGGTCGAGCGCCGGGTAGTGGTGGTCCGTGACATCGGCCAGCTCACCCCGGCGGACGCCAGGCGCCTGGTCGAGTACCTGAAGGACCCGTTGGACACCACGACCGTGGTGCTGGTGGCCGGAGGCGGAACCCTGCCCCAGGCCCTGTCCAAGGCCGCGGGGGCGTCGGGCCTGGTGGTGGAGACCTCGGTGGGAACCGGGCGGGCCCGGTCGCAGTGGCTGGCCGACCACCTGAGAGGGGGCCCGGTCCGTCTCGACGGCGCGGCCACAGCGCTGCTCTCCGAGCACCTGGGTGAGGACATGGGCCGGCTGGAGGGGCTGCTCGACACCTTGTCTTCGGCCTACGGGCCCGGAGCGACCGTGTCGATCGACGACCTCGAGCCGTTCCTCGGCACCGCAGGCGCACTGGCCCCGTGGGACCTCACCGATGCCATCGACGCCGGCAGATCGGCCAAGGCGCTGAGTGTGCTCCATCGGATGCTCGACGCGCCCGACTCGCACCCGTTGCGGGTCATGTCTGTGCTCCACGGCCACTACCGCAAGATGCTCCAGCTCGACGGGGCCGGGGTGACCTCGGCGGAGGACGCGGCCCGGGTCCTCGGGATGAAGAGTGCCTACCCGGCCAAGAAGGCGCTGACCGCGTCGCAGCGGTTGGGCATCGAGCGGATCGCCCGGGCCATCACGCTTCTGGCCCGGGCCGATCTGGACGTGCGGGGCACGACGGCCCTGCCGGGAGAGACCGTCCTCGAGGTGCTGGTGGCCCGGCTCAGCCGACTGGCCGGTCCGGGCCGGTAGCCCCCGGGCTCAGGGAGTGACGGCGTCCCGCGACTGTTCGCCGGCGTCGGCGACGTTCTCGGCCCAGTGGAATCCGTCCCAGTATCGGAACTGGTGCCGCCCGGTCGGATCGGCCTTCCAGCCGGCCGGCACGGTCGGTACGGCGTCCTCGGCCTCCGAAAGGCTGGCCCTCTGCCTCGGTCGGTAGGTCCGGGCCAGGCCGACCGGTTGGCGGGTACGGGTGGCGGTGCCCCCGCTGCTGAAGAAGGTTTCGGACACCTCGACAGGGGCGGACTCGGTCACCGCCTCGGCCGGCGGGGTACCTCGATGGTCGTTGGCCCCGCTGAAGGCGTCGAATCCGACCGGGGCCGCGATGCCTCCGACGGGCCAGCGTTCGTCCCGGTGTTGTTTCGTCGTCTCCTCGCCGAAGCGTTCGAAGGGAAGGCTGGCGGCCCGGCCTGCGGCGGAGATGGCCGAGACCTTGGGCCGCCCCTTGAACACGTAGAGGGACAGGCCCACGACGGGAACCAGCACGACGAGGATCGCGTAGGCGATCTTGCTCTCCTCGGCCCGCTTCCAGGCCCATCCGGGTTGGCGGATGAGGTCGACGGCACCGACGATCATGGAGACTCCCACGATCAATGCCACCAGTTCGAGCGAGAACACGCTCGGTCCTGCGATCTGTCCATTCATGGGCCACAGCCTCCTGTCGTCGCCGATTGCACCTACACCGTGTGCATCACCGGGGGTCACGCCGTGGATCGGGTGTCCGTCGGTGCTGCTGATTGATCTGTCGTGTCAGGCGTTGGACGCGCTGACGGTCAGTGTGGCGAGTGCGGTATGGAATGGATCGGCGTTGCTGTGGCACCCGTAATGCATCACTCTTAGTGTTCATCATATTACGGAGAGTAGTCAAGACCGTCTTACCGAAAATCTCTCGACGACGGTACCGGGCCCAATTCGAGCGGCTCGAACCGCTCCGCCACCAGGGTCATCGATCCCTCCGAACGCTCGATCCGCCCACGGACCAGGAGCGCCGGGCACGACCGGGCCACCGGCTTCCACCGGACCCAGGCCCCACGCGAGCACACGATGTTGACCATGCCGGTCTCGTCCTCGAGGTTCAAGAAGACGGCACCGTGTGCGCTCTCCGGCTGTTGGCGGTGGGTCACCACGCCCCCGACGGTGATCCGGTCCCCGGTCGACCTCGAACGCAGCGCCGCCGCGGCCAGTACCCCCCGCCGGTCCAGCTCGCCGCGGGCCAACTCCATGGCCGTGGTGTCAGGAGCCATCCCGAGCGACCACAGGTCGTCGGCCACCCCCTCCCACGAGGTGGTGCCGGGCAGGGGTGGGGGATCCGAGCCGGTGACCACTCCCGGGAGCCGGTCCACGGTGGCCTGGGAGGCCGCCCCCGCACTCCACACCAGGGACCGTCGGCTCGCGCCGGGCCGCCGGGAGCCGGCAGGACCGAGGCCGTCGAGGGCGCCGGCAGGACCGAGGCCGTCGAGGGCGCCGGCAGTGGCCAGCGCC